>Ga0334889_1000572_pt1 | contig 56375 bp, 50 predicted proteins | sample GraSluR1_MG_2_FD_207222 | JGI IMG/M metagenome (GOLD analysis project Ga0334889, IMG submission 207222) | Sludge microbial communities from methane-producing bioreactor in Wageningen University, Netherlands - Granular Sludge_8_08-R1 | ecosystem: Engineered > Bioreactor > Anaerobic > Unclassified...
CAGAAGCCCGGAAGGATCCGGTAGGCTCCCGGCGCGGCCGCCACCTCGGCCGCCGAGACGGCGGTCAGATCCAACCGACCGGCACGCGCCTGCTGGTTCAACCAGGACGGCTCTCCGCAAAGGAGCTCGCCCGGGAAGGGGACGGCCCCACACTCCAGGCCGAGGGTCACCGGCAAGGCGTTGACCGACTTCAGGACTCCCACGCGCATCCGCGCACCTCCACGGGCTCTCGAGCGGCCTCGACCACCCCGGCCCGAGCCTCCTGCCGGCCCACCACACAGGAAGGTCTCAGCGTGCTTCCCCAGGCTCTCGCCTCCTCCAGACCCCAGCCTGCCACCTCGTCGGCTCCACAGGTCAACAAGAACTGAGCCATCTTCCAGCCGAAGGCGGCCCAGGAAGCGCGGAGGCGCACCGCGGGAGGCAGGACCAGCCGGCTCACGGCCATCAAACGGGCATCCAGGAGACCATCGGTCGCCTCGGCCCGGCGCACCAGCTCCCCCGGGGACTCCGGCAACCAGACCAGACACCTCAGGCTCCGAGCCGCGCGCAGCCGCTCCAGCCGAGCCACCAGCTCGTCGGGGGTGCTGCTGGGACCGTAGGTCGCGCAGACCACCAGCGGCAGGGGCAGGTCCAGTTGGTCGCACCAGGCCCCCTCGCCGGCGCCAACCGGCCCACTGTCGACCGACAGGCTCTGGACCCCGGCCCGGGCCAGGCTGCGGGTGGCGTCGGCGTCCAGGTCGGGGGGGGCTGCCGCGTGGACCCACAGGCCGGGATGGATCCCGATCTGGTTGCCGACCAGGGGCTCGGCGCAGTCCAGCAGATGGAGTTCTCGGGGCTCCCCTCCCACCGGGGCAGGGCGCCAGACCCGCCTTGCATCTGCCAGCACGACAGCTCCATCCTCCCGATAGCCGGCGTGCTTCAGGAGCCGCTCGCTCCCCAGCCGGCTTCCCAGGTCCAGGATGGACCCGCATTGCAGGAGGAATTCAAGGTCACGGACGGGCGGGGGGACGGCGCTCACGGGGCCTCGGTTCCAGTCCCTCCCGGCAAGTCCTGCCGCCCCCGTGCCCGGGGGAGATCAGGTCAGGATCTCGAGCAGGCAGGCCGCCAGCAGGGAGAGGCTGATGGCCGCATTGCAGGTGAAGAAGGCCTGCTGCATCCGGGACAGGTCGTCCGGCGAGAGCAGCGAGTGCTCCCACACCAGAAGGGCCCCCACCGTGCCCAGGCCCAGGCTCCATGGCCCTCCCAACCCCAGGAGGGTGCCCACCAGGGCCAGCAGGACGAGCGCCAGAACGTGGCAGAGCCGGGCCACCCGAAAGGCCCCTCGAGCCCCCAGCCGGACCGGTAACGAATGCAAGCCGACGGCCCGATCGTGCTGGAGGTCCTGACAGGCGTACAGGATGTCGAAGCCACCCACCCAGAGCATGATGGCTCCGCCCAGCAGCCAGGCGGGCAGCTCGAAGCGACCGGTCACCGCCAACCACCCCCCGAGGGGGGCACAGGCCTGGACCAGCCCCAGCCCCAGATGACAGGCCCAGGTCAGACGCTTGAGGTAGGAGTAGACCAGCAGGAGGAGGACCGCCAGCGGAGAGAGGGCCAGGCACAGGGGGTTGAGGAACCCGGCCGCCAACACCAGGGTCCCCAGCGAGAGCCAGGCCAGAAGCCGCACCGCCTGGACCGAAACCCTCCCCGTCGGAAGATCCCGTTGGCACGTGCGCGGATTGCGGGCGTCGATCTCGCGGTCGATCAGCCGATTGAGGGCCATGCCGGCCGTGCGTGCGCCCACCATGGCCACGGTCACCCAGAAGGCCACCCGCCCCTCTGGCAAGCTGCCCCCTGCCAGAAGCATCCCGACCCATGCGAAGGGCAGGGCGAAGACGGTCTGTTCCAGGCGGACCAGACTCACGAAGCGTCGCCATGGTCGAAGCAGGCAGGTGAATCGGCCTTCGTTGTTCACGCGTCCAGGCTTCTCGACCGTCCCGCGCGTTCCTCGCCAGAACTCCGCGATTCCCCGCGATTCGCGATATTTCGTCAAGGGAAAAACCATCAGCGACGACGAAGGAACTTGCGAAGGAGCTTGTGTCAAAGGGAAGGATGCACAAGATCGCACGTCAGTCCTTTGTCCTCTGCGGGCGGACCATGATCGTGGCCCAGGCGTGCCTCAGCCGCCTGCCGGCCAAGGCCTTGGATGACGCTGCCCATCCCGCCCTGCGAGGTGGATCCCCGGGAATCTCCGTCGGGGTCTCCGCCCCCCCTGTCGCCAAGGCGGCTCCCGCAGCCGCGCGCACGCCCCGCGCCTTCGATTCCAGGTCGACCCGAACCTGTCGACCTGTGCTCGGACCGAGCATGTCCAGTCCCGACTGACTCCACGGAAGAGGGGAAGAATCTTGAGCGAAAAAGCCCTGCCGCGAAGACAGGACGCCTTGTTGCGGCTGATCGCCCGACACCAGAGGGACGGGATGGTGCCGTCGGCCGCCGTGCTGGCCCAGGAGATGGGATTGGCCGGAGAGTCCAGCGTCACGCCGGCCCTGCGAGCTCTCCACTCCAAGGGCCTCCTGCACGTCGAGGGTGGCATCCGGGGCCGGCAGAGGTTCATCCGCGTCACGCCGAAAGGGGCCCGCTACCTTCTGGAGGGCCTCCCGGTGCTGGGGAAGATCCCGGCAGGCGCCATCGGGCGGGCCACCCAGGCCAGCAGCCGGGTGGTGGCCAGCCTGGATGAGCTGCTGGAGTGGGAGGCTGGAGACTTCCTCGTGGAGGTCGAAGGGGATTCGATGGTGGGCGCAGGCATCTGCCCCGGCGACCTGGTCCTGCTGCGCCCGGGACAGGACCCCCACCCCGGAGAGATCGCCGCAGTCCAAATCCCGTCGACCTGCCGAGGGGCGCTCAAGAGGGTCTTCGTGGACACCCAGGCGGGAATCGTCTGCCTCAAGGCCGCCCACCCGGAGCATCCCGACCAGCGGATGCCCCTCTCGGAAATCCGGATTGCCGGGGTGATGCGTGGCCTGATCCGCCGCCACCGAAGCGAGGAGCCCGCGCGCCCGCCGGGCTGACCCGAAAGTTCCGAAGGGGGCCGGGCCCAAGGGTGCCTCCAACTCGGACGCCCCCCGTTCAGGGAAGCTCAGGACCGGTTGTCGGGAGCCGACTGGCATGCACGCGAGCGGCGCCAGGGCCCAGCCAGGGCCAGGACCATCCGAACAGACTCCCACACCGCCGCCAGCGAGACCCCGTGCCGGGGGCCAGGGGTCCCGGGCCCCTCCGCCCAGGGGACCTCCCCCATCCGCGCTCCCATCTGCCCCAGGCGAATCAAGAGCTCCACGGTGCCGGCCTCTCCGGAAAAGGTGACCAGGTTCCGGCCGTGGAGCGCAAACGCCCGCTCCAACGCCGAGAGCCGGAATCCCTGGACCCCGGAGGTGTAGTCGAAGACTCCGGGCAAGGGGAAGAAGAAGCGAAGAAGACCCGTCATGAAACGGTCCCAGAAGTTCCGGACGGGCGCCCGATGCGCTCTGGAGCCTCCTTCCACCCGGCGGGTGCCCACCACCACCTCCATCCCCGCCTCCAATCGACGCAGAAGCCCCGCCAGACTGGCGGCCTCGAGTTTGTCGTGCGGGGGGAGGGTCAGCACCAGGTCGGTCGCGGGCGTCCCATTCTGCAGGACGCGGCGAAGCCCCGCGGCCAGGGCCAGTCCGCAACCATGCCGGCGCACATGTTGGACCAGGCCCAGGCGATCCCGCAGGCCAGGATGGTTTTCGACCACCTGCGCGGTCCCGTCCTTCGAGCCGTCATCGACCACCAGCACCCGCAGCGGCAGGTCCAGGTCCTCCAGGCGATGCAGCAGGCACGAGAGTTCTTCGGACTGGTCGCGGACAATCAAGACGACGTGAAGCACGGCATACCTCGGGGCAGGGCATTCCCTGGTCGAGGGCGGGACCCCTCTCGGATTCGTGACATCCGCGCGCGCCCGACCAGGCCTGCCCTCCCATGCCATTGCCAGAAGCCCGATTTTGCGGGATTCCAAGAGCATGCCGGAGGCCGGATGGAGGAATTTTCGCACCCCTCGGATTGTGAAATATTCTGCACCCTGATATAATCATCGGGTGAGTCGGAAAAGGAGGAACGGCATGTAGATGAGGAATCAGGCCTGGGCCAACTACGTGAAAGACAAGAGAAAGGCCCGTGGGCTGACGCGTCGCAAGCTGGCTGAGCTGGCGGGCATCGATCCCAGCTACGTGACCTTGATCGAGAGGGACGGCTACGTTCCCCGCAAGGACAAGGTGCTGGAAGTCGCCCGAGCGCTTGAAGCCGAGGTGGATCACACCCTCCTGGTTGCAGGCTACGCCCCCGAGAAGATCCCCGTGAAGGACCTCTTGGAGAGGCTGGAGACCTTCAAGTCCGAGAAGGTTCTGGACAAGGAACTGCGGGCGTCCATCCGCGAGCTCTTCGATCTGACCACTGCTCAGCAGAAGAAGGTCTCGGAGATGCTCACCGCCTACGTCAAGACCCTCAAAGACCAGAAGAAGGCCCGCACTGCAGCCCGGGTGACCCGCTCCGGACGAGGGACAGGCCTCCAGGCCTGACGCCACCCGACGCGCCGACAGACACAGAGACACGACCCCAACCAACCAACCAGGGCCGAGCGGCCTGCCCTTCGGGCAGGCCGCGTTCTCTTCTAGGGGCCCGGTCGGAAACCTCGACCGAGCATCGTCGAGGGATTTTTTGTCCCCGCCAGGAGCAAGAAGTTGCGGTTTGCTTGAGGCAAATAAGACTTCTTGCGACACAGCGGGGGCGGAAAAGACCCGGCGAGGCGACCGAGGGGTTTCCGTCTGGGTTCCTAGGGGCCCTCGGGAGCAGCTTCCCGGTCCGCCAGGAACAGGGTGCCCTCCCTCCCCCGCACCCGGCTGGCCGGGAAGGGTTCACGGGCCAGGACGCGCCGCAGGATTTCGGACTTGGCGCGCCCCCCGACCAGGAACACCGCCCTGCAAGCCAGATTCAGGACGGGCATGGTCAAGGTCAGACGCCACCCCTTGCCCTCCCCCAGCGGATTGGCTGCCGTGGGCTGGTCGAAGACCTGCAAGGCCGGAGTTCCAGGGAAGAGCGAGGCGGTGTGACCATCCTCGCCCAGGCCCAGCAACACCAGGTCGAAGCACGGGGGGGCACCGGCGAACTCACGATCCAGGGCCTGGGCGTAGGCCCGGGCAGCCTCTTCGGGTCCGCGTTCGGTCTCCCAGCGGAAGACATGATCGGGTTGCAGGGGCGAACCCTCCAGAAGGGTCTCACGAACCATCCGATAATTCGAATCCGGGTGGTCCTCGGGAACAGCCCTCTCATCCCCCAGGAACACCCGCAGGCGCTCCCAGGGAAGGTCCCGGCCCGCCAGGATCGAGTAGAGGCGACGAGGAGTCCTTCCCCCCGCCAGGGCGATCCGGAAGGGGCCCTCCTGTTCACGGAGTCGGGCTTCGATGTGATCCGCCGCCGCTTCGGCCAGGTCGGCAACCACCTGCAACCGAGGCTCGGGGGCCTGGAAGGCCACCTCCAGGGCGGACTCCAGCGCTTCCTGGTAGACCACATCCCGACTCAAGGTCGAGAGCTCCCTGCCCATCTGTTCCAGACGCCGGGCCACTTCGGGGTCCAGGCCATTCTTCCACGCCTCCCGTCCCCCGCGTCGACGAGGGCGGACCTGGTCGACCCGGAACTCCCGACCCTGCCGGGTCCTGGCCGAGAACCCGCAGGTTTGCCCCGCGAGCCCCTCGGCCCAGACGGGCACGAGGCGCAGCTCGCCTCGTCCCGATCCGCCAGAGAAGTGCGCTACGAAGGCGTCACCCGTCCACGACAACGGGGCGGGCCTCCAGCCCAGCCGGGAGGCCAGCCAGCCTGCCAGGAGCAGCGGTTGGGGGGGCACCGGGTCGGGACCCGGAACGAAGCGGATCTCGACCTGCGCCAGGGCCGAGAGGCATTCAATCGCCTCGGGCGGATCAAAGAGGGAGGCGATCTCCTCGCGCCACTCCTCCAGGCGCCCCCAGGACAGATCCGAGAAGGCCTGTTCCTGGTGATAGCGATCCATCACCAGGGCCTGGACCGCTTCCATCCGGGAGACCGGAAAATCCGCCGAATCAAAGACGACCCGGTCGGAGAGTTCCAGCACCTGCTCCAGAAGATGGCTGCCGAAGGAGGGCTCTCCACGCCACCAGGACAGGGTCGGCACTTCGGGAAGGAGCGTAGCTGAGACCAGGCTGGGAACCGATTCGCCCTGCCCCCCAGGACAATACAGGATGACCTGCTCACAACACATGTGCTGCCGGCGATGCGGGTGACAGGTCAAGGATGCCCAGCCCTGCAGGGTTCCCTTCTCGGCCTCCGGGTCCAGGATGGCCACCAGGCACCGGCAGGGGAACTCGGCGCACAGCTCACCCAGCAGCAGGCCGAGGCCACGAACCTGGTCGGGTCCCGAGCAGACCACCACCAGGTTGGTGGTGGTCAACCGGAACTGGACGCCGGCCTCGATCCCCAGCTCGCGCTCCAGGGCGTCCAGTTCCCTCATGATGCGACCGATCGACAGGGGGCGCGGATGGCCGACTGCGACCTCGGCCAGCATGGTCTCGAGATCCATCAGATCCTCCTCCAGTGACGCCCCTCATCCTCGACGAAGGCCTCCGCGGCCCGGGGACCCCAAGAGCCGGCAGGATAGACGTCCGTTGACCCCGGCCCGGACTTCCAGGCCTCCAGGATGGGATCCACCACGGCCCAGGCGGCCTCGACGGCGTCTCCTCGAGAGAACAAGGTGGCGTCGCCCAGCATCGAATCCAGAAGCAGTCGCTCGTAGGCTGCAGGTGAAGGTGCGGCAAAGGCGCGCCCATACTGGAAATCCATGTTGACCCAGCGAACCCGGGTGACCATTCCGGGATACTTGGTGGCGATCCGCAGCGAGATGCCCTCCTCGGGATCGATCTTCAGAACCAGCAGATTCGGCTCCAGGGCATCCTCGGGTGTGTTCGAGAAGAGCAGATGGGGCACCGCTCGGAACTGCACCGCCACCTCGGTGACCTTGCGGGGCATCCGCTTGCCCGTCCGGACGTAGAAAGGCACTCCGCTCCAGCGCCAGTTGTCCACCAGGAAGCGCACGGCGGCGTAGGTCTCGGTCTGGGAATCCGGCCGCACCTTGGCTTCCTGGCGATAGCCTGGAACAGCCGTTCCCTCGATGTGGCCGGCAGCGTACTGTCCGCGGACCGCGCAGCCCGGCACCTCGCGGGTCTTGTAGCGACGCATGGCCCGGAAGACCTTCACCTTCTCGTCGCGGACCGCTTCGGCATCCAGGCGCGCGGGTGGCTCCATGGCCACCAGGGCCAACAACTGCATCAGGTGGTTCTGGATCATGTCGCGCAGGGCGCCGGCGGCGTCGTAGTAGCCCCCCCGCGACTCGACGCCCAGGGTCTCGGCCGCCGTGATCTGGACATGGTCGATGTAGCGGCGGTTCCAGACCGGCTCGAAGATCCCGTTGGCGAACCGGAAGGTCAGGATGTTCTGGACGGTCTCCTTGCCCAGGTAGTGGTCGATCCGATAGATCTGGGACTCGTCGAAGTGGCGGAGAAGCTCGCCGTTGAGTTCCATGGCTGAGGCCAGGTCCCGACCGAAGGGTTTCTCGACCAGGATCCGGACCCACCCTCGGGCCGGGCGATTCATCTCACGAGCCGCCAGGTTGGCCGCGATGATCGGGAAGTCCGCAGGCGAGACGGCCAGGTAGAAGAGGCGGTTCCCTCCGATCCCGTAACGCTCGTCGAGCTCTTCGAGGCGTTCCTGGAGGGCGGCGTATCCTTGAGGATCGCGGTGGTCGCCGGTGTGGTAATGGATGCGCGAGGAGAAGGCCTCCCACAGGGAAGGATCCGTCTCCTGGGGCAGGCCTCGACGCAGTCGCTCGCGGAACTCCCCATCCGAGAGCGGGGTCCGGGAGACCCCCAGGATCGCGAACTCCCGGGGGATCAGGCTCTCCTCCGCCAGGCGGAAGAGAGCGGGGCAGAGCTTGCGCCAGGTCAGGTCTCCCGACGCTCCGAAGATCACCACCGCACAGGGTTCGGTGGCGCAGGTCCTGGCCAGCCCCACGCGCAGGGGGTTCTCGAGGATCACCGGAAGAAGACCTCCCCTCCGAGACTCTCCATACCCTCACCCCGTTCGAGGGCCCGGAGCGCACGCCCCGGGCCCTCGAGGAGATCAGGAACCGGCCAGCAGTTTGTCGCGCTGGATCCGGACGGTTTCGACCAGTTCCTGGTAGGAGACGGCGAACTTCTCGACTCCCTCCCGGACCAGGGTGTTGTTGGTCATGTCCTCCAGGCTGAAGCCCAATGAGGCGAAGTCCTCCAGGACCTTCCGAGCGTCGGCCAGGGTCTCGGGCGTCAGGGTCCGGCACACGGTGCCGTGGTCCCGGAAGGCCTCGATGGTGTCGTCGGGCATGGTGTTGACGCAGTCCGGCCCGATCAGATCATCGACGTAGATCGTGTCGCGGTAGGCCGGGTTCTTGGTGCTGGTGCTGGCCCACAGAGGCCTCTGCACGGACGCGCCCTGGGCCTGGAGCCGCTGCCAGCGGGGGGTGGCGACCTTCTGGAGGAAGAGCTCGTAGGCCGCGCGTGCGTTGGCGACGGCGATCCGTCCCCTCAGGGCATCGCACGCAGCGGCCAGCGCCGGGTTGCTCTGGACCACGGCGTCCATGCGCTTCTCAGCCTCGGTATCGACCCGGCTGACGAAGAAGCTGGCCACCGAATGCAGGCCCCGAATCGACGCGCCCTTCTCCAGGCGCTTCTCCAAACCGGTCATCCAAGCGTCGAGGACCTGTTCATAGCGCTGGACCGAGAACAGCAACGTCACGTTCACGTGGATGCCTTGGGAGATCAGTTCGGTGACCACCGGAAGGCCTTCGGGCGTCGCAGGGACCTTGAGCATGAGGTTGGGGCGGTCCACCCGGGGCACCAGTTGGGCCGCCTGGGCCAGGCTCCCCGCCGTCTCGTGGGCCATGGTCGGATTCAGCTCCAGGCTGACGTAGCCGTCATGCCCCTCCGAGGCCTGGTGGAGTGGCAGGAAGATGTCACAGGCCGAACGCACGTCCTGGATCATCAAATCCCAGACGATCTCCTCGGCCTGCTTGCCGGATCGGGCCAGCTCCAGGATCTGCTGATCGTACAGCGAGCCCTGCGAGATGGCCTTCTGGAAGATCGTCGGGTTGGAGGTCTGCCCGCGGATCCCATCCTCCTGGATCATCCGCTCCAGCAGACCGCTGGAGAACATGTCTCTTCTGAGGTTGTCAAGCCAGGGGCTGACCCCCTCCGCGTGCAAGCGAACCATCGGGTTGGCCATGTGAGTCTCCTTTCGCCTTCTTTCAGGCCTGCAGCAGCGCACGTGCGCGCCGGGCGATGTTCTCGCCGGTCAATCCGAACTTCTCGTACAGGGTCTGATAAGGAGCCGAGGCTCCGAAGCGGTCCAGGGCCACCACGTCTCCGTGGTCTCCGACCCAGCGGTGCCATCCCAGGGAGACCCCGGCTTCGACGGCCACCCGGGCGCGAACCCCGGAAGGCAGGACCTGCTCGCGATAGCTCGCGTCCTGCTCTTCGAAGAGCTCCCAGGAGGGCATGCTGACCACCCGGGTGGGGATCCCTTCTTGCTGCAGGAGAGCTCGCGCCTCCAGACAGAGGTGCACCTCCGAGCCGGTTCCCAGCAGCAGCACCTTGGGGGCGCCCCCTTCAGCCTCGGCCAGCGTGTAGGCCCCCTTGTGCAGGCCTGCGGCCGCGCCCAGGTTCGTCCGGTCCAGGGTGGGCACGTTCTGCCGGGTCAGGGCCAGGGCCACCGGCCGGTCCTCGCTGCGGACGGCATGCTTCCAGGCCTCGAGGACCTCCGCCGCATCGCAGGGACGCAGCACCGTCAGGTTGGGAATGGCCCGCAGGGCCGCCAGGTGCTCGACGGGCTGGTGGGTGGGTCCGTCCTCGCCCAGGCCGATGCTGTCGTGGGTCCAGACGTACACCACCGGCAGGCCCATCACGGCCGCCAGGCGGACCGACCCCCGCATATAGTCGGAGAAGACCAGGAAGGTGGCCCCGTAGGGGATCAACCCGCCGTGCAGGGCCAGTCCGTTGAGGACCGCGCCCATGGCGTGCTCACGGATTCCGAAGTGGATGTTGCGGCCTTCGGGATGCCCGGCAGACTGCGACGCGGATCCGTCGATCAGGGTCTTGGTGGAGGGTTCCAGGTCCGCCGAGCCACCGATCATGTTGGGGAGGCGCCTGGCCAGAGCGTTGATCACCTTGCCGGACGACACGCGCGTCGCGACGGACTTGCCGACCTCGAACTGGATCAGTTCGCGGTCCCAGCCGGTGGGCAGGCGGCCATCCATCCAATCCTCGAACTCCGCAGCCAGCTCGGGGAAGTCCTGGCGATAGGCCTCAAAAGCCTGATTCCAGAGTTCCTCCAGCTCGTGACCGTGGTCCACCACGCGCATCCCCTGCTCGCGGACCTCATCGGGAACATAGAAGGTCTGGTCGGTGGGCAGACCCAGGATCTCCTTGGTGGCGGCGATCTCGGTGTGGCCCAGGGGCGTCCCGTGGGCCTCGGCAGTGTCCTGGGCGTTGGGGGCCGGCCAGGCGATATGGGTGCGCACGGCCACCAGGCTGGGCCGGGGATCGCGCCGGGCCTCGGCCAGGGCCTGCTCAAAGGCCTCCAGGTCGTTGGGGTCCTCCAGGCGCTGCACATGCCAGCCGTATGCCCGGTAGCGGGCCTCGCGATCCTCGGTGAAGGAGAGGTCCGTCGAGCCGGCGATGGTGATGTGGTTGTCGTCATAGACGGCGATCAACTTGCCCAGGCGCTGGGTGCCGGCCAGTGAGGCCGCCTCGCTGGTGATGCCCTCCATGAGATCGCCATCCGAGCAGAAGACGTAGGTGTGATGGTTGACCACCTCGTGTCCGGGGCGGTTGAACCGGGCCGCCAGATAACGCTCAGCCACGGCCATGCCGACGGCGCTGGAGAGCCCCTGCCCCAGAGGTCCGGTGGTCATCTCGACACCGGGAGTCATGCAGTGTTCAGGGTGACCCGGGGTGATGCTGTCCCATTGGCGGAAGCTCTTCAGGTCGTCCAGGCTGACTCCGTAGCCCGTCAGGTGCAGCAAGCTGTACAGCAGCATGCTGGCATGCCCGCAGGACAGGACGAAGCGGTCGCGGTCGACCCAGGCGGGGTTGTGCGGATTGTGCCGCAGCACCCGGCTGAACATGACCCAACCCAGGGGAGCCAGCGCCATGGCGGCTCCGGGGTGACCGGAATCGGCCTTCTGTGGGCCGTCCATGGCCAGGCCTCGAATGACGTTGACGCAGAGGGAATCGAGTCGGGTCTCGGGGGTGCTCACGGGGAGGGCGCTCCTTTCCAGGCCGACGCCGCCTTCCGAAGGGCAGCGCGGGAAGCCTCCCCTTCGCGGCCGGTGCCCAGGCCCCTACCGGCCACGAGCCTCATTCGCAGGATCTGGGAGGTCGAATCCCAGGCCCCATCCCACCGGCATCAGCGCCCTCCCGAGTCCGGCGTCCCCGTCCGGACCACCCGGATCGAAGGATCCCACGTGGTCCCCGGCTTGATCTCCAGTACCAGGATGGCCAGGTCGTCTGTGAGATTCCCACCCGAGTAGGCCATCACGGCTTCCTCCAGGCGGTGCAGCAGGTCTTCGGAGGTCGCCCCCGCGTGACGGCTCAGCATCCTCTCCAGACGTTCCATGCCGAAGAGATCGCCGGAGGCCGACCGGGCCTCCACCAGACCATCGGTGAACAGGACCACCCGATCCCCTGGCTGAAGGGTCTTGCGACTCTCGGTCCAGGTCACGTCGTCGAAGACCCCCACGGGCAACCCCTCGGCCCGCAGCTCCTCGACCTCTCCCGAGCTCCTCAACAGCAAGCCCGCATGGTGGCCTCCAGAGGCAAAGGTCAGAACGCTGCTCTCCTCGTCGAAGACCCCATAGAACAAAGTGGCGAACCAGGTCGTGTCCTCCGCACACAGGCGCAGGAGGCGCCGGTTGAGGCGCCCCAGGACGACCCCCGGTGACGGGCTGCGTTTACCCCATTCGAAGAAGAAGCCCATCAGGATCGCCATCAACATGGAGGCCGAAATCCCTTTGCCCATGGTGTCCCCCAGACAGAACACTACGTACTTCTCCTGAAAGGGACGGAAATAGTAGAAGTCTCCGCCGATGGCCTGACACTGGCGCATCAGGCCTTGAATCCGAACCCTGCCGAAGTCGTAGTCCGGAGGGACGAGGGCGGACTGCAAGGTGCGGGCCATCCCGATATCCCGAGTCACGCGAGCCTGATAGCGCTTGACGGCTTCGAAGCGATCCAGGGTGACCAGGATGAACCCTGCCAGCAGCAGCCACTCCGCCAACTCCAACAGGTCACGGACCAACAGGCCCGACCAACCCAGACGATCCCCTGCCAGCGAGCACAGATGGTACAGGACCAGGGCAGGCGGGATCACCCACAGGCCTTTGCGCCGAAACAGGATGCACGCCACCAGCACCGGAGCGAAGAAGAGATCCAGAGGCAGACGAGGGCCCGTCCCAATCATCAAGGCAGCGCAGGCCAGGAGCGACAGACCCAGGACGATCCACAGGACCCGTGCGACGACGCCCTTGGGTTGTAACAGGAAGAGGCCTTCCAGGAAGCGGCTCGACTGACTCGCAGGAGTGCTCAAGGTTCCTTCCGCCTCGGACGCCCCCGTCGGTTCCCAAGACTCTGGGCGGCCAAGAAGGAGACCAGGCCGTGTGCGTGGCACGCAGGGATCGTCCGAAGGGACTTTGCCCAAAACCCGTCGGGTTCCTGCCCGCAGGACTTGGGCCCACCTCGCCGAACCGCGGCACGCCCTTTTCGGGAGGTAGGCTTTGAACCGCAAGAATCTGCTGGTCGTGCTGATGTTGGCCCTGGGCGTCGGCGCCGCGGGCGCAGCCCTGGCCTGGCACCGGAACCGTCCGGTCGCCCGGGTCAACTCCCAGAGCATCTCGTCGGCCGAACTGAGCCGTGAACTGCACGAACGATTCGGGGCCGAGGTCCTCCAGGACCTGGTCAACCAGCGCCTGGTCGCCCAGGCGGCCGAAGAGGCAGGGCTGGCTGCGGGAGAAGCCGAGGTCGACGCCTGGGTGGCGGATCTCCGAAGAAGACCCGAGGCCCGGGCCCTGCTGGATTCGGGTCGACTGGCTGAAGAGCGCCTGCGACGCAACCTGGCCACGGTGGTGCCCCTGTACCGCCTGGCCCTGCAGGACGTCCCCGAGGAGGATCGCAAGCAGTACTTCCGTCAGCATCGCTCGGAGTTCGAGGAGCTTCAGCTGCGTCACATCCGGCTGGGAACCCGCGCCGAGGCCGCCGAACTGCGCCAGCGCATCCACTCCCCCGCGGACTTCCTCACCCTGGCGAGCGTCCATTCCCAGGACGAGAACGCCCGCGCCTCCGGCGGGGACCTGGGACGGGTGACCCGGGCCGAGCTGGAAGACTCCTTCGCAGAAGCCGACGTGGACGGCTTGTTCAGCCTGACCCCGAACGGCCTCTCGGAACCCCTCCAATCCGACAGCGGCGCCTGGCACCTGTTCCTGGTCGAGGGCCGAACGGTCCACTACGACGGTCTGCGCCGACGGGTCCTGGAAGTGATGGCCCGACCGCGCCTGGAGGCCTGCCTGGAGGGGCTGCGCGCCAAAGCCCGCGTGGAGATCCTGCTGCCTTCGGCCCGGGCGATCTCGCCCCAGGCCTCGCCGCCGACGGAGGTCCCGAAATGACCCCAGACGCTTCTTTCCAGGGACTCGTCGACCTCCTCGCCGTGCTGCGCGGCGAGACGGGTTGTCCCTGGGACCGCAAGCAGGACCACCACAGCCTGAAGCACTTCCTGCTGGAAGAAGCCTACGAGGTCCTGGAGGCCATCGACGAAGAGGATTCCGAGCACCTCTGCGAAGAGCTCGGAGACCTTCTGATGCTTCTCCTCTTCCACGCCCGGATCGCCCAGGAAGCCGGCCACTTCGACATCCACGACGTGTGTCGGGGGATCACCGAGAAGATGATCCGCCGCCACCCCCACGTCTTTGCCTCGGCCCCCGAGCTCCGCGCGGAGGAGGTCGCCCGCCAATGGGAGCAGATCAAGCTTCTGGAGAAGAACCGCCCGGCCCGCACCTCGGCCCTGGACGGCGTTCCCCGGAACGCCCCGGCCCTCTACTGCGCCCAGAAGACCGTCCAACGGGCAGCCCAGGCGGGCTTTGCCTGGCCCGACGCAGCGGGAGCCCTGGCCAAGGTGCATGAGGAACTCGGGGAGGTTGAAGAGGTCGTGGAATCGGGCTCCGAGGAGCGGCTGGAGCAGGAGATCGGCGACCTGCTCTTCGCGGTGATCGGCCTGGCCCGAACCGTGGGCGTGGACGCCGAATCCGCCCTGCGCGGGACCACGGCCCGATTCACGGAACGCTTTCGCCGTCTGGAGGCTCGCTTGGACCCAGGGCTTGCCGAGACGACCTCCGACGAGATGATCCGGATCTGGCGGGAGGTGGCCACCGAAGGCTGAAGGAACGGCCCGTTGCCCGCACACGGGGAGGGCCACCCATTTTGCGACACGCGACCATTGAGCAAGGTCAGGAGGGTTCAACGTGAAATTCAACTTTCTCCCCCGTGAGGAGACCTTCTTCCAACACTTCCAGGAACAGGCGCAGTTGTGCCGACAGGCAGGCGACCTGCTGGTGACCCTGTTGGAGGACTTCGATCACTTCGAGATCCATCTCAAGGCCCTCAACGAGATCGAGCATCAGGGCGATGCCTTGGTCCACAAGGTCTCGCTGCAACTGGCACGCAGCTTCGTGACCCCCATCGACCGGGAGGACATCCACTCGTTGTCGGCCTACCTGGACGACATCCTGGACTACTGCCAGTCCTCGGCCGTCAAGATGTCCACCTACCAGGTCCAGAAGCCGACCGAGGAGGCCTTCCACCTGGCCCGCTTGATCCAGAAGATCTCCGGAGTGATCCATCAGGCCGTCGACCGGATGGTGGAGCTGCAGGACATCTCGGAGCTGCGCCGGGAGGTCAAGGTGATCGAGAAGGAGGCTGACACGGTGTACCGCACCGCCGTGGCCGAACTCTTCCGCAACGAGACCGACGCCATCCGCCTGATCAAGTGGAAGGAGATCTACAAGAGCCTGGAGACCGTCACCGACAAGTGCGAAGACGTCATGGACGTTTTGGAAGGCGTGGTCATCAAATACGCCTGACCCCGCCCCCAGCCACCGAGGTGGAGGACCCCTCCGGGAACGCGGAGAACGTGGCCGCATTCCCACCCGACATGATCCGGTCTCGAAGCATTCGAGGCCAAGGAGGTTTTTCCATGAGTGAAATCATCGAAGTCAATGCCCGGCAGATCCTGGACTCTCGCGGCAACCCCACCGTCCAGGTGGATGTCCACCTGGCCTCGGGCGCGTTCGGCAGCGCGGCGGTCCCTTCCGGGGCCTCGACGGGCGTCCACGAGGCGCTCGAGCTGCGCGACGGCGACGAGTCGAAGTACCTGGGCAAGGGCGTCCTGAAGGCCGTCGCCAACGTCCAGGAGAAGCTGGGCCCCGAGATCCTGGGCATGGACGCCCTGGACCAGATGGCCCTGGACCGCGCGCTGATCGAGCTGGACGGCACCGAGAACAAGGGCAAGTACGGAGCCAACGCCATCCTGGGCATCTCGCTGGCCACGGCGCGAGCCGCCGCCGACTGCCTGGACCTCCCCCTCTTCCGCTACCTGGGCGGACCGTTCGCCCACACCATGCCCGTTCCCATGATGAACATCCTCAACGGCGGCAGCCACGCGGACAACACCGTCGACTTCCAGGAGTTCATGATCGTTCCGGTGGGCGCCGAGACCTTCGCCGACGCCCTGCGCATGGGCGCCGAGACCTTCCACCACCTCAAGAAGGTGCTCAAGGGCAAGGGCCTCAACACCTCCGTGGGGGATGAAGGCGGCTTTGCGCCCAACCTCAAGAGCAACGAGGAGGCGGTCGAGGTGATCCTCCAGGCCATCCAGAACGCCGGCTACAAGCCGGGTGAGGACATCGGTCTGGCCCTCGACGTGGCGGCTTCGGAGTTCTTCAAGGACGGGAAGTACGTCTTCCACAAGAGCACCAACAAGAGCCACAGCGCCGAAGAGATGGTGGAGCTGTACCGCACCTGGATCGAGAACTATCCGATCCTGTCCATCGAGGACGGCGTGGCCGAGGACGACTGGAACGGCTGGAAGAAGCTGACCGAAGCCCTGGGCAGCAAGGTGCAACTGGTCGGAGACGACCTGTTCGTCACCAACATCAAGCGCCTGGGCCGCGGCATCCAGGAGGGCATCGCCAACTCGATCCTGATCAAGGTCAACCAGATCGGGACCCTGACCGAGACCCTCATGGCCATCGAGAGCGCCAAGCGGGCCGGCTACACCTCCGTGGTCTCCCACCGCTCGGGTGAGACCGAGGACTCCTTCATCGCCGACCTGGCCGTGGCCACCAACTGCGGGCAGATCAAGACCGGCTCTCTGTCCCGCTCCGACCGGGTCGCCAAGTACAACCGGCTGCTGTGCATCGAAGAGGAACTGGCCAGCCAGTCCTGCTACCCTGGGCGCGCGGCCTTCACCAACCAGTGCTGCTGCAACTGCCAGTAGCCCAATCGGGCCCCCGGGCCTGAATGGAGAAGGGCCCCGCCGTGACGGCGGGGCCCTTCTCGCATGGAGCCCGTGTCCAGGCTCAGTGCGACTCGTGCAGTTGCCGACCCATGCCCGGCCCACGGCCGTGCCCGTGTCCGCCCCCTTCCGGCACGGCCTGCACCTGGGCCGAAGCCATCCAGAGGCTGCCGAAGAAGCCCACGATCACCAGGAGCAGGAGGACCACTCCCATCACCCGGCGCGCCCCGGCGGCCGGCTTGTCCCGTCCGCAGTGCCGGCAGACCATGCATGCCACCCAGTCCCAATGCAGCACCACATGGAGGATCACCAGCACGACCGCGGCGATCGACATGTAGAAGTGCCACTGGCCGAAATCGTGTCGGCCCAGACCGAAGAGCGCGCGAGAGTGGCCGGTCCCGGGAGGCATCACGAAGTAGAGCAGGGCTCCCGTCCAGGTCAGGCCCGCCATGAGGGCCGCCAACACGACGTCGATCCAGAAGTTCAGGGTTCCTCGCTTGTCCATGCCGACACCTCCCTCTCAATCCAAACCGCCCGAGGACTCCGCCCACCTGCAGGTCGGCGGAGATCCAGGATGACCGGGACTTTCACGCCCGCTCGCGCCCCAACCTCAAGGAGACCTTTCGGATGGAGGGGCCGAACTGTCGCATCCCCCCTCCCTCGGAAACCACCTGGAGCACCGCGTCCGGTTGGTGCACGACCACTCCCGAGAGCAGGGTGACGCCGGTCCCTTCGAAGACATGCGGGACCAGGGGGGTCGAAGCCCCGAGCAACGCCACGGTGCGACAGCTCCGCGCCGCCGCCAGCAGGGTGTCCAATGTCCCGTTGAGGAGCGAGGTGGCCGTGATCAGCGCCACGGACGAGTGGGCCAGGACGCCCGGCGCCTCGTGGTCCGCTCGCAGTTCCCGAGAGCCGGGCCCGTCCAGCCTCTCAAAGACCGTCAGGGAGCGGGCCTGACGTCGCAATCCCTCCAGCAACGGCGCGAAGTTGCCGATCATGGCGACGTCGTCCTCGGGGGTCACGCCCAGATGCTCCAGGATGTCTCCGTGCAGTTCGGACACACCCTCCCGGTTGGCCAGCGCATTGGCACAGGCCAGTCCCACGGCTGCCTCGATCGCATCCGAAGACTCCAGGAAGGCCAGCAGCTCGTCGGCCGGACGCCCGGCCAGGGGACGCGCCCCTCTGAAGACCGAACAGCCTCCCCGGGCCAGGTCCCGGAAGGTATAGGCCACCCCGGTCCGCCCGTCTGCCAGCCGAACGGCCGTGTAGCCGAGACCGATCCGGACATCCTGGACACGGCCCCCCCGGGCCTCTTCAGAAAGATGGCCCCTCAGCCGAGCGGCAATCCGTTCCGGGCCCTTCCGACCCGAAGGCCAGCTCGTCCGACTCGTCAACTCCATCCTCAGCACCTCGTCCTCCTGCCTGCGGGTCACCATCCCGGCCTCGCCCACGTCCTCCCCCCCATCCACGGCCCGCCCCCCGACGCCCCCTCCCCTCCCCGTGACCACGACCCCTTCCCCCACCGAAGCCCGGCCCGGTGCACGTCGGACAGCTCCCGGGCAGTTCCCCGGGAGCCAGGACGTGACTCTGGCCACACCCTCGGCACGGCGGAGCGGGAGCCACCTCAAAGGTGCCACCCTCGATCCCCAGGGTCCGTGCCTTGAGCAGGGCCTCCGTGACGATGCGTCGCCCTTGTTCCAGAAGTCGGCCCACGGTCTGACGGGAAACCCCCAGGCTCTGAGCCGCCTGTTCGTGACTGAGGCCCTCCAGATCGACCAGGCGCATGGCTTCGAGCTCGTCGATCTTCAGGACCAGATGTTCCAGGTCCCTGGCCGGGACCCCGACCGGCTTGAAAAGGCTGGTCCGGGGAAGACAAGCGACCTGACGGGGGCGGTGAGGACGAGCCAAGACGGGGGCCTCCTGTCACACGGAGAAGATGGGCTGATCCGAAGGTCCGGAGGAACACGAGTGGCCCGACCCGACGGGCCGAGCCTCAGGCCAGAGCCAATCGGCCTGGACTTCACGACGGCGAAGGGGAGTCCTCCGCAGGGTGATTCGTCGTCATCTCCAGCAGGGTCTGGCGCATCTCGTGCAGAGAACGCTCCAACTCATCTGCCCGGGCGCGCAGGGCCTCCACCTCCGCGCCAGGAGCCGGAACCCCAGCCTTGGCGACCTCCACGCCCGACACTGCGGGAAGGGTCGACGTCGGAAGGCCCGGATTCCAGTTCCCCTGACCACGACCAAGACGCCGGCGTCCTCTTCCCCGACAATAGACTCCACCACCTCCAAAGCCTTCAGGACCGAGACCTCGAGGGCCTGTTCCGTCACCTGCTGGCATGTTGACCTCCTTGCCGTGTTCTCTCCTGGCGCCGCCGGGATGCGATCGCCCCGGTCAGGCGGCTCAAGTTATTGGCATAGGCCCATAATAAGCTTTCACGAAGCCGTCGTCAACCGAGACCCTGCGAAAGACCCGCAGTCCCAGGTGAGCCCGCGACTCGAAGCGCGACGGGCCGGCGCCGGATGGGCTTCCAACCGGTGGTTCCTCCTGACGGAGATCCCGATGAGGCCGCCCTCCCCCGATCCCGCCAGGTTCAGGAGAGTTTCAGGGTCTTCCCGGACAACTGAGTTGCGGGGAAAGGGATCCCCGCGCCAACCCAGAACCTGCGCGGGCATCAAGCGACGGTTCTATCGTCCGGGAGATTCTCATGACTGTTGACTGTGCTGTGACTTTTCCTGGCCAGGGCTCCCAGCGCCCCGGCATGGCCTTGGATTTTGCCGAACAGATCCCCGAATCGCGAGAGGTCTTCGCCGAAGCGAACAGCGTGCTGCCGTTCGACGTGGAAGAGTTGTGTCGGCCAGCCGACCCGGGGTCTGAAGACGGCGACCCGCGCCTGGAACAGACCGAGTATGCCCAACCCTGCATCCTGACGGCAGAGATCGCGATGCTGAGGGGACTTCAGGCACGCTTCGGCTTCCAGCCCCGCTGGTTTGGGGGCCACAGCCTGGGTGAGTACACCGCGCTGGTGGCTGCCGGAGTCGTCCCCTTCAAGACGGCCGTCCGCCTGGTCCACGCCCGGGGGCGAGCGATGCAGAAGGCGGCTCCGCTGGGTTTTGGGGCGATGGCAGCCCTGATCCGGGAGAGCCTTCCCCTGGATGAGATTCGGGACCTGGCCCGCCGGATGGGAGTCGACCTGGCCAACGACAACTCGCCCAACCAGGCCGTGGTGAGCGGGCCGCGCGAGGCCGTCGAAGAGCTCTCGGCCGAACTGTCCAGCCGCCACGAGGAGGATCTTCGGATCGTCCCCCTGGCCGTGAGCGCCCCCTTCCACTCACGCTACATGGCCGACGCCGAGGCCGATTTCAAGGATGTCCTCCAACAGGCCTGCCGAGAATTCCGTCCGGAACGCGCGGTGTGCGTCACGTCCAACTACACGGGCCGATTCCACACCGGGAAGCTGGAGGATCTGATCGAGTCGCTGACCCGCCAGGTCGCCGCTCCTGTCCGCTGGCGCGACAACATGGCGTCCCTGGCCAGCGTGACCAGCAACCTCTTTGAGGTGGGCCCCGGCCGCCCCCTGGGCAACTTCTTCAAAGCCGCGGGCCTGAAGGTCCCCTCCATCGTCGACCTGCGTTCGGCCCGTCGCGCGCTGGGACAGTCTCCTGCGGTGGCCAACGCCTGATGATTCACTTCGACTCCAACCAGTGGGCCGTGATTCTGGGCGGTTCCAGCGGCTTCGGCCTGGCCACGGCGCGCAAGATGGCAGCCCACGGCATGTCCGTGTGCGTCGTCCACCGGGACCGGCGCGGCGCCATGCCCAGGATCGAGCAGGCCTTCGACGAGATCCGCGGCCACGGTCACGGCTTCCTGGCCCTGAACCTCGATGCCCTGGCCTGCGAAGGTCAGATCAAGACCCTGGAAGCCCTGAAGGAGGCGATGGGTCCCCAGGGTCAGGTCCAGGTGTTGTTGCACTCGATCGCCTTCGGGAACCTCAAGCCTCTGGTGGCCAGTCGCGCCCCACGACGGTCCGAGCAGGCCCTCCAGAGACTGGCGGGCGAGCTCGGAATCCCCTCCGACGAGCTGCAGGGCACCCTGGAGCGCCTGGCCCAGGACGGAGAGGCGCCGCTCCAGGCCCTGCTGCCGGTTCCTGAAGGGCAGACCTTCATGGAAGACGAGGATGTGGCCCGGACGATCTTCAGCATGGGCACCAGCCTGCTGACCTGGGTGCGCCTGTTGCACGAGAACGGTCTCTTCGCCCAGGATGCCCGCGTCTTCGGCCTGACCAGCGAGGGCAACCAGGTGGCATGGCCCGGATACGCCGCAGTGGCCGCTGCCAAGGTCGCCTTGGAGTCGATCTCCCGAGCCATCGCCGTCGAGTTCGGTCCCCACGGAATCCGTTCGAACGTCCTGCAAGCGGGCGTGACCGACACCCCGGCCCTGCGCCTGATTCCCGGCAGCGCCCGCATGGCAGCCCATTCCTTGATGCGCAATCCTCTGGGACGCCTGACCACCCCCGCGGACGTGGCCAACGTGATCTGCCTGCTGTGCACGCCCGAGGCGGCCTGGATCAACGGAACCGTGATTCGGGTTGACGGCGGGGAGAACGTCTCGGCATGATGCACCTGCACGGACTGGGGCACTTTCACCCGCCCAACCGGTTGGACAACGACTTCCTGGCCAGCCTGGACATCGGCACCGACGAGTCCTGGATCCTGGAACGCGTCGGGATCCGCTGCCGGCGCACGGTGCTGAACCTGGACTACATCGCCTCCACCCGGAACGCAGATCCTCGCCTGGCCGGTGCCGCCTCCACCCACAGCAACGCCCAGACCGGCGCTGCTGCGGCCCGCATGGCCATGGAGCGGGCGGGGTTGGAACCCAAGGACATCGGGATGGTCTGGGCGGGGGGGTGCTCGCCCCAGCACACCATCCCCGCTGAGGCCAGCAAGATCGCCGCCGAGCTCGGCATCCAGGCTCCCGTCCTGGACATCGGCTCGGCCTGCTCGACCTTCGCGGCCCAGATGCACCTGGCGGCGGGGATGCGCCCAGAAAACCTTCCCGACTACCTCCTGCTGGTCAGCGCCGAGAACAACACCCGGACGGTGGACTACCGCGACCGCGCCACCGCCGTCCTGTGGGGAGACGCCAGCTCCGCCGCCATCGTCTCACCTCGGGTCCCCTCACGCATGCGCGTGGTCCAGACCACCCTGGCGTCGGATCCCGCAGGTTGGGACAAGGTGACCATCCCCACGGGCGGACACTTCATCCAGCAGGGGCGAGCCGTCCAGGGGTTCGCCATCCGCCGGACGGCCGAGACCCTGGAACTCCTCCGCAGGCACTCGCAACAAAGCCCTGAACGCTTCCACTTCATCGGCCACCAGGCCAACCTGCTGATGCTGCAGAACGTCTGCGAGCGATGCGGAGTCCCGCCGGAACGACATCACTTCAACGTCGATGAGTACGGCAACACCGGCGCAGCCGGAGCCCCCTGCGTCCTTTCCCAGAACTGGGAGAACTTCCGCGAGGGGGACGAGATCGCCCTGGTGGTGGTCGGCTCGGGGCTGACCTGGGGCGGAGTCCTGCTTGAGGTGCACGGGTGAAATACGCGGATTTCCTGAACCGGACCGAGTTTGACAAGGAGGAGCTGCTGGCCTTCGCCCGCGGCAACCTGGTGGAAGACCCGCCCTGTCCCGACTTCTCTGCCCTGCCTGCGCCGCCGATGCTGATGTTCGACCGGGTCATGGACATCCAGCGCGACGGTCCCAAGGGCTTCCTGGCTGCCGAACAGGATGTCCGGGTGGACGAGTGGTTCTTCCACTGCCATTTCCGGAACGATCCGGTGCAGCCCGGTTGCCTCGGAGTCGACGCCATCTGGCAACTGATCGGTTTCTACGCCTGTCTGCGCGGAGGACTGGGCGTGGGCCGGGCCCTGGGCTCGAAGGAGATCGAGTTCCGGGGACAGATCCGTCCCCACGATCGCCTCGTGCGCTACGAGGTAGACATCCGCCGCTACACCGAGCTCCCCGCCAGCGGCTCGACGCTGGCCATCGGAACCGGGACCGTCTCGGTCGATGGACAGTGCATCTACACGATCAAGGATGCCAAGGTCGGCCTCTTCCGCGACATCCAATACCCCGACTATCCGCATCGTTCAGAGAAATCGCGAGGAGGTCTCCTGGTCCGATGAAAGTCGCACTCGTCACCGGTGGAGCCACCGGAATCGGCGCCGCCTGCTGCCGAGCCCTGAGTCAGGCCGGCCTCGCGGTCGGAATCCACCACCGCACCAGCGCAGCGGCCGCCCGGGCCTTGCAGGAGGAGCTGGGTGAGAGCGCCTTCCTGGTCGGCGCGGATCTTTCCAGCACCGAAGGGGTCGACGCGGTCTATGAAGCCATGCGCCAGCGCGGAGGCCTGGAGGTCCTGGTCAACAACGCCGGGGCCACGGTGGACGCTCCCCTGTTCAGCGCGCGGCTGGAAGACTTCGACCGGATCGTGGCCACCAACATGCGCAGCACCTGGTATCTCACCAAGCGCCTGGCCCGGTTGATGATGCGCCAGCGCTCGGGGCGGATCATCAACATCTCCAGCGTGGTCGGCAGCACCGGCAACCCGGGCCAGAGCGTCTACGGGATGACCAAGGCCGCCATCGACAACTTCACGCGGACGGCAGCCGCCGAGCTGGCCGACTATGGAATCCTGGTCAACGCCGTCGCTCCGGGATTCATCGAGACCGCGATGACACGGGTCCTGCCTGACGAGATCCGCGAGGGGATCCTGGCGAGAGTCCCCCTCAAGAGGATGGGGACCCCGGAGGAGGTGGCCGCCCTGGTGCGCTTCCTGGCTTTGGAAGCCTCCTACTGCACCGGGACCACCTTCCACGTGAACGGAGGGATGTACGGTGGCTGACCCGAAGGCCGGCCTCACCCCGGAGGAGGTGCTGGCCAGTGTGCCTCAACAGAGGCCCTTCCGCTTCGTAGACGAGATCCTCGAGGTGGACTCGGAGCACATCACGGGCCGTTATACCTTCCGCCCGGACGAGAGCTTCTATGAGGGCCACTTCCCTGGCCGCCCCGTCACTCCGGGCGTGATCCTGTTGGAATGCATGTGCCAGGTGGGCGTGGTGGCTTTGGGAATCTACCTGCTCTCGCGGGAGGTCGAGCCCGAAGAGATCCCCCGCTGGACCACCATGTTCGCCGATGCCACGGTCGAGTTCTGCCGTCCCGTCCTGCCGGGCGAGCGGGTGACCATTCGGGGAACCCGGGAAGTCTGGCGGCGGCGCAAGCTGCGCTCGCGGATCGAAATGTACAACGAGGAGGGAGTGCTCGTGGCCAGCGCAACCGCGTCGGGCATGGGCGTGCGCCATGAATAGGGTTGTCATCACCGGCATGGGGATCATCGCCCCGAACGCCCACGGTCTGGAAGATTTCGAGCAGGCACTGCGCCAGGGTCGCTCGGGAATCCGGCATCTATCCCGCCTGGAAGAGCTCAACTTCTCCTGCCAGGTCGCAGGGGTCCCCTCGGGGTACGAGGAGCTGGCCCGGGAGTATTTCGCCCCCGACAGGCTGGTGGCGATGAACTCCGGCATGATCTTCACCGGAATTGCCGGAATCGACTGCTGGCGCGACGCGGGGCTGCCGATGCCGGACCCCATCGAAGGGCCGGTCGACTGGGAGACGGGGGCCGTGATCGGCACCGGCGTCGGGGGCGTGGACACGCTGGGCGACGTGGTGTTCCCCCGGGTCAAGGAGGGCAAGGTCCGCCGCATCGGCAGCACCTCCGTCGAGCAGACCATGTCCAGCGCAGTCAGCGGATGCCTGGGAGGCCTTCTGGCCCTGGGCGGCCAGGTGACCACCAACTCCAGCGCCTGCACCACGGGCACCGAAGCCGTCATCCAGGCCTGGTGGCACCTCCAGGCAGGCCGGGCCCGGCGGGTGATGGCGGGCGGCGCGGAAGGGGTCTCGGAGTACATCTGGGGTGGATTCGACGCCATGCGCGTGCTGGCCCGGGGCTTCAATGACCGCCCGGAAGAGGCCTCGCGCCCGATGAGCGCTTCCGCCTGCGGCTTCGTCCCAGGTTCCGGGGCCGGCATCCTGATGCTGGAAACACTGGAGTCCGCCCGGGAACGAGGCGCCCGTATCTACGCCGAGATCGTGGGAGGCCACGTCAACTGTGGCGGCCAGCGCAACGGAGGCAGCACCACCGCCCCCAACCCCGAAGGCGTGCGGCGCTGCATCCAGGGTGCCCTGGCCTCGGCGGGCCTGAGTCCCGATGACATCGACGTGATCAACGGTCACCTGACAGCCACCATGGCCGACCCCCTGGAGGTCCAGAACTGGGCCTCCGTGCTGCAGCGCGACCCCAAGAACTTCCCCTGGATCAACTCGACCAAGTCGCTCATCGGCCACGGCCTGGGCGCCGCCGGGGGCATGGAGTGCGTGGCCTCGGTGCTGCAACTGTCGCGAGGGTTCGTGCATGGCTCTGCGAACTGCCAGGATCTGCACCCGACCCTCGAGCCCTACAACACACGAATTCCCCACCAGACCCGCGAAACGGACGCCCGGATCCTGGCCAAGGCCAGCTTCGGGTTCGGTGATGTGAACGGATGCGTCCTGTTCCGCAGGTGGGAATGAACCTCGGAGGAAGACAAGACATGGATCAGCAGACCGCCCTGGAAAAAGTCACCGCCATCATCAAACCCTACGCCAAGAACCTGGCCCCCCTCGAGGAGGGGAACCTGGATGCCCGGATCCTGGAAGACCTGGGCGTGAACTCCGCCCGCCTGGTGGACATCATCCTGGCTTTCGAGGATGAGTTCGGCATCTCGATCGACGACGAGACCGCAGACAAGGTCCGCACGATCAACGACGCCGTCCGGGTCGTCTCAAGCCAGGCTTGAGCCTCACTCCCCCTGCCCTGGGCCACCGCGACCGGCTGGAGCTCTTCCTGCAGCGGGCGGTGGCCTGGGTCTTCACTCCGGTCAGCTACTACCTGGCCTGGTTCTGGATGCGCTTCATGCGTGGCTACCGCATTTCCGGCCTGCGAGCCTTCCGCGACGAGCTGCGCCGGAAGCTGGGTTCGCATCGGGGTCCCCTGCTGGTCTGTCCCAACCACCTGACGGCCATCGACTCGGTGCTCCTGGTCTGGGCGCTGGGGTCAGGCCTTCACTACTTCCAGAACGACCGGGACTTCGCCTGGAACCTGCCTGAACGCCGCAACCTGGGAGAGGGCGTGCCCCTGCGCGTGGCCTGCTACCTGTGCAAATGCATCCCGGTCCTGCGCCAGGGCCCTCCCGAGGTGACGGCGCGAACCATGTCCAAGATCCGGCACCTCCTGGCCGGGGGACACCGGGTGATGATCTTCCCCGAGGGGACGCGCAGCCGGAGCGGGCGGGTCGACACGCAGGAGTTCGCCTACGGAGCTGGCCGCCTGGTCCAGGAGGTCCCGGGGACCCGGGTCCTGTGCGTCTACCTCCGGGGCCTGAACCAGGAGGCGTGCAGCGACCTTCCCCGCCGCAGGGAGATCTTCCACCTGGGCTTCGACGTCCTGGAACCCACCTCGCCCAACAAGGGCTTGCGCGGATCGCGGGACATCTCCCGCCTCATCGTCGAGCGCCTGGCTTCCCTGGAAGAGGAGTGGTTTGCCACCCATCACCCGGCTGGGCAATGACCTGGTCGACCTGACCGCCCCTGGTGCGACGGGCAAGGCCCGGGACCTGCGCTTCCTGAAGCGCGTCTTCACCTCGGTCGAGCAGGATCGGATCACGTGCTCCCCCGCCCCCGATCGAGTCTTGTGGAGGCTCTGGAGCGCCAAGGAGGCGGCCTTCAAAGCCTGGTCCCGATACCTTCCGGATCTCGTCTTCGCTCATTCGCGATTCGAGGTGAACCCCGAGAACGGGTCGGTCAGGACCCCAGAGGGCACCTGCCGGGTCCACTGGCTCGAGCAGGAGGACTGGATCCACTGCCTGGCCTGGACCGGATTCCCGGAGGGGCTGGCTTGGAGGGTGGAGGGCCTGGCCAAGAGAGTCCCCGAGAACGGCCCGGAGGCCATCACAATCCCTTCCCTGCAGGCACGAGGCCTCGCTTTGAGGCTTCTGGCCCGGACCGGCCTGCCCGGGGTCGAGTTGCGCCGGGAGGACCGCACCCAAGGCCGTGCGGGGCCGCCGGTCGCGCTGCTCCATGGACGGCTCTTGGAGGACGTGCTGGTTTCCTGGTCCCACGACGGGAGTCAGGTGGCGGCAGCCGTGGCCCGGGCCGGGACGCCTGCCGACGAAACCGCCCCCCACCAACAAGAAAGCCCGCCATTCGACGGGCTTTTCGTTGGTGGAGAAGATGGGACTTGAACCCACGACCTTCGCATTGCGAACGCGACGCTCTCCCAGCTGAGCTACTTCCCCGGGGCGCTGCCAGATTATAGCCGGAGGCGCGGGCGCTGTCAACGCGGACCGGCCCAAGAATCTCCGGCATCCGAAGCGCAGGCCCCGCCTGGGCGCAGGCCGGAGATCGGTTCCTGGGAAGAGGCCGCAGGGGAATCGCACCCCGGCGAGAACCCAGGCCCGGCATGCTCGGCAACTCCTCCCACGGATACATCGCCACCGTCACGCTTCCCGATGGCCGGGGCGGCGCCTTGCTGGACCTGCGCTGCGCCTCGGCGGAGAGGGCCATGTCCAGCGAATTCCGAGATCTGGCACTGAGGGTCTGCCAGGTCGTGGCCCAACGCTCTCCCCGCTTCCTGGACCATCACGAGATCCCGATCCAGGAGGCCGAGACCCTGATGCAGCAGTGCCGCGTCGAGGCCCTGCGTCGAGGCATCCCGGACGAAGACCTGGAGCCCTACGCCCGGCGCTCTGCCGAACGTCGGATGCGGCAGGACTGCCTGATGGACCTCCCGCTGGGCTCCGGGACGGTGGCCAGCGCCCTGGAGGAGTTCGGCCATCCAGTGGAGGTCCGGCGCTTCTACCGGGCCTCCCTGGACGACTGAGGTCCCCAGACGCACCCCTCCGCCACCGGCGAAGAGCGCCAGGATGCAGGATCGAAGGGCTCCGAGGAGAACTTCAGGCCCAAATCCAGCCCCGGCGGTGAGCTCCCCCATGTCACGCTTCCAGCGTCTCCTGATCCTTGCATTGCTTCTCGGCCTCTTGATGCCGTCGAGCCCCCCGGCTCGCGCCGCAGACGAGTCGCTTCAGGTGATGATGCTCAAGAAGCTCTTCGCCTCCTCCACCTTGCAGTGGCGGGAACTCCTCGAGCAGAACCGCAAGCTCCTGGACAACAGCTTCTTCGAGAGGGTGGAACGGCGCATCCGTTGGGGCCTGGACAACGGCCAGGTCGAGGACGCCGTTCGCTTCGCGGTGGTGGCCGACATGTCGGGTCTGGTCGTCAACCGGAAGACCAGCTACCGGCTGGAGCTGGCCCAGATGTTCCTGCGCCTGGGCAACATCCAGATGACCATGGACCTGGTGGACAACATCCTGGTCATGGACCCCAAGAACCAGCAGGTCCGCTTCTTTAAAGCCTCGGTGGTTCACGACGGGGGCAACCTGGTCGACTCCTACATGCTGTACGACGCCCTGGCCAAGGAGGGCTACCGCAGGTCGGACTGCCTGTATCGCATGGCCCTGATCGAGCTGCGACGGGAAGAGCAGGAGCTGGCTCGCCGGCACCTGGAAGAGTCCATCCGGCTGGACCCGCAGAACACCCTGGCCCGCCAGGAGCTCGATCGGCTCTTGAGGTCCCTGTCCTCGGCCCGGGTCGTCCCGAGCGAGACCGGCTCCTCTGCGGGAGCCGACCTCCCCCCCTTCAGTGGGGCGGGAGCCGCCAGCCTGACCCCCGAGCAGAAGGTGCGCGCCCAGAGCTTCTTCGACGAGGCCGAGATGGCCCGCCAGCAGGGCAACCTGGCTCGAGCGGCGGACCTCTTCAACAGCGCCATCCAAGCCAACCCCCAGATGGTGAAGGCCCACGTCTATCTGGGGGCCGTCTACTTCCAACTGCGCAACCTGGAACCCGCCATCCGGGTCCTGGAGCAGGCCTGCCGGATCGATCCTCAGGACGCCGAAGCCTGGCGTTACCTGGGTTACTGCTTCGAACGCCGCTACGACGCAAACCAGGAAGCCGCGGACCTGACCCGGGCCAGCGAGGCCTTCGCCAAGGCGGGCGTCCTGGACCCCCAGAACGCCCTGCTGAAGATGGACCTGGAGCGCATCCGGACCAAGTCTCAGGCCTCGCAAGGGTGAAGGGGAGGATCCTCCCAGGATCCTCCCCTTCCTCAGCAAGTCCGAAGTCGCAGGCTCAGCGCATCGGGAACCAGAGCTGCCCCTGGGTCCCGTCCTCTTTGGCGAACGCCCGGAACTTCAGGCTGATCGCGCTTCGCAGCTCGAAGCCCTGCGCCGTCCGCCGATACAGGAAGTCGCCCCCCGAGAGGGGATCCTGCGCCTGCCCCCAGCCGGGCAACGGAGTCCAGACCTCCGCCAGGGTCGCGGGATACGAGCCGGTCCGCAGCCGATGCAGCTCCAGCAGGCACACGGCGCGCAGGGCCAGGTGTCGGCTGAAGGCCAGACAGGCCTGGTAGTTGGCCCGCTCGAAGAAGGGGACCAGCGCCGAGGCCACGCTCAGGGCCGGAGGTTCCTGCACGGCCACCATCCCGAGGGCACCCGACACCGTGCTCTGACGCCCCGGAAGGAAGGCCTGGGTGTAGATCTGCCTTTCCCGCTCCCAGTAGCTGCCGGGAAGGACCAGCATGGCCTTCCACTCTTCGTTGAGCTCCTCGATGCGCCCGGCACGGATTCCATCGAAGACCCGCATGGCGTATGAGAACTCGTCGTCCAGGCTGTCCAGATGAGCTTGAGGGGTGGACCGGCCCTCCTCCACCGCCTGGAGCACTCGGAGGAGTTCCGGTTCGGTCAGACGATTCCGTTCTACGAAGCCCAGGATCGACTCCTCGGCGATCGCGGTGAGCGAATGGGTGATCATCGCGGTGATCAGGGGGCCGTGCCCCGCCAGGCGATCCGACCAGCGGAGATTCAGCAGGTGCAGTTCCAAGGCCCCGGCCAGGTCCCCCTCCTCCTCCAGCATCCTGGCCCGGGTCGCCAGGCCTCTGGTCAGGGTCCGCGCCAGGATGAAATCAGGGACTGCGCCATTGGGGCCTTCCGACCAGCGAATCGGGACCACGAACTCCGGGCGCGTCAGCGCCTGACGCAGCGCCGGCAGGACGGCGTCCAATCGGGTCGCCGACCGGTTCGCGAGGTCGGGGTTGGCGCGCAGGGCCTCGAGGACCTCCTGGGGGTCGCCTCCGTTGACCCATGAGAAGACCTGGAACCCATCCAGAAGCTCCTGGTGGCGTCGGGACAGACCCAACTGCCGGCGCTCCAGGGCCCGCCTCATGAAGACCGGTTCGAGCAGGGTGAAGCCATTCTGCTCGGCGCCAACCGCCTCCCTCCTGTGCTCCCGCTCGACGGCCCGGGCCACGATCTCGCGGGCCTGGACGAGGTCCTGCTCAGGAATCCCCGAGCTCCGCCATCCCAGATACGCGCCCACCACCAGCCAGAGAACCAGGAAGAGCAGGGAGGCTCCCAGGGGAACGGCACCCACCTGATGGAGGCGCGTCCGGAAGCTCATGGGGTCCTCCACCTCCGCCGGCAGGTTCCGAAGCCCAAGGCCAGCCAGGGTCGCTGCCAGCACGAAGCCCAGGACGATCCCCCAGGTCCAGACCTCACCCATCGACACGCTGCCCCCGACCTGTTCCACCAGGCCGAACTCCACCAGCAGACGGACCATCAGGGGCAGGTCGACCAGCAGGACCCCGGCCAGAGCCCCGAACAGACCTGCCAGGAGCGCGCTCAGGAGCACGGACCGCCCGAGGTGATCGACCAGGGCGATCAGGGTCGGGCGCAGGACCCACCAGCCCACCACGGCCAGGGCCAGGGCTCCGGCGACAGAGGAGAAGAGCCAGACCGCCGGAGAGGAGCCGGCCATGGTCAGGTCCGCGACCGGAAGGGCCAGGACGACCAGGAAGCGGCCCAGAGCCAGCACGCTGGCCAAGGCGGCGGGTCCCAGGATCAGGGCCCGACGCCGCCCTCCTCGCCAGGAGGGCGACGAGAGCGGTTCAGGGTCCGCGCCTTCCCAGCGGATGCGGAGATGACTCTCGGCACGGATCCGGGCCCGTGCCGAAAGGCCTGCCACCGTCAGGCCCAGCACCCCTGCGGGCAGGACCGAGCCCGAGAGTGCGACCCAGACGGAGGGTTCAAACTCCAGACCCAGGACCAGGGTCAGGACCGTCAAGAGCGTGGTTGAGAGTCCCCAGGCGACGATCCAGACCATGAGGCTGCTGAAGGCTGCTCCGACGTTCCGCCCCCAGGCCTCTCGCCGGTTGGCGCTCACGGCCGAGACGGCCAGGCCGCTCCAGGCCCCCGCCAGGGGCATGGCCGCCAGGGCCAGGAGGACCAGGAGGGCCGATCCCAGGTCCAAGGTGCCGGGGATCCCATGCGCGTCACCCGAGAGGACCTCTGGGAAACACAACGCCACCATCAGCACCAGCCCCCCCGTCAGAGCCAGTTCCAGGTACAGCGGAGCACAGGCGACCTGAATCCAGCCGGAGACGAAGTCCTGACGGGTCAATCCGCTCTGGATCAGTGGTTCCAGGGTCTGGCCCTCGCTCTCCTGGGCCAGGGCCGCGCTGGTTCGGGACGAGGTCCGCAGCCAGGCATACCAGCCGATCCCAGCCACCGCCATCCAGAAGGCCAGGGTCCTGGACTCCTCGGGCAGGACGCACAGGAACCAGAAGGCCTGGGCCTGAACCACGGCCGGGATGGCCCGGACCACCAGGAGCCCCAGGACCCCAAGCGGAATGGCCGCCGAGAGTCGCGTCACCTCGCGCACCACGATCGGGTTGTCGTTCCAGGGGCCAACCCAACGGTTGCGTCGGGGCGCCGAACTCCGATTCCAGCGCTCCAGCGCGTCCGGATGCCCCATGCCCCAGATGGAGAGCCTGCGGCCCAGCCAGCCGACCCACAGGAGGGCGCCGGCAAGAGTCCATCCCAACGCAGAAAGCAGGCCCGGGCCCTCTGCGTCCAGGGCGACGCCCATCCCAGAGCCCACCAGCGACGCCGCCGGGACGAACAGGGCCAGGGCCACGGCCAAGGTGCCCGGGCTGGGACGCTCTCCTCCACGGGAGAAGAGCACCATGGCCTGGGCCGCATACGAACCGACCGAGAAGAAGACGCCGACCAGGACCAGCCAGACCGGGATCAGCATCGCCGCCTGAAGGGGGTCACGAAGCGGAGCCCACCAGCTCCCCATCAGATGGCTCGCCATCGGGGTCCCGGCCAGCAGGACCAGACCCACCGGCAGACCGACCCGCACCAGCGAGCGCAACCCGGACCGGGCCAGGGTGTCGACGATCCGGAACGGCTCCAGTCCGGTGCCCAGGATCTCCTCCAGACAGCGTCCGCGACGCATGGAGACCAGGACCGCCACGTCCATGCGGAAATGGTACCAGGGCAGGGCCACCAACAGACCCATGCCCACCCACACCAGGAACCCGGCGGCCAGGTTCATCTCGTCCATCAGGGCCAGGAGCGCTGCCGGCACACCATAGGTGATCAGGGCCAGGAAGAACCAGAAGGAGGGGGGACGTGCCCCGGACCTTTCGGCGCGCGTCGCCAGCAGGGCCGAGACCGGGTCGGCCTCGCGAGGCTCCAGACCCTCGGCCATCTGATCCAGGACCCCGGCAGCCCCCTGCAGGGCCAGCAGGGGGCCTTTGGCCAGACCCTGGGGCGCCGGGATCAGGCGATCCAGCCAGCCTCCCAGACGACCGGCCAGCTTCTTCGCACGCACATCCCACGCCCGCTCCGAGCGTTCTTCCACCAGTTTGCGCGTGCGCGCGGCGAAGCCCGAAGGGACCTCGGGGATGGGCACCGTGGGAGCCGACCCGGCCAGGCTGCACAAGGCGTCGCGGACCTCCCGGCAGGCCGCGCAGCCCTCCAGGTGAGCCTGCACCTCCCGGGCTTCTTCGCGGGTCGCTTCTCCATCGATCCAGGCAGAGAGAGCCTCGAAGAGGCGCTCGCACTCATTGGCCACATTGAAGGTCTTCATCGGGAACCCTCCCGGCCCTTTCCCGTCAGGGCCTGGACGAAACGCTGCCGGGCCTTGGCCAGGCGGCTGCGCACGGTGCCCAGGGGGATCTGCAGACCCTGGGCGATCTCCTCGTAGGAAAGCTGCATCATCTCGCGCAGCGTCAGGACCTCCCGGTCCTGGGGACCCAGGCGGGCCAGCGCCTGCTCCATCCCCAGGCGCTCGCGAGTCTTCTCGGTGGGGTCCGGCGCGGCCGGCTCGATGCCGGACTCGGCCAGCTCTTCCAGGGAAGCGGCCGGGCAGGATCGCAGCAGGCGGCGGCAGCGATGGGTCACGATGCGCAACAACCAGGTCTGGGCCGCGTAGGGGTCGCGGAGCTGATGGACCGAACGGTAGACGGTGAAGTAGACGTCCTGCAGGCAATCCTCGGCCCGGTGTCGATCCCGCAACAGCGAGAAGGCCAGCCGCCAGGCGACCTGTTGGGTCTCCTGGATGAAACACTCCAGGGCCTGGCCGTCCCCGTCCTGCATCCGGCGCACCAGGCGCGCCAGGAGCTCACGGCGAGGGGACACCTCGTCCGGGTCGGCGGCGGGAAGCAGGGTGGTGGACTTTTCCTGGGTCAACGCAGAGAGGCCCTCTCGAACGTGGAGGGCGTTCGTGCCGACCAGGAAGGGGCCTGCCCCCAGCCAGCCTCCTGCCCTCGGATGAGTTCCCAGTGATGCGAGCACTTTGCAGCATCCTCGCGACGGACTCGCCCCGAGAGTCCAGAAATCCGGGGCGGACACCCGAGAGAGTCACCAGGACGCAGTAAAGTTCGCGCGCGCCTGCCATGTGACCGGAAAAAATGGGGCAACGAATCCCTGGCGCAACGCACAGCGGCCCTCCCGAGACGACGGGAGGGCCGCTGTGTTGGATGAAGGGGGTCCTTGATGTCAGGCCAGGACGACCAGCACCTGACCGTTGTCGACCTTGTCGCCGACCTTCACGCGGATCTCCTGGACGGTGCCGGCCACAGGGGCAGCGACGGCCGACTCCATCTTCATGGCCTCCAGCACGACCAGGGTGTCCCCTTCCTGGATGGCCTCGCCCTCGTGGACGGCCAGCTTGACGACCATGCCGCGAACCGGGCTGCGGGCCACCTTGGCGCCGTCGAGATCTTCAACGACCGGCTTGGGAGCTGCGGGCGGGGGCTTGACCGCTCCGGCGGAGGAGGCCCGGACCGCCGAGGCAGCATAGCTGCTGGAGGCCGCAGGCGGGTCGTCCAGGACCTCCACGTCGACTTCATAGACCGTCTCGTCCAAGGTGATCTTCAGCTTCATCGAATCCTCCGGGGCCTGATTGAACCTGGCGAAGTGGGGTCAGCGGTGGGTCTGGACCACGTTGTGGGAGGCCTGCAGGGTCGCCCGCCCCGAGAGGGCCCAGGGGTCACCGCCGCGATGCCCGACGACCCGGATCCGACGCACGACGGCGTGCTTGCCCAGGTAGGCCGCCACGGCCGCGCCGATCAGCATGACCCGGGTCGGATCGACCCCCTCGGCCTGGGGGGTCGGCTCGGCCTGGGGACCGGACGGGACGTGGCGATCCCGGGCGGACTTCTCGACCGACCGCAATTCCTGTTGGAACTCGTCGAGTTCCGAGCGCGTGGCGACGCGGGAGGCCAGATACCCCCCGACCGCGCCCAACAGCAGTGTGACCAACCAGCGCATGGAACCTCCTCGTGCCTCAGAGCGGAATGTTGCCGTGTTTCTTCTGAGGGCGCAGCTCCCTCTTGCGGTGCAGCAGGTCCAAAGCCTCGACCAGGTGGATCCGGGTCCGGGCCGGGTCGATGATGTCATCGACGTGACGCCGGCCGGCGGCCACGTAGGGGTTGGCGAAGGCCTCCCGGTAGGACTCGGTCAGTTCCTTGCGCTTGGCGGCGGGGTCGGTGGCCTCCGAGATCTCCTTGCGGAAGATGATCTCTGCGGCCCCTTCGGCACCCATCACCGCGATCTCCGCCTGAGGCCAGGCGAAGACCCGGTCGGCTCCCAGGTCCTTGCTGCACATGGCCAGATAGGCGCCGCCATAAGCCTTGCGCAGGATGACCGTCAGCTTGGGGACGGTCGAAGCCGAATAGGCGAAGAGCATCTTGGCTCCGTGGCGGATGATCCCGCCATGCTCCTGCGTGACTCCGGGCAGGAAGCCAGGGATGTCCACGAAGTTGACCAGGGGGATGTTGAAGACGTTGCAGGTGCGGATGAACCTCGCCCCCTTGCAGGAGGCGTCGATGTCCAGCACGCCGGCCCCGGAAGCAGGCTGGTTGGCCAGCACGCCCACCGGGCGCCCGGCCAGCCGTCCGAAGCCGACGACCAGATTGGGGGCGAAGTCTGCCTGGACCTCCAGCAGGTAGCCGTCGTCCAGGACCAGTTCCAGGACCTGACGCACGTCGTAGGCGTGCTTGGAATCCAACGGCAGGACATCCCGCAGCTCCGGGACCTCCCGGACCGGACCCGCGAACTCGACCAGCGGGGGATCCTCCAGGTTGTTGGAAGGCAAGAAGCTCAGCAACTGCCGGCACAACTGCATGGCATGCTGGTCGTCCTCGGCGATGAAGTGGATGTTGCCCGAGCGGGTCATGTGGGCATCCGCCCCGCCCAGGGCCTCCTGGGAGATCTCTTCTCCGGTGACCTGCTTGATGACCTGGGGACCGGTGATGAACATCCGGGCCTGGCGGGTCTGGATGATGAAGTCCGTCAGGGCCGGGCTGTAGGCGGCCCCTCCGGCGCAAGGCCCGCAGATCAGCGAGATCTGGGGGACCGTCCCGGAGAGCATCACGTTGCTGTAGAAGACCTTGCCGTATCCCGAGAGGCTGTCGATCCCCTCCTGGACCCGGGCCCCACCTGAGTCGTTGAGGAAGACGAAGGGCGTCCCCGTCTTCAGGGCACCTTGCATGGCCTCGACGATCTTGTCGCAGTGAACCTCGCCCGCGGCCCCACCCAAGGCCGTGAAGTCCTGGCTGGCCAGGTGGACCTTGCGGCCCTCGATCGAGCCAAAGCCGGTCACCACGCCATCGGCGGGGACCTCCTTGTCGGCCATCCCCAGGTGGGTGCAGCGGTGTTGGGCGAAAAGCCCCTGCTCGCTGAAAGTGCCGGGGTCCAAAAGGACCTCCAGGCGCTCTCGGGCCGAGAGCTTTCCTTCTGCGTGCTGCTTGTCCACCCGCTTGGCCCCGCCGCCCTGCTGGAGCTTCTGCCGCCTCTCGGCGAGGGTCTTCAAGCGCTCGGTCATGGTCAACATCGGATTCTTCCTTTCGCGGGTCAAGAACAGGACAGGGCTACATCGGCTCGACGGTGATCTTGTGGGTGCGATCTCCCAGGGTCACCAGGTAGCGCACCGGCTCGGTGATCCCGGCGTGCTCTCGAGCCTGGGCCACCGTGGCCGGCTGGGTCGCAACCGGGGCCTGCCCCACGGGCCGGGCCACCGACCTGGGCCCCTGGGCCCGCTCCGAGAAGAACTTCGGCGCTGTGGTGGGAAACATCGCGTAGGTCAGCACGTCCTCGTCGGAACCGTTGCAGCCGGTCAGCTCCAGGGCTTCCGAACGCAGGACCGCCCACTCGGGGTTGAGCAGGTCTGCCGGCCGACAGGTGATGGGCTCCTTGCGGGAGCTGGCCCGGGCCTTCTGGACCACGTCGGGATCCTTCTCGGCCGCGGTGGCCCCGTAGTATCCCAGCATCAGGTCGGCGAACTCCGAGGTGATGGCCTTGTAAGGCCCCATCAGGACGTTGAAGACCGCCTGGGTCCCGACGATCTGCGAGGAGGGCGTCACCAGCGGCGGGTAACCCGCCGCCTGGCGCACCCGAGGCACTTCCTCCAGGACCTGCTCGAGCTTGTCGCCTGCCCCCTGCTCGCGAAGCTGACTCTCCATGTTGGAGATCATCCCGCCCGGGATCTGGGACTTGAAGATCCGCGTATCGACCGTCTGGTAGGCCGACATGAAGGCCTCGTAGCGGGGCGTGACCTGGTCGAAGTGACGCCGGGCCCGGTCGATCCGGTCCAGGTCCAGCCGGCTGTGGTAGGGCTGGCCCTCCAGCATCTCGACCAGGCTCTCGGTGGGATTGTGCCCCGAGCCCAGGCACAGGCTGCTGACGGCCGTGTCGACGATGTCGGCCCCGGCCTCGATGGCCTTCTGCAGAGAGACCAGGGTGACCCCGGTGGTGGCGTGGGTGTGGACATGGACCGGCATCTTCGCGCCACAGGCCTTCTTGATGCCCCGGACGATGTCAAAGGCCGGCTGGGGCTTGAGCAGGGCCGCCATGTCCTTGATGCAGATCGAGTCGCAGCCGCGCTCTTGAAGCTGCAAGGCCAGATCCACGAAGGCCTCGACGGTGTGGACCGGGCTGACGGTGTAGCACACCGTGCCCTGGGCATGCTTGCCCGCCTTCTTGACGGCGGCGATGGCCCGTTCCATGTTGCGGATGTCGTTCAGGGCGTCGAAGATCCGGAACACGTCGATCCCGTTGGCCGCCGCGCGCTCGCAGAAGCGGTCCACCACCTCGTCGGCGTAATGCCGATAGCCCAGCAGGTTCTGCCCGCGCAGCAGCATCTGCAGCCGCGAGCTGGGCATCAACCGGCGGAAGGTGCGCAGCCGCTCCCAGGGATCTTCGTTGAGGAAGCGGATGCAGGAGTCATAGGTCGCTCCGCCCCAGCATTCCAGGGACCAGTACCCTGCCTGGTCGAGGTCCGGGCAGGCTCCCACCATGTCCTCGGTGGCCATCCGGGTGGCCAGCAGGCTCTGGTGGGCATCCCGCAGGATCAGATCGGTGATTTCCACAAGTCGGCTCATGCGCTTGCGCTCCTCGTGAACTCGGGTGGATGGGCGACCCTTCAGCGGGCCGCGGGGGCGGCTCCCTGGAGTTTCTGCAGGATCCTCTCGGCCGCCTGGGGGATCACCGTGCCCGGCCCGAAGACCTCCAGGCAACCCGCCTCATGCAGGGCGGCGTAATCCTGCCGGGGGATGACCCCACCGGCAACCACCAGGATGTCCGGCCGGCCCAACCGGGCGAGCTCCTCGATCAGTTGGGGGACCAGGGTCTTGTGCCCACCGGCCAGCGACGAGACGCCCACCAGATGGACGTCGGCATCCACCGCCTGACGGGCGACCTCCTCGGGCGTGCCGAAGAGCGGAGCGACGTCGACGTCGAAGCCCATGTCTGCGAAGGCGGCGGCGATCACCTTGGCCCCGCGATCATGGCCGTCCTGGCCCATCTTGGCCACCAGCAGGCGCGGGCGGCGGCCCTCCTGCTCCAGGAAGCGGTCGGTCTGCTCGAGCACCTTCTGGATGGCCTGCTGCTCGCCGGCCTCGCCGGCATAGACCCCGCGCAGGCCATGGGTCTGGCTGGTGTGCCGCCCGAAGACCTTCTCCAGGGCCAACGAACACTCGCCCACCGTTGCCCCCACGCGAACGGCCTCCAGGGTCAGCTCCAGGAGGTTCCCCGAGCCCTCGGCCCCGGCGGAGAGGGCGGCCAGGGCCGCCTCCACGGCGGTGGAATCCCGTTCGGCGCGAAGCTCGCTCAGTCTCTGGAGCTGGCGCTCGCGGACGGCGGTATTGTCCACCTCGAGGATGTCCATGGGCTCGGAAGCCTCGTCCACCTGCCAGCAGTTCACCCCCACGATCCGGTCCCGGGAGGCATCGATCCTGGCCTGCTTGCGCGCCGAGGCCTCCTCGATCCGGCGCTGGGGAAGGCCCTCCTCAATCGCCTTGGCCATCCCACCCAGGGCCTCGACCTCCTGGATGTGCTGCCAGGCCCGCTCCACCAGGCCGGCGGTGAGGGACTCCAACGCCTGGGATCCACCCCAGGGATCCACCACCGGCGTGATCTCGCACTCCTCCTGCAGCACCAGTTGGGTGTTGCGGGCGATGCGTGCCGAGAAGTCGGTGGGCAGGGCGATGGCCTCGTCCAGCGAGTTGGTGTGCAGCGACTGGGTGTGCCCCAGGGCCGCGGCCAGGGCCTCCACGGCCGTCCGGGTCACGTTGTTGACGGGGTCTTGCTCGGTCAAGGACCATCCCGAGGTCTGGCAGTGGGTCCGCAGGGCCAGCGACTTGGGGTTCTTGGGGTTGAAGGGTTGGATCAGGCGGGCCCACAGAAGCCGGGCCGCGCGCAGCTTGGCCACCTCCATCCAGTAGTTCATGCCGATGCAGAAGAAGAAGGACAGGCGCGGGGCAAACTCGTCCACCGAGAGGCCCGTGGCCAATCCCGCCCGCACGTATTCCAGGCCGTCGGCCAGGGTGTAGGCCAGTTCCAGGTCCAGGGTGGCTCCGGCCTCCTGCATGTGGTAGCCCGAGATCGAGATGGAGTTGAACCGGGGCATGTGGCGGGAGGTGTAGGCGAAGATGTCCGCCACGATCCGCATGGACGGAGCCGGCGGATAGATGTAGGTGTTGCGGACCATGAACTCTTTGAGGATGTCGTTCTGGATGGTCCCGGTCAGCTTCTCACGCGGCACCCCCTGCTCTTCGGCAGCCAGGATGTACAGCGCCATGATGGGCAGGACGGCCCCGTTCATGGTCATCGAGACCGACATCTGGTCCAGGGGGATCCCCCCGAACAGGACCCGCATGTCCTTGATCGAGTCCACCGCCACCCCGGCCTTCCCGACATCGCCCAGGACCCGCGGGTGATCCGAGTCATACCCCCGGTGGGTGGCCAGGTCGAAGGCGATCGAGAGGCCCTTCTGGCCCAGAGCCAGGTTCCGCCGGTAGAAGGCGTTGGACTCTTCAGCCGTCGAGAAGCCGGCATACTGGCGGATGGTCCAAGGACGGACCGCGTACATCGTGCAGTAGGGACCGCGCAGGAAGGGAGGCAGGCCCGAGAGATAGTCGACGTGGTCGAGTCGGGCCAGGTCCACGGCGGAATAGCGGCGCTTGACGGAGACCCCCTCCGGGGTCTGCCAGGGGCTTCCCTGAACCGCCTGGCTGTGGTCCAGCGCTTCCGCCTCGTCTCGGTGCGAAACCTGGGTGAAGTCCACGTTGTTCATCTACAGAGCCTCCAGGCGGGCGAGGATTCCGCCCGCGGTCTCGACGCGGTCGGCGTCGCGGTGGATGAAGAGGTCGGTGCCGCGGCTCCGCAACCCGTCGGCCTCGGCGGGCATCCCCGCCACGGCAACCAGGGGTCGCTTGCCGGGAAGCATGCGAAGCTCTTCGAGAAGCCCGGCGTACTCGGGATCCTCGGCGCACAGGACCAGGACGTCGACCTCCGCGCGCTGAGCCTCGGCCAGGGCCTCGGCCACGGAGGAGAAGCCTGCAGGGCTCTCGGTCCTGAAGCCGGCGGCCCCCAGGAAGGTGACGCAGAACTGGGCGCGCACGCGGCTGGTGGCCGACCCGCCCAACGGCGCCATCAACGCCCGGACGGGCCGACCGCGTCGATCCTCCAAAGCCCAGGTGCGCAGGCGCAGGGCTTCGAAGGCCGCGGCCAGGCGCTGAGGCTGAACCCGTCGGACCGTCTCCACCGCACCGGCGGAAACCTCCAGGGACTCGGCTGAGCCGGCAGATGCCGGCGGCTCGGCCTGGACGGCGTAGTGGCTGACGCCGACCAGCGAACCACGCCCGCCGGAGAGGGCCTTGAGGCGGCGTTCGGCGGTGGCGGCGGCCTCCTGCTGAGGAAGTCCCTCTCGCAGCGCGGCGGCCATCCCGCCGGCCTTCTCGATGGCCTGGAAGCAACCCCAGGCCTTCTGGGCAATGTCGTCGGTGAGCGCCTCGAGGTAGGAGGAACCGGCCCCGGGATCCACCACCCGATGCAGCGACGCTTCCTCCAACAGCACCAGGGCCTGGCTGGCAGCGTGACGCCGCGACGAGCGCACCCCTCCGCCTGAGGCCGCGTCCATGGGCTCGATGCAGACCGCGTCGGCCCCCGCGCAGATTCCCGCAAACGCCTCCACGGTGGAACGGATCAGGTTGGTGTAGGGATCCCATGCCGAGCGATGCAGCCGGCCCGTCCGGACCACCAGGCGCACCTGGCCCTCACCGCCCAGCAGGCCTGCCACCCTCGCCCACAGCCGACGGAAGGCGCGCAGGCGGGCCATCTCGGGGAAGAGGCGCGGCGAGAGGGTGAACGCAAACGCCATCCGATCCAGCACCTGCTGGAGCCCCAGCCCGCGCGAGACCAGGGAGCGCACCAGGTCCAGACCGGTGGCCAGAGCCCAACCGGCCTGCTGGGCCACATCGGCCCCACCCTCGTGCCAGAGGCCCGCGTCCACCCCCAGGACGGCCATTTCCGACATCGCATCGGTCCGGCGGACCGCTTCCGCGACGCGGTCCAGGCGGACCTCCAACGAGTCGGTCAGAGTTCCGGTCCGAGCCAGGAAACCCAACGGATCGCAGAAGAGGGCACCGACACGAGGGAACTCCGGGAAGGCCTCCAGCGCTGCCAGGGGATCCTCCAGCCCGCTCAGGAAGACCGGAACCTCGACCCCTTCCAGAGCAGTCTTGAGCCCGGCGATCTGCGTCGGGTCCAGGCGCAGGTCCAGCGCGGTCTCACCGCGGGTCAGCCCCTGCACCGCGACCTGCGGAGACTCCTGTCCCAGGTCCAGCGGAACCGCCACCAGCGGGGCACCGGGCTCACCCAGGGCGCTGCCGGGCGCCGGGTTGACCGGCTTCCAGGCGGGCTGTGTCCAGGGAATCCCCATCGGCCGATCCTGGACATCTGGCCGCACGTAGAGCGGGCGGATCTCGACGCCTTCCAAGGAGCGACGGGTCAGCCTGGCCAGAGGTGTCGCCTTGAGTTCCGCCTGCGCGGCCTCTTCCCAGGTCGAACGGTTCGGGACCGGGAATCGGACCGCAAGTTCCAGAGCCTCGAGCGTGCTCATCGTTCCTCCTTGCCCAGAAAACTGTGAGCCGGGGCATTCCAGGCTCCCAGGACGGACCCTCCCACCCTGCAACCGAATCCTCACCCGGGTGGGACAGGCCACGAAAACGCGCCCCTGCGCGAGGCAAGGGCGCCGCTTGGAGCGAGCTGTCCTGACCAACATATCCGACTCTCCGGCGGGCCAAACCTCCCCATCCAGGAATCTTGCAGATTCCTGGATGAGGTGCCCGAACCGGTCGCAGGTCACTCCGGGATGAGAGGCTGCGGATTCAGGGCGACCCGGAGAGGTGCTCCGGTCCGGGCCAGGACCTGTTCGACCGAGACGCCCGGGGCCGTCTCACGCAGGACCAGGCCCTCGCGGTCGACCTCGATCACCGCCAGGTCGGTCACGATCACGTTCACCACCCCGACGGCCGTCAGGGGCAGCGCGCACACCTGATTGATCTTGGGCGTGCCGTCCTTGGCGACATGCGTCATCAGGGCCATCACCTTGCGGGCGCCCGCGGCCAGATCCATGGCTCCGCCCATCCCGTTGACCTTCCTCCCCGGCACCATCCAGTTGGCCAGGTCCCCCGTGGCCGAGACCTCCAGGGCTCCCAGCACCGCCCAATCCACGTGCCCTCCGCGGATCATGGCGAAAGAGAGCGAGGAATCGAAGAAGGAGGCCCCCGGTTGGACGGTCACCGTCTCCTTCCCGGCGTTGACCAGGTAGGGCGAGACCTCCTCCTCGGTGGGGTGCGGCCCCAGACCCAGGATGCCATTCTCGGAATGCAGCCGGACATGGCGTTCGGGCGGCAGGTATTCGGCGACCAGCGTGGGCAGCCCAATTCCCAGGTTCACGTAGGTGTCCGAGCCCAGCTCTCGAGCCGCCCTCCATGCCATCTGCCGGCGCGTCCACCCCACGACGCCCTCTTCACCCGGCGGACAGACATCCGCGCCCACGGCCGGGGAACCCGCGGGTCGGGTGACCCTCTTCTCGACATCCAGTCGGTAATCGACGCCTTGGAAGATGCGCTGCACGAAGATACCTGGAGTGTGGACCGCGTCCGGGTCGATCTGTCCGGGTTCCAGCAGTTCCTCGACCTCGACGACGGTACAGCGGGCGGCCATGGCCATCAGCGGGGCGAAGCTGCGGGCCGACTCGCGATAGATGAGATTGCCCTCACGATCTCCCTTCCAAGCCTTGATCATGGCGAAATCAGCCGAAAGGGCCGTCTCCAGGAGGCAGGGGCGCCCTCCGAACTCCATGACCGTCTTGCCCTCGGCGACGGTGGTCCCCACCCCGGTCGGCGTGAAGAAGGCGGGGATCCCAGAGCCGGCAGCCCTCATCCGTTCGGCAAAGGTGCCCTGCGGGTTCAGGTCGATCTCCACCTCGCGGTTGAGGATCTGTCGCTCCAGATCGGGGTTGCCCCCGACGTAGGACCCCACGAAACGCCGGACCTGGTGGCGCTCCAGCAGCCTCACCAGGCCTTTGCCCTGGTTCCCGCAGTTGTTGCTCATCACCGTCAACTCACGGACGTTGCGACGGTACAGCTCGTCGATGCAGTTCTCGGGGATGCCGCACAGCCCGAAACCGCTAAACATGATGGACGCGCCATCCTGGACGTCCCGAAGCGCTTCGCGCGCTCCCGCGCAGACCTTGTTCTTCATGGAAGACTGACCTCGTCTGGATTGCCACCGACGCGCGCACAGCCGCCGGAAGAGCCGAGCCTTCGCGCAGGTCGGCACAGGGCCTGCCCGTCCCGACCACACCTGGAGGAACCGGACCCGTCGGAGGGGAAGCGCCGGCCTCGATGAGCGTCAAGGAAGTCTTGGGAACCGGCCGTTACCTGCGCCTGGTCCGCGCCGAGGACTGGGAGTTCGTCGAGCGACCGGGGGTGAAAGCCATCGTGGCCATCCTGGCCGAGCACGACGGGCACCTGATCCTGGTCGAACAATACCGTCCCCCCGTCGGCTGCCGGGTGGTCGAGCTGCCGGCAGGCCTGGTCGGCGACGTGCCGGGAGCCGAGGACGAGAGCCTGGAGGAGGCCGCGCGTCGCGAGCTGGAGGAGGAGACGGGTTTTCGCGCCCGGGACTTCAGCCTGTTGACGGTGGGCCCGGCCACGGCGGGTGCCACCTCGGAGATCCTGACCTTCCTGCAGGCCACCGGGCTGAGCCGGGTCTCGGAGGGAGGTGGCGACGCCACCGAGGACATCCAGGTCCATCTGGTTCCCTGCGACGACATCGACGGCTGGCTGACGGACCGCAAGAACGGCGGAATCCTGGTCGACGCCAAGGTCTACACGGGTCTGTACTTCTGGCTCCGAGAGCGACGGCAGGACGGTCGCTGATCGAAGGCACCCGATAGCCTTGCCGACACGCAGGGGTGCCGGTGCCCTGGGCGAAGAACCCTGTCGAGGTGTTTCCGGTGCTGCAGCGGTTGTTCACGGTGGATGAGGCGAACAGGGCCTTGGTCCGAATCCGCCCGATCCTGGTGGAACTGGTCGGCCTGCGCCGACGTCTGGATTCGCTGATCCGCGAACTGCACCGGATCCACCGCGAGGTCCACTCGGAAGGGACCCGCCCCGGTCCGGACCTGCGCCAGAGGCTGGAGACCGGGCTGACGGGGCTCTCGGCCCTGGACACCCGCATGAAGCAACTGGCTTCGAAGATCCAGGCCGAAGGAGCGGTCCTGAAGGATCTCAAGAGGGGCATCGTGGACTTTCCCGCCGTCATCGAACGCCAACCGGTCTACCTGTGCTACCTCCTGGGCGAGGACGAGGTCTCGTGGTGGCACGGCGTCGAGGAAGGTTTCCAGGGGCGCCGTCCCCTCCCAACCCGCCAGAATCGCGAGGAGACAGGTTTATCCTGAGCCTTCCGATCGGTAGGATGGGCACGAACCCCATGTCTTCCTCTGCTCCCTCGTCCCCCGAACCGCCCAGGCGTGACTGGCGCTGGCGGGCCTTCTTTTTGGCTCTGCCTGTGCTTGTCGTCCTCTCCGCGCTCGTGTCCGGGACGGGCGTCCACCTGAAGAGCATCCAACTTGGAAACCGGGCGTTCCCTTTGCAACCCGGCGGCCAGCGGCTCCGGATTTCCGAAGCCTCACCGGTCCTGCACCTGGACTTCGGGGCCCCACCGCTGACCGGGATCCAGGTTCAGATCGATGGACGCGACCTGGACTTGGACGGTGCCTGGCCACTCCGGCGCAGGACTGCCAACACGGGGCCCCTGGCCGACGGACCGCACGAACTGGCCCTCCACGGAAAGGATCTGGAGCGAACCTGGGCCTTCATCGTGGACACGCGTCCGCCCACCGTGAAGATCCTCTCGCCCGAACCCGGCGCTCATCTGGGAGGAGACCGGCTGCTCCTCCGTGGACAGGCCGAAGCGGGCACCCTTTTCGAGGCCCGGGCAGGCCAGGCCGCGGTCCAGGCCCGACCCGGTGCCGACGGCTCCTTCTCGCTGCAGTTGCCGATCCGGCACGGTCCCAACACGGTCCGCTGGGAAGCGCGCGACGAAGCCGGGAATCAAACGACCGGAGAACTGGAGGTCTGGTGCGACCGGACACCTCCCCAGCTCGAAATCTCACTTCGCGATCGCCCCCAGGAAGAGCGGGGTGAACGGTTGGTCCGAACCGGCTCGCCGGTCCTTCGAGTCCAGGTCTCCGACCGCGAGAGCGGACTGGCCGGGCTCGAGGTGCGCGTGGATTCCGGAAGGGTTCGCCGGGTCCCGGTGCCGGGTCCCGGAAAACCAGCCGAGATCCGCCTGGAGGGCCTCCCCGACGGCCTGCGCAAGGTGGAGGTCACGGCCCTCAACCGGGCCGGGGGCCGTTCCCGGAGCCAACTGGAGTTCGTCGTGGACACCACCGAGGAGTTCGGTCGGGCCACCCTGACCCTGGGAGCCCGCGGCCGGGACGTCGAAGAGCTGCAGCGACGCCTGGCCGACCAGGGGTACCTTCGCACCGCAGATGTGGCCGGGCACTTCGGCGAGCCGACCCGCCAGGCCGTGCGGAACCTGCAGAAAGAGCTGGGACTGGGAGTCGACGGGATTGCCGGGCCCTACACCGTGGCCGCCTTGAGCTCGCGCATCTACGTGAACCTGGCGGAGTTCTCGCTGGTTCTGATCGACTGGAAGGGCGAAGAGCACACCTGGCCCATCGCCCATGGGACCCCCGACCACCCGACCCCGACCGGCTCCTTCGTCGTGGCCGACCTGGCCCGCGACCCGACCTGGATCCCCCCCGACTCCCCCTGGGCCCGCGAAGCCCAGGTCACCCCGCCAGGACCTGGGAACCCCCTGGGCACCCGCTGGATTGGCCTGGATCACGGCCTGGTTGGCATCCACGGCACGCCGGCGGAGTGGACCATCGGCAGCCGGGCCTCCCACGGTTGCCTGCGGATGACGGTTCCCGACGTCGAGGACCTCTTCGAGCGCGTGAACCTGGGCACCCCCGTCCGAATCCTCTCGGGGACCGAGGACGACCCCATCCTGGGCAGGTTCTGGCCTTGAACCTGCTGGTAACAATTCCGGTACATCTGATGCGCTGACCCCGACTACGATAAAGTCATGAAGATCCACTCCGGCTCCGACCTGTACCGACTGGCCCACGAGGCTCCCGCCCGCACGGCCCAGGATGCTCCCGCCCCCAAGGCAGAGGACTCCGGACCGGTCGACAGCCTGGACCGGAAGAGCGATTCAAGAGGCCTGCTGCACAAGCTGGGAAGCAAGTCCCTGGACGGGGTTCGGGCCGCGACGGACTTCCTGGAAGAGCACCCCGCCGCCGAGAGCGCGGTCAACCAGACCCTGGCCCTGACCCGCAGCCTGAAGGCCTTCCCCAGCTTCATCTACCCGACCGTCCTGAACGCCAGCGCCACCGAGCAGAGCCAGATCTACGACGTCCTGGACGCCTTGCCCCTCAAGGACGTCAACTCGGTCAAGTCGATCACGATGGTGCCCGAGATCGCCAACAACAAGCCGGGATGGGTCACCCGGGGGCGGGCCTGGGACTTCAACGTCACCAACTACATCGAGCTCTCGCGCAAGGAGCTGCAGAATCCCGCCGACTTCCGCAAGGTGCTGATCCACGAGATCGGCCACACCAAGGACTATGAGAGCGCCTGGTTCAACCTGGTCGGTGAGGAGTCCAGCAAGAAGCCCTTCGGCGAAGGCCCGCACATCAGCGAGTATGCCAAGACCAACCGCCATGAGGACTACGCCGAGACCTACGCGAACTACCACGTCGATCCCAAGCGGACTCAAGAAGAGGTTCCCGAAAAGTTCGAGGCCATCCGCAAGTCGGAAGAGCCCGACTTCGTCGAGCGCCTGATCGACCGCAAGGAGTTCCGTGAGACGGGCCGCTGGCTGGGTGAGAACCTGGCCGAGAACCAGGCCACCCGGAACGGCATGCAGGTCGTGCACTCGCTGGCGGGCGGCATCCAGGCGGTCCACGGCATGGACCAGTTGCGCAAGGCTTCCCAGACCCGGGATCCCCTTCACCACTATCAGGGCGTCCTGAACCTCACCGCCGGGGTCCTGTTCGGAAGCGGCCTGCTGGGCCTTCCCGGGATGGCCGTCCACAGCGCCCAGAGGGCCCTGAACCGGTCCGTGGCCCGAGGTGAACTGACCACCGTGGACGCCGACGCCGGGGTCCGCACGCTGAGTGACCCCATCGAGAAGGTCGTCCGCGCGGCCGGTTCCAAGGTCGGAATCCTGGAACCCTTCCACCCGCTCAAAGAGGATTTCCCCGACGCCGACCCCAAGCGCGTCCGCGCCCTGGGCGTGGCCGCAGGTGGAGCGCTGGGCGGCGTGGCCGGGTCGATTGCCGGCCCCTATGGTGGCGTCCTGGCGGGCTACCACCTGGGCGGTCCGGTCGGAGGTGCCGTGGGGCTGGTGATCGGGGCCTTGGGCGGCTACGCCCTGGGAACCGAACTGGGGGGCCGCGCGGGCGGCGCCCTGACGCGGGCCTTCGGCGCCTGAGCGCGCCTCAGCCGGCCTGGCTGGCCGCAGAGCGCAACCGGCCGACCCCCTGATAGACCCAGAGCAGCAGGGCCAGGAGGCGGTCCCCGCTGGCCAGGTCCTGGGGGGTCAGGTTCTGATGGATGGTGCGGCGGGCCTGTGGAGTCTGCACCACCATGCGCACCATGTCACCCTGGACCTTCATGTCCCGCCCGGTCATCCCGAGAGGCAGGCCCGGTCGGAGCTGGGCCACCAGGTTGCCCAGGTCCAGCCCTGGAGCCTGCAACTGCAACGAGATCCGGTCCTCCACCTTGTCCTTCCAGCGGCGCCGGGTCTTGCCCCGACGGGTCTTGTAGGACTCCAGGCGCTCGGCCTTGCGCACGGCCTCCAGGCTCAACCTGGAGCCGTCGGCCAGGCGGCCCTGGAACTCCATCCAGGGCTGCCGGTAGGTCAGGCGCGTCCGCCCTCCGCCTTCGGGCGTCCGGGAGACCTGGAAGACCTGCATGGGGTAGTCGCGAAAGTCCACCTTCAGGCGCACGGGACGGTCGGGCGGCAGATCCGCCCGCAGCACCCGCAGGAAGCGCAAAGGTTCCAGATAGTGGGAATCCACCAGGTCCTGCGAATCCGCCCGGAAGAAGAGCGGGACGCAGACCACCGCCCCCACCAGACAGAATGCACCGGGCCAGGCCAGCCAGGAGATGTCCGAGGACAACCCCAGCAGGCCGACGCCCAGAAAGAACAGGATCCCAGCGCCGCACCCGAAGCCCGTCCCCCGACGCTCGGCCTTGCGGTCCTCCTGTTGTGCCGCCTCCAGGCGGGAAATCACCTCGCCCGGAGTCCCCTCGAACTCATGGATGCCCTTCTTCATGACCTGGAAATTCTCCCGAGACCGACCCGGTTCCCCCTGGCAGGCAACCAGGAACGGGCTGCGAAAGGAGGGCCCGACGAGGAGGTCGGACATGGACGAACGGATGCAACGGCTGCAGGACCTGGAGTTGCCGGAATCGATCTTGTGGCTGGCGAGCCAACCTCACGGCGAGGACCTCTTCTTCTTCCGCTGCGGCGAGGTCGAGTCCCCGGAGGCCATGCGCTTCCCAGAAGGGATTCCCGCCGAGCCTCTCTGGCAATTCGACTGGTGGGTGACCGCAGCGCGTCGGCGGGACGCCCATCTGGAGTATCTGGGCTTCGACGCCAATGACCCCAAGAACTGGCAACTGCTGGCCACCAGCGAGAAGGGCCTGTTGACCAACCTCTTCTCGGACCTCATCGAGGACGAGGACTGGGAAGAGGAAGAAGAAGAGGCCATGCGGGCCCTGCGCGAGGCCGCCGAACAGGTCGGCTTCCAGGGCCTGGACGAGCTGCTGGCCTTCCAGGCCGAGCGCGCCGGCGACCCCGACTATGCCGAGAGCCTGGCCGAATGGACCCGAACCCTGTAGGAGGTCGAAGATGAGCACCGTCTTTACGAAGATCCTGCAAGGAGAGATCCCGGGCCGCTTCGTCTACCAGGACGATCGCTGTGCCGCCTTCCTCTCGATTGCGCCACTCCAACCCGGCCACACCCTGGTGGTCCCTCGCCAGGAGATCGACCACTGGATCGACCTGGATGCGGACCTGGCCGCCTGGTGCATGAAGGTCGCCCGGAGGATCGGCCGGGCCCAGATGCGGGCTTTCCACCCCAGGCGGATCGGCCTGATGATCGCTGGGATGGAAGTGCCTCACACCCACCTGCACGTGGTCCCGATTCGGGAGGAAAGGGAGCTGGACTTCGCCCGGGCCGACTCTGGAGCCCTTCCCGATAATCTGGACCGGGCTGCGCAGGCACTGCGGGAGGCCCTGGAGGCCGAACCGGGGCCCTGAATCCGTCCCGGATCGCATCGAGGCTGGCTGGGGAAGGATTTCCCGGGCCTTTCGTGAACTTTCATGGCTCCATCTTGACCCCGACCGAAGTTGATGCTGCATTCTAACGTCCATCTCGAGGCCCTGGCCTACGAACTCCCCCCCCACGTCGTGCGGACCACCTCGCTCTATGAGCGCCTGGCCCCCACGCTCAAGCGCCTGGGAATCCCCGGCGCGTGGTTGGCGTCCCTTTCTGGCGTGGAGGAACGCAGGTTCTGGGAGCCCGGGACCTTCGTCCCGGACATGGCCTCCCGGGCGGCGCGCAAGGCCCTGGAGCGATCCGGGGTGGCCCCAGAACAGATCGGCTGCATCCTGAGCACCTCGGTCTACAAGGAGTTCCTGGAACCCTCGGTGGCCTGCATGGTGCACCACGACCTGGGGCTTCCCCCCGAAGCCATGAACATGGACATCGGCAATGCCTGCCTGGCCTTCCTCAGCGGCATGTCCCTGGTGTCCCGGATGATCGACCAGGGGCAGATCCAGGCTGGCCTGGTCGTGGACGCCGAGTGCTCGCGGGCCATCGCCGAGGCCACCCTCCAACGGCTGACGGCCCCGGATATCGACCTGCCCGCGTTCTCCAAGGAGTTTGCCGCCCTGACCCTGGGATCGGGGGCCGTGGCGGCGGTTCTCACCCACTCCTCGATTTCCCGCAGCACCCACCGGATCGTGGGCCACGTGACCCTGGCCAACACCAGCTACTGCAAGCACTGCATCGGAAAGGTCAGTGAGATGATCACCGACCAGACCAGCCTGATGAAGGGTGGAGTCGAGCTGGCGCACCGGACCTGGGCCCTGGCGGCCCGCACCTTCGGGTGGACCCGGGACAACATCAAGCAGTTCATCTGTCACCAGGTCGGAGCCCGGCACCACAAGCTCCTCTTCGAGACCCTGGGCCTGGACCCCACCCGGGCCTTCCAGACCTTCCCCTTCCTGGGCAACGTGGGACCCGCCTCGGTCCCCCTGACCCTGGCGATGGCAGACGAGCGAGGCCATGTGGTTCCCGGAGACCGAATCGGTCTGATGGGAATCGGAAGCGGCCTGAACTGCGCCATGATGGAGATCGTGTGGTAGACAAGACGAACCGGAAGTCCCCCTGGCGTCCCCTGTACCCCTTTGAATCCAACTGGATCCACCTCCCCTCGGGGCCACGCATGCACTACCTGGACGAGGGACAGGGCGAGCCGATCCTGGCGCTGCACGGGAACCCCACCTGGTCCTTCTACTATCGGGAGCTGGTCAAGGCCATGCGGGCGGAGCACCGCGTCGTCGTGCCCGACCACATCGGCTGCGGGTTCTCCGAGAAGCCTCAAGACTACAACTACCGCCTGGCTCAGCACATCGACAACCTGGAAGCCCTGGTCGACCGGTTGGACCTCGAGCCCTTCAACCTGGTCGTGCACGACTGGGGCGGCGCCATCGGGATGGGCCTGGCCGTCCGACGGCCCGAGCGGATCAAGCGGATCCTGCTGCTGAACACCGCCGCCTTCCGGATGCCGATCCTGCCACGGATCCTGCTGCTGGCTCGCTGCCCCGTGCTGGGCCCGTTCTTGATCCGGGGGCTCAACGCTTTCGTCCTGGGTGCCCTGCTGACCAGCACCAGGAGGACCATGCCCCCGGCGGTGTGGTCGGGATACCAGGCACCCTATGACTCGTGGGCCAACCGCGTGGCCGTCCTGCGCTTCGTCCAGGACATCCCGATGACGCCTCGCCACCCCTCCTACCAGACCCTGACCGAGATCGAGCAGGGCCTGCCGCTCTTGGCGGGCAAGCCCATCAACGTGGCCTGGGGTGCGCTGGATCGGGTCTTCGACGACCGCTTCCTGGAACGCTGGAAGGCGATCTTCCCGGAGGCCGACTTCACCCGCTTCCCGGACGTGGGTCACTACTCGATGGAGGACGCCTCCGAGCGGATCCTGATGCGGCTGCGCGACCTCCTGGCCCGCCCCTCATGACCTCCACAGGGCAACCCAACGCCAACATCGCCATCCACCTCCCCGAGGTGGCCCGGAGCCATCCCGAGAACGACGCCGTCGTCTTCCTGAGAGGCAAGTCCTACCAGTCCTGGTCCTTCGCAAGACTGAACCAGACCTGCGACGCCTATGCCCACGCGCTGGTCCGCGCGGGGGCCCGAAGAGGCGACAAGGCGCTGCTGATGGTCCGCTCCGGACCCGAGCTCATCGCCGCCACCTTTGCCCTGTTCAAGATCGGGGTGCGTCCCGTGCTGCTGGATCCGGGGATGGGGCTGAAGGGGATGCTGCGCTGCGTGCGCCACATCCAGCCCGACCTCTACCTGGGGATCCCTCCGGCCCAGGCCATGCGCTGGCTCTTCCCCCGAGCCTTCCGCTCCGTGCGCCGGTCCTTCACGCTGCAAGGCTGGTTCCCCGGGGCCCCGACCCTGGAGAAGCTGGCTGAGGGGAACTCCGAACCTTTCCCGGTGGTTGAGGTCCCCCCGGAGGAGATGGCCGCCATCCTCTTCACCTCCGGCAGCACCGGACCCGCCAAGGGTGTGGTGTATCAGCACGGAATGTTCCAGGCGCAGGTGCGAGCGCTGAAGGCCCTCTTCGACTTCCAGCCCGGCGAGATCGACATGCCGGGCTATCCGCTCTTCGCCCTCTTCGACACGGCGCTGGCCATGACCAGCGTGATTCCCGAGCTGAACCCCAGCCGCCCCGCCACCTGCGACCCGGCCCGCCTGGTCGAGGCCATGCTCCGCTTCAAGGTGACGACCTGCCAGGGGTCGCCCGCCATCTGGACCCGGGTCGGACGCCACTGCCTGGAGCACGGGGTCGTCTTCGAGGACCTGCGCCGCGTCATCACCTTCGGAGCCCCCATCTCGGGGGACCTGGTCGACACCTGGCGCGAGATCCTGCCCGAGCAGGGCGACGTCTTCACACCCTACGGCGCCACCGAGGCCTTGCCGGTGGCCTTCATCACCGGTCGAGAAATCCTGGAGGAGACCGCCGAGCGCGCCACCGAAGGTGCGGGGACCTGCGTAGGCTTGCCCGCTCCGGGGATCGAGGTGCGCATCCTGCGCCTGAGCGACGACCCGATCGCGGCCTGGGACGACGCTCTCCTCCTCCCCCCCGGCGAGGTCGGTGAGGTGGTGGTCCGCGGCGAGGTGGTGACCCGCGAGTACGCCGGCCTTCCCGACGAGACCGGCGCCGCCAAGATCCCGGGAGCCGACGGCTCGATCTGGCACCGCATGGGCGACCTGGGCTATCTCGACGAGCAAAACCGTCTCTGGTTCTGCGGGCGCAAGGCCCACCGGGTCCAGACCGGGCAGGGGACCCTCTTCCCCGTGCAGGCCGAGGGGATGGCCAACAACCACCCGTCGGTCTTCCGCTCCGCCCTGGTGGGCGTGGGAGCCCCGGGTCAGCAGGAGCCGGTCCTGATCGTGGAGTTGGAGCCCGGTCACCTCCCGAAGGAGCTCGAGCATGAGGAGCGGCTGATCCGGGAGATCCTGGGCCGCTACAGCGAGCATGAAGCCTTCAAGACCATCCGACGGGTCCTCTTCCACCCCGGCTTCCCCGTGGATCCACGACACAACGCGAAGATCCACCGGGAGGAGCTGGCCGTCTGGGCCGCCGGGCAGTTGGCCTCGCGATGAGGAATTGCCTGGTCATCGGGGGCGGAGGGTTCCTGGGACAGGCGCTGGTCCGGCTCTTGCGCGAGCGCGGGGACAGCGTCTTCGTGCTGGCCCGCCAGCGCCACCCCGCCGTCGAGGCCCTGGGGGCCGAGTCCCTGCAGGGCGACATCACCGACCCCCAGGCCACCCTCGACGCCTGCCGGGATCGGGACCTGGTCTTCCACACAGCCTCCAAGGCGGGGGTCTGGGGCCCGGAGTCCGAATACCAGCGCATCAACGTCCAGGGGACCCGCAACGTCCTGGACGCCTGCCTGAAGGCCGGGGTGCCTGGCCTGGTCTACACCAGCACCCCCAGCGTGATCTACCACCCCCGGACCCGCATCGAAGGCATCGACGAGAGACTCCCCTACCCTGAACGCTTCGAGTGCGCCTACGCGCGCACCAAGGCCCAGGCCGAGAAGATGGTCCTGGAGGCCCACGGCCAGAAGGGCCTGTGCACGGTTGCCCTGCGTCCCCACCTGATCTACGGGCCCGGGGATCCCCATTTGATCCCCCGGGTCCTGCAGCGGGCCCGCGAAGGCCGCCTCTTCCAGGTGGGCGACGGGACCAACCGGGTGGACCTGACCTTCGTGGACAACGCAGCCCAGGCCCACGTCCTGGCCGGGGACCGGATCCAGATGGCGGGCGGACGCGCCTACTTCCTGAGCGATGGCGAACCGGTGGCGCTGTGGCCCTGGATCGCCGGGGTCCTGGAAGCGGTGGGGATCCCGCCCGTGCGCCGCTCGCTCTCCTTTGGAATGGCTCGAGCCCTGGGCTGCTTGATGGAGGGGGTCCACACCCTGCTGCGCCTGCCCGGGGAGCCCCGGATGACGCGCTTCGTCGCCTCGCAACTGGCGACTTCCCATTGGTTCGACATCTCCGCCGCCCGGCGTGAGCTGGGTTACGAGCCGCAGGTCTCGGGCGCCGAGGGGACCCGACGCCTGATCGAATGGATTCGCGGCGGGGGGCTGGAGCGGGCCTGAGCTGAAAAGGGCAGGGCGCGGCGCCTTCCAGATGGAATCCCTCGGCATGAAATCCCTGACCGAACACCTGTGGTTCGAGGTCCCCACCCGCCGGGGCTTCCTGAACATCACCCCCCAGGTCGAGGCCTTGGTCCGACGCAGCGGGGTCCAGGAAGGCCTGTGCCTGGTCAACGCCATGCACATCACCGCCAGCGTCTTCATCAACGACGACGAGCCGGGGCTTCACCAGGACTTCGAGCGCTGGCTGGAGGGTCTGGCTCCCCACGAGCCCCTCTCGCGCTACCAGCACAACCGCACCGGGGAAGACAACGGCGACGCCCACCTCAAGCGCACGGTGATGGGCCGGGAGGTCGTGGTGGCGGTGACCGCCGGCAAGCTGGACATGGGGCCCTGGGAGCAGATCTTCTACGGCGAGTTCGACGGCCGCCGGCGCAAGAGGGTCCTGGTCAAGGTCCTCGGCGAGTAGGACGCTCCTCGATCCCAAGACCCACGAGGCGACCCCCGGAGGGGGGGCATGGAGACGACCATGAACCGGTGGCGAGCCCTGGGAGTCCTGATGCTGACCCTGACCCTCCTGCTGAGCCTGGTGGCGGATGTGACCGCTCAGGGGCGCACCCGAACCGGCTCCGCCCGGGAGCGTCGCCAGAGGTTCCCCACCTCGAACCCGCGCGGTGTTCCAATGGGCCTGGCCTTGAAGGCCGCCCCGGAGGGATCCGGGTGGGTGGTGACCCGGGTCCTCCCCGATGGACCGGCCTCCAAGGCCGGCCTGGTGCCGGGCGACGTGCTGGTCCAGGTGGACGGAGAGAGCCTGACCGCCCCTCTGCACCTGGCCCAGGCATGGGCGGCTCTTTCCGGCGGCCAGCACATCGAGGTGGGTCTCCTGCGGGAGGGGGCCCTCCTGACCGTCCGGCTGGTCCGGCCCCAGACCCCAGGCTCGGCGGCCGAGAGCATGATGAAGGAGGCGGGCGGGCGCGTGGCCTGGCAGCCTCCCGATTCGCCCAGCCAGCGGGTGGGGCAGTTCAACGTGCTGCGGACGGCCCTGGTCGCCCCGGACGGGCGCGTGATCCTGCTGGGGACCTACGACCCCACCTGGCCCACGGGTCCCCTGCCCTACCAGCTCCTGCTGCGCGAGGCCCTGGAGAATCCTGCCCCCTCCCTCTCGCTGGAGCTGGTTCGAGACGCCCAGGAGGACGCGCGCCTGCGGCAGGTCCTGGACCAGGAGGCGCCCCGGATCCGCGACGACCCCGCCTACGGGGTGGCCTGGGTGCAGCGCTTCATGGATCTGCTGTGGCGCGCCGACGACCTCGAAGCCGACCGGCGGATCTTCGCCGTCCGCCTGGAGCAGAACTTCGGCATCACCCGGCAGGAGTTCGAGGTCTTCCGGCAGTGGCGCAACTCGCCCAAGGGCCCCAGCACGCCGCCGCCCGTGCGGGAGTACATGCGCAAGTACTACGCGGGAGCGGGCCTGCCTGAGGTCGGCCGGGCCCTCTCCCTGATGAACCTCTTCCAGGAGGACAACTCCTCCCACATCATGCTGGAGATCGGCGAGGTCCTGGGACTGGGTTCCCAGGTCCGCCCCCTGGTGGACCGGATCCTGGCCATCCCCGAAGGCAACCAGCGCCTGGAACCGACCCTGGAGCTGCTGAGCCTGGTCTACGGCGAGCTCCTGACCCGGCTCAAGGCCCCCCCGGACGAGGCTCGCGACATCCTGACCCGCTTCCGCGCGGGAAGGGCCGACGACACTGCGGTGATGGCCGTCATGGACCGGGCCAGCCAGACCTTCATGGCCGAGGCCATGGGCCGCAAGCTCCTGCACGGCTTCAACCTGTCGCAGGACCTGCTGGGTAGGATGTACCGCCTGCCTGAACTCCAGGCTCGGGTGGAGACCTTCTCGGGCCCCCTCAACTCGGCCACCTCCCGCATCTTCCTCAACGCCGACTACCGCCTGAAGGGCTACTGCGCCGAGGGAGGACCGGAAGGCCTGCGTCCGGATCTGGTCTACCTCTTCGACGAGAGGGAACGCCAAAGGATGGGCTCCGAAGCCGTCCCTGAGATGCTGCGCGTGCGCTACTGGCTGACGCCCGACCAGGTGCACATGCAGTCTTCCCCGGACGGTTCGGTCGTCCGCTTCGGAGAAGCCAACATCCGCTTGAGGTCCCAGGTCCTGGATGCCCCCGGAGCCGACCCGGCCAGCCAGGCCTTCCTGAGCGCCGCCTCCGAGGGCTACGCCCGCGAGATCAGCTCGCGCTACGAGGCCCTGGCCCGCCAGTCGCCCAACCTGCACGCGCTGCGCGAGGTGGCCAAGGTCGTGGCCCTGGTCCGGTCCGCCCGCGAGCGGGGCCTGGATCTGCAGGCTCCGAACCTGAGGTATGCAGGCCC
>Ga0334889_1000579_pt1 | contig 56053 bp, 65 predicted proteins | sample GraSluR1_MG_2_FD_207222 | JGI IMG/M metagenome (GOLD analysis project Ga0334889, IMG submission 207222) | Sludge microbial communities from methane-producing bioreactor in Wageningen University, Netherlands - Granular Sludge_8_08-R1 | ecosystem: Engineered > Bioreactor > Anaerobic > Unclassified...
GTGAAATGAACCTAATGATAGCGAACCTTAATGATAATCTTGTTAGGATTATTCGATTGTTGGGGCAGGATTGTGAAAAATACTACGGATTGGAGGGTTGATGCGGAAAGCCGGGTGTATTAGACACCTGGTGTGGGGGTGAGTTCCCCTGCACACCAGGGATTGCTGGTATCTGCGACCCTCTTCCCGTTCCTCTTCAGCCGACGATCACTACATTGCTCGCCCCCATGTGCTTTCGGTGGACGTTGTCCTCGAAGAGCCGGAAGTCGTACCTTCCTGGGGCCCGGGGCGCCGCAAAGGTCATCGTCCCGCAGGACCGGCCGTTCGTCCACTGCATCCCGAGCATGAACTTATCGGGCCGGGTCATCTCGTACATCCCGATGGCGGAGGCGGGCTTCGCCCCCCAGAAGGAGACGGTGATCGCCTCGCCGGGGCGGACCCGAGCTGGGGAGGCCTCGATCCTAACCCCGGCGGAGACGGCGACATCGATCGGCTGGCTGTCAGCGATCTTGGCGCGGCCTCCGTCCTCAAACATCCGGAACTGGTAGCTTCCGGCCGAGGAGGGCATGACGAAGGTGATGGTCCCGCAGCTCGTCCCATCCAGGTACTTTCGGGAGATGGGGCTATCGTCCCCGGAGCCGACGGGGTAGAGGCCGATCCAGTCCCCCTCAAAGCCGGGAGCGCCACTGTAGCTGACGTTGACCCTGTCGCAGGTTCCGGCCGAGGCGTTGGCGACTTTGACCTCTGGGGTCGCCACGTTGAAGGGGAGGGAGACGATCTCGGCGCTGGAGCCGTTTTCCATCCTCAAGACGTAACGTCCCTCCTCCTCGGGGGCGGTGAAGGTGATGGTGCCGCTCCCCTCCGGGAGGGGCTGTCTGGATACAGCCTCTCCCGTCCTCGGGTCAGAGCCCGTGGTGGGGGCCGCCAGGACCACCCTACCGGTGAAGTTCTCGGGGGCAAAGAAGCTCAGGGGTATCTCCGCGCCGGGGGCGAAGGTCGATCGGTAGAGGACGAGCTTGAAGTCGCCGGCGGCGGCGGTGTACTTCCTGACGGCGTCCTCGGAGGCGATCGGGCGCTCGTCGATGCTCGATCCGCCGGGGATCTTCCGGGGCGCGTCACAGAAGCCGTCCCTGTCCCTATCCCTGCACCCCTCCTCGATCGCGTCGAAGTCGTCGTAGTGGTTTCCTGCCTTCCCGTCGTCCCAGAGGTTCTCGCCGTCGTCGCGGGCGTTCTCGCCGTTCTTCAGAAGCTCGTTTCCGTAGATCTTGTTCTCCTTCAGCCCTCCGGCGAAGCCGATCTTGCTCACCTCCAGGGTCGCAGCCTCCGTCTTCGGCTTGTACTTTATCGAGACCCCGCCGGAGTCGGATGCCGTTATGCTCTCGGAGACGTTCTGCCTAGTGGCGTCGATCCCCACGCCGTTCTCGACGATCCTGTTTCCGGCGATCACGTTCTCCCAGCTCGTCTCCATGTACACGCCTATCCCGTTCCTATCGACGGAGTTGTTTCTTATAACGCCGCCCGTGACGCTCTGGATGAGGATTCCGATCCGATTTTCGACGACGTGGTTATCCTCGACGGTGCAGTTGTTGGCCAGGACCCGGATCCCGGCGTCCATCTCCTCGGCGCCGGAGCCGGAGACCAAAAAGCCCTGGACCTTCGCCCCCTCCGCCTGGAGGGTCACCCCAGATCCAGAGCCCCCGGCGTCGATCCGGGGCCTTCCGATCCCCTGGAGGACGATCCCCTCCGACAAAACCAGCCTCTCCCTATAGACTCCGGCCTCCACCAGGACGATATCCCCGGGCTTCGCGTCGCCGATGGCGTCCAGAATCCTCTCGCCGGGGGGGACGGTGATGGTGGCTCCCATGGCGGTCGCCAGGAGAAAGAGGGACGAGACTATCGATGAGGTGATCAGAATCGCTATCATCAGATGGGAGGGGCGGCGGGGATGGCGGCCGGCGAGGCCCCCATCAAGACGACCGGGGACGGATCGGAGGCTTCTGGACATGATCCCCGCCAGGGGGCTAGGGGTTATAAAAGGTTTTGAGGCTCTGCCGCCCCCCGGGGGCGGAGGTCCTGGTAGGTCCCCGATCTTACCTCCTTTCATCCCGGATCAGATCACGGGCCGTGAGTAGATCGTGTCCCTGGTGTAGCCGATTTCCAGGACCTCCCTCTTCTTCGGCGTCACCGCCAAGGGGGGCTCCGCTGCCGCCTCCTGGAGGTCGGAGATCCCCCCTGAGACGGCGGGGACGAAGGTGAGGGGCTCGAAGGCTGCTGGCTCGTAGAGAGAGGTGTTGGGGCTCGTCAACGTCGCCGAGAAGATCCCCCTCCAGCCGGACCCCTCCTCGTCGGAAGATACGAAGGTTCCATCTATCTCCCCTGAGTCGTTGAGGGTGCCGGTCATCCTCGCGACCACGAGAGGATGCTGGATCACCAGTACCATCAGGTCGATCCTACCCCCCTCAAACCCTCCCGTCACCATTCCGTTCCAGGGGTCTGGGGATTCGCCGGTGCAGGCCCCCGAGAGGGAAGGCCCCATCGGGAGGATCGCCGCCGTGAACTCTGCCAGGGGGAAGGGTTGGGAGAGCAGATCATCCTCGCATCGGAAGGCCCAGATCCCCGTCAGGTCGGGTTCGGCTCCGACCATGCCAGAGATCACCGCGAGAGCTGCCAGGATCAAGATGGGATTTCTGATCATTCTCCTCTCCTATTGAGGCCGGATTTAATAAGGCTATCCTGGGGAGACGGAAAGGGTAAATCGACGGACGTCCAAGGGGGGAGGCGAGGTTTCATGACGACCATCAGGGACCCGGTCCATGGTTACGTCAGGCTCGACGATCTCGCCGTCGATCTCGTCGACACCCAGGAAATGCAGAGGCTGAGGTGGATAAAGCAGCTGGGGCTTGCGCACCTCGTCTACCCCGGAGCCAATCACACCCGGTTCGAGCACAGCCTCGGCTCCTACCACCTCGCCGGCCTTCTCGCGCGCCAACTGGAGCTGGAGGAGGCGGATGGGCTGGAGATCCGGGCGGCAGCCCTCCTCCACGACGTCGGCCACGGCCCCTTCTCCCACGTCACCGAGCGGGTCCTCTCCACCTACCTCCGGGAGGAGCACGAGGACGTCGGCGACCGGCTGAGGAAGGGGGAGCTGGGGGAGGCCTTGAGGGACCACGGCCTAGAGCCCCACCGGATCCAGAGGCTGATCCGGGGGGAGACCCCCCTGGGGCAGCTCGTCAGCGGCGAGGTGGACGTGGACAGGATGGACTATCTGACCCGGGACGCCCACTACACCGGCGTCGCCTACGGCGTCATAGACTACCAGAGGCTGATGGAGACGATGGCGATGAGAGATGGCCACCTCGTCATTGAGGAGGGGGGGATCCACGCCGCGGAGTCCCTCCTCGTATCGAGGCTCCTGATGTACCCGACGGTCTACTTCCACCACGCCTCGAGGATAGCCCAGAAGATGTTGGACGGCGGGGTCCGCGTCATGGTCGAGGAGGGGGCTGATCCTCGAGAGATCAGGGGGATGGACGACCCCCAGCTGATGGCCGCCATGACCTCGGCGGGGGGCTACCCCGGGGAGATCATCGGGAGGATCAGGTCAAGACGTCTCTTTAAGCGGGCGGTATACGTCGGCCGGGACCGGCTCGAGTCGCCTGAGAAGATGGGGAAGGAGGGGAGGATCGCCGAGGAGATCGCTGAGCTTGCCGGGGTCGATCCGCTCTACGTCCTCGTCGACAACCCCGGCCTTCCCCGGATCGCCGAGGGGAACGTCCCGATCGTCGGGGAGGATGGGGAGACGAGGCCCCTCCGGGGGGTCTCCCCCCTCGTCACCATCATGGAGAGCGCCCACCTCGCCGCCTGGAGGCTTGGGGTCTACACCATCAAGGAATACCGGGACCGGGTGAGGAAGGCGGCCGTATCCCTCCTGAAGGTCGGGAGAAACCCCGTCCAGCACACCTTCGAAGACCTGTGACTAGAGGACCCGTGAGATTTGAGGTAGGGAGAACCTTTAAGTCGATCCGGGGCCGAGGGAGGAGGGATGGTCGCCGTTGACAACAATCTGATAGTGAAGACGGTTCAGTCGATGAACCAGCACCTTCCAGGCAGGAGGAAGAGGCTGACGGAGCTCCTCCAGGAGGAGAAGCCCGGGGTCCGGGGCAAGGACAACACCTTCTTCATCATGGACAAAAAGGAGCTGAAGGTCATCTCCGAGGCAGTCCCGCGGTACCTCTGGGACCGGCTCAGGCTTCCGATCCTCATCGAGATGGCCCCCCAGTATGGGAGCGGCTCGGCCCGGGTCCAGGGGGAGGCGGAGGGGATCCTGGTGAGAAAGCTCCTCCAGATCGAGCGGGGCGATCGGAAGATGGTGATCATCTACATGCCCGAGATCCGGGAGCTGAGGCGAAACCTCCCCACCACCAGCCAGTACGCCTTCATCACCGCCCTGGACTGATTCTGCTCTTTTTTTATACGATGCCGACATATTATAGCCAAGGAGGCGTTTGACGATGGCTGATAAAGCTCTGGCCGAGGCGATCCGGCTCTTCGAGGAGAGGATCGCCCAGGGCCGATACAGGGAGGCGGCGAAGATCAGGGAGGATTACTCCCTCCCCGCCGAGCCGCTCCAGGAGGCAGTCAGGAGGGAGTACTCGAGGGTCTTGGGCCTCGGCGAGTTCTCCCTGGCGGCGGAGCTGGCGAAGGAGTACGGCCTATCGAAGAAGATGGTCGTCGAGGCTGCTGCCAGGTCCTTCGTGAGGAAGGTCGACGGCGAGCAGTACAAGGCGGCGGCGGAGTTTGCGAAGAGGTTCGACCTACCCCCGGAGATGGTGAGGGAGGCGGCGGTCCGGGCCTACAACAAGAGCATGGACTTCGGCCTCGCCAAGAACGCCGCCGATATAGCCGTCGATTTCGAGCTCCCCGACGATATGAGGATCGCCGCCGCAGAGAAGGCCTTCGCGGCGCATATGGACTCTGGCCTCTACAACAAGGCCCTGAAGATCGCCCGGATGTATGGCCTCTCCCCCGACCTCGTTCGGGAGGCGGAGACGAAGTCGAAGGGGCGGAGGTGATTTGTGGACCGCGTCCTCCTCACCGTCGGAGGCTCCGACTCCTCGGGAGGGGCGGGGATCCAGGCGGACATCAAGACCTTTGGTGCCCTCGGCTTTCATGGAAGCTCGGCGATCACGGCGGTGACGGCCCAGAACACCCTCGGCGTCCTGGAGGTCTACCCCATGGCCCCCGAGGCCGTCCGATCCCAGCTCGCGGCCCTCGCCGAGGACTTTGAGATATCCGCCGCCAAGACGGGGATGCTCTCATCCCGGGAGGCGGTCCAAGAGGTCGCCGTCTTCTTCGAGAAGGAGGAGATCCCCCTGGTCGTCGACCCGGTGGTGGAGGCGGAGGCTGGCGGACGGCTCCTCGAGCCGGAGGCCCTCGAGCTCCTCGTCGAGAGGCTCATCCCCCTCGCCCGGGTCGTCACCCCCAACATCTTCGAGGCGGAGGCGATCACGGGGTTCCGGGTCGCCGACGAGGGGAGCGCCCTCCGGGCCGGGAGGGCCATCCTCGACCTGGGGGCGGAGGCGGCCATCGTCACCGGTGGCCATCTAGATGGCGACGACGTCCTGGTGACGGGCGAGGGAGACTGGATCATCCGAGGCGAGAGGGTCGCGGGCGGAAACCACGGGGTCGGATGCACCTACTCGGCTTCCCTCGCCGCCTTCCTGGCGGGGGGGAAGGATCTCGAGGAGGCGGCGAGGCTCGCGAAGGCCTTTGCCGCCGCCTCGGTGAAGAAGAGCATCGAGGTCGGGAGGGGAGCATCCCCCGTCAATCCCCTTGGCGAGGCTCTCGAGAGGGCGGAGAGGTACGACGTCCTCGGAGACGTCTCTCGGGGGGTTGAGGCCCTCCTCTCGGAGCCGGCCCTCGTCCATCTGATCCCGGAGGTGGGATCAAACCTGGGGATGGCGATATCAGGGGCCTCAGGTCCCGGGGATGTCGCTGCCGTCGAGGGGAGGCTGGTGAGGGCGGGCAAAAAGGTCAAAGCGTGCGGATCGGTCCGGTTCGGGGCAAGCCGCCACGTCGCCAGGATCATCCTCTCAGCGATGAGCTTCGATCCTGGAGCGAGGGCGGCGATGAACCTCCGGTTCGGCGAGGACGTCTTGGAGGCGGCCCTCGCCCTAGGCCTTTCCACGTCCCATTTCAGCCGGGAGGAGGAGCCGGAAGGGAGGAAGACGATGAGCTGGGGCGCGGGGGATGCGATACGCCGCTTCAGGTCGGCGTCCAATACGGAAGATGTTGCCGATCCGGGCAGGATCTCGTCCCCCGTCCCCCAGGTCATCTGGGACCGGGGCGGCCCTGGTAAGGAGCCGATGGTCAGGCTTCTCGGCCGATCCGCCGGCGAGGTGGCGGATCTGGCGGTGAAGATAGCCAGGGGACCATCGGTCAGACGGGAACCTATAAATTGAAGTTTGGTGCTGTAACATTGCGGCTCTTTATTTGGAGTGTCCTATATGGGAAGCGTGAAGCCTAACTATATCAAGAATTTTGCAGATGACCTGATGAAGACCTACCAGGGGGCCTTCAACAACGATTTCGAGCATAACAAGGATTTGGTCTCGGAGTACACTGACATAAAGAACAAGACCATCCGGAACCGAATCGCGGGCTACATAACCCGCAAAGCCCAGATTCGAGGAGAGTAAGGTGGATGTTTGAAGGTGTGCTGCCGGCCATCATCACCCCCTTTAGAAAGGATGGAGAGGTGGACGAGGAGGGGCTGAGGAGAAATGTCGAGTACTTCAGCGAGGCCGGGGTCGCTGGCATAGTTCCCTGCGGGACCACCGGCGAATCTGCGACTCTCACCTTCGAGGAGCACAAGAGGGTTGTAGAGATCGCGGTCGAATCTTCCGGGGTTAAGGTGGTGGCGGGGACCGGCTCCAACAACACCCGGGAGGCGGTGGAGCTGACCAAGCACGCCGAGGACGCCGGCGCCGACGCCGCCCTCCTGATCACCCCCTACTACAACCAGCCGAACGACCGGGGGATGCTCGCCCACTTCAGGACGGTGGCCGAGAGCTCTGACCTTCCCCTCATCCTCTACAACGTACCGGGGAGGACGAGCATCAACCTCAGGCCCGAGCTGGTGGCGGAGCTCGCGAAGATCGAGAACGTCATCGGGATAAAGGAGGCCAGCGGGAACCTATCTCAGATCTCGGCGATCATCGAGTTGACCAAAGACGAGGATTTCTTCGTCCTCTCCGGGGACGACGGCCTCACCCTCCCGATCATGGCCCTCGGAGGAAGGGGGGTCATATCGGTGGTGGCAGATGTGGCTCCGAGGAAGATGGTGGCGATGGTGGATGCGATGCTGAAGGGAGACCTCGAGACGGCTCGGAAGCTCCATTATATGCTATCCCCCCTTGCCTCCGCCCTCTTTCTGGAGACGAACCCCATCCCCGTCAAGGCTGCCACGGGGATGATCGGCCTTGCCGCTGGCCCCCTGAGGCTTCCTCTGGCTCCGATGGCGGAGAAGAACGAGATGAGGCTGAGAGAGGCCGTAGACCTTCTGGGCGAGGTCGCATGACCGTCAGGATGGCGGTGGCGGGCTGCCAGGGGCGGATGGGGCGGCTTCTGATCGAGGAGGTCAGGAGGTTTGAGGACCTCTCCCTGACGGCAGGCTTCGACCTGTTGGGCGTCGGCGAGCTCATAGGCGGTGGCGTCGTCGTCTCCGACCCTCGGGAGATGGCAGAGGTTCTGAGGAGCTCGAAGGCCCAGGTCCTGATCGACTTCACCGCACCCGCAGCCACCGTCGAGAACGTTCGGGTGGCGGCGGCCGAGGGGGTCAACCTGGTGGTGGGGACGACCGGCCTCTCCGACCTCCAGAGGCGCGAGATCGCCAAGGCGATCGATGGGAGGGTGGCGGCGGTCATATCGCCGAACTATAGCGTCGGCGTCAACCTCTTCTGGAGGCTGATCGAGGTGGCGGCGAAGTCCCTTGACGGCTATGACATCGAGGTGATCGAGGCCCACCACCGGAAGAAGATGGACGCCCCCAGCGGGACGGCGGCGGAGGCGGTCCGGGTCCTGGCAAGGGCGACCGGCAAGGGCGAGGCCGTCTACGGCAGGGAGGGGCAGGGGCTCCGGGGGGACGAGATCGGGGTCCACGCCGTCCGGGCCGGCGACATCGTCGGCGACCATACCGTCCTCTTTGCGGGGCCGGGCGAGAGGCTGGAAATAAAGCATCAGGCCCACAGTCGGCAGGCCTTCGCCACCGGGGCGGTCCGAGCGGCGAGGTGGGTCGCCTCGGCCCCCCATGGGGTCTACTCCATGGCCGACGTCCTCGGTCGGAGATGACGGGTCCGTCGATGATCTAACAGAAAGGGGGCGGGGAGCCGCTGGCTTTAAACGATGTACAGCTTCGATGAAGATGGGAAGGCTCTCTATTTTGATGGAGGGAAGCTCGAGCCCCGGTCGGTCGACGAGGGGCTCGTGGGGTTCTGCGCCGACTGCGGCGGTGAACTCTCCTCCCTCGGGTGTTACAGCACCGCAGGAGGGTGGCTGGTGGCCTCCCGTTGCCAGGAGTGCGGCTCCATCGTCCTCGCCGAGTACGATTCCAGCTGGTCCTGGAAGAGGGATCTAGAGGTGGCAGTGGCGGCGGCGCCTACCCCCAGGAGGCCGAGGATCTCCGAGATTCCCCGGGAGGAGCTGGAGGCGGTCTTCACCCCAGCGGAGCTGAGGGACATGGAGCGATGCGAGAGGGGCGAAGCCTACGTCCGCCAGAACCTGTACCGGGCCCGATCGAAGTACGACAAGTTCGAGAGGCTCTTCGGGGTGAGGATAGATCTCTGAAGGATCGGCGGCGGAGGTCTGGCATATGGCCCGAGGTACGCGGCCGTTTATGCTGCAAAAATGGATTCAGGGGGGGCGTCCGGTGCCGCCGCCCGCCTTCAGAATATCGCTGCTAGTGCGTAAAGCGGCAGCATGAACGTGATCAGAAACCCTGCGATCATCATCACGATGGCAACTGCATTATCTCCCATGAATCTCCTCACCTCTCCATCTTCAGCCGGTTGGCTCTCAGGTAGGGAGAGGTTGTATTAATTACTATCGGCGGGTCTCAGACCCGAGCCTCCTCCCCTCCCGTCCGATACTCTTAATCCTGGAAAGGGCTGATTTGGTCCACATTCGGGGACCGATCTGGTACCGGGACGAGGGCGGCGCGATGATGAGTCGACCTGCCTGATGGATGATGAGGATTTTGAGTCCTGAGCGCCGTCTCTAGCTTCCAATCAGAGGTCCCGGTGGGGGATCAGGTCGCAGCCGGTGCACCGATAGCACCCCGTCTCGGCGACGTCGCCCCGGAGGCGGTGCACGTCGAGGGCTCGCCGGAGGTGGCGGGCGAGGTCGAGGAGCCGCTCCGGAGACGGCCTGACCATCTCGACCTCCCCTACCCTCAGGGGATGGGGGTAGACGGCCCTGATCACCGGGAGGACCCCCATCTCGGCGAGCTCCTCGATCCCCTCCCTGAGGGCGATCTCCGACTCGCCTAGGCCGACGATGACGTTGGAGAATACCCTGTTTTTGCCGAAACGGCCCGCGGCGTCGGCGAGGGCTGCCTTTATCTTTTCCAGGGAGACCCCCGGACAGACCCTCTCGAAGAGGACTGGATCGAGACACTCGACGTTGTACTTGATCTCATCCGCCCCCGCCTCCTGGAGAATTCTGCTGGACCTCTCGGCTGGGGTGACGGAGACCCCGATCGGCAGGTCGAACTTCCGGAGGGCCTTCACGATCTCCGCCACCCTCGCCACCTCCTCTTCAGGGGTCCGCTCGACGCCGCTGGTCAGAGATATCGCCTCCAGCTCTCCTGTATCCAGGGCCTGGGCCACCATCTCCACCACCCTCTCCTTCGGCTTCACCCCCCCCGAGAGCTTCGGGACGGCGCAGAACTTGCAGTCGTAGATGCACCTCTCGCTGACGGTGATGTACGCCTGCCGGGGGCAGTGGAGGAGGGGCCTCTCCAGGACGCCTCGGGCGACCTCTCCGTCCTCCAACAGTATCGCCACCTCGTCCCCCTCCAGCTCCGCCAGCTTCAGGGGGGAGCCCTCCGCGACGGAGAGCCGAACTCTGCTCTGGCCTCCCCGAAAGAAGACGTTCCGCTCCCCGGCACCGGGTCCTGCCGTCGAGACAGGACCCTCGGGGCGGAAGACCTCTGGCAGTTCGATCCTGCCGCAGGAGATGAGCCGCGCCTTGGTAACCGGATCCATCGCCATGATGTATCCTCCTGGGTTTATAGGGGTGACCCCCAGCAGGAATAACGAGTTTTGGCCATTTGTCGATCAATAAATGGGCCCATGAAAGGGAGAGACTGGACCTGGCGGACCAGCATAAGATTGACCAAGGAGCAGATCCGACAATGGGCCCAGGCCTCATACCGGGCCCGAAATTGCCCCCCGCCCGAAAGAATCCGGCCCCGGATTGTTCCATCTAAAGGCAGGGGAGCCAGTCGATCGCTCCGGTGGTGTCGCTCTCGTTGCTGAAGAGCTGGATGTACTTCTCTATCGAGAAGACCCCGGTGACGTCCTCGACGGACCTTCCCACCTCGAAGTGCCTCCCCCTGCAGTCGGTCTTCGTCTCCATGGAGAGCCATCCGATGTGGCCTACGCCGATGACGTTGGCGTTGAAGCTCGCCTCGATCCCGCTGTTGTTCACCTCGTTGAGGTGGCTGTTGCCGACGGTGCTGATCTGGGTGTTCTTCATCAGGCTCTCGGCGTGGGTGTACTGCTCGGTGACGACGGCTCCCGCGTCGTAGTTCGCGACGCAAAGCCGGTCCTCCCACTTCCGGTCGTAGGTGCCGGTCTGGTAGCTGACCGGGAAGTACTCGAAGCTCGCCTCCTGGGTGTAGTTTATGGCGTTGTGATGTACGCTCAGCTCAAACTCGGTCCGGTCGTAGAAGTTGCCGGTCCCCGAGATCCGCTCAACGATCTTCTGGCCGGTGTACCCCTGGCCGGTCTGCCCTATCAGCTCGTGGCTCCGGTATCCCACCCCCTGGATCACCGACCGCTCGTAGATGTAGTTTGCAGCCGCCGCTGACCCCACTAAAAGCAGCATCGAGATCAAGACTGCGCTGCATAGACGCCTCAAAGTAAACCTCCCCGTCATCCCCATAGGGGCGTCCTCGTTTAAAAACGTGTCGCGATTTTTTACCGCCACGAAAATAAATAAATCGAGTTCTGGCGGCGCCACTCATGTTGGGCGGATCAGATCTCCGGCTGCAGGATCAACAGACCTATCAGCTCCTCTATCAGGCCCTCGTCGAAGGGGGGAGAGGCGTCCACCCTTCTTATGGGATTATCGACCTCGATCCCGCCGAGGACGATCTTGGGAAGGCTGGAGCTCTTGAACCCCTCTACGATGGCGTACTCCACCCCGCTCTTCCGCAGCTCCTCCAGGGCGGCCAAAAGCCCCCCGTCCCTCGCCACCTTGAAGAGGCGGCCGCCCTGGCCGACTCCGACGACCACCTCGGCCCCCGCCTCGAAGTGGCGCCTGGTGTCCCCCCGGTCCTCGATGGGGTGATCGGGCATGTTCTTAATCGTCCCGACCCTGCCTCGCCCCCTCAGGCCTCGGACCATCGCCTCCACCAGGGCGGTCTTGCCGGACTTCTTGGGGCCCACCACCGAGACGACCTTCAAGGCTCCCCCCCCTCCTTTCCCTCACCGCCTTCTTCCGCCGCCCAGCCCAAGATGAGGAAGGCGAGGAACCGGGCGTAGACCGAGAGGTCCTCCAGGGTGACGTTCTCGTCGGAGCCGTGGGGGTTTGAGTCGGTCTGGCGGCCGACGCCGTAGACGCAAGTCGGGATCCCCGTAACCTCCGCGACGTAGGCCTGGTCGAGGCTGTACTGGGCCCCGGCGAGGCGGGGGCTCCTCCCCGAGGCCCCCTCGAGAGCTCTCCTCACTTCCCCGACCCAGGGGTGGTCAGGATCGATCCTCATCGGCGGGTACCCCATCCAAGACCGCCATTCAAGGTCGACGGGAAGGGCAGCCACCGCCCTCTCCAGCTCGGCGGCCGCCTCCTCCATCCTCTCCTCGGGTATCACTCGCCGGTCCCCCCGGATGACGCACCGGTCGGGGACGATGTTCTCCTTGATCCCGCCATGGATGACGGTGAGGTTCAGCATCGGCCGGACGAAATCGACCCCGTGGTCCTGGAGCTCTGAGCTGGCTCGTAAGTAGGACCTCCTCCCTTCGACCCTCTTCTTCAGATCGAGGAGGGCCTCGATCACCGGGAGGGACTTCTCTATGGCGTTCTCCCCGAGGAAGCTCGCCCCGGAGTGGACCGCCCTCCCCCGGACCGTCGCCTCCCAGGTGATGATCCCGTTGGATCCGATGATGACGTCGTCGGAGAAGCTGTCCATGCAGAGCATGACGTCTCCTTTTACCAGACCCTCGTCGGCGAAGTAGCAGAGGCCTGAGTAGCCTCCGCCCTCCTCGTCGGTGGTGAGGAGGACCAGGAGGTTTCGCCGGGGGCGCCCGAAGGCTTCCACGCCCCTTAGGGCGGCGATGAGGGCGGCCACCGCCCCCTTGGAGTCGGCGACCCCCCGGCCGTAGGCCCTCCCGTTCCGGATATCCAGGTCGAAGGGGTCTTTGGACCAGCCCTCTCCGGCGGGGACGACGTCGAGGTGGGTGTAGATCACGAGGGTCTCCTCCGCCCCGACGTCCAGCCGCGCCCTGAGGTTCGCCCGCTCGCCGATGGCCTCCTCGCCCCTTCCCAAGAGGACCTCCGGGGGCACCACCACCTTCTCCGCCTCAAAGCCGAGGTCCCTGAAGATGGGGATGAGGTGGTCGACGATCTCCGGGTACTCTTTTCCGGGAGGGTCGACGGTCTCAAATCTTACCAGGTCCCTGAGGTCCTCCAGCATCTCGGAGGCGCCCGCTTCGAGGAATCTGCAAAGCTCCATATATCTCAGCAGTTTTATCCTGGCCCTGGCCCTATTAAAGGCTTCTCCGACCTCAACTCGCCGAAAGGCCCTCGATTCTGGGGAGAGCCCCTCCAGAAGGTCGGAGCACTTCCCTTCGAGCCTGGGGAGGAGGACCTCCGCCAGGTATTCGGCCCGCCCCGTCCCGTACCTCCCCCTGCGGAGGTTCTCGACGTGGACGTCCAGGATCCCGCCCTCCCGGATGATCAGCTCCAGCCTCCGGGGGCCGAGGTCGACCTCGTGCCATTTCGGAAGCTCGAGAGAGATCTCAAGGAAGGCGTCGGTCTCAAACCCCATCCCGCCGTACAATAGGTGCCCTCCTAGATCGCCCCCGGCGCCGAGACGAGGCTGACGATGGCGATCGTCAGAAGCCCCACCAGGATCATCCTCACCCCCGAGACGATCATTCGCTCGCTGCTGATCCTGGCGAGAAATATCCCCAGGACGAAGAGGCAGAGGAGGCCGAGGCCGAGGGACGCCCGGAAGGCCGCCTCCATATCGATCGCCGGGACGAAGAAGTAGGGGAGGACTAGGATCATCCCCCCCAGGGCCGGGCTGATCCCATTCACCAGGGCGACTATGACGGTGGCAAACTCCGAGGCCCTGGCAAACTGGCTCCTCTTCAGGTCTTTTAGCATGGCGCTCTCCAGCTTCTTCAGGTCCCTCCTCCTCTCGGCCCTCTCCGCCAGGTAGGCGCTGCTCATCCCCGAGATCCCGAGAGCTATGATCCCCCCAATGCCCGCCTTGATGACGACCTCGGGGTTCGAGAGCCCCGAAAAGTGGGCGCCGATGACGACCCCCATCAGGGTGAGGATCCCGTCGAAGGCGTTCATCACGAAGAGCCTTCTTGCTATCTTGAAGGCCTGGCTGACCTGAAGGTAGGTCCGAAACCGCTTCCAGCACGGATCCATATCAGGGAGAGACTGAAACCTCTTCGGCTTAATCTCTGGCGATCAGAGACCTTCCGGTCATGGCGGCGGGGGCGGGAAGCCCCAAAAGGTCGAGGACGGTGGGGGCGACGTCGGCGAGGATCCCGTCGTCCCGAAGCCTCGGCCTTTTGCCATCGATGAGGACGAAGGGGACGCGGTTAGTGGTGTGGGCGGTGTGGTGCTGGCCGGTCTTTCTGTCCTCCATCTGCTCGGCATTCCCGTGGTCTGCCGTCAGGAGGACCGCCCCTCCCCGGGCGAGGACCTCCGAGACGACCCGTCCGACGCATTCGTCGACAGCCTCCACCGCCTTCACCGCCGCCTCGAAGATCCCGGTGTGGCCGACCATGTCGGAGTTGGCGTAGTTGAGGACGATGAGGTCGTAGGCCCCTTCCCGGATCTTCTCGACGACGGCGTCCGTCACCTCGAAGGCGGACATCTCCGGCTTTCTGTCGTAGGTGGCGACCTTAGGCGACGGTATCAGCAGCCTCTCCTCCCCGGGGCTCGGCACCTCCCGGCCGCCGTTGAAGAAGAAGGTGACGTGGGCGTACTTCTCCGTCTCGGCGATCCGCAGCTGTCGGAGGCCTGCCCTGCTCACCACCTCCCCCAGGGTATCGGTGAGGTGGTCGGCGGGGAAGGCGATTGCAGCCTCGATCGACTCCTGGTACTGGGTCATGCAGACGAAGTGGACGTCGACCTTCCTCCGATCGAACTCGCAGAAGTCGGGGAGGAGGAAGGCCTTGGTGATCTGGCGGGCCCGGTCGGGCCTGAAGTTGAAGAAGATGAGGGAGTCGCCGTCTCTGACCAGGCCGTCGGGGTCGACGACCGTCGGCCTGACGAACTCGTCGTCCTCCCCCCGGTCGTAGGCGGCCCGGACCGCCTCAGCGGGGTCGGAGGCCCTCAGCCCCTCCCCCGAGGTCATCGCCCGGTAGGCGAGCTCCGTCCTCTCCCACCTCCGGTCCCGGTCCATGGAGTAGTACCTCCCGGCGACGGTGGCGACCTTCCCGAGGCCGAGGGACCCGATCACCTCCTCCAGCTCCCGGAAGTAGCCGAGGGCGCTCCGGGGGGGGACGTCCCTCCCGTCGAGGATGGCGTGGATCCGGACCCGCGCGAGCCCCTTATCTCGCGCGAGCCTTAAGAGGGCGTAGAGGTGGGCCTGGTGGCTGTGGACCCCCCCGTCGGATAAAAGGCCCATCAGGTGGAGGGTCCCCCCCTTCCTCCTCGCCAGGTCCGCGGCCTCCGCCAGGATGGGGTTGGAGAAGAAGGTGCCTTCCTCGATGGCGAGGTTGATCCGGGTGTAGTCCTGGTAGACTATCCTCCCGGCGCCGAGGTTGAGGTGGCCCACCTCGGAGTTTCCCATCTGGCCGGGGGGGAGGCCCACGTCCAGCCCTGAGGCGCCGATGGTGGTGAACGGATAAGAGCTCTTGAGGCGGTCGATGTTGGGGGTCCTCGCGGCGGCGATGGCGTTTCCCTCCGCCTCGTCGCTCTCCCCGAACCCGTCCATGATGATGAGGGTGACTGGCTTCATCATTTTTCGGTCTCCCCGGATCGAGATAACCCTTTCCTCTCCCTAAATCTGAAAGCCGTGGTCTCCGATCAGGGGGACGAAGACGACCCCGCCGTGCTGCTCCACCTCAAACCCCTCCCCGGTCCTGACGACCAGGAGGAGCTCCTGGTAGCAGGTCCCCACGGGGATGACGAGCTTTCCCCCCACCTTCAGCTGGGCCTGGAGGGGCTCGGGGACCTTCGGCGCCGTTGCCGCCACGTTGATCCGGTCGAAGGGGGCGTGGTCGGGGAGGCCGAGGCTCCCGTCCCCCTCGAAGACGGTGACGTTCTCGATCCCCGCCTCCAAAAGGTTCTTCCTTGCGAAGGCGACTAGCGTCCCCACCCGCTCGATGGAGTAGACGTGGCCCCCGGGCCCCACCAGCTTCGCCATCACCGCGGCGTGGTAGCCGGAGCCGGTCCCGACGTCCAGGACCTTCATCCCCTCCCCAAGGTCGAGGACGTCGCACATGATCGCCACCATGTGGGGGGCGGATATCGTCTGGCCTTCGCCTATCGGGAGGGGATGGTCCTGGTAGGCCATCTGCCGCACCCGATCGGGGACGAAGAGCTCCCTGGGGATCTCGTCCATCGCCTCGAGGACCCGGTCGCTGACGCTCCCCCGGATCATCCTCAACATCTCCTCCTTCCTCAGAGGGCAGCCCCCCAGACCCGGACGATCTCCTTGGCGAGGGCCCTATCGGGAGATCGGCCGTCGCGGACCCTGATCTTCTCCACCCTGTACCGTTTACCGTCGGCGGTCCTCACCTCGCCGACGGCGAAGGGCTCGTCCCCCCTGGCGGGGACGTCGATGGATGTCGTTCGCCCCCGCCTCTGGACCGAGACCTTCACCACCACCTCGTCCACCGCCCTCGTCCAGAGGGTCTTCACCTCCCCCGCCGTCGCCCTCTCCTCCCGCCCTCCTCCCGCCAGCTCGATGGAGGTGACCTCCACCATGACGACCTCGTCAACCCCGCCGTCCACCAGGATCTCGTCCCCGACGGCGAGGAGATCCTCCGCCGGCAGCTCGATCGTCCGGCGGGCGGACCCCTCCGGGGCGCTGACGATCACCCTGAGGCTCGAGAGCCTCGTCCTCTCCAGCTGTTGGGGGTGGACCGTTCCGCAGGCCTCGCACCTGACGAGGTGCTCTCGTCCTAGCTTGACGGTGACGTGTTCGGTGAGTTCGCCACATTCGGGGCAGAAGATCTCCACTTGCATGGTTAAACCTCCTCTTCCAAAAACTACTAAAAGGTGACCATCAGAGGCCGGTCCTCGAACCGAAAGGGCCGGCCGTGGCCCGGGACCACGACGTCCGCCCTTCTCAACGCCTCGATCCTGCTCATCCTCAGGGCTTCAGGATCGGTGGCTAGCTCATCCTCCAGGGCCAATAGGCTTGAGATATCGGTCCTCGGGACGGCCCCGTCCCGCCACCAGAAGAGGTCTCCGGCGACAAGCCAAGTTTCGCCTTCGGACGGCACCAGGAGGGAGCTGTGTTCGGGGGTGTGGCCCGGCGTAGAGAGGACCTCTATCTCCGTATCCGGGAGGAACCTTCCGTAGGGGATCTCCTCGTCCCCCCTGTAAAGGAAGCTTCCGTCGCAGACCTCGGCATCCGGAAATAGCCTTAGGTTGAGGAGGTGGTCGAGGTGGGCGTGGGTGATGAATACCAGGTCGATCTCGGAGGGAGAGAGGCCCCTCTTGAAGAGGGCGGACGATAGGCTCCTCCCGTCAGCTCCGGGGTCCGCCAGCACCCTCCTCCCCGAGTCCTCCATCAGGACCGTCGAGGGCGAGGCTCGGAATCCTCCGCCCGCCAGGGTCACGACGTACCCCTCCGCCAGAACCGATATCAAAGCCATCTGGTCCACCTCAGAGGATTCCATATTATCCTCAAATGGGTTTAAAAAGGAAGAGGATAAAGATATGGATGGGCGGCCCGAACCGTCGGGCCTCCGGGAGTTGGTGGGTTATGCGTGCTCTCTTCATCTGGCTGGCCTTCGGGGCGGCGGTCCTCCTCGCCCTATTATCGTTCTCCGGGTTCTCGATGGCGGCGGGTCCTGACGGCGGCGGATCGTCGATAACGGTATCGGAGAAGAGCTCCGCATCTCGGCCGGTCCTGAACCTCTCGGGGTCGTCCTTCGGCGGCTTTACGAAGATAACGGTTCTCTGGAACCCCGCCACCGGGACGGCGACCAGGGAGTCCTACCTTTACGGAGACTCCCTCCGCCGGGAGTCGACGATGGGGGTGGACGGAGACGGGACGGAGATGGCCGTCTCAGCGGAGTTCGATGGGATGGCGAGGCTGGGGGTGGTAAAACTATCGAGCCCCAACGCCACCCCCCAGGGGACTCCCGCCTTCGAGGCCTCGGAGTCTTACTACGGAAGCTTCAAGATCGACGAGAAGGTCGACGACTGCGGCTCCTCCATCGCCTCCGAACGGTCCGTCTCGGGGACGGGGTATGTGGCGGTGAATAAGAAGGTCGGCGACCTCCAGAGGACCCACGAGGCGGGGACGGGGTCTTACGAGTCCGAAGAGCGGATCGATACCTATACGAGCTACATCGCCAAGTCCGTCTCCCTATCGGCAGAGCCGGAGCCCTTCGGCGCGGCCGGGATATCGGCAAACCTCTCCCTCCCCTGGAGGGAGGGGGTCGCCTCGAGAAAGGAGGGCGAGAGCTACATCGGCGAGGAGTACTCGGGGTTGACGAGGCTCGATAAGACGACGATAGTACGGGGCCTCGGGGAGATGGAGACGGAGGCGAACTTCTCGGGGACGGCCCGGTACCGGATGATCTCGTCGGATGAGCTCGAGATGGACGAATCTTATCGAGGCGACTACGCCATATCGAGAAACGTCGAGCTCCTCCAGCCGTCGGTCCGCGACCCCCATCTCTCGGTGGAGAAGGATGGGACGATCGTCTATGAGGGGGATAGGACCCTCGCCCGCTACGTCATCACCCTGGAGAACGACGGCGGCAAGACCCTGGAGCCGGTTCTCGTCAGGGACATCTTCCCGCCGGGTGGGGTCTTCGTCCGATCGAGCCTGAAGCATACTCTCACCTCCGACGGAGCCAACTGGTCCCTCACCCACCTCTCGCCGGGGGATCTGAGGGAGATCGAGCTCGTCCTCGACGTGACGGAGTATGGGGGAGAGGAGCTGGTCAACCGGGTTGTAGCCTTCGGCGGCATCGACGGCTCTTGGGTCTCGGCCGCAAACTTCTCGGCCGTTGAGATCAATTGGCTATCCTGCTCCTCACCAGGGGCCGTCTTTATCTCTAAAGCCGGAGAGGTCGACGAGGCTGTCGGAAACCACGTCTTGTACTCCCTGGAGGTCGAAAACCTCGGAGACCGCCCCCTGGTGGCGACGGTGACCGACCGCCTCCCGGACGGAATGAGGCTGATCTCCTCGTCGCCGGCCTTCGCCTCCTACGAGGACGGGGTCATCACCTGGAACCTGATCGATCTCGCCCCCGGAAAGGTCGAGACGGTCGTCTACGGGGCGGAGGCGCTCTGGAGCGGCAGGTTCGTAAACATCGCCGAGGTGGCTGCGAGGTATGTGGACGGGTCGTCCATCGAGCCGGCGCGCGCGAGATCGGTGGTCGAAGTCGATGAGTTCGAGGGGGAGCGGCCCCGTCCCGGCTGGCAGCCCCCGGCCTGGGGGTTAGGCGAGGCGGAGGAGATCTGGGGATAGAACTCCCGATTCGGATAGGGGGGTCGGGACCCCGCTGGTCCGATGATGGCCCAAATAACCAGCATAGCAGGAGAGGTGGAGCGGCATGTTCCGGGAGGAGATCCGAGACGAGGTGGAGATCCGGGGCTCGCCGGAGGCGGTCTGGCGGGTTCTGACGGATTTTGAGGCGTTCAGGGATTGGAACCCCTTTATGAGGCCGGTGGTGGGGGTGGCGTCGGAGGGGGCGAGACTCCGGGTCCAGATCAGGCCCCCGGGCGGGAGGGCGATGGCCTTCCGGCCGAGGGTGACGAGGGTGGTCGGAGACCGGGAGCTACGGTGGCTCGGGAGGCTCTGGATGCCGGGGCTTTTCGACGGGGAGCACATCTTCGAGATAGAGCCCCTGGGGCCCAATAGGGTCAGGTTCGTCCAGCGGGAGGTCTTCACCGGCCTCCTCGTCCCCCTGGCGAGAGGGCGGCTCCAGGAGGAGACCCTTGCTGGCTTCAGGGAGATGAACCGGGCCCTCAAGGAGAGGGCTGAGGCAGCAGGATCGGGTTGAGGGTGATCTCTTCAGATCGGGTTCTGATCCTCGGTCGACACCGCCGGGCCGATTTTCGGCGAGGCGGCTAGGGCCTCAGTTTATAGAGCTAATCGATCAGAAACGTCTCTTGCGAGGGCTCAAGATCATATAACTGTATAGTCCCGAAACCTTTGACTTTAAATGCTCAACAATCCCGCATGGGAAAGCGAAATAAGGTTGTAAAGCTAACTGATAAGAAGATCAGATACATTATCCGAGCTAAAACCAACAACATAAGCCCTAAGCGCATCGCGCTTGAGATTGTGGTAAGCGAATTTACAGTAAAGCGAGTCTGGATGTATTGGATGAAAAACCGCTAGCTGCTGCCCATTAAAAAATTTAGCAGGAAGTCACAAGACCTAGATGGGGAATCCGTCGATTTAAAACTTGAAATCCACAAAAAGCAAAGATTGGGCGCAAGACGTCTCGAAAAGATCATCGAATTCGAACATGGTATCCATATCCCCCACAACAAGATCCACAAGGTCCTTCTTGAACACGGTTTGGCAAATGAGAGCAAGAATAAGAAGAAACGTAGAAAGGCCTGGATAAGATACGAACGCGAACACAGTTTGACGGCAGTACATCTCGATTGGCATACCTCCAAGATCAATGGCAAAGAGCTTTGTGTGGTCCTCGACGACAGCTCCAGATGTATCCTCGCAGGAAACGAATTCGACGAGGCGACCGCAGAAAACAGCATCAATCTAGTTCAAGAAGTGCTGGATCGCTTCGGAGAAATAAGAAAAATAGAATAAGTGATTACCGATCACGGAAGCCAATTTTTCGCTAACAAGACAGACAAGAATGGTGAGAGCAACAGTAAATTCTCGTTATTTCTAGAAGAAAATAATATCAAGCACATCAAAGCTCGCGTCAAGCATCCGCAGACGAATGGCAAAATCGAAAAATGGTACGATACGTACGAGAAATATCGATTCCAGTTCGAGAATTTTGACAAATTCGTGAATTGGTACAACACGATGAGGTACCACGAGAGCCTAGATTCGGATCACTATCTAATGAACCCATATGAGGCGTTCTGGACGAGATTGCCGGAAGAATGCAAGTTGAACATGTTCCTGGGGAGAATGGAGAGGGAATTAAATGCAGGCAAATAAATTTAGAATCATTCAAGAGGTATATAAAGTCAAAACATTCGGGACTACACAAGTTCTTATTGCATCAGCAAAGTATAAATAGTATGCATTAGTGTGAATTACGTTGTTATAAGTGTTAAATAAAATGGTTGATATGGAGCGAGTATCGATGAAGGTGTCGAATATGATGAAGATCCTGGAGTGTACAACGTTGGCTATGCTCCTATTGTGCTTGACAGTATTGCCATCGATAGCAGAGACGAGTACGAATGTGTGTGTCGTGGATAGAACGGATGATTTTATCACGGTTGTCGACAAAATTGGACGAACCGTAACCGTGAATTTGCCCGTCGAACATATCATAGCCACCGATTATCGCCAGATGGACATTCTGCTCGCTCTTGGTGCTGGTGATATGATTGTAGGTGTTGATAAAACATTTCATGACCGGATGCCCTATTTTGGCTTAAGCGATGTCCCCGAGGTCTCAGTTCATTCTCAAGAAGTAAATTATGAATATGTGTTGATGCTGAATCCAGATCTGGTGATAGTACCAACCTCTCAGGGTGCTTCAGCCGAAGAGATAAGCAGTAAGCTGCTTGGAGTTCCAGTTCTGGTTTTGAGTATGAGTCATACCGATGTCGTTCCAATAACAGAGATGTTGGGTGAGGTTTTAGACAAAGAAGATGAGGCAGACAGACTCATCGGCTGGATGAATAGTTACAATAATATTGTAGAAGAGAGGACCAAAGATCTAGATCCGCAGGAAAATCCTACATACTTTTATGGATCTGTAACAAGTTGGAGGGCTTATAAACTGGATGCAGCAGATGGATGCGGTGGAACAGATATTGCCGCTGACCTTCCGTCAAATTCGGATGTAAGCTCTGAATGGATTTTATCCGTGGACCCTGACTACATCTTCCTGGATGATATGCGTAGTGACATAAGTGGCTACAGATTCACCGAAGATGATGTCAAAAATAACCTGGACACTCTGATTGGTGAGAGAGAAGGATTCTCAGATCTTTCTGCAACGAAAAACAATCACGTGTATCTTTTGCATAGGGACTGGGTCTCACAGCCAAGATGGATAGCGGGCCATGTCTGTATAGCCAAGTGGCTCCATCCCGATCTGTTCGAGGATCTCTCCCCTGCCGAGATTCAGATGGAGTATTTCAGAGAGTTCCATGGGATAGAACCCGAGGGAACTTGGGCCTATCCCATTCCGTAGTGATATCAACCGAGGTTTGTGATACGTCAGACCTGTAACGTAGACTGAATCACGGATGGTGGCCGTGCCATCATCCGTTATAGTTTATTACAGTAAACATTTCGGTGTGTGACAATATGAACTCAGATTCGAATCTGTCAGAGCTCAAGAACTCGATTAGAGAACGGTGGGATGCCAATCAAAACTACGATAGTGGTCACGCTCATGGCGTGAATTCTGAGACGGAGAAGGAACTTTGGGGAAACGGAATTTCAGAACTGGTAGGCAACAATCCTGATATAAAAATTCTTGATATTGGCACAGGTACAGGTTTTCTGGCACTTCTCCTGGGAGGAATGGGTTACGACATAACTGCCGTGGATTGGTCTATGACCATGATGCAAAAGGCGAAAGAAAAGGCCAGTGCTGCCAAAATCCCCATTAAATTTGAGGTCCAAGATGTAGAGAACCTCACCTTTTCAGATGACTCCTTCGACGCAATTGTGAGCAGGCATGTCCTGTGGACGCTGACGGAACCATCGAGAGCATCAAAGGAATGGGTTCGAGTAATCAGGCCTGGCGGGATGGTAATAGCCGACATTCCACGCCAGGGATCGGATTCAGGAAAGCATCATTACGGTGAGGAGATCGGTAAAAATCTGCCGTTCGGCAACGGAGCCGATCCGGAACGGGTCATGGGCATCTTCAAGGAAGCTGGGCTTGGTAATATCAATCTGAAACTTCTGGAAAAGCAGGGTGAGCAGCACAGAAAGACGCTTCTTATCTATGGTGAGAAAATATGAGCGATCATATGCTATGGGCTGAGGCCAAAGACAAGGCGTCGGTGGGGGACCAGCTGAAAGGTTATGCGTTCTTCGGACATCCTTCTAAGTCGACATCCATCTTTCCGCCTCGAATCGAATCTGCGTTTCTCCTGACACCAGCAGGTGAACGGATTGGTCTGGACTTAAAAAAGGGAGAATGGCTGCCAGGATACGGGAATATGGATTACTTGTTCTCGGATATGATGCTTTACTGGCCAGGAGACTATGTCTTCGGCTTGGTCAGATCTCCGGGTGTATATGATCTGTCCTGGCACGGAGGAAAGAGCGGGCTGTTTCTCTCACGTAGTTTCGCCAAGGTGATAATTCACGCCGAGGGTCAGAATGTCCAGGAGTCCCAGGGCGCGTGGGACGCGGGTTTTCCATTGGAAATACTTCCCGAGAGAGCTCCTTACAGCGTAAAGGCGATGGAGAGTCTCAAGCTCAAGGTAAAGTATCTGAACCAGCCTGTGAAAGCCAGTTACTATGCATCTTACTGGGCCTGGGACGAAAGTGGTGATCCCAGAGTTCAAAGGGGGACAACTGAAGAAGATGGCTCGTTCTCCGTCGATCTGAACCGTGGTGGGATGTGGATCATAGATGCTAGCCTTACCCAGGAGGAGTCTGGAACTTTGATCGCAGATAACTCCAAATCAAAATTCTACAAGGCGGGGGATGTGCTGGAGTACAAGACAGTCCAAATAAAGACCGAGCTTACTATATGGGTTCGAGAAAATAGGAGTCGAACACCGTCCTCAAAGGGAGAGTAGAGATGGCGTCCTGAGAGTCTGGAATATGTCCCAGGAAACGATCAAATCCAAATCATCGTTATCGCCCGAATATACTAGCTGCCGGTCTCGAGGACCCATCCCTCGGCTTCGAACCCCTCGCCTGCGAACTTGGCGAGGACCTCCTCGACGAACCTGGCGATCCCGCCCGGATGGTACGCCTCGAGGGCGTCGAGCTCTGCAATTCTATCGGGGCCTAGGCCGGCGGGCTTGACGTACCGGCTGTACAACTTCGTCTCTTTTTTTCCGCCCGCCTTCCCAGGGATGGTGGGGATCCCGAGGTCCACGACCTGGCGGGGGGAAAGGCCGATCCGCGCCATCCTCAGGTCAGGTCCATCGGCACTGGAGCTGATTTTGTCTCTTATCAGCAAGGCGAGCTCCCTAGAGAAGGCGAGGCCCTCCGGGGAGAGGTCTGAGAGGCAGAGGGCGAGGGTCGGGCTCCGGCTTCGGCCCCGGCCATCTCTGCCGCCTCTTGCGCGGTCGATGAGCCGCTCCGCCGCCTCCGCCGTCGGCCGCCCGTCGACGGAGACGAGGGCGGCGCCCCTCTTCGAGCAGACAGGGAGGACGAGGCGGGCGAGGCCGGGGCTCGCCATCCTGAGCTCGATCCTCGGCCTCTCGGGGCCGGCGGCCCCGGCCCCATCCCCTCCCCCTTCCGCGGATTCATCCTCGAAGGCGGAGGGGAGGAACTCGCCGACGAGGGGCAGAAAGATGGCGTCCTCCGGTAGGCGGCCGAAGAGCTTCGCCCTCCCGACCCACTTATCGAGCTTGGGGCAGTCGGTCTCGTGGTACCTTCTTACCGCCCTGATCTCGCCGACGAAGCCGCCGCAGATGGGGTAATCGGCAGCTTCTCGCCCCAGGGCAAAGTAGTATAGGGCGGCGACGGTGGTCCTCGGCCGCCCAAACTCCCGATGGACCTTCGCCACCCAACTCGTCTTCGTCCTGTCCACCGGGGTTTCGAGGGGCTTTCCCGCGATCTCCTTCATAGGCCTCTTAAAAAAGGCGGTTCTGGGATATCAGCCTGGCGACGGCTCCTTCCGGCCCGAACGGGCGCTCTTCACCCCGATCCCCTTCCCCAAACCTGCCGGTTCATCTTCTGCACAAGGGTTTTTAGCCGAAGAGTTTCATCTAACAACATAGCAACGATAGAAGCTGAAAAGATGTCAAACGCCAGGGCGGATTCACCAGGAGACGACTCCGACCCCTTCCTCGCCGAGATCCGGAGGCTTCGGGGGGGTCGAGAGGCGAAAGAAGGAGAAGACTGGGTCGAGAGGGCGGTGGACCTGAAGGTAGATCAGCTCCTGGACCTCTCCGAGTGCCTGAGGAGCCTCGACCCATCTCAAGAGCTGATCGATATCAGAAACGAGTGCGACGAGATCCTGGAGAAGATGGTGACCGGCAGGCTCGTCGGCGAGGCGGCGGTCGGGAGGACGGACGCCTTTCTCTGCAAGACCGCCTCTGTCATCATGGAGCGGCTCCTCGGCGAGATCGAAGAGCCGGAGTGAGATACAGATCGAGATTTATCCGGCGATTAGAACTCCCTCGCCCTGATCGTCGGCCCCTCCGGAACGGCCCAGGGGCCGCTCATCCCCCGACTTTTTGGGTCGAGGTCGGGGGCGACCTCCAGAAGCCTCATGGTGTAGGGGTGAATGGGCGCTGTCGTCACCCCGCCGGCGGACCCCTCCTCGACGATCTTTCCCTTCAGCATCACCGCCAATCTGTCGGAGACCTTCCTCGCCAGGGCGATGTCGTGGGTTATGAAGAGGATGGCGAGGCCCCTCTTCTCCTGTATATCGAGGAGGAGCTTCAGGATCTTAGCCTGGACGGAGGGGTCGAGGGCTGAGGTCGGCTCGTCGGCGATGAGGAGCTTGGGGTTGAGGACGAGGGCTCTTGCGATCGCCACCCTCTGGGCCTCGCCGCCGCTGATCTGGTGGGGGTACCTCTTCAGGAAGGCCTCATCGGTGGATAGCTCCACCTCCTCGAGGACCCTTTTAGCGATCTCGATCCTCTCGGCGGCGCCACCGACCTTCTGGATGAGGAGGGGCTCGGTGACGGCGTCGAGGACCGTCATCCGGTGGCTGATCGACTCCTTGGGGTTTTGGTATATCATCTGGACTTTCCGATAGAAATCCCGGTCCCTCCGGACCAGCGGCTCCCCCTCCAGCCTCATCTCCCCCTCCGCGAGGTCGAAGAGGCCGATGACGGTCTTCGCCAGGGTCGTCTTCCCCGAGCCGCTCTCGCCGACGAGGGCGATCGTCTCCCCCTCGTAGAGGGTGAGGTCGACGCCGTCGACGGCCGCCAGGCCCCCGAACCTGGTCACAACCCTCGATAGCTCCAAGAGGGGGACGATGCCACCCCGGTGGCAAGCGATCAGTCGCCCGCCCGCCTCCACCAGGGGGGGGACCGCCTCTGAGCAGATCTCTATCCTCTGGGTGCACCGGTCGCTGAAGGGGCAGCCGGATACGCCGTGAATCATCCTCCCCGGGATCCCCTGAAGGTCCTTGGGGGTGGTCATGTTGGGAGAGGACCTGATCAGCCCCCGGGTGTAGGGGTGGCGGGGCGACCCCAGAAGGTCCTGGGTGTCGCCGAGCTCGACGATCCGTCCTGCGTAGAGGACCGCCATCTTATCCGTCAGCCTCGCGGCGGTGGAGATGTCGTGAGTGATTACGAGGGCAATTTTGTTCTCCATCCTCTCCCTGAGGAGCCGGGTGATCTCGGCCTTGGTGACGGCGTCGAGGGAGGCCGTCGGCTCGTCGAGGATCAGGACCTGGGGGTCGTTCGCGAGAGCCATGGCGATGAGGGCCCTCTGCTTCTCGCCCCCGCTCAGCTGGTGGGGAAAGGATCTCCCCTTCGCCTCGTCCAACCCCACGGCCCTGAAGAGACGACGAACCCGGTCCCCGACGTATCCGGGATCGCCCCTCTCCCGATGAACATCGATCGCCTCTTTGATCTGGTCGGAGACGGTCATGATGGGGTTGAGGGCATCCTCCACGTTCTGAAAGACCATGGCCATCTCCTTCCCCCTGATCCTCCGACGGGCTACCTCGTCGAGGGTGGTTAGGTCCTTTCCGTCCAGGAGGACCCTCCCGGAGACCCTCCCCTCTCCGAGGCCCATGAGGGCGAGACCCAGGGTCGTCTTCCCCGCCCCGGACTCGCCGATGATGGCGAGGGAGTCGCCCCGGAGGAGGTCGAGGTCGACCCCCGCCAGGATCAGAGCCCCGTCGTAAGAGACCTTCAAATCTTGGATATTGAGCATCGTCAGACTCCTCCTTCGGCATGATCGTCCCGATCCCGGAGCCGCGGGTCGAGGGCCGACTCCAGGGCGTAGCCGGTGAAGCTCAGACCTATCAGGGTGGAGGAGAGAGCGAGGCCCGTCGGCAGAAGCCACCACTTCCAGACCTCCAGGTAGGTGAAGACCCTGGCATACTGCATCATCTTTCCCCAGCTCATCACTGAGGGATCGGAGATGCCAAGGAACGAGAGACCCGCCTCCATGAATACCGCCCTCCTCGCATCCTGGATCATTATAGCCACCAGCACCGGCGCCAGGTCCGGGACGATGTGGCGGAATAGGAGGTGAGACCATCCGGCACCGAAGGTCCTGGCGGCGGAGACGTGCATCCTCTCCTTCAGGGTGAGGGTCTGGGCCCTGATCACCCTCGCTCCCCCCGGCCAGGATAGGGCGGAGAGGAGGAGGATCATCAAGAGGACGTTCGGCCGGAGGTACGCCGCCACCAGGATTATGACGACTACGTCGGGGATGGCGATGGTGGCATCTACGATCCTCATCCAGAACCTGTCGTAGAGGCCGCCGAAGATCGCCGCCGTCCCCCCGACGAGGACGCTGATGAACCCCGAGAGGAGGGCAACCCCGAACCCGACGGATAGGGAGGTTCTGGCGCCGTAGAGGAGCTGGGTCCAGATGTCCTGCCGGGCGTCGTTTGTTCCCAGCCAGTGATCGGCGGAGGGGCGGCTGAAGGCCTGGGTGCTGGTGTTCTCCCGGGGGGAGTAGGGGGTGAGGACGGGGGCGAAGATGGCGAGGAGGACGATCAACCCGATCAGAAGGAGACCTGCCCGTCCGACGTTCCTCTCCCCAACCTCGTGCCAGACGTCAACGTGCATCGCTAACCCTCGGATCGATCTTTAGGTATAGGAGGTCCACCAGGAGGTTTGCCAAAAGGACCGCTAACGTCACCATGAGAAGGATCCCCTGGATCAGGGGGTAATCTCGGGTGAGGAGGGAGTTGTAGAGGAGCCAACCGACCCCTGGGTAGGTGAATACGATCTCGACGAAGAGGGCCCCTGTGATCATCTGGGGGACCATAAGCCCTGTGGAGGTGACGACGGGGAGGAGGGAGTTTCTGCCCGCGTGCCGGTACTTGATCTGCCCCTCGGTGCAGCCTTTGGACCTGGCCGTCATGACGAAGTTCTCCCGGAGGGTTGTGATCATGGTATTCCTGGTGAGGAGGTAAGGGGATGTCACCCTCACCAAGACGAGGGCAGCGAGGGGGGCAAGGAGGTGGTGGAGGATGTCCCGGACGAGGGCGAGCCCCTCAAGGCCGCTGTAGGGGGTGAGGGCCCCAGAGAGGGGGACTACCCCAAAAACCACCCCGAAGAAGAGGAGGAGGACGATCCCCATGAAGAAGTCAGGAAAGCCGTTGAGGAACATCAGGCTCGCTAGGAGGGCCTTGTCGAGAGAGCGCCCCCGACGGTACCCGGACTCGATCCCCAGAACGAGCCCCGCCAGGGTAGATAGAACCAGGGCTGTTCCCATCAATAGAAGGGTCCAGGGGAGGAAGTCGAGGATCACCGTCAGAACCTGCTGGTTGTAGTAGTAGGAGTATCCCAGGTCTCCCTGAACGAGGGCGAGGATGTATGCAACAAACTGCTGGCCCATCGACTGGTCGAGGGAGAGCCTCTCGATCAGCTGGGCCTTCAGCTGAGGGGTCATGGCCAGGAGGGCCTCCTGCCCGTAGATCGCCTGGAAGGGGTCTCCTGGCATCAACCTCGGTAGGACGAAGTTGAGGGTCAGGATCAGGAGGAAGGCTACGACGTAGTTGGTGAAGAAGGCGGCCCGCCGGAGGAGGGCCCAAGCTCGCACCGTCGCCTTCGGGATATCCCATCCGACCTTCGGCCCCTCCAGAGGGCGCCCATACTGATCCTCCATCGAACGATCCGCCTCTGTCGCCTCATTCTGGCCATCTTAATAAATTCCGCTTAATATAGCGCTCAAATTCTCAAGGGTTTACTTAATCGGGTCATTATTTATGAAACTTTCCCGAATCGTATGTAACTCAAACGATCGATCTGATGTTCTATAACACAGAATCTGCTCCAATTTAACAATTGAGCCTGGAAGAAAGAGGGAACGATGAGGAGGGGCAGGCGGCCCCATCATTCAAGGTGGCAAATTCGGGGGCGCTCTCATCCTCCCCCTTCCGCCCCTCTGCCTGTCCTCCGTCGCCGGGCACCATCCGCCCGGAGGGTCGCCCCCGAGGGTCCGGGGCGAGAGGTGGGGGAAGGTCCTGCAGATCATCGGCCGGGCCCCATGTATCTTGCAGAGGCCTTCGGCCTCGTCGAGGAAGCCGCAAGGGAGGGTCTTCTTCATGGCCCAGGCCTCATATCCCTCCACCTCCACCCGGTGGGCGTAGACCTCGACCGTCTCTCTTATGCCGATCCCGAGATGGGCCGAGAGCCTCTCGACGTCCTGGGGCTCCAGGGTTATGGGGGTGGAGAGGGTGCAGCAAAGCCCGCACATCCTGCATTCGAGGTGGGAGTGAGCCTCGAAGAGCCGGGCCCCAAGATATGGGTCTGGTACTCCGGGATAGAGGCCGACCGCCCCCATCAACCGGATCGCCTCCATCACTCGTCGATGGACGGGGGGAGAGTTGAACGCCGCCGGGAGCCAGGTCGGCTGATCGCAGGGTCTCTGGACGTAGGATACCGGGAGGTCGAGAAAGAGGCCGTCGAGGTGGTAGGCGGTCCTGGAGATCGGGGACCAGAAGATCCTCCCCTCGGCCACCAGGGAGATGAGGGCCTCCGCCACCTTCTGGGATAGGCCGGGGGCCACCACCAGGTTCTCGGCGCAGGTTACCGCAGCTTTAGGGTCTTCGCCGAATTCTCTGGCGATCCGAGCTGAGGTCACGTGCATCTCGGAATGGATGAACCCCTCGATCTTTCGTTTCAGCTCCGAGCTCGTCATCTGCCCTTCACCCAAAATTGTCGCTCCGGAGTGGGCGGGCCTCTTCTAAGTAGATGTCCCCGGCGGATCTGGTCGGTTATACTAATTACGGCAAACATCTTAAGCACAGAGGTCTGTTTAATCGAACAGATCGCTCAAAATAGAAAACCGGATCATCCCACTGCGCCCTCGCTCGCATCGCGGCGGCGGCATTGCAGCGGGGCTGAGGCCGGGGATGGGAAAATGAAAATCCGAGGAGAATATCACGATGAACCCGATGACCGAGATCGACTGGAACGAGGTATGGATTGATCAGATGAAGAGGAGCCGGATGGTGAGCACCACCCGGGACTGCGCCCGGATCTGGGAGAAGAGGGAGAGTGCCCTCAAGTTCTGGAATATGTCAAAAGAGAACAGCCACCGCGTCGAGGAGACGATCGCGGGAACGGAGATCACCCCCGACTCCAGGGTCCTGGACATCGGGTCCGGCCCCGGAACCCTCGCCATCCCCTTCGCTCAAAGGGTCAAACACGTCACCGCCGTCGAGCCCGCCGAGGGGATGGTCTTGGTCCTCCAAGAGAAGATGGCCGAGGAGGGGGTCAATAACATCGACGTAGTCCAGAAGCGGTGGGAGGAGGTCTCCGTCGCCGACGATCTCAAACCCCCTTACGACGTCGTCATCGCCTCCTTCTCCCTGGGGATGCCCGACATCCGGGGGGCGATCGAGAAGATGATCGCTTCCGCCGCAAAGGGCGGTACCATCTACCTCTACCACTTCGCCGGAGAGACCCACTGGGACCGGGACTGCCGCGACCTCTGGCCGAGGCTCCACGGTCGGGAATACCAGCCCGGCCCCAAGAGCGACGTCCTCTACAACGTCCTCTATTCGATGGGGATCTACCCCTCCGTCCGGACCTTCCGCCTGCGGCACCAGCAGCGGTTCGCCGATTTCGAGGAGGCGATGGCCCACTTCCGAAGCCAGTACGCCATAACGACCCCCGAGCAGGAGGCGATCGTCCGGGAGCACCTGGGCCGGGTTCTCGTAGAGGAGAACGGCGGCTTCAGCCTCCCAGCGTCGTCGATCAGGGCGAAGATATGGTGGGATAATGGGTCGGAGGAGGATGGGTTGGTCGAAAGGTGAGGGAAGGCTTTTGAATGGGCGGAGGGCCTGGGCGCCCTCTCAGCATTCTCCAACAGGGCCACCATCTCTCGCTGGTACCTCATACTGCTATCCCATCCTCCTTCACGCTCAGAAGAGACGGCGTGCTGTACTCCTGGAAGGTCTTCGAAGGATAGACGATGGCCGAGATCACCACGTCGTACTTTAGCGCCGTCCGCGATCAGACCGTCTATCGCATCCTTCTCCTCCTGGCTGAGACCCCATCCGAGAGGATCAAATGGTCCACATCTGAGGACGCGTATAATCCCCTGTCGAATGGGAGCCGAAGAGGAGGAGCCCGGCCAGCTTATCTCCCAGCTTCTCTTTCATCTCGGCCTTCAGCTCTTCAAGGAGCTTCAAGACCTCTTTGCGGTCAAATCTTTCATCTAGCGTCCCCATCTCCGGAGCCGGCTCCCGCAAGATGTGGCCCTGCAGGAGGGCGTGCCTCATCCCGTTCAGGGAGTAGGTCATCCGACCAAAGCCGCCCCCAAGCCCCTCTCCTCGAACTCATTTCCAGAATAAGGCCAACGAACGTCCCTTGATTTTGGCATGAAGATGGATCCTCGATGGATCCATCTTCATCACCATTGATGGCCAATTCCCATGAAGGTTCTCTACCAGCTCTTCGCCACAGGGGGATCCTCTATCAAGTCGCGAATGTAGCCTTTATCATCGGCTAACCATGAGAAAAGATCATCTTCGTGGAAGAACTTCTTCATTATCTCATTGCCCTCTGTCTCCAGATCTAGATCCGCGAATTCCTCAGGATGGAAGATCTTGGCAAGATACATTGTCTCCGGGATGAGTCTCTGGATAGGGTACCCTCTGCTCGTAGCCATGCAGTAATAAACTGCATCGCTCTGCACGGCATTAACACCGCCTTTCTGGAACAGTGGGTCTGAGAGCACCATCTCTCTCGTATACTGGGTTTCTGATGAAAGATTGGTACATTTGAGGAGAATTATATCAGGATCCCAGACGACGATCTGCTCTTTAGAGACCTCGAATTCGCTGGTGCTGGTTGCACACTCCTTTGCCACATTGATGCCCCCTGCCAACTCAATGGCGTCATAGTAGCCTGTAGTCTTTGTAACGTCAGGTTCTATACTTGTCCGAGCTGCGAAGTACACCCGTGGTTTCTTACTATCATCTATCTGAGATGAAATGTCCGTCACAAGAGCTAATTTCTCTTCCATGAACGAGATCAGCTCTTCAGCCTCGGCATCTCTACCAAGTACTATCCCCGCAAATCTGATATGTTGGGAATGCTGGTCCATCAATGTCATGTCTTCAGTTCGAGAAGGCCTGCTGACCAAAGCCGAGACACCGATCTTGTCCTGAAGGGCATCAGCTTCCGTTCCCGATGAGGCGAAGATCACATCCGGTTTCAGCATTGCTATCGTCTCAGCATTCGTGCCGCCCCAGCCAACGTCAACAACATCTTTTATTGCGCCGCCACATGCAAATTGCATTTCACCGATATTGAAACCGCTAGTCCAGTCACTGAGACTGCTACCAGTCTCAGCAATCTCCGATCCCTTGAGCCTGTCACATCCATCAAGCGCCACAATTATTCGGGTATCAGGCAGTGAAGCGGAGACCACACGCTCGATCGGCCGTGGTATCGTCACGATCCTGCCGGCCATATCGATCAGCGTAAGCTCCTTCTCCTCACCCCTCATGATCAGCTCTATCTGAGCTATGTCATCCTCATCAACATCGCCATCATAATCGGCATCACCTAGCTCAGTTACTTCGTTTGTCCCTTCGATTATCCCTCTCGCGTATTCTACGTCATCCTCGTCTATCGTATCATCCATGTTCGCGTTCCCGAAGACCTGCAGCGTATAATCTGATGCAGTAGTCGGCATAACTGCCAACGCCATGCATGACATCATTGCCAATACCCAGGCCATTTGCCTCATTTTGCAGCCTCATAATTCTTTAAAATCCAGCTCTTGCCAGCCCCAACAGGGCGCTACATCAACAGCAACGCCTCACATAGACTCGGCCGCCGGAATAATACGAATCATAAAAATAGTATGCTTAACTCGTATATTATTGTGTCGTTAGTCCCTACGGAATGTTAGCAGCGAAGATACATCGAAGAAGGAAGACTATATGGACGAGCAGATCGAGGTCCTTGTAAAATGGACTATGGGCTGGGAGAGACCTTCAGGGACCCCCTTCCTGAAATGGCCTCCCGCTGACAACCCGCGCGATTTTTTCAATCTCTTTCGTTCCAACACGTTCAATAGTGCACCAGCGTCCCCTCCATCTTCGCCTTCCGGACCGCATACCGAAAGGCGAGGAGGCTCAACGGCACCAGGATCGCCGAGAAGAGGACGAGGGTCCCTATCTCCGGCGTCAGCTCCCGCAAGGTGTAGCCCTGGAGGAGGGCGTGCCTCATACCGTTCAGGGAGTAGGTCATCGGCAGAAGGTGCGAGACCGTCTGAAGCCACGCCGGCAGGACCGATATGGGGAAGAAGACGCCCCCGAAGAGCTCCGAGGTGCTCATGAAGAGCATGTTGATGGGGTCTCCCCTCTTGAAGATCATGATGAAGCTCGCCGAGAGGATCCCGATGCTGCTGAAGCACACTATCGTCAGGACGAGGATGATCAGCGCCGCGAGGACGTTAGCGCCGGCGAGGCTGACGCCGAGGAGGACCCCTATGACGAGGTAGAGGAGGACCCGGAAGGAGGCGAAGATGAAGCTCCAGAGGGTCGAGAGGGTGATGATCGCCGAGGCGTCGGTGGGGGTGACCAGCATCGCCTCCAACGTCCCCATCATCTGCTCGTCTCGGACGCTCTCGGAGAACCCCCGGAGCGAGACCATCAGGTACCCGGAGAAGGCTATCCCGATGAGGACGAAGGAGAAGTAGTCGCCGCCGTAGGGCTCGAGGTACTTCATCCCGGCGGTCCCGATCAGCTTTGCGACGAAGTAGTAGGTGAGGATGTTGAAGAACATGAAGAAGAGCCGGAGGAAGAACTCGAACTTGTAGCTCATCTGGAGGACGTAGCTCCTCCTTACGAAGGATAGGGCCTTCCGATAGATCGCGATCATACCCCACCCCTCCTCCGGCCGAAGCCGCCCCCCCGGCCGAGGCCCCGCCGGTCCCGGCGGAATCCCGGTGCCGTTACACCGGCCCCACCCCTCTCCTCAAACCTCTTTCCAGTATGGTGAAGGAAGACGTCGGATAGCTTCGAGCCGTCGCCCAGGCTGGCCTTCAAGTCGGCGGGGGTTCCTATGACCTTGATCTTTCCATCGTCGAAGATCGCAACCTGATCGCATAGCTCCTCCGCCTCGGCGAGGTTGTGGGTCGAGATGAATATCGTCTTTCCCCGCTCCTCGACGATCTCTTTCTTGATGAAATCCCGGAGGCCCTGGGCAGCCCCTGGATCGAGGCTTCTCGTCGGCTCGTCCATGAAGAGGACGGCGGGATCATTCAAAAGCCCCCTTGCGATGGCCATCTTCTGCTTCATCCCGGCCGAGTAGTTGAGGAACCGCTCGTCTGCGGCATACTTCAGATCGACGATCCCGAGGAGCTCGTCGACCATATATCGAGCGTCGTCGGAGAAGAAGTTGTGGAGGGAGGCGAAGAACTCGAGGTTCTGCCTCCCGGTGAGCCTCCAGTAGAAGGACCGCTCGTCGGTGGTGACGAGGCCTATCGACTCTCGGACCCTTCCGCTCTCCTTCTCGACGTCGAATCCGTTTACTCGGGCTTCGCCCCCAGTCGGGAGGATCAGGGTGCAGAGGATCTTGATCAGCGTCGTCTTCCCGGCGCCGTTCGGGCCGAGGATCCCGAAGACCTCTCCTTTTCTGATCAATAGGTCGACGCCATCCACCGGCGTGATACCGCCGGCAGAGGGCCGCCGTCGGATGAGGTCGGTGATCCCCCTCGACACCACGAACGTCTTCGTCAGTTTGCAGGTCTCAATAGCCGTCTCTCGTATGATCCCGCCTCCAGAATATCTATGCATCAAGAGCCAGGATCACGATAACCTGATCTCCTTTATCTCTCCTAGGCTCCGAGGTAGCCTGGACCTCCTCTTCCCGCCTGAAAAAAACCTCCCTCCGGGGCGAGGGCTCGAGCCGTTCGGCCTAATCTGCCTGATGGGGACGATGAAGGGATCCTCGGATTGGGACCTCACCGCCACCTCGACGTTGTAGATCGTCTCGATGTTCTCGGGGGTGAGGACGGAGGCGGGGTCACCTGCGGCCATGATCCTCCCCTTCTTCATCATGATGATGCCATCAGAGTACTTCGAGGCGAGGTTCAGGTCGTGAAGGGCCATAAGAGCCGTCATCCTCCTCTTCTTCACCAGGTCGCGGACGATGTTCATGACGTCGAGCTGGTGCCAGATGTCAAGGTTGCTCGTCGGCTCATCGAGGAGCATCACCTTCGTATCCTGGACGAGGGCTCTTGCGATCAGGACCTTCTGCTGCTGCCCACCGCTCAGCTCGCCAAAGCCGCTCATGGCCAGCTCCTCGATCCCGAGGAGCCTCAATACCTCCCAGACCCTTTCTTCGTCGTCGGAGCTACTGAGCCAGCCGATGTGGGGCCTTCTGCCCATCAGGACGGTGTCGAAGACGTTCGACGAGAAGGTCCGGGCGGAGCTCTGGGGGACGTAGGCGAGGTTTCTTGCGATCTCCATCCTGTCCATCTTCGTCACCTCCTTTCGATCGATGAGGATGCTGCCCTTCTCCGGCGCTAGGATCCGGTCGATGCACTTGATCAGGGTCGACTTTCCGGAGCCGTTCGGCCCGACGATCGTCACAAGCCTCGAGGGCCCGATCTCAAAGCTGACGTCTTTTAATATCGTTGAGCTGCTGTAACCAAATACTATCCCCTTAGCCTGAAGCTGGATCATCATGCCCAAAACTCCTTTCTTCTCCCTTTCAGCATAAGATACATGAAGAACGGAACTCCGATCACGCTGGTCATAATCCCCGTCGGTATCACCGTCGGAGCGATGATGTTCATGGCGACGCCGTCGGCGGAGACTAGGACCACCGCCCCCAGGATCCCCGAGGCCGGGATTACGAACCTGTGATCTCCGCCGAGGATCATCCGGGCCATGTGGGGCGCTACAAGCCCGATGAACCCGATCGTACCCGTGAAGCAGACGACCGTCGCCACCACCAGGCTTGAGACGAGCATTATGTGTATCCTGACCCGATTTGCGTCCACCCCGATGCTCTTGGCGGTCTCGTCGCCTGATGTCATGATGTTCAGATCCCAGGCCTTGAGCATCATAAGAGGTATGCATACGGCGAAGACCCCCAAAATCAGAGGGATCTTGGTCCAGGAGAAGGCGGCAAGATCCCCCATCCCCCAGGATGTCATGAGCCGGAGCTGCTCGTCGGTGGCGAAGTACTTGAATAGCTGGCTCATGGCGGAAAAGAAGTAGTTGACGGCGATCCCAGCGAGGATCAGGGTCTCCGAGGTCGCCCCCTTAATGGCTGAAAGCCCTATGATGAAGCAGGAGCAGAGGAGGGCGAAGAAGAAGGCGTTGCCTATGAGGATGTAGGGGCCGCCCACAAGCGAGATGCCCAAGACCGCGGCGATGGATATGCCGAACTGGGCTCCTGAGGAGATCCCGAGGGTGAAGGGGCTGGCCAGGGGGTTCTTCAGGACCGCCTGCATGACGCATCCACACACCCCAAGGCCAAACCCGGCGAGGATCCCGCCCACGATCCTCGGAAACCTTATGTTCCAGACGACCCGCGAGGTCAGGGGGTCCACGTTGAAGTAGTCTGGATAGAACCTGGCGATGAGGGCGCGGTAGGCGTCGGCTACGGTGATGTCCAGAGGCCCCAGGGTGATGATTACTCCCGTCAGGATGATGATGGAGGCGACGATCACCGCCATGAAGAGGTACCGTGCGAAAACGAAGGAATCGTGGGCCTCCTGCATCCTGCTCCTCTTTCCTGCCCGCGTCGTAACTCGCCTCACCATCTTCGCCATATCCACTCCCCTGCCTTACTTCCCGACGACGGCCTTTGCGAGGCCTACGGTTGCAGAGATATCCCCGGCCGAGGGCCTGATGGCGTCGGAGCCTGTCGAGACGACTATGAGATTCTTCTCTTTCGCGATCTCGGTGAGGGTCTGAAACTCCCTCAGCTTCATGGCGGAGGGCTTCTCCTCGTAAAGAGTTGCTGCATCGTTCATCCTCTGGGAAGCCTGATACTCCCCCTCGGCGAGGATGATCCTCGCCCTCTTCTCCCGCTCCGCCTCCGCCTGCCTCGCTATCGCTCGGAGCATGTTCTCCGGGAGGGCCACATCCCTCAAGGTGGCAGTGACCACCTTGATCCCCCAGGGGTCGGTCATCTCGTCCAGGATCGTCTGAATCTCCGCGTTCAGCTCGTCTCGGTTGGATAGGATCGTGTCCAGCTCGTTCTGGCCGAGGACATCCCTCAAGGTCGTCTGAGCGAGAAGAGCGGTAGCAGCCTCGTAGTCCTCCACCTCCACGATCGCCTTCGTCGAGCTCGTCACCTTGTAGTAGATGACGGCGTCGACCTCGACGCTGACGTTGTCGCTGGAAATCACCGTCTGTCTCGGGACGTCCAGCTCTCGGATCCTCAAGTCCACCTTGACGATCCTGTCGACGATCGGTATTATCAGAAATAGACCGGGGCCCCTCTCGCCGAGGAGCTTTCCGAACCGAAATACGACGGCCCGCTCGTACTGTCTTGTGATCTTCAGAGATGAAAATAGTATCAGGCCTATGGCCAATACGCCAGCCAAGAGCCGGATGTCAAATGCCACTTTTTTGTCCCCCTGGAATTTCGTCTCGCTTGATATCAAAGAAACTTCAACGCATCACGAGCTTTCCGCCTTGGGCCACCATATCATGGCGCTCTTCGTCCTCCGCCTGAATACAAGCCCACCGCCGTTTTCGTCTTCGAGGTTTTTGGCGAGGTACTCCCTCAAAAGGGGCTCGTTCTCAGGGGGAATCTCCCTCCTCTCTTTCCACCTCTCTACGGCCTCATCGATGCTCCCGTATCGCTGGACGTGCTCAGAGTCCCTGATCTCGACGTTGGCGTAGATCCCCATGTCGTGGAGGATGTTGTAGAGGAGCATGTAATCGGATCGGAAGCCTCCACCTCGCCTCGGCGGCCTATCGTAGATTCGCTCCCAGAGCTCCTCCTCCTGATCGTCGAAGAACCACTTGCCAGCGGCGGTGAATATGTAAACGCGCCTCTTCGCCGCAGCGTCCATCTTCGCCAAAGCCTCCTGGAGGTCGAACATGCCAAGGGAGTGGGATGCTATGACCACATCGTGGGGCTCGATATCGACCCCCAGCTCGACATCCTCCCACCTCTTCTGGATGGCCTTGTAGTTGGAGAGGCCCCCCTCGGCCATGTTCTCCTTGAGATAGCCGAGCATCCCTCCCGACTGATCGACCGCCGTCACCTGTTTCACGATTTTAGCTATGGGGACTGAGAGGCGACCTGTTCCTGCGCCGACGTCCAGGACGGTGTAATCCGGATCGAGCTTTAGGCTTGCCACCTGCTTCTCGGTCCGCTCGCTCCCCCCTCTCGTCGACTTGTTGAACTCCTCTGCCCTCTTGTCCCACATCTCTTCGGGGCGTTCGTGACCCCTTCGTCTCCGTCCTTCCGAGACGATCGCCTTTCGAAGCTCGTTCCAATTTATTATGCCGGTCAATATTCTCCCTCCTTTAGTTCCCAAAATTTACTGAGAATTTATGAACTCCCTCGGCCAGACGAGGCAATCTGCATACTCGGTGAAGACGCCATCAATTCCGAGGAACGCCTTCATGATCTCATTGCCCTCTTTCTCCAGGTCGACATCTTTGAACTCCTCGGGGTGGAAGAGCTTCGCCATGTAGATCATGTTGAAGAGGCTTTTGTCAGGCGGGGAGCCTCTGGAGTGGGGAGAGAAGCAGTTGTAGACGTTGCCGTTCTTGATTGCAGATATCGATTGGAGCTCGGGTGAGGTCAATATGAACTCGAGGGCTTCGTTGTTTTCGGAACTGCCGCTGGAAAGGAGGATGTAATCCGGGTCCCAGGCGATGATCTGTTCGATCCCGACGTTTATGGTGGTCCCTTCGCTTCCCGCTGCCACATTGATCCCGCCGGCGATGTCTATCGGCTCATAATGGGTCTCGGTCCGGGTGAAATCACGACCTTCCTTCGGATCGTAGAAGGCCTTGGTAGCGCCTCTTGTCGCGTAGTAGACCTTCGGCTTTTCGCTTTCGTCCAAGGTTTCTGTGACCGACCTTATCATATCGATCTTGGACTCGATGAAACCGATGAGTTCGTCTGCCTCCTCTTCTTTCTCCAGTAGATCGCCTATAACCTCGACCTGCCCGTAGAGGCCGCCGTTGTCATAGCTGTATGTCCAGCCACTGCCAGTTGCCACCACGCAGGGGCAGCCGACCTTATTTTCGAAGTCCGGGGCTTCGGTGGCGCTGGATGTCAGGATCACGTCCGGGTTGAGGGCAGCCATCTGCTCGTAGTAGATATCGTATCGCGTGCTCGTCTCAGGAAGGTCCGGCATCCTTCCATCGAGGATCGTAAAGTAGCACGTCGGACAGCATTCCTCGGAACAGAGATTTTTGATCGAACCCTCCGAGGCGACGATCTTGTCACCATCGCCCAGGGCGATGACTATGCGAGCGGTGTGAGCCTCACGGGTGATGATCCGCTCGACGGGCTTGTAGAAAGTCACCTCACGGCCCGCGGTGTCGACTATCGTCTTAGGGTAATTTTCGTTGATGTGCTTGATCTTCTCCAGCTCTTCGGCGGTGATCTTTCCATCGTCGAAGGAACTCTGAGCTGCCTCCAACTCCTCTTCCGAGACGATCAGGTCGCTGTCGAGGTCTCCAGGGACCACGACTTCGTAGGCGACGGCGGGCATGGCCGCTGTGAAGATCGAGATCGCCAGAAGGTGGATAAGGGGCAATCTTATGATTGCTCTCGATATTTTGATTATTTCTCTCACATCGAAATCTCCTTATTTACAACTTAATCCTACGAAGTTAAATTTAGTAAGCACTATTTATAATTGCCGGCAAAAATAATACGAATAAAGAGATTATAATTAAGTGATATGATCATTTTTCGGGATCATCGTCCTTAGAATCTTCCTGTTGATTCTGGTGGAATTGGATAGAGGAAGGGCGAGGAAGCCATCCATCGCCTCTCCAGATATCCGACCGTTCACTGAGCGTTCAGCCACTCCCTAGGCCAGACCAGGTAGTCGGCGTACTCGGTGAAGACGCCGTCAACGCCGAGGAAGGCCTTGAAGATCTCGTTCCCCTCTTTCTCCAGGTCCAGGTCACTGAACTGGTCGGGGTGGAGGAGCTTGGCCATGTAGATCATGTTGAAGAGGCTTCTGTCTGGGGGGCTACCTCTGCAGTAGGGATAGAAGCAGTTATAGACGTCGCCGTTCTTGACCGCCTCAATCGATTCGAGTTCTGGCGAGGTCTTGATGAAGTCGATGGCGTCCTTGGACTCTGGACTGCTACAGGCGACGAGGATGTAATCGGGGTTCCAGGCGATGATCTGTTCGAGGCCGACGTTGATGCTAGACCCTTCACACTCCTGGGCCACGTTGATGCCGCCAGCTATCTCCAGGGGGTCATAGTCTGACACCGTCCTGGTGAAGTCGCGTCCCTCCTTGGGGTCGTAGAAGCCAAGAGTGGCGCCGCGGGGGGCGAAGTAGACCTTCGGCTTCTCGCTCTCGTCCATGCTATCAGTCACGGAACTGACCATCTCGACCTTCGACTCGACAAAATCGATCAGCTCTTCAGCCTCTACTCCCCTCTCCAGAAGATCTCCTATGACCTCGATCTGGCCATATAGGCCGCCCTCGTAGTCGTACAGGCTGCCACTGCCGCCAGCTACCACAACGGGACAGCCCACCTTCGTATCGAAGTCCTGGACGTCGGTGGTGCCCGAGGTGATGATGACGTCGGGGTTGAGGGATGCCATCAGCTCGTAGTAGATGTCATATCGGGTGCTCGTCTCAGGAAGTTCCGCCAACTTTCCGCCTAGGATCGAATTGTAGCATTCAAGACATCCCTCGTGGAAAGTTTCGAAGGTGGTGGGACAGAGGCACGACTTGACCGACTGCTCTGAGGCGACGACCTTATCACCGTCTCCCAGGGCGACGACTATCCTGCAGGTGTCGGGCTCGCGGGTGATGATCCGTTCGACGGGCTTGTAGAATGTGACCTCCCGGCCCTCGGTGTCGACGACGGTCCTCGGATAGTTGTCGTGGATATGCTCAATCTTTGCCAGCTCCTCGTCGGTGATCTTGCCGGCATCGAGGGAGGCCTGGGCCGCCTCCAGCTCCTCGTCCGAGACGATAAGATCCCCGTCCTCGTCCCCCGGGACCACCAACTCGTAGCCGAAGGCCGGTACAGCCGCTAAGGAAACCGAGATCGATATCGCCAAGAGGAGCAGTATCGGCGATTTTGCGATTTTCTCAATTTTTTGGAGATTTCTCTCATCTCTATACCTCATAATTTATGATTTAGTCTTATGAAGATAGAAATAGTAAGCTATATTTATCACTATTGGTTAAATTAGTATGAAATAGATGAATCTGAAGGGAGATGAATCTGAAGGGATGACAAAAATCTGAAAGAGTGAAAGAACCATGAGTCTTGGCCCCGGCCATTCTGGGCGGGCCTTTGGCAGAAGGGACGATCCGTCAGACTCCCTGGAGGAGCTGGAGATCGGTCGAATCGAAAAGATATCCGGCAGCATTACCTATGAAGATGAAGAAGCCCTAAAACGCGGGACGGAAAACGCGAAATGTGGGGCCACGGCGATTTGAACGCCGGTCACAGGACCCCCAGTCCTGTAGGATACCAGGCTACCCTATGGCCCCGCTGCGGATTGGTGGATGCATACCACCCATATAAAGGTTATCGCCCGACTCCGTCGCCTCTTGCGCCGACGGCCACCATCCATAGGCCGCATAGGACGAGGAGGCCGTTGAAGAAGAAGGCGATGGGGTTCAGGGGGTTTGGGACGATGGTGAAGAGGAAGACCCCCGCCGTCACCGTCCCCAGGCCTGCCAGGACGACCCCCGCCCGGGCCGATACGATGGTGTAGAGGATCCCGACGGTGATGAGGACGATCCCCGCCATGATCAGCGGGTTGTAGGCTAACATGGCCGAAGATCGGGCGGCCGCTTACTTATAAGTTCTCGTCGACGCCCTTTTAAAGCCGTCATATCCCTCACCTCATGGTCCCCGATCCCCGAACGATCGGCCTCCCCCCATGAAAGCCCGACCGCCCAAGGAGTTCGGCCCAGAACTTATCCCCCTTCGCGACCCTGGCCCGGCCAAACCGTATCCTGAATGTACCACTCGGGCCTCGACCCCTTCTCAGAAAAGCCCGTCCACGTCCCCAAGGGGCGGGAGAAGGAGATCCAGCGAGCGCGCCTCCAGTTTCGGGATATGAGAAACTGGGGGCTCGTCCGGGAGGGGCTGCGCATCGCTCGAAGGGAGGACCTGATTTTGGCGACGGGCTGAGGTGGCTGGTGCCGAGGGAGAGGTAAGAGGTGCCAAATCTGCGATCCGGAAGGCCCTTGTCCGTCGTTTGGATGCGTGAAAAGATGATGATCGCTCCTCTGTCGTTGGGGTTGGAGCTGGATATCGTATGGAATGGCTGCACATCGCGGGGCGAAAGCGCCTGATCGGAAAGTGGGAGGCTGATATATATAATCATCCCTCCATTTGGGTGCATGAATTAAATTCGGCTATACATCGTCGAAACCAATGGGCCCTAATCCATTTAATATCATTTATATATATTATACTCAGCATATTCGAAACGCTCTTATAGGTTAAAAGAAACAGCTTAGTTTTGTGGCATTTGAGGCTTGGTCAAAATGACAATTAAATATGAGACGAATTACTTAAAAGAGGTCATATTGCGAATAGATTTTCCGAGTACTCCGCTAGATGTAACTAAATTCAAATCAAAAGATTTGGTGAAAAAAATACATCCTCATTTCTCCAAGCTTGAACAGATAGAATTATCATCCGGCCAAAAAACAATTGTTGAATGGCACTATTACGATAAAGATCAAAAAAACTTCCTTGCTCTGTCGAATGAGAGCATCCTTTTTAGATATTCGCATTGGACACATGAATCGTTTGATCAGCTAGAGCAGGTTTTTCTAAGCATATTAGATGTATACCCAGACTTGGCAATAACGCGGTTTGGACTTAGGTATATAAACCATGTAGAAATTGATGAAGATAATCCTACAAACTGGAAAGATTACTTGAATGAGAATTTGCTAAGCATTTTCGATATCGCCGATGAAAGAGGACTTATCATAAGGGCATTTCATAATCTTGAATTACGTTATGATGATGATATGAGGCTCCGATTCCAATATGGAATGCATAATCCTGACTACCCAGCGATAATTAGAAAAAAACTTTTTGTCCTGGATTATGATGCGTATCATGAAGGACTCTTAGAAAGAGATGAATTAAAAGATACGTTATCGATATTTCACACACGTATATTGTCATTATTTAAAAAATCTATAAAGGAAAAGCTAAGCGAGAAAATGGGGGTTATGTTAGATGAGTTGTGATTATGAAATTGGAGAAGTTACAGAAGCGCAAGGAAAAATGAAGAAGAAAAATAGTGAGATAATATATGACAAAGCATTAGAGGATTATTTGAATAATAAAACTAAAATAGAACTTGAGTTGGATTATGAAAGGAAGGTCGCAACGGAAGCAGAAAAACATTATGAAAAACATAAATTAGATTCAATGAAAGGGGAGAAATACTATGGTCCCGATTACGAAATGTATCGTAGTTCGAAACCAAGACGCGAGGTTGAATTGGTAATAAGAGTATAAAATTTATATGTTATATATTTATGATAGAAATTATTACTTCACGGAATGATAGACTTGAGCAAGGAGATGTTATTAGAGATGTGCGTTATGTGGAAAAAATTGATGAGTTACCAGATGGAACTCATAGAATTTCAAGAATAATTTTTCCCCTAGTTGTTATCTTAACTCAAGATTGCGATTTAAACTGGGATTTTAAAAATAGATGCAATATTAGTGAGAATGTTGAATATAAAAAGCATGATAAGCTGCTTATTTCAGCTTTGGCCGCACCATTATATGTTGCAGATCAAGTTATTGAAGGAATACATTTGAAAGAACTTGGTCGTAATATGGAACCTATACCAAAAACTGGTAAGAAAGGTAAGTTAACTACTCGCTTTAATACTCTAAAAAATAATGATAATCCGAGATACCATTATTTAGAGATGCCGAAAGAAAGCAGAATGCCAGATCTAATTGTTGATTTTAAACATTATTTTTCAGCTGACGTTGAATCTTTGGAGAAGTTAAAAAAAGAAACATTTGAATTTCGTATCGGAACTCTTTATAGAGAGCATACCTCTCAACGATTTGCTAATTACGTTTCAAGAATAGGCTTGCCTGATGAATCTTAATTCGGCTTCTTATATGACGAAAATGATGGTGCCACCGCGATTTGATCCCCGGTCGCAGGACCCCCTATCTGTTGGATGCCAGGCTACCATATGGCACCGCTTGCGGATTCGAGGAACCTTAATACCCACATAAAGCTTATCGCCCGGCGGCCCCGCGCCGACCTCCACCATCACGAGGCCGCAGGACGAGGAGGCCGCTGAAGAAGAAGGCGATGGGGTTTCCCGCCCCGAACCCTCGCCGCCTATTTACCCTATGGGCTCCTCGGATTTTCCCATGAAGAGGATCTACATGGACCATGCCTCCACCACCCCGATGGCCCCGGAGGTGATCGAGGCGATGAATGCCGCCTTCGTCGAGATCTTCGGCAACGCCTCCAGCCTCCACCAGCCGGGGCTTTCTGCCCGGGCCGCCCTGGAGGAGGCCCGAGAGCGGGTGGCGGGGCTCATCGGGGCCGAGGCGGGAGAGGTCTACTTCACCAGCGGCGGGACCGAGTCGGACAACCTGGCGATAAGGGGCGCCGCCCTGGCGAACCGCGACCGAGGAAAACACATCATCACCACCACCATCGAGCACCCCGCAGTCCTCGAGCCCTGTAAGGCTCTGGAGAAGGAGGGCTTCGAGGTGACTCATCTCCCGGTGACCCGGGAGGGTCTGGTGGAGGTGGAGGCCCTGGAGGCGGCGATCCGAAAGGACACGATCCTCATCTCCATCATGCACGCAAATAACGAGATCGGGACGATCCAGCCGATCGCCGAGGCGGGGGAGATCGCCCGGTCGAGGGGGATCGTCTTTCACACCGACGCCGTCCAGACCGTCGGGAAGATCCCGGCGAAGGTCGACGACTTGCGGGTGGACCTCCTCTCGATCTCATCCCACAAGCTCCACGGTCCGAAGGGGGTCGGCGCCCTCTACATCCGGAAAAAAACGCCGATCGAGCCGATCATCTTCGGCGGAGGCCACGAGCGGGGGATGAGGTCCGGGACTGAGAACGTCCCCGGGATCATCGGCCTCGCCGCGGCCTCGGAGCTGGCCGGGAGGAACCTGGAGGAGGAGATGGTCAGGATCAGCGGGATGAGAGACCGGCTCGCTGACTACGTCCTGGAGCGGGTCGAAGACACCTGGGTCAACGGCTCTCGGACTAAGAGGCTCCCAAATAACCTCAACCTTGGCTTCTCCTTCATCGAGGGGGAGGCTCTGCTGCTGCGGCTAGACGCGAAAGGTATCGCCGTCTCCACCGGCTCCGCCTGCTCCTCGAAGAAGACGGTGGCAAGCCACGTCCTCACCGCCATCGGCCTGCGGCCCCAGGAGGCCCACGGGTCGCTCCGGGTCACCCTGGGGAGGGAGAACACCGACGAGGAGGTCGATCGCGTCGGAGAGGCGATCGTGGAGGTGGCTGAGAGCCTCCGGGCGATGTCGCCCTTCAGGAGATCCTGAAGGCCCCCGCCTTGAGGCGAAAAACTTTGAGATTTCGGCGCCGATTCGGTCTCAGAGAGGGGGGGCTCGAAGCCCGCCCTACTCCTCTTGGCCGGACCTCACGAGGACGGCAGGGCCGCGGCGGATCGTCATCATCTCCTCGGGGGAGAGGACCGCCCTCCCGGTGGCGATGAGGCGCCCTTCCTCATCGACGACGAGGACCTCCTCCCCCGCCCTGATATCGGGGTCGACGCCGACGACGTGCTTTGCGAAGGCTGTCCCCCCCTTTGCCACGTAGGGAGCCACCTCGCTTTTGATCACGACCCTCTGCCGGGGCGGGGGAAGAGAGTCGTAGAGGAGCTTTGCTCCCAAAGCGCTCAAGGTGAGAAGGCCGTCTCTCGCCCTCACCGTCGCTATCCTCTCGCCGTCCCGGTGAAGGTGCCTCAGCCTTCCGGTATTCGAGAGCTGAAAGGTCGTATCGTCCCCGAAGAGGGCCCGCCCGCAGCCGCGGCCGAACTGGAGGTCGGCTATCATTCTTGCCCTTCTGAGCATCCTTCTCGGGTTTTGCATCATCGGCTAAAAAGGCTGCCGATACACCCCGCGCTACGAGAGGCGCGCCGGAGCACCATAACCTATTTTGCCCCCGAGGCAATCCTCACCAGAGATCGTTTACCGGTGATTTAATTGAACTTCCTGGATGATGTGGACCCCGAGATCGCCTCCGCCATAAGAAAAGAGCTGGAGCGACAGAGAAACGGCCTGGAGCTGATCGCCGCCGAGAACTTCACCAGCCCCGCGGTGATGGAGGCCTACAACAACGTGATGACGAATAAGTATGCTGAGGGCTACCCTGGCAAACGATACTACGGCGGTTGCACCTTCGTCGACGTCGCTGAGAACCTGGCGAGAGACCGTTGCCGGGCTCTCTTCGGCGCAGAGCACGTCAACGTCCAGCCTCACAGCGGCTCCCAGGCGAACATGGCCGTCTACCTCGCCCTCCTCAAGCCCGGCGATACCGTCATGGGGATGGCCCTCGACCACGGCGGCCACCTCTCCCACGGAAGCCCCGTCAACTTCTCCGGCAAGATCTATAACGTCGTCCACTACGGCGTCAACCGCGAGACCGAGATGCTCGACTACGGCGAAATTCTAAAGATCGCGAGAGATTGCTCCCCAAAGATGATCGTCACCGGCGCCTCGGCCTACCCGCGGACCATCGACTTCAAAGCCCTCCGGGAGGTGGCCGACGAGGTGGGAGCCTACCTGATGGCAGACATTGCCCACATCGCGGGGCTCGTCGCCGCCGGCGTCCACCCCTCGCCGATACCCCACGCCGACGTCGTCACCACCACCACCCACAAGACCCTTCGGGGTCCAAGGGGCGGAGTCGTCATGTGCCGGCAGGAGATCGCCCCCGCCATCGACAGGGCCGTCTTCCCCGGGGTCCAAGGCGGTCCTCTGATGCACGTCATCGCCGCAAAAGCCGTCGCCTTCAAGGAGGCCTCGACCCCTGAATTCAAACGCTACCAGGAGCAGATAGTTAAGAACGCCGCCGTCATCGCCAAGGCCCTTCTGGAAAAAGACTTCGAGCTCGTCAGTGGCGGGACCGACAATCACCTGATGCTCGTCAAGCTCCTGAATATGCCCTACTCCGGCAAAGACGCCGAGGCGGCCCTGGAGCGGGCGGGGATCACCCTCAACAAGAACACCATACCCTTCGATCCGACGTCGCCGTTCATCACCAGCGGGATCAGGATCGGGACCCCGGCCGTCACCACCCGGGAGATGAAGGAGCCGGAGATGGTCCAGATCGCTGAGATGATCGCCTCCGTCCTCCAGAATATGGGGGATGATAAGGTGATAAGCAGAGTTCGGTCCGAGGTGGCGGAGCTGTGTCAGAGGTTCCCCCTCTACCCGGAGCTGGGATGATCATCGACGGCAAGGCCCTCGCCTCGGAGCTGGAGGCGGAGACGAGGAGGAGGGTCGAGAGGCTCGGCCGAAGGCCGGGGCTTGCGACGATCATAGTGGGCGATAACCCCGCCTCCATGATGTACGTCAGGATCAAGCACTCCGCCTGCGACCGGGTCGGGATCAGGTCGGAGAACGCTCGCCTCCCGGAGGGCACAAGCCTCGAGGAGATCGTCGGGACGATCGAAAGCCTCAACAAGAGGGAGGACGTCAGCGGGGTTCTCCTCCAGCTCCCCCTTCCCCGGGGGCTTGACCCATCCCGAGCGATGGCGGCCATCGATCCCGCAAAGGACGTCGACGGCTTCCACCCGATGAATATGGGCTCCCTCCTCGCCGGGGCCGAGGGGCTCGTCCCCTGCACCCCGAAGGGGATCATCTGGGCCCTCGAGCGGCTCGGCGTCTCCCTGGAAGGGAAGGATGCGGTGATCGTCGGCCACAGCAACGTCGTCGGAAAGCCCCTCGCGGCGATGATGCTCAACAGGAACGCCACCGTCTCCGTCTGCCACGTCTTCACCAGGGACCTGGCGGCCCACACCCGGAACGCCGAGATCCTGGTGGTGGCGGCGGGGGTCCCCGGCCTCATCCGGGGGGATATGGTCCGGCCGGGAGCCTACGTCTTCGACGTCGGGATAAATCGGGTCGGGGACAGGACCGTGGGGGACGTCGAGTTCGACGAGGTAGTGAAGGTGGCGGCGGCCGTCACCCCCGTCCCCGGGGGGGTTGGGCCCCTCACCGTCTCGACGCTGATGAGCCAGACGGCGACCGCGGCTGAGATGCAGATGAAAAGGAACGGGAGATGAAAGCCGGATGAAAGGGTGTGCTTGAGTTGTCTCTGGTGGTCGGCTTTGCGGGGAAGAAGAGGGCGATTTTAGCTGGAGACAAAAGGAGGATCGCCTTCTTTGGCAGAGCCGAACGGCTGGAGGAGGAGCTTTACGGTGGCGAGATCAGGAGCAGCGAGGATCTCGAGAGGAGGGCCGTAGAGTTCGGCTCAAAGATTGCGATCACCGACGGCCGGGAGAAGGTCTGGAAGAGAGGCGGCGTCCAGGTGGGGGAGGTGACGGAGCTCTCCGCCGATAGGCAGAGGCGTAGGAGGGTCTACCTCGTCCCCGGAGGGTACCTCCTCGTCGAGGTCGATGGCCAAAAGGCCGAGATATCGAAGAGGGGGGCGTCGACGCTGATCATCCTCGGAAACAGGTTCACCCGAGATTTCGCATTCAAGCGGCTCGGATCCGGGATGCCGCCGGACGAGGCGTCCTTAAGATCCCTTTTCGAGGAGGTGGGGAGGTTGACCGCCTCCGTCAGCCCCGATTACACCATTCTCATCTCCGACTCCGTTCATCCGGACCCCGAGGCAGTCCTCCTCCGGGCCCTGAAGGAGGACTGCGAGGAGGGAGGATGGGAGCTCTCCGGTCCTGCGTGATCCTCGCCGGGGGCGTCGGAAGGAGGATCGGCTCTGAGAAGGCGTTCCTAGAATTTTTCGGCATGACCATGATCGAGAGGACCGTCGAGGTGGCGGGCCAAGTCGCAGGCGACCTGGTGGTGGTGGGAAGGGACATGGATCAGCTCCGAAGGCTGAAAGCGGTCGTCCCGGAGGCGAGGCTCGTCGCCGACTCCGTCCAGGGGTTCGGCCCTGTGGCGGGGCTCGCCGCTGGTATGGCGGCGGCCGAAGGCGAGCTCGCCCTGGCGGTCGGCTGCGACCTCCCCTTCATCAATCCCCGGGTGGTGGACCTCTTATTCGACCTCGCCGAAGGCTACGATGCCGCCGTCCCGGAGAGGGAGGGCGGTCTCCTCGAACCGCTCCACGCAGTCTATAAAGCAGGCTTCATGGCCCGGGCCTGCCGGGAGGCTCTCGCCGCTGGCGAGCGGAGGATCCGCCCCCCCCTTGAGGGGCTGCGGGTAAAAACGGTATCTTTGGACCTCCTCCGCCCCCTCGACCCCGATCTCTTGAGCCTCTTCAACCTCAACACCGATGAGGATCTCATCGAGGCCCGCAGGATCGAGGAGGAGGTCAGAGGTGGCGCCGTAGGATCAGGTATATCACGTAGACGATCAAGGCGAAGATGACAACCCCGGCGAGAAAGCCTATGACGTTCCAGAGGAGGACGGCGACTATGAAGGCGAGGACGAGGAGGAGGGCGTTCTTTGCGAGGGAGCCGCTCCCTCCGGTTCGGACTGGAATCTGACGAGTCATGGATCGGGCTCTTCCCGTCTAGTTTTTAACGATTTCCATCTCCTCTTTCGCCATCACGCCATCAGGTCCAGCTCTGGAGGAGGCGGTACACCAGGTAGACGACGGCAGCGAAGAGGACGAGCCGGAGGATGACCCCCAGGAAGTTCCAGAGGAGGGCGACGATCACCACCGCCAGGACCACCAGGATGATGTTCTGCTCGCGGCTCCGGACCCTGCCCGATCTGCCCACCATTCTGCATCTCATGGCCGGGAGGTGGGCCCTGCCTTTTGATAACCCTTTCCATCTGATCCGAGCCAAATCAGGATCGAGACCTTGCGACGAGATAGAGGACGTAGACGATGACGAAGGCGAGGAGGAACTTGGAGAGGAACCAGTACGCATCCCAAAAGATGAAGGCGAAGAGGAGGGCGAGGAAGAGGAGGCCCGCCATCTTCTCCTTCCTCCTCTCCTCCCCCGCCTCCGTCGGGGCCGCTGGCCGATCCGTATCGAGATCTGCACCGCGATCCGCCTCCCTGGCCCTCCTCCTCCCCTTCCCCAGCACCTTCGGCCTCATGCCCTCCAGTTTTGGGGAGGCGGATAATAACCCTTTCCCGCCGTCTCCAGGCGCCTTCTGCCACCTCCTAAACCCGCCTTCCGGGGCGGAGTACCCTCATCTCGTCATCTGGTCATCTCATCATATCCTCTCTCCTCAACCAGACCCACCTTCCTCGACTCCGCCACCTCGGCCGACCTGACCTCGACGGCAGCTCCGCCGGAAACTGCGCCGATGGTTCGGAGCCGTCAACATTTGGCCTTCAGCCCCGAGGAACCAAAAGCGTTATACATCCCCTCTCCTCTGGAGGGGTGGTGATATCTTTTGGAGAGGCTTGAGCTGGTGATCAGGAACGCGGAGGAGGTCGTTACCCTCGACGAGCTGAAGGTGTTGATGGAGGGAAAGGAGAGGCCGAGGGCGTACGTCGGGTACGAGCCGAGCGGGAAGGTCCACATGGGCCACATGCTCACCGCAAACAAACTGATCGACCTCCAGGCGGCCGGCTTTCAAGTGGTCGTCCTCCTCGCGGACCTTCACGCCTACCTCAACGAGAAGGGGACCCTGGAAGAGGTGAGGGCGACGGCCGACTACAACCGGGACTGCTTCATCGCCCTCGGCCTCGACCCGAAAGAGACGGAGTTCGTCTACGGGACCGACTACCAGCTCGAGCCGGAGTACGTCAAAAACGTCCTTAAGATGGCGAGGAACACCACCCTCAACCGGGCTCGCCGGTCGATGGACGAGGTGGGGCGGAACATGGACAATCCCCACGTATCCCAGATGATCTACCCCCTGATGCAGGCGGTGGACATCGCGGCCCTCAGAGTCGACCTCGCCGTCGGGGGGATCGACCAGAGGAAGATCCACATGCTGGCGAGGGAGGAGATGCCGAAGCTCGGCCTCCAGCCGCCGGTCTGCCTCCACACTCCGATCATCTCCGGCCTCAACGGCGGGAAGATGTCCTCCTCCAAGGGGAACTACATCTCCGTCGACGACTCCGCCGAGGATCTGGAGAAGAAGATCATCTCCGCCTACTGCCCGGCAAAAGACATAGAGGGCAACCCCGTCACCGAGCTCTTCAAGTACCACATCCTCCCCCGCCTCGAGGCGGTCACCATAAGGCGGCCAGAGAAGTTCGGCGGCGATGTGACATACGATAAGTACGAGGCTCTGGAGGCGGACTACCTCGCCGGGAAGATGCACCCCCTCGACCTCAAGAAGAGCGCCGTCGAGCACCTGAACGCGATCCTGGAGCCGGTGAGGCAGAAGATGGGGTGAAGGAACTGATCTTTAAACGATCTTATTTTTTCATCTACATTCAAGTAAAACAATAGATTCAGCTGGATCTGACCACATCCGAAGTTTGGTATGATGCTCAGCCACATATGCTGGCAAATATGACGTATTCAATCCTATTTTTGACACCTACACTATTTAGATCACGATATCAACCCTTTCGCAGCATGTACCCGCTTTTGCAGATTAAAAAAGTTATCTGGAACGTCTTCATTATTGTCCGATGATGAGGTAGTTCACTATGAATGTGAATGGATCATCGTCGTTTTCATCATTTATGAATCCCACGAACCTTCCCTGGACCTCCCCCATTGAGTTGACTTTGAACTCGCCGTTGGTCCACTTCCAACCTCCCTGGATGGCTTCCTGGGTCCAGATGCCAATATCATCGATCGGTCTCGGACCACTGCCGGTGCCGAAATCAAAGCTCCAACCATTTAACGCTACATATGCAGCAGTTCCTGGTGTAAACCCTCCTACTTTAAAATCCGCATTACCGGAGCCGACTACATTTGTGCCTTGAGCAGTTCCTGTCCTGAAGATCAGTTCCTGAGCAGATGCATGTGACATAATCAAAAATATTAACACTACCGACAGAGTCACTACCATCTTTTTCCAGTTCAAGTTTATCATATATAATCGTCATCGTTGTTACTATATGAATATTTCGGCAAATGATTTGGGATAACATCTAAATGTTTCGACTTTATATATCCAACAATCCTGCATGGAAAGCAAAAAAAGGTTGCAAAGCGAGGTTAAGATTTAATGAGTTATACAATCTAAAACAAATAGCATAAGTACCAGGCGCATTGCCCATAGGCTTACAACACGCCCCGATAGAATGCGAGCCTCCTCGCGTACGGCCGGAAGAGGGCGAGCAGCTTCTCCTCCTCTTCACTGGACAAAGGCTCAGCTTCCCGCCCCATCTGGGCGAGGAGCCGGACCTCCTCGGAGGTCGAGCAGCCGACGATGATGAGGGATACATCCTGAGTTAAAGCATACCGGAGGAGCAGCTCGGGGCCGATCCCGGCTTTGGGGTTCAGGTAGTGGGAGCCACCCAGGACCTTCATCCCGATGACGGCGATCCCCCGCTCCTTCGCCGCCGCGAGGGTTCCGTCGAGAAACCCGCCGATCACCCCCTCCAGCGGGTTTGCCGGGATGAGGATCGAGTCTACGGGCCAGTTTTCGACGGCATACGTGATGATCGAGGGGTCGTGGTGGCCCGTCACGCCGATGAGCTCTGTCCTTCCGACCTCCTTCGCCTCGGTGAAGGCCTCTAGGGCCCCGCCCGGCCCCTCGATCTCCCTGAGGTCCTGGCGGGTCCTGACGTCGTGGATCTGCCATAGGTCGATGTGATCGAGGCCGAGGGTGCCGAGGGTCCGGTCCAGGTCGGCCCTGGCGCCGCCAGCGGTCCGGGCCGCCGACTTGCTCGTCTGAAAGATCCGGCCCCGACGCTCGGGATGAGATCGCCAGAATGCGCCGTAGTAGCCCTCGCTCCCCGAGTAGGCGGGAGCGGTATCGAAGTAGCCGATCCCCGAGGCTGCGGCCTCCTCAATCACGGCAGCCGCCCTCGCCTCCTCGCCGCAGGTCCGAAGAACCCCCTCGCCGCCGAGGCCGACTGCGGTGACATTGCGGCCGGTCTTGCCGAAGGGCAGGGTCTTGATCTGAGTTGTGCTCATCGCCACCCCATCCAGCACAAATCTGCTCGGAAGGCCTCGGCCACCTCAGACTGCACTGACCTGATCAGAGGTGGACCGAATCCGATCTTTCTAGCTCTTCCAGCCCTACTTCTCGCCCCTCACCATCACCCTTCCGGCGGTGATGTCGGCGGGGAGGGGGAAGTAGTTGGAGAGGTTCTCCTTCACCCACTCCGAGGCGATCTCGTTCGACCGCTCGGCTCCGGCCTCCTCCTCGAAGAAGTTTATGAAGGCTACGAGGCCGTCCCCGCAGTCCACGCCGTAGTACTTGATGAAGCCGGGGATCTCCCGGACTCTAGGCAGAAACCTGTCCTCCACAAGCCTCATCACCTCGCCGACCCGCTCCTCGTCGGTCTTGTAGCGCCTTATGCTCAGGTACATTTTTCCACCACCTATGTTTATGAACCGTCTCCGATAATAACCTTATCCGAAGATGCCAATCTTATCGGCCCTGGGGCTTGAGCTGAAAGCTGGATCGACCAACTTCCACCGGGGAGCTCTTTTGGAAGAGCCCTCCTTGAAGGGGAGGGTTTTTGGCTGGATAGAAGTAGAGATGACATTGATGACGGTCTTTCTGGCGAGATCTTGAGGGAGGCTCTATGGATGGAGGAAGGAAAGTTCAGGTGAAGCTCCTCGAAATTGACCATCAGATGGCTGCTTTAATGGAACGGTGTGCCGGGGAGTTTGAGGCGCATTTCAGGGTGAGCTTGGGCGAGAACTCCGAGGTAGCAGGAGTGGTGATCGCCCAAACTCTGGCGATGGTCGAGGCCGACCCGAGGGATCGGCCGTGGGGGGGCTACTTAGCCATCGATCCCCTCACGGCGAAGGTCGTCGGCACATGCGCCTTCAAGGCGAGGCTGGCGGAGGACGGCTCGATCGAGATCGCCTACTTCACCTTCCCCCCCTTCGAGGGAAAGGGGTACGGAACGGCGATGGCCCTCCAGCTGATCGAGATGGCAGAGTCGTCCCGAAAGGTCGGGAGGATCCTGGCCCACACCCTCCCCGAGAGGAGCGGATCGACGAGGATCCTCGAAAAGGCCGGGATGAGGCTCATCGGCGAGGTTATCGACCCGGAAGATGGCCCTGTATGGCGGTGGGCTTGCGATCTCGAGGGCGCGGGATCGGGGAAGCCCCGACCGCCATGAGCAAACTTGAGAAATATGTCCAGAAACCATCAGATCGAGACCCCGGCCATGCTGAAGCTCCACCCCACCGCCAGCCTGGTGACCCTCTGGTCCCTCCCCCTCTACGCCGGGGCGGGGGCGCAGGTCCGGGAGTTTTTGAAGATGCTGGACCTCTCCTCCGGCGAAGGGCTCCTCAGAAGGTGCAACGCCATCTGCGACTGGTACGGCGAGGTGATCCTCAACAGAAAGCATTTCATAAAATGCATCGCGAAAAGGCTCATCGCCGGGTCAGAGGGTCCGGTCCAGATCGTCATCCTCGCCTCGGGAAAGTCGCCGCTGGCCCTCGAGCTCCTCGTCGAGGACGGATCCAGAATCACCGGGGTCTTCGAGGTGGACATGGCGGGGATGGAGGAGAAGGCCCGCCTATACAGCCGCCTCCTCCCGCCGGGGGCGGGGATGCTGAAGTGCCTGGAGGCGGACGTCTCCGGAGCCGATCTCGCCGAGAGGCTCGCTCTGGAGGGGTTCGACCCGGATGCTCCGGCGATCGTCGTCATGGAGGGGATCAGCTACTACCTTTCGAAGGAGGATCTGGCGGGGATCGTCTCAGGTTTTCGGTCCGGTGGGAGGAACCGGCTCATCCTCGAGTACCTCGTCCCCTGCCCCGAGGTGAGGTGGGGGAGGAGGGAGATCCCCCGGCGGATCTTCTCCCTGATCCGAGAGGAGGCGGGGGCGGGAAGGATCACCTGCTACACCTGGGGAGAGCTATCGGCCCTCTTCGAAGAGCTCGGAGGAAGGGTCGTCTCCACCACCAGCATGGCGGAGATGGAGCGGCTCCGCCTCGGCAGTAACGAGCGGTTCCGCAATAGGGATGATGGATGGATCGAGGGGCTTGTCGCCGCCTTATGATATTCCCCTTCTGCCCTCCCCACCCCCAGGCTCCGGCTCCCCCTGGGAGGGATGCCTCTTCCAAAGAACCGTCGCATCGCCCCCCTGCCCCTCATCAGGGCTGGTCACATCCCGGCGAGGACCATCTCCGCCGTCCTCCGGGGGGTGTGCTTGGCGGGAGGCGCGTACCCCATCCGGATGAGGATCTGGGGATAGTCGACGCAAAGGATCTCCGTCATCCTCTCTCTGAGCTCCGCGATCGCCACCGGCTGGCTGAAGAGGTCGAACCTGACGCCCAGCTTCGTGGCGGTCAAAAAGAGCTTTTCAAACCGCATCCCCGCCTCGACCCAGATCCGTTTGTCCTCGGCGTCGGTGGAGAGGACCCCGACGGCCGGCGAGGCCTTCATCAGGGCCATCTCCTTTCGGGCCCTGGACGCCGAGGTGTCGAAGGTCCCGAAGACGAACTTGCCGAAGTAGGACTCGAAGTCCGAGTAGCCGAAGGCGTAGCCGGGAAGGCCGTCCC
>Ga0334889_1000588_pt1 | contig 55602 bp, 62 predicted proteins | sample GraSluR1_MG_2_FD_207222 | JGI IMG/M metagenome (GOLD analysis project Ga0334889, IMG submission 207222) | Sludge microbial communities from methane-producing bioreactor in Wageningen University, Netherlands - Granular Sludge_8_08-R1 | ecosystem: Engineered > Bioreactor > Anaerobic > Unclassified...
TCCCATATTGTCTTTCTGGCTTCACACAAAAGAATTACTCCTAATGCATGCAGAAATAGGAATACCCCAAATGGAAGGAGTAGCTTTATTCAAGCAATCTATATTACGACTTCATGTCGCACATTGCGGAAAATAGCAAACTCGCTACGCTCAGACATGCTATTTTCTTACGCATTTTTTGATTCGCTCAATTGTTTTTTTTGACGAAAATTCTCAATTGCTCGCTACTTCATTTCATCCATATTTACCATCAATGCATTATAATTAAAAATTTTTTTTTGTCACTCTCCACTTTTCACTATTTAAAAGCTTAACCAATTAAACGCTTAAACGTTTTTTGTTTTTCCTGACCAACCGACCAACTTACCAACCTTCTACTTTTTCCATCTTTTTATTGAAGATAAAGTCTTGTATATGGTATAATTAATTAATAAAAAATTTGGAGGTGTTATAATGAATTCTGGAGTAAATAAGATAAAATGGGTTGAAAAACATATGAAAGTTTTAAAAGAATTAAAGAACGAGTACTTTGAACTACAACCTTTTAAAGGTATAAATATTGCAATGAGCATTCACCTTGAAGCTAAAACTGCTTTTTTATCAATAATTTTAAAAGAGCTTGGTGCAAATGTTGCCATAACAGGAAGTAATCCTTTATCTACTCAGCCTGATGTTGTTGAAGGATTAAAAAGTTTGGGCGTTAACGTGTATGCTGAAAAAACTCTTGATGAAAATGTTTATTGGGAAAATATAGATAAAGTATTAGAAATTAACCCTAACATAATAATTGATGATGGAGCAGATTTAGGTCACAGATTATTTGAAAAATATCCTGAAAAATTAGAAAATTTATGGGGAATTTGTGAAGAAACAACAACAGGTATTTTGAGATATAAAAAGTTGTTAGATTCAGGAAAATTGAAAGTTCCTGTCATTTCTATAAATGATTCGTTTATGAAATATCTTTTTGATAACAGATATGGAACTGGGCAGTCGACTTGGGATGGGATTATAAGATCTACTAATTTAACAGTTACAGGAAAAAAAGTAGTAGTTGCAGGATATGGTTGGTGTGGAAAAGGAATTGCAATGAGAGCAAAAGGTTTAGGTGCAAATGTTGTAGTAACCGAAATTAATCCTATAAAAGCAATAGAAGCTGTTATGGATGGTTTTGAAGTTATGAAAATGGATGAAGCTTGTATGATTGGAGATTTTTTTGTAACAGCAACTGGAGATATCGATATAATAACAGAAAAACATTTTCTGAATATGAAAGATGGAGCTATTTTATCTAATGCGGGACATTTTGATGTTGAAGTGAAAGTTGCTGACTTAGAAAGAATTATGGTATCTAAAAAAGAAGTTAGAAAAGGAATAGAAGAATATGTGCTATCTAATAAAAAATCAGTTTTTTTATTAGGCAAGGGAAGGCTTGTTAATTTAGTAAATGCGGATGGTCATCCAGCAGAAATAATGGATTTATCTTTTGCATTACAATTAGAAGGGGCAAAATATATAAAAGAAAATAAAGATAAAATGAGTTTAAGTGTCGAACCTGTACCTTATGAGATAGATAATAAAGTAGCTCTTTTAAAATTAAAAACTTCAGGGATCATTATAGACGAATTAACTCCTGAACAAAAAGAATATCTTGGAAGTTGGATATAAAATTAAAGAGTCGGATTTTTCCGACTCTTTTTTAATAATGATAAGATTCGTTATTAAGAATTTTATTTGCTCTGTAAATTTGTTCAAGTATAAGAAGAACAGCCATTTCGTGAGTGAAAGTCATTTTAGATAGTGACATTATCAAATTGGCATTGTTCAATGATTCGTAATAATGACCTATTGGCCCTCCGATAAAAAAATTAATATCAATTTTTTCACTTACTTTTACAGAAGAATATTTTTTTGAAAATTCTATAGAAGTAAATTGTTTTCCGGTTTCATCAAGCATTATGTTAAAATCAGTTTTTTTTACATGGTTAATTAATCTCTCGTAATCTTTTTTTTTGTATTCATCAGGAGAAAGTTTGTTAAGGTTTTTTGTTAGTGGAAATTGTATTAACTCTAATTTTTCATATTTTGAAATCCATTTTACATACTGAGAAATACCAATATTTATGAAATCAGTTTTAATGTTTCCAAAATAAAAAATTTTTGCTTTCATTTTTACATTTCTTTCAAAATATATTCTTCAATAGTTTTAATGTCTCCTGGAGCTGATTTAACAAAAGATTTTAATGATTGAGATAAAATTTTACTAGTAAGAGGTGTTGGAATTTCAAATTTATATAACTTGCATTCAAAATGTTCTATAATTTTATTTGTAGTATTTATAAGATCAAATAAATTTATATCTCTAGCACTCGCATTTACGGTTAAAATATAATATCCGTTGTCATCATGATCAAGAAATACGCTACCAGGAATTTCTATTATTACCTCTCTTCTTATTTGCTCAGCCATCCATCTATTTTTTGTATCTATATAGAAATTCAAAGTAATTAAAAATTCTCTAACTCCTACAATAGTAGTTCCTGCAGTAGGATGTGGGTGTGCTGGTCCAAAATCTGGCTTCCATTCTTCTTGTTTCATTCTTTCGGAAAGTTTTTCGAACTCTCCGGCACGTATATAATTGATGTGTTTTCTACTCGGTCTGTTAGTAGATTTCTCATAAAAATAAACAGGAATAGTTAATTCGTCAGCAATTCTTTTACCTAAAGAATTGGCAAGTTCTAAAGCTTCTTCGTCAGAAACAGATGTAATTGGAATTAGAGGAATTACATCAACCGCTCCAATTCTAGGATAAGAGCCTCTGTGTTTATTTAAGTTAATCTTTGAAGAACAAACTTTTGTTAATTCGAAAAGATATTCTACTACAGAATTCGGTTCTCCGGCAACAGAAATCATAGTTCTGTTATAGTAATCATCGATATTTTTTGAAATCACCCATAATTTTTCGTAATTAGAAGAAATATCAACTAATTCTTGAATAAATTTAACATCTTTACCTTCACTTACATTGGGAACTGCCCCCAATATTTTCATAAACAGATTCACCTCTTTATATTTTTATTTGTCATTAAACCTTTTGTTGCTAACCCTAATATTATAGAGAAACTTAATGTAGGGCTTCCCCCAGCCGTTAAAAACGGAAGCGGTATTCCAGTAACCGGCATTATGCCAAGATTCATACCGATATTTTCAAAAATATGAAATCCAAAAAGAAATGACGTTAGTAAAAAATAATATTTCCAAAACATATCATAACTTATTTTATAACCTATATACAACCTCCAAAAAATGAGAAAATATAAAATTAAAACGATTAACATGCCAATAAATCCAAATTCTTCGCCTATAACCGAAATGATAAAATCCGAATGATTTTCAGGAACAAATTGACCTAAATTCATGAATCCGTTCATATAACCGCTTCCAGTTATTCCGCCGGCGCCAATAGCTCTTATTGATTGAATAGTGTTATAAGAAACATTTGCCGCATATCTTTCGGGAAATAAAAAGCCCGCAATTCTAGCTTTTTGATAATCAGGCATCACTAAAAATATTATTGGCGAGAATATTAAGCCACCAATTGTAGTTATTTTTAATATCAAATCATATTTACCTGAAATAAAAAGAGCAATGAACCATAAAGAAAATACAATTATTGACGTTCCTAAATCTGGCTGTTTATAAATGATGAAGACTGACGCAAATAAAAATAAAGATGCAAATAAGTATTGAAATTTATTATTTTTTGAAAGAATGAGGCTAAAATACAAAATCACTGCAATTTTAAAAAATTCGGAAGGTTGAAATCCAAAAGGTCCTAAATATATCCACCTTTTAGCTCCGTAAATAATTGTTCCAAAAAAAATAACAAGAATTAATGAAAAAAACATAAAATAAAACGAAAAAGGAATGAGTCTTTTTAAAGTTCTTTCTGGTATAATTGTAGATATAAAAAAAGCGATTAAACTTATAATTATCCATATTAATTGTCTGTCGGCTGTTGATTCTCTTGTAGTATTTATTGTAGCACTTTTAATAGCAAAAAAACCAATTGCCAATAACAAAATATAAATTATAAAAATAATAAATTCTATTCTTGATATTCTTTCGTTTGTAGAAACTTTTAAATTGTTAAAAAAATTTCGCATTATATTTCCCCTGTTCATAAAATTTATTTAAAAAATAATGGAAAAATGTGAATAAAAAAATTAAAGCTAGTTAAAAAATTTTACGTTTATTTTATTCTTGATTACAACATATTATACCATGAATATTTAGGAGGTGTTATTAATTTTTGAAAATAATTATATTAATTTAATCGGACCAGGAAAAGTTGGTTCAAGTATTTTTAATCATTTGTTAAATAAAGGTTTTGAAAAAGGTACTATAATTGACAGTAGCTTTCAGATGTCAGAATATAAAAATTTATCTTTAAAGGGTTTAATATTTTTAGGAGTTCCGGACGATAAAATTTCTTATATAGTTCGAAATCTAAAAAAATCTGATTTAAAAAATGTTGAAGCAATTTTTCATTTTTCGGGTTATCATACAACAGAATTATTTGAAGGTTTAAATATAAAACATAAAATCACAATACATCCTAATAAACCTTTCGAATCAAAAAATGTAATTTTGGATAATGTAACTTGGGGAGTGGAATGTGAAAAAGATTCTTTTTTTATTGCAGAAAAATTCATTAAACTTTTGAATGGAAAAATTTTATTAGTTCCAAAAGAAAAAAAGAAAGATTATCATTTGGCTGCTGTTATATCTTCAAATTTTGTTTATGGGTTAATAAAAATGTCTAATGATATTTATGAAAAAATCGGATTAGGTGAAAAGGCCCATCTTATAGAATTATTAATAAATGCAGCAAATAATGTGAAAAAGAAAGATTTATTTAATTCATTAACAGGACCTGTTCAAAGAGGCGATTTAAAAGTAATTGAAGAAGAAAAAAATATTTTTGCCAAGTATTTTGATAAAAATGTATATGATTTTTTCATAGAAAAACTTGAAGAAATTAAAAAAGGAGGCGGAGCTTAAATGTTAAACATTTCAAAAATTTTAGCTTCTAAAAGCCAGAAAAAGCTTACAATGATTACTGCTTATGACTTTCCTTCAGCTGTAATTGCACAAGATGCTGGAATAGATATGATTTTAGTTGGAGATTCAATTTCAAACACTGTTTTTGGTAATAAAGATACACTACCTGTAGAACTCGAAGATATGATTTTTCATTCAAAAATAGTTAAAAAAGGAGCAGAAGAAACCTTTGTTATTGGTGATTTACCTTTTTTAAGTTATCAATGTTCTGAAGAAAAAGCGATTGAAAGCTGTGGGAAATTTTTAAAATATGGAAGAGTTGATGCTGTGAAACTTGAAGGCGGAAAAAATATCTCAAATACAGTAAAAAAAATAGTTGAATTTGGGATACCTGTTATGGGCCATATTGGTTTTACTCCACAATCTCATAAACAAATAGGTATAAAATCAAAAGGAAAAAATGAATTTGAAAGGAAAAAACTTCTTGAAGATGCTTTGGCACTACAAGAATCAGGAGTTTTTTCAATTGTTCTTGAAATGGTTGAAGAAGAAACTACAAAAGAAATTACACAATCACTTGATATTCCGACTATTGGTATAGGTTCTGGAAAATATTGCGACGGTCAAGTATTAGTGTGGCATGATTTACTAGGATTGAGTAATAGCTTTACTCCAAAATTCGCAAAAAAATACTTAAACGGATATGAAATTTTTAAAAATGCTATAGTTGAATATATTAAAGAAGTTGAAACAGAGACTTTTCCTTCTTCCAAACACGTATTTAAAAGAAAAGAATAAATATGATTGGGGATAAAACGTTTTATTTTGATGTTATTGATTCAACAAATAAATTTTTAAAAGATAATTGGATTGACCTTCCTTCCGAAACTGTAGTTTGGGCAAAAAAGCAAATTTCAGGAAGAGGTCGTAAGGGAAATTTATGGATTTCTGAGGAGGGAGGATTATGGTTTTCAACATTATTTAAACCCTCTAAAAGAACTATTGAACCTCAATATTATATAAAAATGTATTCATTAGCTATTTGTGATATGCTAAGCAAATATAAAATTAATGCAAAAATTAAATGGCCAAATGATGTTTTGATAAAAAATGAAAAAATATGTGGTATAATGGCAGAAAATATATTTTTGAATTCTAGAGCGTATGCTGTTATAGTAGGTGTCGGAATAAATATAAATAACCAAACATATGAAGGGTTTGAAAACCCGGCAACGTCTTTATATGAGCAAACAAATAAAAAAGTGAATTTAGAAAAATTTTTAAACGAACTGAATCACAAAGTATATTATAATTATTATTTGAAATATACTAAAAAAATGTCATTAAATGTTTTAACAAAAAAGTGGAAGAAAAATTTAAACATTTTTCCGGAAATGGAAGTCTTAGTTCAATATCCTGAAGGAAAAATTGAAAAAGTTAAAATTTTAGAAATTTATCCAGATTATTTAGAGGTTGTAAATTATGAAAATGAAATAAAAAAAATTTTTTCAGGTGAGATAAAATTGATAAAAAATTAGGAGGAAAAATGAATATAAAAACTCTTATTTCCGAAGAGGAAATTGATTTAATGGTTAGAAAATTAGGTAAAGAAATTACAGAATATTATAAAGAAAAAACAGATGAAATTGTTATGGTATGTGTTTTGAAAGGTTCTATAAATTTTTACAGTGATTTATTAAAAAGAATTGATTTAAATTGTTTGTATAATTTCATTCAAGTGTCAAGTTATTCTGGTAAAAATACTACGGGAAAAATTAAAGTAAAAAGTTGGGTTGAAGAATCTTTAGAAAATAAGCATGTAATAATAGTTGAAGATGTTGTAGATACAGGAAATACGCTAAAATATATAGTAAAGTATATTGAAAGACAGAAACCAGCTTCTGTTGAAATAGCTTCTGCGGTAGTAAAAAAAGTTCATGAACACGGAATAAATGTAAAATTCAAAGGATTTGAAACAGGAGATCATTTTATTATAGGATATGGTCTTGATTATGATGAGAAATATAGAAATTTACCTTATATTGGTTATATAGAATAAAATCGGAGGTGCGAAATATGAATAATCATGTTATGGGTTATGTTAATAAAGTAAAAGAAGCTTCGGAACATTTAGAAAAAAAACTAGGGATAAAAACGGAAATAGCTATTATTTTAGGTTCGGGTCTTCAAAACATTTCTGAAATTATTGAAGAAAAAAAAGTTATTCCTTATTCTGAAATTCCAAATTTCCCAAAATCAACTGCGCCAGGGCACAAAGGAGAATTAATATTTGGAAAATTAGGAAACAAAAATGTTGTTTTAATGAACGGTAGATTTCATTATTACGAAGGATATTCTATGAAAGAAGTTACTTTCCCTATAAGAGTATTTAAAGAATTGGGAATAGAAAAAATGATAATTACTAATGCCGCAGGAGGTATGAACCCTAATTTTGAAAGAGCTACTCCGTGTATAATAACAGATCATATAAATTTTACTGGAGATAACCCTTTAATAGGTCAAAATTTTGATGAATGGGGAGTAAGATTCCCCGATATGAGCGAGCCTTATAATAAAGAATATATAGAATTAGCCTTAAAAACAGCTAAAAAATTAGGTATAAAAATATTTACAGGTATTTATCTTGGCATAACAGGCCCTACATTTGAAACTCCTGCTGAACTATTGATGATGAGAAATTTTGGAGCAGATCTAGTGGGAATGTCAACAGTTCCCGAAGTAATTGTTGCAAGACATTGTGGAATTAAAGTGTTAGGGCTTTCAGCGATAACTGATATGGCTATTGCGGAAGGACTTGAACCTGTTACGGCAGAAGAGGTTATTGAAATGGCAAAAAAAACCGGCGAAAATATTTCAAAAATAATAATAGAAGTTATAGACTATATGTAAAATAGACAAATTTATGAAAAAAATTTTTTTCATTATAATTATTATTAATTTTTCAATTTTTTCTTTTTCTTATTTTAATAAATATACCAATATTTTTAGTCCTCCAGGATATTATTTTAATTATACGGCAAGCACAGATAATCATATTTCTTTGCAATTTTATAACGTAAGAAAATATCAATTAATGCTTTCAAACGAACTTCTCGCATCAGCTTGGTCTCAAGAAAGAAGCTTGATGGGAGGTCAAATGGTTGTGGAATCCTCAAATTATACTCATGCAATTTCGTCATCTAATGCTATGGGTCTTTTTCAAATAAAATATTTAACAGGCAAAGATTTAAATGTTGAAAATTTATTTGATCCATATGATAATTTAAGATCTGCTCTTGAGTACCAAAGTTATTTAAGAAGAATTTTTGAAGACGAAAAAAGACAAATTGCAGCATATCATGATGGGCCAGGAGCTATAAGAAGAGCTGGTATGACACCATCAGGAGAAGCCTATTATTTAAGAGTAAAAAGAGAGCAAAGTAATTATATTATCAGACCTGTCTATTCTCCTTATATTTTAGGAGGGTCTTTAGATTTTTTTTCTAACAATAAATTTTTATTAGATTTAAATTTTACAGCAGCGTATAGAAAATTTGAATTTTATTTTGATTTTAAATTTTTTTCAGACGGTGAAAAAATTAATGAAAATAATGGTATAATTGATAACAAGAAATACGAATTAGATTTTGATTTTTCAATTTTATATAACCCCAGAACAATTTTTTCTTATGGTATAAATAAAGACTCATTAATTATTAGAATGGGTCTACCTTGGCAAAATATTTCTTTTTCTTTAGGGGAAAATCCATTTTTTTCGTATTATAGAATCAGGCAGAAAACATATATTTCTAAAATTGAAATTACTGAGCATAATTTTTTAATTATGTACGGATTAAAAATAATGAATATTCAATCTTTAGTAGGATTTGATATTTTTAATCAAAGTTTTAATTTTCAATTTGGTGTTTTATGAAAGGAGATAAAGCCTAATGAACGAGATTTTTAAGAAAATATTGAATTGGTGGAATTCCCAAACCCCCAAATATAAAAAAATTTTTATTTTAGGATCATTTGCTGTAATAATATTGATTATATTAACAACAACAATGATTTTAAGACCAAATTATAAATTTTTTATTACCGGAACTTCTGAACAAGCTTCCGGAGATCTTTTGCGCCAATTAGAAGAAATGAGTATAAAATATAGAGTTTCATCAGGTGGAACTATTTATGTTAATTATAAAGATGTAGATGCATTAAGAATGAAATTGGCATCTGATGGAGTTTTAGGCGGAAATATGAGAAGTTATGATCTGCTTTCTTCACAGGGATTTGGTGCAACAAGTTATGATAAACAGGTAAATTATCAAATTGCTTTAGAAGGCGAATTGTCAAGAAGTATTTCTACGATTAAAGGTGTCAGACATGCTAGAGTTCATCTAGTAATCCCACCAAGAACTTATTATACAACTACCGAAGAAAATAAAGCTACAGCGTCAGTTTTAGTATTAATGGATACTGGGGCTCAACTTACTACTGAACAGATAAGAGGAATAGTAAATTTTGTCGCAGGTGCTGTTCAAGGTTTAGAGGTACGAGAGGTTAAAGTTGTAGATAATTTTTCAAGAGATTTAACCTCGAGTTTATTTTTAGATGATCAAGTAGGATCAGCACAAAGTAGACTTGAGATGAAAAAACAAGTTGAACGCTATTATTCTTCAAAAGTACAAGAAAGTCTGCAATCTGTGTTTGGTTTTGGAAATGTTGTAGTAATCTCTGAAATTAATTTAGATTGGACAAAACTTGAACAAGAAGAAAGGTTAGTAACTCCTGTTAATAAGACAGAAGGAATTATTTTAAGTCAACAACAGGAAATTGAAGAAAGCACTAGTTCAGGAACAGCAGGAGCAGTAGGAACAGATTCTAATATTCCTCCTTATACTTATCAAAGCCCAGAAAATGGTGATGATTTTTACAGAAGATCTACAACAATTACTAATTATGATGTAAATGAATTATATAGAAGAACCGTACAAGATAGAACTGGAGAAATTTCTGATAAAAGTTTTACAGTTTTTATAGATTTTATAAACGCTAATATTCCTGAAAATGATACTTCTCGACAACAGATTTCAAATGCAATATCTACAGCAGTAGGAGCAAACATGAATTCAATTTCTGTATTATCTCTACAATTTAATAGAGATATTGAAAATATGAGATTAGAAATTGAAGAAGAACAAGTTCGAAGACAAAAATTGATGATTTTTGTTTTTGTTCTTATTCTGACAGTTGTTATAGTGACATTTTTAGTATTTTTAATAGTTTCTTATTTAAGAAAAAGAAGAACGAGATTAATAATAAGAGCAAGAGAATTAGAACTTGAAAATAGAGTAAAACAAGAAGTAAGTCAACTTAAAGAAGATAAGGTTGAAGAATTCAATCCTTCAAAAGAAAGACAAAAACAACTTGAAGAAATTGTTGATTCTAGAAGTGAGGATGTTGCCGAAATATTAAAAATGTGGATTAGTGCACAGTAAGGAGCGATTTTATGCCTGAAGAAAAAAAAGAACTAAGCGGAATAAAAAAATCAGCGATGCTATTAATATTGATGGGCCCTGAAAGGGCCGGTAGTGTTTTAAAAAAATTAGATGATGATGATGTTGAACAACTGACTTTAGAAGTTGCCAACTTAGAAAAAATTGATCAAGACTTAAAAGATAAAGTTTTAGATGAATTTTTTGAGCTTGCAAAAGTGAAAGAATTTATTAATCAAGGAGGGGTTGATTATGCAAAAAACCTTCTTGAAAGTGCTTTTGGACCTGAAAAAGCGATTGAAATAATCGAAAAACTTGTTTCTAATTTACAAGTTAAGCCTTTTAACTTTTTTAAAAGGGTGGATATTACTCAAATGGTTAACGTTTTACAAAATGAACATCCGCAGACAGTGGCCCTCGTACTATGTTATTTGCAACCAGAGACTGCTTCACAAATTATTACTTATTTAAGCGAACCATTACAAGTTGAAGTAATTAAAAGAATTTCTATAATGAATTCTGCAACACCTGATATAGTTAAAGAAATTGAAAATAAGATGAAAGATAGATTATCAACCTTTACAGTACAAACTTTTTCTCAAGTCGGTGGAATTGAAGTTTCGGCTGATATAATGAACTCAATGGACAGAGCAGTTGGAAAAAATATATTTGATAGATTATCAGAAAGAGACCCCAAATTATCTGAAGAAATTAGAAAAAGAATGTTTGTTTTCGAAGATGTTGTTAAACTAGATGAAAGGGCCGTTCAAAGAATTTTAAGAGAAGTTGACACAAAAGATTTAACTCTTGCTTTAAAAGGCGCTTCAGAAGAAGTTCAAGATGTAATTTACAGAAATATGTCGAAGAGACAGGCACAGATGATTAAAGAAGAATTAGAATTTATGGGTCCTGTTAGAGTTAAAGATGTTGATGAAGCACAACAAAATGTTGTTAATATTATTAGAAAACTCGAAGAAGCCGGAGAAATTATTATAGGTGGAGGAGGAGGAGAAGAGTTAATTGTATAACAAAAGACTTATTAATAATAAATATGTTATTTTAGACTCTCCTTTACTAATTGAAGAAAAAAAACAATTAAAAAATGAAAATATTGATTCTGATAATAGAGATATTGAATCTGAAAAAATTTTAAAAAAAGCTAATGAAGATGCAAAGCTTATAGTTTTTGAAGCTGAAAGACAAGCTAAAGAAATTATAGAAGGTGCAAATGTAGAAGCACAGCAAATTTTTGAAATGAAAAAAAAAGAAGCAGATTTTTATTTTAAAAATACTTGCGAAGAAACTATAAAAAATTTTAATGAAGAAATAAATAATAAACTTATGTCCTTAGATGAAAACATAAATAACTATATGATATCTACCGAGGAATTAATAATAAGTATAATTAAAGATGTTGTAGAAAAATATTTAAAAAACGATTTTTTTAATAAACCAGAATGGTTTAATGAAGTTATTCTTAGATTAAAAGAAAAAATTTCTTCTTTTAAAAAAGTTTTGATAAGAATGAATCCTAAGATGGTTAATGAATATGGTGGTTTTTTTGAATCAGATATTTCCGAATCTTTCAGCATAAAAGAAGACGTGTCTTTAAAAAACTACCAAATTAATGTAGAAACTGAAATAGGTGTTTATGATATAGTCGCAGAAAACTTTATTCAAGAAATAATGGATGATTTGGAGGTTTCTTTTGATGAGAATAAATAAATTTAATCTTGTCAGAGAAAGTTTTAAAAAATATATTGAATCTAAAGAAATGCTATCTTTAGAAGGAAAAGTTTCAAGAATAGTTGGAGTTACTATAGAATCTATAGGTCCTGATGCAGCAATTGGCGATTTATGCTCAATAAAACTTAAAGATAATAAAGAAGCTTTAGCTGAAACAGTAGGCTTTTCGGATAATAAAGTTTTACTAATGCCTTTTGAAGATATTGACGGGCTTTATGTAGGCGCTCCAGTAAAAAAGTTGGATAGGAAAGTTTCAATAAAAATTGGCGAAGGTCTTTTAGGAAAAGTAATTGATGGACTGGGTAGATCTATAGATAATAAAAATTTAAGATTAAAAGAATCAAAAAGTATATATGCAACGCCCCCTAACCCACTTGTAAGAAAAATGATTGAAAACAGTCTTTCAGTAGGGGTTAAGGCTATAGATGGAATGCTTACATTAGGAAAAGGTCAAAGAATAAGTATAATGGCTGGAAGCGGTGTAGGAAAAAGTACGGTGCTTGGTATGATAGCAAGAAATACAGAAGCAGATATTAATGTTATAGGATTAATTGGAGAACGAGGACGTGAAGTTAGAGAATTTATAGAAAGAGATTTAGGTGAAGAAGGCTTAAAAAAATCTGTAGTAGTAGTATCAACTTCTGATCAACCTGCTTTGATGAGAGTTAAAGCGTTATTTTGTGCTACAACTATTGCAGAGTATTTTAGAGATAAAGGTCATGACGTTTTACTAATGGTAGATTCATTAACTCGTTGGGCTATGGCAAAAAGAGAAATTGGTTTATCTATAGGTGAACCTCCAGCTACAAGAGGATATACTCCTAGTGTATTTGCAGATTTGCCTAAAATTTTGGAAAGAGCTGGTAATTCTTCAATTGGTACGATGACAGGTATATATACGGTTTTGGTTGAAGCTGATGATATGAATGACCCTATTGGAGATACAGTTAGAGGTATTGTTGATGGTCATATTGTTTTATCTCGTAAACTTGCAGATGCTGTTCATTATCCTGCAATAGATATATTATCAAGTGTAAGTAGATTAATGAATAGTGTTGTAGATGAAGAACACATGAATGCGTCAAGAAAATTAAAAGATTTGTATGCAACATATAAAGAAGCGAAAGATTTAATTGAAGTTGGTGCATATAAATCAGGAATGAATCCTAAAATAGATTTAGCCATTAAAGAGATTGATAATATAAATGATTTCTTGAAGCAGGGAATAAATGAAAAATTATCTTTTGAACAAATAAAAGAAGAAATACTTGAAATTTCTAAAAGATGCCATTAGATTTTTTCTAATTTAGTGAAAATAAATTTTAATTTCCGTAATAATTTAAAACAGAGATAAAAAAATATCTTGAATTTTTTTATCAACATTTATAAAATTTTAATAAAATAAAATAAAAAATTTTAAACGGAGGTTGCCGCATGAAATTACCAGCTGAGTATACTATTGCTTTAGTTACGGTTGGAATAGCTATTATTCTTGTTTTTTTGCTATTTTTTTTAAAAAAAGTTTTAAGTCCATCAAATTATAGAAAATCCAGAGAAAGTATAACAGCCTATTTATATTTGCTTCCTACTATGATGATATTAGGGCTTTTTATGTTTTGGCCAATTGTTTATTCTTTCATTTTGAGTTTTTTTAGATGGGATTTTCAAACACAGGCAAACCCTGTTTTTATTGGATTTGAAAATTATAAAATTCTTTTTAGGATTAAAAATCCTGTAAATGTAAGTTTTAATGAAGCCTTTTTTGGTACTTTACTAGTAGTAATGACTTTCATTTTTTTTATGCATTTAATTATGGATATGAAAAAAATTGAAAAAAATTCTTATAAAAAATTGATAGTATTAGGATCAGTTTTAGGTCTTTTAGGAATTATTTTCAATAAATATATTTATTTAACTTATTTTATTGCGGTTTTAATAACTGCAATATATACGGTACTTGCGGCAATAAAATTTTCTAAACCTGCCAACGATAAATTAATGCAAAGATTAATTATATTCTTTGCTACATATGCTTTTGCAGTATTTATGGGTTTAACAGAAATAATTAAATTTTTAAATGTGGCAAAAGAAGAAGTTCAGTTTTTAAAAGCTATTTGGAATACTGCATATTATGTTTTATTATCAATGCCAATAACAATTTTTTTAGCATTAATAATAGCTCTTTTAATGTATCAAAAAATAGTCGGAAAAACTTTTTTTAGAACGATATATTTTATTCCATTTGTAACGAGTACAGTTGCCGTATCACTTATTTGGCAATGGATTTTTACAGATTATGGACTTTTAAACCATATTTTATCTTCTTTTGGAATATCTAGAGTTTTATGGCTAAAAGATGCAAATTTTACTATTCCAACAGTAGCTATAGTATCTGTTTGGAAAATGGTAGGATATTATGCGGTTATATTCTTAGCAGGATTGCAAAATATTGACAGATCATATTATGAAGCTGCCGAAGTAGATGGTGCAAGTGCTTGGCAGAAATTTAAACATATAACTTGGCCTCTACTATCTCCAACAACATTTTTTATTCTTATTGTTTCTATGATAGGGGCATTCAAAGTTTTTGACGAAATATTCATTTTGTATTCTGGAGTTCCAGGTCCTCATAGTCAGAGCGGACTTACTGTGGTTTACTATATTTATGAAAAATTTTATACGGAACAACGAATGGGTCAAGCCAGTGCAGCAGCTTATGTTTTATTTGGAATAATAATGATTTTTACATTTATTCAATTAAGAGCCGGCAAAAAAAGAGTTCATTACGATTCATAAGGAGGATTGGCGATGGATTATAAAAAATTTTTAAAAACAATGTCAACAGTTTTAGTATATATATTAGTAGCCGGTGGAGCGTTAATAATGATAATGCCTTTTGCCTGGATGGTTATGACTTCATTGAAAACAGATTCTGAAGTTGCGGCATGGCCTCCAAATTGGACTACTAAAAACTTTAAGTCTGAAAGAGATGTAAACGTTAATTTAATCTCATCATTAGGTGGTTCAAGAGGAACTTTATCTCTTGCTGAATTTAGAGCGTTATCAACGCAACAATCTTTTAATCCTAATTTATTAGTTTTTTTTATAAATGACGATCATTTGGAAAGAGGAACTGTAACTTTAAAATATTCTGATTTTAGATTTTCTGATAAAAATAATCTTGATGAAATGTTTGAGTTTATATTTGGATATATAAATAATGTATCTTTACGAAATGATTTTCTGGGATTATTCACATCTTTTGATAAAACACCGAGAAATTTTGAACAAATTTATTTTAATTTATTTGCACAAGAAGACGGTTACTTTAAAAAAACAATTCTCGGAAGAAGCTTAAGAGATGATTTAAATGGAATAATAAATTATATTGATACTACAACAGAAACGAATATAGATAGATTACCAGCATTTAGAATAATGCCAACTATGAATGATGAGCAAATTTCTGAAATAGAATCAAAAAAAGATGAATTTATAAATTATTTAAAAACTCTAAAAATACTTACTAACGAGTTAATACAAAAAGTAGAACCGTATTCTAGGGGATTAGGTTTATTATCTTTAGAAACAGCTAATGCCTTAATAAATGATCACAATGATTTTTTAAATGAAATTATAATTTTTGAAGATTCTATTTTATCAAGAACAAATACATTAATACAGAGGAATGTATACGAAGTAGTTGAAAAAAATTTAAACACACTTTCTTTTTATGTTAATTATTTTGATAACATTGATAATTTTAAAAACATATTTTTAGATGAAGCAACTATAGTTTTTAATATTCCAACAAAAGATGAAATGTATGAAAATTTAATAAATGATTTGCCAAATAGTAAATTAAATTTTCATCAAACTGAAAGAGTTAAAAAACTTCTTACCAAAAAAAATGTTTTAGAAATAAGTGAAATAGTTGTTCATTCTTTTGAAAGTGATATAAACGAAGCTATAAGAACGGGTTTTGACATTGAAAGAAGAGATGTCGCAACTATTATAAGCATAGTAAGAACATTAGCAAGAAATAATGCAACATTAGAAAATGCTCAAAATTTTATTAGTGCAAGAAATTATGAGTTGCTAATTAATTCTATTAACACTAAAGAAGATGTGTTTCTTGAAATATTGCAAAAAAGAGTAGAATTAGATAATTTTATTAATTATTTTAATAATTTTTTTAACAATAGTATATCAAGAGCACAAATTATAGAATCACCTGATTTTATAGAATCAATTAGATTTAAGAATAAAAATAGAATTGAAATACATACAAAAGATATATTAACAGGATGGATATTAGACGAAGTTCCTCAAGTTTCATCAACCTTTAAAAAAACTTCTATATTCAAAAATATTTTCCAAAATTATGTAGATGCTTGGAATGCTGCGCCATTTTCAAGATATTATTTGAACACAACATTTATGGCGGTTATAACTACTTTAATACAAGCTATTATAGGTTCTATGGCAGCATTTGCGTTTGCAAAATTAAATTTTTGGGGTAAAAATCTGTTATTTACTCTATTGTTAGCGACAATGATGGTTCCGGGAGAAGTTTTATTAGTTCCAAATTACATAATGATAAGTAGATTTCAATGGTTAGATACATATTATGCCCTAATTGTGCCTTGGGTAATAAGTGTTTTTGCAGTATTTCTTTTAAGACAGCAATTTATGACAGTTCCACATGATTTATGGGATGCAGCAAAAATAGATGGTTCTTCAAGTTGGAGATTCTTATGGACAGTAATGGTTCCTTTAAGCAAACCTGCATTGTTAACTGGATCATTATTAAAATTTGTAGGAAGTTGGAATGCATTTTTATGGGTACTTATAGTAACTAGAGAACCGGAAATGAGAACTCTCGCTGTCGGACTTCAAACATTTAGAAGCGAATCAGGGGATATTTACAATCAATTGATGGCAGCATCTACATTTTCAATTATTCCAGTAATAATAATATTTATTTTCTTACAAAAATATTTTGTGGAAGGAATTGCAAAAACAGGACTTAAAGGATAATAACGGAGGAGATTTTTATGCCTGTAATTGTTATTGATAAAAATCATAAAAAAAGAAAGAAAAAACTTACTAAAAAAAAGAAAAAAATAAATTATGTAAAAATTTTTCTTTTAGTTCTTATAGTATTTTTTGCTTTTCAAATTTACAGGCAAATTACCTTTTATAAAGAAATAGAAGCTATTCACAAGCAATATATGGAAGAAATCTTAAGTTTGAATGAAGAGTATGAATATAAAACTCAAATTTTAGATCAAATAGAAAATAAGCTAAATAATGATAATTAAGGAGAAATTTTTATAATGAGTAATATTATTTTTACAACTTCACATAAACCAGATAAATTTCAAATTGAAAGAGCCTTAGATTTATCAAAAAAATATAAAGGCATTTATAAAAATCGTAGACATTTATCAAAATTTCTTAATAATGAAGAAATTGGATATTTTATTGTTAACAAAGATAATACTTTGAATTGGGTAATGGGAGATAATACTTTTTTTTATCATCCGTCAATATCTAAAGTTAAAATGAAAAATATAGAAAATGAAAATTCAAAAGATTATTTACATGAAGCAATTACACCAACTGAAGAAGATGAAATATTAGATTTAACATTGGGATTAGGAAGTGAAGCCTTATTTTTAGCAAATTTCTGTAAAGAAGTTACTGCAACAGAAGGTTCGTTTCCAATTTATTTAGTTGTTAAAGAAAGTCTTAATTATTATAATTTTAAAGAAAAATGGATGAAAGACGCTTCTGAAAAAATAAAAATAATTAATGATAATTATAAGTCTTTTTTAAGAAAACAAAAGGATAATAGTTTCGATATTGTATATTGTGATCCAATGTTTGAAAATCCAAATTATTTATCTTCTTCTTTAAATTCTTTGCGAAAAATGGCGATTTATGATAAAATTAATATGGAAGATATAAATCATATGCTTAGAACTGCAAAGAAAAAAATTGTTTTTAAAGCTCGAAAAATTGATAAAATATGGGCAGAATTAAAATTTGATGATTACCTTGGAAGTAGAAATAGCGACATAATTTTTGGGGTGACATATAAAAAATGAATGTATTTATAGTAACAGGAGCAACGGCAGTTGGTAAGACTGATTTAAGTTTATATTTAGCAGAAGAATATTCAGGAGAAATAGTTTGTCTCGATTCTAGACAAATTTATAAGGAAATAAATATAGGTACAGCAAAACCTGATATTGAAATGCAAAAAAAAATTCCACATCATCTTTTTAATTTTTTAAATTTGAATGAAATTTATAATGCTTTTAAATATAAAATTGATTGTGAATTAACTTTACAGCAAATCATTGACAATAAGAAAACGCCTATATTAGTTGGTGGAACAGGTTTTTATATAGATGCTCTTATAAAAGGGTTAACAGATTTAAATTCAGATGATTCGATTAGAAATTATCTTTATAATTATGAAAAAAATTACCCTGGCAAACTTGGAATTTTAATGGAAAAAATAGATAAAAAATCTTTCAATAAAATTCATAAAAATGATTTAAAAAGAATAATAAGATTTTTTGAAATTTTTATAAACTCTGGAATAAAATTTTCAGAACTTAAATTTGAAAACAAACCAAAGTATAATTACAAAATAATAGTATTAGATAGAGATAGAAAAGAATTGCATGAAAGAATAAATAAAAGAGTAGAGCAAATGTTTGAAGATGGTTTGATAGAAGAAGTTGAAACGCTTTACAAAAAAGGGTTTAATGAAAATATTAATGCTTTAAATACTATTGGATATAAAGAAGTTTTCAAATATTTAAGAAAAGAAATAACTTATGAAGAATGTAAAGAGTTAATAAAGGTTAATACTAGAAGATATGCAAGAAGACAAATTATTTATTTTAGAAAATTAGAAAATACTTTATGGGTTAATATAAGTAATTTAGAGATTCCGGAAATAAAGGAAAAAGTAAAAAACTATATTATGAGGGGGGATTTTGATGCCTGAAAAATTTAATCTTCAGGACAGATTTTTAAACATACTTAGGATAAACAAAATTGAAGCAAAAATTTATTTTGAGGGTGGATTCCAAACAAGTGGTTTTGTAAAATCTTTTGATAATTATACTGTTTTAATTGAAAAAAATAACCAGCAGTCATTAGTTTATAAACATTCTATAAAAATGTTAGTTCCCGCAAAATATGTAAAATTGTTTCAATTAAATGAAGAAAATTAAATTGAAGGTGATATAAATTAATGGAATAATAGGTTATATAAAAGAAAGTAATTATATTAACTACAATTCGGAAATAGAAGAATTAATTCTTTTATCCGAAAATTTAGATATAAATATTCAAGAAATTATTTATCAGAAAAGAGAAAATCCTCACGTAAAAACTCTTTTTGGAAAAGGAAAAATACTTGAAATAAAAGAATTAATAGAACAAACGGAATCAGAATTTCTTGTAATTAATAATAATTTGACTAGTGTCCAAAGAGTTAATTTAAGTAAGGAATTAGGAATAAAGATTCTTGACAGAAATGAAATAATAATAGAAATATTTAGAAAAAATGCAGGTTCTGCTGAAAGTAAGTTGCAAGTAGAACTTGCAAAGCTTAAATATGATCTTCCACAACTTGTGGGAAAAGGAATAGAAATGTCAAGAACTGGAGCAGGAATTGGTACAGTAGGGCCAGGAGAAACTCAACTTGAATATAACAGAAGAGAAATAAAAGAAAAAATTCATCTGTTGAAAAAAGAATTAAAACAATTAGAAAAAAACAGAAATTTAATGAGTAAAAGAAGAAACAAAGATCAAACTTTAAAAATATCAATAGTTGGTTATACAAGTGCGGGAAAATCAACATTATTGAAAAATATTACTTCGGAAGAAAATATATTAATATCTGAAAAACTTTTTTCTACTCTTTCTCCTAAAACGAGACGAACAAAATTTGATACAGGACTTGAGTTAATTTTTTCAGATACAGTTGGATTTATAAGAAATATACCTACTCAACTAATAGAAGCCTTTAAATCTACTTTAGAAGAACTTAATAATGCTGATTTTATAATAAAACTTATAGATTGTAGCGATGAAGATTTTAAGGAAAAAATGAACGTTGTTGATAAAATAGTAAATGAAATTACTGAAGAAACAATACCAAGCATAGTTGTATTTAACAAAATAGATAAATGTCCATCAAAATTAGAAGATTTAAAAATATTGTTTCCTGAATCGTTATTTATTTCTGCAGAAAACACAAAATCTGTAAAAGAATTTTTAAGAAATATGGAAATATATTTAAAAAGATATGATATATTAGAAGAAAAATTTATAACTGTTCCTATAAATGAATTTAATTATTATCAAAAAAGAATTGGAACGCTTGGTATTAAAAAATTAAAAACGGATGAGAAAAAGGCGGAATTTTTTCTTATAAGCAAAAAAGGTTTTTATTAAAGAGGTGATGAAAATTTTAAAAAAAATTTTTTTATTAGTATTTATTTGTTTAGTAAGTCTTAGTAGTTTTTCCCAAATTTTTGAAGTTCCAATAAAAAATTCATATTTAACTTCTTCTTTTGGTGAATTTAGGGATACAGGAAATCGTTCTCACTTTCATCTTGGAATAGATTTTTCGACATTTTTCAGAGAAAATATTAATGTTCATTCGGGAGCCGCAGGTTATGTTTATAAAATATGGAGTAATGATATTGTATATGGTAACACTCTATTTTTAAAACATAATGATGTTGATTTAATAACAGTTTATGCGCATTTAAACACTTATAACGAAAACATTAACTTTTATTACGATATTATTTCAAAAGAATTTGGGAATAATTTAAAAGAAATAAATTTTCCGGAAAATGCTGTAAAAATTTCTCGTGATGAGGTTATTGCGCTATCTGGAAATACAGGAGCATCATTTGCACCACATTTACATTTTGAAGTAAGAGAAGAAACTGAACAAGGCGAAATTGTAAGAAATGCTCTTGAATATATTGAATATACTGAATCAAGAGCAAAAACTCTAGAATTAGTACAAATAAGAATTGGAAATCAATATTTTGAAATTAATTCTGAAGGAACAACTAATATAGAATATACAGGATCGCTTCCTTTGATAGAAGTAAGAGTTAGAGAAAGACTAGGAAATAACACAGTGATATTGCCGAAAAAAGTTTCGTTATTTATAGAAAATAGTTTAGTTTATCAAATTGATTTTTCAAAAATAAATTATAATGAAATTTATCTTGCAAATGAAGTTTTTGCTAACGGTTCTACAGATTCTATTTATTGGTTAAAACTTTATTCGAAAAATTTTATAACTCCAATAAAATCGGATAACTGGATTAGGTATTCGTCTCAAGATTTAACAGCCAAAATAGGATATATTGAACTAGAAGATTTTTGGGGAAGCTCAAAAAGATACAACATAGTTTTTTCAAAGAAATGATTCAAAAAATTTACATTTTAAGCACAATTATTACATACAAAACTTTTTTTATTTGATATAATAAAATATTGAATAGAGGCAGGTTAAAAAACCTGCCTAAAATGTGTAAGGAAAGAATATAAAAGTTATTAAACAATAAACAAAGGAGGCTAATAAATGAATAAAAAATTATTTACTAGCGAAAGTGTTACTGAAGGTCATCCAGATAAAATAGCCGATCAGATTTCTGATGCTATATTAGACGCCATATTAGAAATGGAACCAGAAGAAAATAGAGTTAACGCAAGAACTGCAATTGAAACTTTAGTTACAACTGGTGTAGCAGTAATAGCAGGAGAAATAAGAACAAGTGTTTATGCTGATATACCAGCTATTGTAAGAAAAACAATTATGGAAATAGGTTATGACAGAGCTAAATATGGATTTGATGGAGAAACTTGTGCGGTAATGGTTTCAATTGATGAACAATCTGCAGATATAGCTATGGGAGTAGATAAAGCATTAGAGGGAAAAAACGGAGAAAATATTTCAGTTGATCCTTATGAAAATATAGGAGCTGGCGATCAAGGAATAATGTTTGGGTATGCTACAAATGAAAACGAAGAATTTATGCCTACACCAATAGTATTAGCTCACAAATTAGCAAAAAGATTATCAGACGTTAGAAAAAATGGAACACTAAAATTTTTAAGACCTGATGGAAAAACACAAGTTACTATTGAATACGATAAAAATAATAAACCAGTAAGAATAGACACTGTACTTGTTTCAACACAACATGATCCAGATGTATCGCATGATGAAATAGAAAAGCTAATAATAGAGCATGTCATAAATCCTGTGTTACCTGAAAACTTAATACATAACGATACAAGGTATCTTGTTAATCCAACTGGAAGATTTGTATTAGGAGGCCCTCATGCGGATTCAGGTTTAACAGGAAGAAAAATAATAGTAGATACTTACGGCGGATGGATACCACACGGAGGCGGAGCATTTTCAGGTAAAGACCCCACAAAAGTAGATAGGTCTGCACATTATATGTCAAGATACGTTGCAAAAAATATTGTAGCAGCAGGTTTGGCTGATGAAGTCATGATACAATTAGGTTATGCAATTGGCGTTGCTAAACCCGTATCATTATTGATTGATACTAAAGGAACAGCAAAAGTTGATGAAGAAAAACTTTTCGAAGTAATTACAAAGCTGTTTGATTTTAGACCTGGAGCTATAATAAAAAATCTTGGATTACTAAAACCTATTTACAAACAAGCGGCAGCTTACGGACATTTCGGAAGAACAGATATAGACTTACCGTGGGAAAAGCTTGATAAAGTGGAAGAACTGAAAGCAGCTTTCGATTTAAAATAGATAATTTAGGAGGTAATTAAAGTGCCAAATGTAAAATCAGCAAAAAAAAGAGTGAAACAGACAGAAGTTAGAAGGTTAAGAAACAAAGCATATAAAACTAGAGTAAAAAATGTTATTAAAAAAACATTGGCTGCAATTAATGCTAATGCTGAAAGAGAAGAAACATTAAATCTTCTTTCTGAAGCATTCAAAGCGATTGATAAAGCTCAAACAAAAGGTGTATTACACAAAAATACAGCTGCAAGGAAAAAATCAAGATTACACAAAAAAGTAAAGATTTACTTGGGAGAAGTAGCTCCAGAAAATTAAAAATAATTCCCGGCCTACGGCCGGGTTTTTATGTAAAAACGGAGGAAAAAATGTTTTATTTATTAAACCCGAAAAAATTTAATGATTTTCCAGTAACTATAGAAAATATTTTTAATTCTAAAAAAAGAAATCTCACAGTTGAAATAGGCTTTGGTGGCGGAGAATATCTTGCAGAACTTTCAAATAACAACAAAGATAATTATTTTATTGGAATTGAAACCTCAATAACTTCATGTTTGAGAACTGAAAAAAAGTTAAGCAAATATTCATTAAAAAATGTTAAAATTATAAATGACGATGCAAAATTTGTTATAAGAGAGCTTTTTGATGAAGAATCAATAAAAAAAATAATAGTAAATTTTCCTTGTCCTTGGCCCAAAAAAAGACATGAAAACAAAAGAATTTTTGATGACTCTTTTATAAATACTTTGAATAATGTTTTAGAAATAAATGGAGAAATAGAATTGGCAACAGACGTTGAATGGTATAGTTTAGAAGTTAAAGAACAATTTGAAAAAAATGAGAATTTTGAAATTGTAAAATATGAAAAGAATTTTGATAGAACCCCTAAAACAAGATATGAAATGAAATGGGAAGAAATGGGAAGAGATAAATATTTATTAATAATTAGAAAGAAAAAACATTTAAAAATAAAAAGAATACTGGAGGAGAAAAGCGAAATGCCTCATTCAAAAATTCAGGAAATAAATGAAGAAAATATTTTTTCCTTGAAAAACAAAAAAATTTCAGAAAATGAAAAAATAATAGTTATAAAAAATGTTTTTAAATCAGAAGATTCTTATTTAATAAAAACTTATACATCAGAAGAAGAATATGATCAAGAATTTTTTCTTGTATTGTATAAAAAAGATAATTATTGGTTATTAAAACTTGATGAAATAACTAATCCATATAGGACACCAGCGGTTAAATTAAGTGTAGAAAAAATATCAGAATATATAAGCAGGTGAATAATATGAAAATAGGTGTTATAGGAAGTGGAAGTTGGGGAACAGCTATAAGTATACTTTTAGACCAAAATGGTCATAATGTAAAAGTTTATTCAAGAGATAAAGAAACCTTAGAAAGATTTAACAGAGGAGAAAATCCCTACTTCTTGCCTGGAATTCCTATAAATAAAAGAATAAAAGCATACGATGATTTTGAATGTGTAACAAATGAAGTTGAAATAATAGTGCTTGCAGTACCCGCTCAAGCTGTTAGAGAAGTTGTTAAAAAAATAAAAAATAAAAAAGCAATAATAGTAAATTTATCTAAAGGAATAGAAATAGAAACTGGCAAACTTGTAAATCAAATTGTTTCTGAAGAACTTGGCGATGTAAAATACTGTTGTTTAAGTGGGCCAAGCCATGCAGAAGAAGTTGCAAGAAATATTCCGACAGGAGTTGTAATTGCAGGAGTTGATGAAAAAATTAATAAAGTTGTTCAAAAAACTTTTAGCAATGTCTCTTTCAGGGCATACACAAATTTAGATTTGATGGGAGTTGAAATTTGCGGAGCTTCTAAAAACATATATGCAATAGCAGCGGGAACAATAGATGGTTTTGGTAATTGGGATAATACAAAAGCCTTTTTGATAACAAGAGCTCTTGTAGAAATGTCAAGATTAGGAGAATTCTATGGCGGAACAAAAGAAACATTTATGGGATTAGCAGGAGCAGGAGATATGATAGTTACATGTAACAGTCAGCATTCAAGAAATAGATACGTTGGAGAACTTCTTGGGAAAGGTAAAAAATTAAAAGATATACTTAATTCTATGAATATGGTTGCAGAAGGTGTTTATACGTGTAAAGCTGTTTATAATTTAATAAAAAAACATAATATTGAAATGCCTATTGCAGAGAAAATTTATGATGTAATGTACAATGAAGAAGAACCAAGACAAGCAATTCACGATTTAATGAGTAGAACTTTAAAATCAGAAATATAAAAAATGGAGGTATTACATTATGCAAATTGGTTTGGATCAAATAATACAAGTAATAATGCAAAGACTGGAAGGAATTGAAATGTCTGTAGAGGACATAAAATTTAGAACAAATATTGCTTTAAGACTTTTAAGAAAAAATGATTTAATGCAAGATGAAGATTTAGAAACAGCCGTTAAAAATGAATACACCGCTCTCACAGAATTAGAAAGCGAAGAAATAGAAATGAACGAAGAACAAATTAAACAAATTTCAAAAGGAATATTACAATGGGTTGACAACGATTTAGAAGAAATGAAAGAAAAAATAAGAGATTATCATGAAAAAATGAAAGAAATGATGGAAAAAGAAAATAATAAAAGTGATATAAGTGTTGCACCAGCTGATTTAATTAATAGATTAGACGGTATGAAAAAATCTGGAAATGATAAAAAAGGCGGCAAAATTATTTTATAAAAAAGATGTACTCTTTACGAGTACATCTTTTTTTAATCAATCAAAATATTTAGATCTCTTAAGGCATTTAAAACGCATAAATACTGATTTTCATTATCATATTCAATTTTATGAAGGTGAATACCGTGATTTACAATAGATAACGGGTTAGAAGTTTTTATTTTATCTAAAAAAATATCTATATCAATATGATTTTCTATTTCTAAAGAACCGATTAACTGCCCATAAACCGGATGTTCTACTGTAACATCAATAACCTTTGCACCACAATCTATAATGGTACGTAATTCAATTTCAATTTCATTTTTTTCATGTTTAACTGCAATTGTTTTAAATAGATTTTCTGAAGAATTAATATAATAACCTTTTGAAGAAGAAATAATATTATAGCCTTCAGCTTTTAAAATAGAAATATCTTTTACAATAACTTGTCGAGTTACATTAAAAGATTCAGCTAAATCATGTCCCGGTACATAATTTTTAGAATTTTCTAACAATTTCAAAATATGATCTCTTCTAATTTTAGTATCCATCAGTAAATATCCTTTGATTTAGTTTCTGGAAGAAACTTATAATTAAATAATCCGGTAATTAGAAAAAGAATAGAAATTCCAAACAAACCTAACATCATATTATCTTTAGAAATAAAAAATGAAGTATAAAACGGTGCTAAAAATCCTGCAAATCTTGTTACTGCACCTGAAGTGCCGTTAGCAGTACCTCTGAATTGAGTTGGGAAAAGTTCTGGAGTATAAGCATAAGTAATTCCCCATGCTCCTAAACAAAAAACTGAAACTATGAGACCTAAAATTAAAACTAAAATATTATTTGCCGAAAGAGCGAAAAATACCATAGAAAAAGCAGTACCCAAAGTAAATAACAAAATTGATTTTCTTCTTCCAATTTTTTCAATTAAATAAGCAGATAATAAAAAACCCGGAAGTTGTGCAACTAACATAAAAAAAGTATAAAAATCAGTAGTTACTACGTCAACACCTTTATTTAATAATATATCTTTTATCCAGACAAAAATTCCATAATATCCAAAGCTCATAGTAAACCACAACAAAAAAATATTTATAGAAATTTTTCTAAATTTGGGAACAAACAAATTAAAAAAAGTAATACTTTTGACATTTTTTAAGGAATTATCAAAATCTTTTGCGGATAAATTAGTTTTATACAATTTGTTAAATTTTTCAAACTTATGTTTTGTAATTAAATATTTTGGAGACTCCGGAAAAAAACATAAAACTACAGCGGGAATTAAACCTAAAATTAAGAAATAATAATCAGATCTCCATGAAAAATTTCTTCCAATCAAAAGATGGATAATAGCAATAAAAATACTTCCAAAAGCCCAGCTTGTTTCTAAAAATACCAAATACTTCCCTCTAAATGAAATATGAAGAAATTCGGTTAAATAAGTATTTATTGCGGGCATTAAACCACCAAATCCAAATCCAGAAATCACTCTAAAAATCATAAACATAGCAGGAGTTGTAGAAAAACCACTTAAAAAACCAAAAATGCTTCCAATTATTAATAAAACAATTGAAGTAGTCTTTCTTCCAAAATAATCAGAAATTAATCCTGAAGAAATCGCCCCTAAAAACATCCCTAAAAAAGTAGAACTAGCAAGAGAGGAAGTAAAAGTTTTAGTTAAATTCCATTCTTGCATAATACTTCCCAAAGTAAAACTTAAAATTAAAACACTTGCAGCAACCATAGACCAAGCAAATGAAGAAAAAATTAAAAGAGTACGAGCTTTTCTTTTAGTAACAGAATTTTCAATGATTTTTTCTAAATTCATATTATCCCTCCGTTATATACTGTATATACAGAATTTTAACATCGAAATATTAACTTAAATATGAAATTTAGGTAAAATTTATTAGTTATAAAGTTGGAAAGTAGAAAGAAAAAACATTAAAACAATTATTTTGCTTAATTCCCCTCTTGAGGGGTGGCAATCGGAGATTGACGGGGTGGACAAGTTTTTGTAAATGCTTATAATGAGGTGTTAAACACTGGATAAAATAAATCGCTCACAAGATCAAATTTTCTAAAAAACAGCTTTCGCTCGGTCAAAAAATTGCTAAAAATAGAAAACTCGCTACGCTCAGACATGCTATTTTCTTACGCATTTTTTGATTCGCTCAATTGTTTTTTTTGACGAAAATTCTCAATTGCTCGCTACTTTATTTCATCCATATTTACCGTAAAACTATTATTAAAAAAGACTTTGAAATAATTTGCATTTTGAGGATATGGAAAGGTTTTCAATGTAGTGTAACAACCACAAGTTTTCTGCGAGGGCACTGAAAAAGTCAAAATTTGATTTTTTGCTATACTTTATAATGTGTTTTTTGTTTGGTGCAATCTATATGTTGTATATAAAAAATTGAAAATCGGACTTTTTCATTGGCCTCTTTTCTGCGCGGCGTTACAGCGCATATGACAACATAAATGTTTTTATGAATAGTTTTTGGGAAATCATAAATCTATTTTTTAATTTCTCTTTTCAATATTTTAAGCACTTTTCCATTTAAACAATTAAACATTTTGGTTCTCTGAAAATTTTTGTGGGCAATTATAAAAAGTTTAAACTTATAAATATTAAAAGAAAATTATGTGATGTGTCATTTCGAACGAAAAAGTGGCCTTCTTTTGAGGAGAAATCTGCGAATTTGCGATTTTATGTTTTGAAATAATTTAATAAAAAGCCAAAATGCGCAGATCTCTCCTCCAAAAAACGTCGTTCGAGATGACAGAGCATAAAAAAAGTTTTTAGTTTATGTATAAACTTCAATAACTTTTTTAAAAACCAACTATCAATCAATAATTTTTACCCACACTTTTTTACATAAATCCAACATTTTTTGTTTTTCCTAACCAACTTTCTACTTTCCAACTTTTTCACAATGAGGACAAAACTTGTTTAAAGGGCAGTTATTACATAAAGGCTTTTGTGGTTTGCATGTTTGTTGTCCGAAAGCTACCATACAACCATTCAGAGGACCCCAAAGCTCTTTTTCTATAACTTTCATCAATTCAAGTTCTGAATCATCAGTTTTTTTAGTATCAATCCATTCCAACCTATTTGCTATTCTATGAACATGAGTATCAACTGCCATTGTTGGAATTTTATAACCAATAAAAAGAACAATATTTGCCGTTTTTCTTCCTACTCCTGGAAGTTTTACAAGTTCTTCAATAGTATTTGGAACTATTGAATTATACTTTTCAACAATAATTTTTGAAGTTTCTATAATATTTTTTGATTTTTGATTGTACATTCCAGCAGGTTTAATTAAATCAGAGATATCTTTATATAGAGCTTTTGAAAGTTTTTCGGGAGCATCATATTTTTCAAATAAATTATAAGATGCTTTTAACATATTTTCATCTTTTGTTCTTTGTGAAAGGATAGTGCTTATAAGAATTTTAAAAGGATCAAAAAAATGATGCTTATATGGATAATTTTCAATAATAATAATTGCCTCTTCATTAAAATTTCTTTTCATATCTCAACTCCCTCAATAATGTGGTATAATATTATTATAAAAAATATATATTTTTTATTCATAAATTTTTTGAAAATTTATTGTATAATAATTATTTTAGAAATAAATTGAACGGGAGGTAATATTATGGCAGACATGGATGTTTATTTAAGTGTTTTTATTGAAGAAGCGAAAGAAAACGTTCAAATCCTTAATGATGCCCTTTTAGTCTTGGAAACAGATTCAAAAAATAAAGAAAAAATAAATGAAATTTTTAGAGTAATGCATACTTTAAAAGGTATGGCAGGTACTTTAGGTTTTGATGAATTCGCAAAATTATGTCATGTAATGGAAAACACTTTAGTAGAAATAAGAACCGAAAAAATTGAAGTTGATGACACTATAATGAATTTACTTTTTAGAGGCTTGGACGCTCTTACTGAAGCTTTAGAAGATATTTCTTCTGGTGGAAATGGTCTAACAAAAGAAGTAGAAAAATTAACTGTAGATTTTGACAATATATTAAAATCTGGAAAAGCTTCGTCTGGAAAAAAGAAAATTAAAATTGAAAGTGTTAAAGAGGAAGATATTGAAGAAAAGGCTTCTGAAGATATTTTTCAAGGAAAAGAAAATTTGGAATTAACTTTAGATATAAGCGATGCGATTAAAGATACATTAAAAAAAGTAAAAAAAGAAGCAGAAAAGAAAAAATTAAATTTTTATTTCGTTAAAATAGTATTGGATGAAGGAGTACAATTAAAGCTTGCAAGAGCTTATATGATAGTTCATAAATTTGAAGAAATTGGTTGTGAGCTAGTTTATGCAGACCCTTCAGTAGAAGACTTAGAAGAAGAAAGATTTGATAGAGAAATGTTTTTTGGAACTGTAGGTTCTGCAGATTCCGAAGATATATATAATAATATAAATTCAATATCGGAAATTGATAGTATTGAAATTCAAACATATGAAGAATTGCTAAAACCAAAAAAACAAAAATTAGAAAGTTTTGAAAACTCTGAAGAAGAAAATCAGGAATATGACTTAGATTTCAAGAATGATAAAAAAGAAGAAGAAAATTTTACAGATGAAAAAAAGAAAATTAAAACATCACAATCTATAAGAGTAGATATAAACAAACTTGATTCTTTAATGAATCTGATGGCCGAATTGGTTATATCAAGAAGCAGAATTTTAGAAACTTTAAAAAAATATACTATAAAAGAAGTTGATGAAAGTCTTTCTCAACTATCTAGAATAACGCTTGATCTTCAAAATGTTGTAATGAAAGTTAGGATGGTTCCGATCTCTTTTGTTTTCAATAGATTTCCAAGATTAGTTAGAGACATATCAAAAGATTTAGGCAAAGATATTAATTTTATTATGGAAGGTGAAGAAACAGAACTTGATAGAACCGTTGTAGATGAGATAGGAGATCCATTAGTACATTTAATAAGAAATGCTGCTGATCATGGAATTGAATCTTCAGAAAAGAGAATAAGCAAAGGAAAAAATAAAATAGGAACAATAAAATTATCTGCAAGACATGAAGGAAATAGTATTATAATTCAAATTGAAGATGATGGTGGCGGATTAGACAGAAATGCTATCTTAAAAAAAGCTATAGAAAGAAGATTAATAGAACCTTCATCTGCTCAAATAATGGACAATGATGAAGTATATAATCTCATTTTTATGCCTGGTTTTTCAACAGTTCAAAATCCTACAGAACTTTCTGGAAGAGGTGTGGGAATGGACGTTGTCAAATCAACAGTAGAAAAATTAAAAGGAAATGTAACTGTTGAATCTGAGAAAGGAAAAGGAACAAAAGTAATAATAAGACTTCCATTAACCTTAGCAATTATTGAAGCATTATTAGTTACAGTAAAGGATCAGGTATTTGCAATTCCTATTGCAAATATTGATACAACACAAAAATTAAATTATGGAGAATTAAAAGAAGTACAAGATAGAGAAGTATTCTTACTTAGAGGAGAAGTGATTCCTATAGTAAGATTAAAACAACTCTTTAATTTAGAAAGCGAAAAAGAAAATATTCAAGAAAATATTGTAATAATAAAAGTAGGAAACAAAAAATATGGAATTATTGTTGAAAAATTATTGGGTCAAGAAGATATTGTAATAAAATCATTAGGACGATTATTAACTGATGTAAATGAGTTTAGTGGAGGTGCTATTCTTGGCGACGGAAGAATAGCTTTGATATTAGACGTTTCAGCATTAGTTTAAGGAGGGAAAAACATGAAGGATGTTCTTTCATTTCAAATTTTAAATCAAGAATTTGCTTTAGAAGTTGATTATATAGAATCTGTTTCGGATTTACTTGAAATAACTCACGTTCCAAATGCTAAATATTTTATTAACGGAGTAATCAATCTAAGAGGAAGAATAGTTCCCGTTATTGATTTAACTAAAATATTAAATTTAAAAACAAAAGAAGATCACAAATTTGAAAATATATTAATTTTAAAAATTGAAGAAGAGGAAATAGGAATATTTGTAGACGATGTAAAAAATGTTTTATCAATAGATCCAGACAAATTAGAAAATTTTCAAACTAATAACGAAGTATATGCAGGTAAAGTAAAAGGCGTAATAAAAGTGGGTAATAGACTTATAGTATTTTTGGATATAAAAGAAATATTAAACTTCGATAGAGAAAATATATCATAAAAAATAAATATTAATTTTTTTGGGAGGTGCTTTTACAAATGAGTAAAAGGATATTAATTACTGATGATGCTGCTTTTATGAGAATGATATTAAAAGATATTGTAACAAAAGCAGGATATGAAGTTGTTGGAGAAGCTGCAAATGGTCAAGAATCTGTTGAAAAATATAAAGAATCAACTCCTGATTTTGTAACTATGGATATTACAATGCCAGTTATGGATGGAATACAAGCAATTAAAGAAATAAAAGCATTCGACCCTAAAGCAAAAATTATTGTTTGTAGTGCTATGGGCCAACAAGCTATGGTTATAGAAGCTATACAGGCAGGAGCTAAAGATTTTATTGTAAAACCTTTTCAAAATAATAGAGTTATAGAAGCTATACAGAAATTGGAGCAGGAATAATGCTATCAGAGGTTTCGACTTCTATTCAGTCCTCCACAGCTAACAGCAGTGGAGGAATTTATTCATTGATTTGGATAGGTGTTTTAACTTTAATTTTAATAATATTTATGTTTTTGTATTTTTTTCTTTTAAAAACAATAAAAAACAAAAAAAATAATTCTGGAATTTTCTTCATAAAAAAATTTTTTGTGGACAGAAATATTTATGTTGGAATATTAAAAATATTTGATGAGTATTATCTAATTTTATTTACTAATAGTTCTTCTGAAATAATAAAAAAACTATCTTATGAAGAAGTAAATGATATTGCAGGAGACAAAAAAAATTTCATGAATTATTTTGGACATTTTCTCAATAAGGAGAAAAAATCAAATGAGGAATAAATTTCTAAAAAAGTTTTTAATAATCGTTTTTTTATTACTAATTCCTGTTTTAGTTAACTCTCAACCGGAACCCCTTCAAATTCCTGACATAAGTATAAATTTTAATAATAATGAAGGATTTTCAACAACATTAACACCCACTTTGGAAATATTTTTAATTATAACCGTATTATCTATAGCTCCTAGTTTGTTGATGCTTCTAACTTCATTCACGAGAATCGTAATTGTTCTAGGATTTACCAGACAAGCTTTAGGAACCAGACAAGCTCCTCCAAACCAAGTTTTAGTAGCTCTTGCGTTATTCTTAACTATAATGATAATGTTTCCAATTTTTACAAATATTTATGATAATGCTATAACCCCTTATAATGAAGGAATAATAGGTTACGAAGAAGCTGTAGAAAGAACTTGGGAACATTTTCAAACTTTTATGCTTAACGAGATTACAGCTCATAAAAATCAAGATAATATTTTTATGCTTGCTTCTGCATTAAATGTCGAAATATCAGATATAGCAGACACGCCTTTTCAAATACTTATTCCATCATTTGTTTTAAGCGAATTAGAAATTTCTTTTAAAATGGGAATTTTAATTTATTTACCTTTCATAATAGTTGATATGATAGTTGCAAGTATACTTCTTTCTATGGGTATGATGATGATTCCACCAGTATTGATATCTTTACCTTTCAAATTATTGTTATTTGTATTAATAAACGGTTGGGATTTACTTGTAGGAAGTCTAGTCAGAAGTTTTTCTGGAGGTTAATTAAATGACAGAAGAAGTTTTCATAGAAATATTTATTGAAGGAATATATATTTTTTTGAGTTCAATAGCCCCTATATTAATAGTAAGCATAATTGTAGGTTTAACAATCAGTATATTTCAAACTGTTACTTCTATTCAAGAGCAAACTTTGACATTTGCACCTAAAATAATTATAACTTTTTTAGCTGTTGGGTTTCTTTTTTCTTGGATAATTCAAAAAATTGCAGATTATGCATATGTTCTTTTTACTACATATTTAGGGATGATTTAATTGGAATTTTTAGGATATAATTTATTGGTTTTTTATTTTGTTATGGCAAGATTTATAGGATTAGGATTGCTTATACCTTTATTTGGTGGGAACTCTTTTCCGCGAGCTCCAAAAGTATTTCTAACTTTGTGTTTATCATACATGGTTTTTATAAATATAAATCAAACATATCCTGTAGAAGTTCCAATATCTTATATTGTAATTAATTTATTAAGTAATTTTTTAGTAGGAATAATAATTGGAATAGTAATGATGCTTGTTTTATATTCTCTGCAGTTTGCTGGAGAATTTATAGGATTTCAAATGGGCTTTGCAATGGCAAATATTTTTAATCCTGATTTAGAAGAAGAAATATCAATAGTTTCACAACTCTCTTATTTTTTTGGTATTTTTATTTTTTTTATATTTAAAGGGCATATTTTTATGTATACATTACTTATAGAATCATTTGAAAAAGTTCCTGTAATTTTTTCTTTCGATTCAAATATCTTTATGATAATAAGTATAAAACTTGCGGAAGTTTTTGTTATTGGCTTTCAATTTGCAATGCCTTTAGTTGCTATTATGATTTTCATAAAATTGTCTCTCGGAATTATTTCAAGACTTATACCTCAGATGAATGTTTTTATGGTAGGTCTTCCATTACAAGTGGGAGTAGGATTTCTAATTTTTATGGTGGTGGTTTTAACGTGGAAAGACGAATTTTTAAAAGCTTTTTTCGAAATTTATTCGTGGCTAAAAAACTTTATTCCGATGATTTCAAAATAAATATACAGCTTTTTGCAGATCCAGATAAAACTGAAGATCCTACAGCAAGAAAACTTGCAAAAGCGAGAGAAGAAGGGAACATTCCTCAATCAAAAGAATTCATACAAGCTATGGGTTTTTTGGGTATAAGTGCTTTATTATATGTTTTTATTACTCCAATATTTTCAGATGTTATAAATTTATTTTATGATTATTTTGATCTTGATATAAGAAATATTGACGAAAACGCTTTACTATTTGTATTTTTTCAACACAGTGCTTTATATTTAAAATTAGCCGCTCTTTTTATTGGTGGGATGGTTTTAACACTTATTCTTTCAATGCTTCAGACAAAATTTTTAATTGCTCCTAAAGCGATGAAGTTAAATCTCGGAAAATTAAATCCTATAAAAGGATTTAAAAAGATATTTTCATTTAAATCAGTAGTAGAGTTAATTAAATCTTTGATAAAAATTGCAGTTGTAGGGTATCTTTCATATAGTATTATAGTAAATAATTTAAATGATATAATTGAGTTATCAACTATGGAAGTTATGTTTTCTTTCCAATTTGTTGGTAATATAGCACTTGAAATAATGTTTAAACTTGGAATAGCCTTACTAATAATTAGTATAGGAGATATTTTTTATCAAAAATATGAATATAAAAAAGAGTTAAAGATGACAAAAAAAGAAGTTAAAGATGAGAGAAAAGACATCGAAGGAAACCCTGAAGTAAAAAGAAAACAACGACAAATAATGCAGCAATTCGTTTTTTCAAGAATGATTCAAGAAGTACCTACAGCGGATGTTGTTGTTACAAATCCTACACATTATGCTGTTGCTATAAAATATGATACTCAAAAAATGTCTGCACCTAAAATTGTTGCAAAAGGAGCAGATGAAATAGCCGAAAAAATTAAACAAGTAGCTAGAGAAAACAATGTTCCGATAATTGAAAAACCTGTTTTGGCAAGAATGTTGTATAATAATTTAGAAATTGACGAATACGTGTCAGAAGAATTTTATAAACCAGTTGCGGAATTGTTAGCATATGTATATAATTTAAAAGATAAGAAAAAATAAGAGGTGTTTTATGGAATTTAAATTTAAAGGATTAGATATACTAGTTTCTTTACTTATAGTAGGGATAGTAATACTTCTCGTTCTACCAATTCCGTCATTTCTTTTGGATTTTTTGCAACTTTTTAATATAACATTATCTATAATAATATTACTTTCAACATTGTATATAAGAAAAGCATTGGAAATATCTTCTTTTCCATCTATTTTACTTGTAACAACACTTTTAAGACTATCTTTAAATGTATCTTCTACAAGACTAATTCTTCTACAAGGACAAAATTTTGAAGGAAAAGTAGTAAGAGCTTTTGGTGAATTCGTTGTTGGAGGAAATTATGTTGTAGGGATAGTAATATTCTTGATTTTAGTTTTAATACAATTTTTAGTTATAACAAAAGGTGCCGAAAGAATATCAGAAGTAGCCGCAAGATTCACTCTTGATGCCATGCCAGGAAAACAGATGAGTATAGATGCGGATTTATCTTCAGGTCTAATGACAGAAGAAGAAGCAAAGAATAGAAGAGAAGAAATAAGAAGAGAAGCGGATTTTTATGGAGCAATGGATGGAGCAAGTAAATTTGTTAGAGGAGATGCTATTGCGGGATTAATAATTACAATAGTGAATGTTTTAGCTGGAATTTTAGTAGGGGTATTAATGCACAGTATGGATGTTGGACAAGCAGCTTCTATTTATTTATTACTTACAATAGGTGATGGATTAGTTGCACAAATACCCGCTCTTTTAATTTCAACTTCTTCTGCAATGATAGTATCAAGAGCAGCCTCAAAAGATAATTTCGGACAAGATGTAGTAAGAGAACTAACTAATGAAAGAAAAGTAATAGCTCTTTCTGGAGCACTCGTACTTGCTTTAGGATTATTAACCCCACTTCCAGTGTTACCAGCACTTTTATTAGGTGGAGGTTTACTATCTTTATTTTTTGCTGAAAGACAAAATGAGAAAAAAAATGCTTCATTTCAAATGGCAGGAGCTTCTTATGTTCCCAAACAATCATCTGATTCTAAAAAACAAGATATGTCTTCAACTGAAAGAAAGAATGTAATTCCACCTTTAACTTCAGCAGAGGAAGTATCAGAAGTTATTCAAAATGATACAGTTGAAGTTGATATAGGATACGGGTTAATACCACTTGCAGATCCTTCTCAAGGTGGAGATCTTCTTGATAGAATAACAGTAGTAAGAAAGCAAATAGCATATGAAATGGGGATAGTTATTTCTCCTGTTAGAATAAGGGATAGTGTTTTACTTAGCTCAAGCGAATATGCTATTAAATTAAAAGGTGTTGAAATAGGAAGATTTGAATTAATACCAGATAGACTTTTAGCTATTAACTCTGGAATGGCTGCTGAAAAAATTTCTGGAATCAGTACAAAAGAACCTTCTTTTGATCTTGATGCATATTGGATTGATGAAAAAGTGAAAGAAAAAGCAGTAAGCTTAGGATACACTGTTGTTGATGCACCTAGTGTTTTTGCAACACATCTCTCTGAAATTATAAAAAGATATTCTTATGAGATAGTTGGAACAAGAGAATTAGAAATTCTTATAGACGGATTAAGAGTGAAAAATGCATCTATTGTAGATATGCTCATACCTAATCTATTGAAAATGCATGAATTAAAAACAATAATAAAAAATTTATTATATGAAGGAATTTCAATTAGGAATCTCCCCATTATTTTTGAAAATCTTATAGAGTGTACAGATAAATATGGCAGAGATACCGAAAGACTATATGAAGAAGTTAGGATTTCTTTAGGGAGACAAATATGCGATGCACTTAAATCTTCTGATATGATGCTTCATGTAGCGGCTTTAGATTCAATAATAGAAAGAAAAATTCTTGAATCTTTAAAAGAAGGAGAAAAAGAAACTTATATAGCTTTAGAACCAGAATATAGTAATTTATTAATTGAAAAAATTTCTCAAAGTCTTGAAAATCTTATGATGAAAGGATACAATCCTGTATTAATATGTTCTAAAAGTATAAGATATCCTTTATCTAGATTAGTATTAAGATTTGTGAAAAATATAAGTATAATTTCATATGAAGAAGTTCCAGGGGATATAGCACTTAATGTAGATATGGTTGTATCTTTTTAAGGAGGTAAAAAATGAAAGTAAAAAAATATCATGTTAAAACTATTTCTGAAGCTATGGAAAAAATTAGAATGGAATTCGGTGATGATGCTTACATATTAGATACAAAAAAAGTAAAAAAAGGTGGTTTTTTAGGTATTGGAGGCGAAAAATATCTTGAAGTGACTGTATTAAGTGAGCAAAATTCAAAAGAAGAAAATTTTAATAAAGAAACTAATGCTAATAAAAATGATATGTATAATATGAAATCAATGTTAGAAAGAAACAAGAGATTAAATGATAGAATTGAAAAAAACAAAAAAGAAGAATCTGCAGAATCAAAATCTGAAAATGCTGAGAGGGAACTTTTAGATTTTATAAGGGCACAAAGAGAAGTATCTAAAAAAATAGACCATTCGGCAGATAGTTTTTATAGAAATACTGCAGAATATGATGATAAAAAAACAACTTATTCAGAAATTGGAAAAGAAAAAAATAATTTTAAAGAAGAAAAAACAAATAAAGATATCGATGAATTAAAAAAAATGATTTATTCTTTAAATAATAAAATAGACGGCTCAGCACAAAATAGAAATGATTTGAAAATGGCCTTAAAAAATATAGATTTAGATGATAACCTAATAAATGATTTTTTTGAAAAAATAAAAAATATAAAAATAGAAGATGATTGGAAAAATGATAATCAGATAAGAAATATTTTTTCTGAATTATTAAAAAATTCTTTTAGCAAGAGAGAAGAATTTTTTAAAGGTAAAGTAATGCTTGTAGGAGCTACCGGGGTAGGAAAAACTACTACAATTGCTAAACTTGCAGCAATGGAGAAAAAAAATAATAAGAAAGTTGCTATCGTTACTATTGACACTTATAGAATAGCAGCAGCCGATCAGCTAAAAATTTATGCAGATATTATGGGAATTCCAGCACAGGTTTGTTATACTCCGAAAGATTTGAAAATAACTTTGGAATCGCTAGTAGATTATGATGTGATATTTATAGATACTGCAGGAAGAAGCCATAAAAATGATCTTCAGCTCGGTGAATTAAAAGTATTTATAGATACTATAAAACCCGATATAAAATTGTTATTATTAAATTCAAATACGCGAACAAAGGATTTAATAAATATATATGAAAAGTTTTCAATTGCAAATCCTAACGGAATAATTTTTACAAAAATAGATGAAACATCGTCTTACGGACAAATGTTTTCAGTATTAAATAATTCAAAAGTTCCCGTATTTTTTATTACGGACGGTCAAAAAGTACCTGATGATATAAAACGATTTGATGCGGCCGCTTATATAGAGGTTTTGCTTGAGGAGGTATTTCAATGAGTAATAATTATCATGATCAGGCTGAAAATTTGAGAAAACATTTTCAAGATGCCGAAACAAAAATAATAACTATTTCTGGAGGAAAAGGAGGAGTAGGGAAATCTGTTTTTTCTGTAAATATAAGCAGTGAACTTGCTCTTAGAAAAAACAAAGTCCTTCTTTTTGATTCTGATGCGGGTTTTGCAAATGCATCAATACTTTTAGGAAAAACTGTAAAAAAAACGTTGAGTGATTATATTGACGGGAAAATTTCTATTGAAGATTGTGTTCATGAAACTGATTCTGGAGTTAATGTAATAAGTACAGGATTTGATTTTAAAGACTGGAAATTATTTCAAAATAATTTTAATGGAACAATGGCTCAAGAGTTTCTTGCCTTGGCAAGAAAACATGATTATGTTATAATTGATACAGGAGCAGGTTATTCAGATAAATTAATACATTTTTATCTTGCTTCAGATAAAATATTTCTTGTAACTGTGCCCGAACCTACAGCAATAGTTAATGCTTATACTCTTATAAAAGCATTATCTATGCTAGACGTTGATTCAGAACTTGATGTAATTTTAAATATGATTACTGATAAATCTGAAATAAGATCTGTAGAAGAAGTATTAAGAAAAACAGTTAAAAATTTTTTAAATAAAGATATAAATAATTTTTACAAATTTGTACATGAAAAATCAATACACGAAAGTGTCAAAAGGCAAATACCAATAGTAAGATACAAAGAAAACAACGCTTTTTCAAAAAATTTAAAAATTCTTGTTGATGATATAACAAACAATAAAAGAACAAAAAAATTAAGTTTTACTGAAAGATTTAAAAAAATTATTGGTATTGAAGTGAGATAATATGAGAAAAGAATTTATATATATTTTATTAAAACTTTCATTGTATAGGGGAAATACAATAGAATTTTTTTCAAAAAATTTTAATGGAAAAACAAAAATAATTAATTTTAATAAGTTAGAAATACACTTAGTAAAGCCAAAAGCTGATTTTACATTAAACGATATAATTAATATAGAAGTTTATTGTAATGGTGTGTTCAAATTAAGTGGAAATATAGTAAATATAACTGAAGAAGCTTTAAAAGTTAAATTAAAGACAGATTTTCAGTATATTTCAAAAAGAAAAGATTTTAGGGTTCCCGTTATGCTTCCAGTAATTATAGACGAGAAATATAGAGGCGTAATTTTAGATTACAACAAAAAAAATATTTTTTCAGTATTAATTTTTTCAAACACAAAAATAAATCATGAAAAAGTTAATATAAAAATAAAAAATGATGAAAATTTAAAATTATCTGGAAAAGTATTATTCAAAAGAGATGAAATTTTTAATCTTGAAAAATACATTATTCAAATAGAAGAAAGTTCAGAAAAATTGAAAAAAATACTTACAGATATATATGAATATTATGTTTAATTAGGGGTGGAAAATGTCAAGCTTTTTAGAAAAAGTCTATTCAAAATTGAATCTGTCAGTCAATATGCCATTAGAAATTGAAGTTTTAGATAAAAATGCTCCTGGAAGATATAGAAGTATAATTTTGGAGTATGATCCTTCAATTCAAATAGCAAGAATAGGAGTTCCTATTTATAAAGGAACTTTTATAAGAGTTTTTGGTGGAACAGAAGTTAAGATAAGAGTTTTTTCAAGTAATGCAGTATTTTTATTTAGCAGTAAAATTACTGGAAAAGGCAAAGAAGGAAATGTAAGATATTTAACAGTAAACGTTCCTGAAGTTATATACAGAGTTCAGAGAAGAATACATGTTAGAGTATCTATAGTAGAAGAAGGATATTTATATAAAACTGAAGAATATGAAAAAAACGAAGAACCTAAAAAATATCGATTTGTTTCTAAAGATTTTAGTGCGGGTGGAATATCAATTGTTGCAAAAGAAAACTTAAAAAATAGCGAAAAAATTTTAGTAAATATAAATTTTAGAAATGAAATGAAATTTGAGAACAAACCTTGTTCCGTAATAAGAAAAATAGGAGAAACTGAATTTAACGAAGGAATATACGGAATAAAATTTGAAGATGTTTCATATAATGAAGAAAAAGAAATCGTAAAATTCGTTTTCAAATATCAAATAGAATCATCTAAAAAAAATAAAAGAATTTAAGGAGGGCTTGGGAAAATGTCTTTATATGACAACATAGATAAAATAAGATTAGACGCGTTAAAAGAACTTGGTAATATAGGTGCAGGAAATGCTGCTACGTCAATATCAATGATGTTAGATAAAAAAGTTGATATAAATGTTCCAGATGTTACAGTTGTTCCAATGTCTGATTTATGGAAAAAATTTATTAATCCAGAAGAAATCACTGCTGGAGCAATGATAGGGGTTGAAGGTGAGTTAAGCGGAGCAATACTATTTTTAGTAGGTGCAGAAGATATTAAAAAGTTACTTGAAATGATGATGTTACCAAGACCAGAAGATCTTACACAACTTGATGAGATAACAACTTCAGCAATTGGAGAATTAGGAAATATTATGTGTAGCTCGTATATAGTATCTCTATCTTCATTTACAGGATTTAATATTCATTCAATGCCGCCGAATGTTGTGGTTGATATGGTAGCTGCGGTAGTTGCAGAAGTTTCTTTGATTAACTCTGAAGGAGAAGATTACATACTTCTTATAGAAACTGATATGAAAGTTGAAAATTATGGTAAGAATATTTTAGGGTATATTAGTTATATACCGGATGAAAAAAGTTTAAAACAGTTATTAGGAAAATTGGGACTGGGAATAGACAATGACTAAATTCAAATAAGGCTGGGGATCAAATTATGAATAAAAAAATAATAGGTATAGGAGAATATATTTCGGAAAAAGCCCCAATGATAATAGTCACATTAGGACTAGGCTCATGTGTGGGAGTATGTATAAGAGATAAAGCTAAAAATATAGGAGGAATGGTTCATGTTATGCTTCCCCAAAACAACTCCAAAGAAAATATAAAACCTGGAAAATATGCTGATACAGGAATAGAATTAGTTCTTGAAGGTATACTCAAACAAGGCGGAGAAATGAGAAACCTTGAAGCAAAAATAGCTGGCGGAGCAGCTATGTTCGGAAACTCAAGCAAATCAATGGATATTGGAAAGCGAAATATAGAAGCGGTGAAATCTATACTTAAATCTAAAAATATAAAAATTATTTCTGAAGAAATTGCCGGAAACAGAGCAAGAAGTATAGAATATGATTTACAAAGCGGGAATCTTCAAATAAAAAAAGTCGGTGGTGGAGAAAAAGTTGAAATATTAATAATATAAAGGGTGAAAACATTGAAATATCCACTTGATAAGGATCAAATAGTAAAAAATTTTTTGCCTAAAATAAAAGCATTGGCAATAAACATGGCTTCATCTCTTCCAAAAAATGTCGAGATAGATGACTTAATTCAAGAAGGTGTAATAGGGCTTTTACAATCTTATGAAAGATACAACCCAGATCAAAATGCTACTTTTTATACTTATGCATTAAATAGAATAAAAGGAGCTATGTTGGATTATTTAAGAAAAATAGACTGGTTACCAAAAGAAGTAAGACACCTTGTAAAAGAATACGAAAACCTAATATTTTCATTACAAGAGGACGATATATTAAATGATGAAGAAATAATTCAAAAATTAAGAATTTCAGAAGAAGACCTGAATAAAATTAAGTTATCTGTAAAAAAAAGTCAAATATTTCAATTAGATGCTTATTTTTTGCAAAACGAAGATGTTTTTTCTTATGATAACGAAGAAAAAAATGATCCAGAAATGATCGCAATGAATGATATTCTTAAGGAAAAATTAAAAGAAAAAATAGATAATTTAAAAGAAAAAGAAAAAATAGTATTATCCTTATATTATGAAAAAGAATTATCTTTTAAAGAAATAGGAGCCGTTTTAAATGTAAGTGAATCTAGAATTTCTCAAATACATACAGCCATTTTGATAAAGTTAAAAAAACAAATGGAGGGAGATGATTAAAATGTCTCAATTGCATAATGAATTATTGATAATGAATAAAACTATAGATGTTGCAAACAACATTCAATCTATCTCTGCTCAAGAAGACGCAACTAGAATGGTTAATTTAGCTAAACAAGCATTGCAATTTAGAGAAAAATTAAAACAAGTGAAAGAACAAGAAAATACCGAAGAAAAAAATATTGATAAAGATGGAAAAAATGAACCTTTAGTTTATAAATCAAAAAAAAATAACAAAAATCCTGAAAGTGGGAAAAAATATAAAATAGATGAATATCGTGGTAATATCCTTGATATAAGACTTTAGGGGGAGAAATTATGATAGCTTATTTTACTATATTCAAATCTGAAAATGAAAAGTATTCAGGCGGACTATTAATAGTTAATGAAAAAGGTCTACCATTATCTTTTAAGTACACAACACCTATACAACCAGGAAAAATACAAAAAATTATTTTTGGAAATAATTTAAAAAGCTATTTAGCTTCTGAAATAATAGGTAAAAAACTTCTTTCAGAAGAAAAAGAATTATCTTTCATATTTGTAGATGATTCAGAAATAATTGAATTTGTTGAAACAGATAAAAATCTTTTATTTTTAAAAGAAACGTATAATCAATCAGAAAATCATTTCAAAGGAACCGAAGGAGCAATAATAACCTCACCAAATAGAGGGTTAAAAATACAATCATCAAAAGAAATTACATCTGAAATTTTTGAAAAAATAAAAAATTTTTCTGATTATTTTGATTTATACGAACCATTTTCAAGGTTGAAAGAAGCGTTGAGTCATATATGTTCTTCAGAAGAAAATTAAACATATTTGAATATGATATACTTTTTTATACAAAAATAAATACCGAAAAGTTCACTGAAATAAAAATTGAAACCGATAATGATTTAGATGTTGATTTCCATTTCGAAAATTTAAGTTTTAAAGATTTCGATATAAAACTTAATAACTCTTCAGAAGATATAAAAAACGAAAAAAAAGACGAAGATTTTTATAAAGAAATAACTATAGAAACACCTGAATTATTAGATATAATAAAAAAAGAATCGAGAATAAATTTTGTGATAAATAAAAAAGAGGATAATTTAAAAATAGAAATTCCAAATTTAAAAAAAGAAAACCATTTTTTTAATAATATTGAATCGAAAAAAATAAAATTATTTGATTGTAAAGCTAAAAATGGCGAATTAAAAAGAATTATTGTAAAAAACGTTATCAAACAATTAAAAAAGACGGTTGAAAAAGAAAACATAGTAACACTCGCAAAAGAACTAGCAAAAGATGAAAAAATTCCTATATCTAACATTTCAATATTAGGTTTTTTAAGAGAGATTCCAATAGGTGATAAACTTAAATATATATGGAAAAAAGAATATTTTATAATAGTATATAATCAACTACCTAATAAATTTTCAGACGGAGTAGTATTTATAAACAAAACAAATAAAGAAAAACACGTGAAATTTATAGAAAACTAAAAAAATCGGTCATATTGACCGATTTTTAGTGAGGTGAAATAATCATAATAGAAAAAATAATAGAAAGTTTAAAAGTCAGAAATGAAAATTCTCTTATAATATTACCAGAATTTTTAAATATAGATTTTGATTTAACGGAAAACATATTATATTTTCCAGATTTTGATATATTTCCATTTGAAAACATAGATTTATCAGCTACAATAAAAAAACAAAGAATGAATATCTTATACAATACTTTTTTAAAAACTACTGAACCAAAAATAATTTTTTCAACATTAAGAGCATTGACGAGATTCACAGTACCTAAAAAAGATTTTTTTATAAAATCAATTAAACTAAATGATAATTTTGATTATGATTTAAATGAAATGGGATATTTATTAAAACAAGAAGTTTACAGCACAGGAGAATATAGTAAAAGAGGATTTATCAGAGATATATATCTTCCAAATTATAAATTTCCTGTTAGGATAGAATTGTTTGATGATACAATAGACAGAATGACTTTTTTTGATCCGAATACACAAAAATCAATAAAAACCATTGAAGAATTTGATTTAATTTCAGGGCATGAAATTAAATTTAATAAAAATAATTTTGATATATTCGAAAAAAGATTCGAAAAACTTAAAAAAGAAATTGAAAATGTCACTCTGGAGGTTGAGCATTTTCAAAGTTTACCAGCTTTTTTTTATCAAGATAAAGAAAGTTTACTTACTTATATAAAAAATAATTATCAAATTTATATAGTAAATAAAAAAGAAGTAATTGAAACATTTGCAGAAAAAGAAAGAGAATGTCTTGAAATGTGTGATTCGAAATTAAAAAAATATATTTATAAAGCTTACTCTGGATTACCAGTAGAAATAATAAAAAATTTAAAATACGAAGAAATAGAATTTAACTTCAAAAAAAATATCGAACTTAGAAAAATCAAAAACTCTGAAGAAGAAATAAACTTAGATTATTTACCACTTATAGACTGGGATGATTTAAAAGAAAATGATTATGTCGTACATGAAGAATATGGTATAGGAATATTTAAAGGGATAAAAAAAACGCAAACAGCATTAGGATTAAGAGAATATTTGACAATAGAATATTCAGATAGCTCAAAAGTCTTAGTTCCCGCAGAAAGATTAGAAAAAATATCAAAATATATAGGTGAAGAAAAGAATATCAAAATATCAAGTCTTTCTAATCACAGATGGAAAAACACAAAAAAGAAAGTTCAAGAAGAAATTCGACAAAAAATTCAAGAACTTGTAAAAATGTACGCATTAAGAGAAACTCAAAAAGGCATAATAATAGAAGGAGACTATGAATTAGAAAAGGAATTCAAATCAACATTTCCTTATATAGAAACATCCGATCAACTAAAAAGCATAAAAGAAATATTTGAAGACCTTAAATCCGAAAAACCTATGGATAGACTGTTAGTAGGAGACGCTGGATTTGGTAAAACCGAAGTTGCAATGAGAGCAGCTTTTAAAACAGCAGTTTCTGGTTATCAATCAGTCGTATTAGCTCCGACAACAATTTTAGCAAACCAACATTACAAAACATTTAAAGAAAGATTTGAAAGTTTTGGAATAAAAACAGAATTAATAACCAGAATGAAAACACCAAAAGAAAAAGAAAAACTTATAAAAGACCTTAAAGAAGGGAAATTAGATATATTAATAGGAACACACGCACTCTTAAACGAAAAAATAACCTTTTATAATTTAGGCCTAGTTGTAGTAGACGAAGAACAAAGATTTGGTGTAATGCAAAAAGAAAAATTCATGAAATTAAATGAAGGTGTAAATTTTTTAATGATGAGCGCAACACCAATACCAAGAACATTGTACATGTCTTTAAGCGGATTAAGAGAAATATCAAAAATTTCAACACCGCCATTTGGAAGACTTCCAATACAAACATACATAGGAAATTACACAGAAAAACTTACAAGAACCGCAATATTAAGGGAAAAATCAAGGGGCGGACAAGTTCTTTATGTCCATAATAGAGTCAACGACATAAAAAAAGTATATGAAGATTTAAAAAAACTTGTTCCAGAAGTAAAAATTGATTTTGCACACGGAACGATGAATAAAATTGGATTCAAAAAAACTATAGAATCTTTTTATAAAGGTGAATTAGATGTATTAATAGCAACAACAATAGTAGAAAATGGAATAGATATACCAAATGCTAACACATTGATCGTAGACGATTCGCAAAGATACGGAATATCTCAACTTTATCAATTAAAAGGAAGAGTTGGAAGAGCCTCAAAAAGAGCGTTTGCATACTTTCTTTTAAAAAACGAAACACCTAATAAAGATACAATGGAAAGACTTCACGCTATCAAAAAATATAATGAACCCGGAAGTGGATTAAAACTTGCAATAAGAGATATGGAAATAAGAGGATATGGAGATCTTTTAGGATTTGATCAAAAAGGGAAAATAAACTCTGTAGGATTAAACATGTATAAAAACATATTAAACAATGAATTATTATTAATGAATCAAAATGAAACAGAAGAAAAAACAAATATTCAAAAAATTTATACTGAAATTAAAGGAATAAAAGGCTCTATAATAATACCAGAAACATACATTGAAAATTCATTTGAAAGAATGCGCTTTTATAGAAGAATATCTGTTTTAAATAATTTAGAAGAATTAAAAGAACTTGAAAAAGAATTAAAAGACAGATTTGGTAACATCCCATTAGAAACAATTAATTTACTCCGATACGCAAAAATAAGACTCAAATCATCTGAAAAAGGAATAGAAACAATTGAAATAGGCGAAAAATATTTAAAACTAATTTTTTCTGAAAATCAAAAAATTGAAATTAAAAAATTTGGAAAAATTTCTAAAAAAACAGTATATCATTCAAAAACAAACGAAGTAATAATATACGGAACATTCGATGAAATAAATCTACTTGAAAAAATCATATAATAAATGGAGGCGTTTTAATGGAAGTAAAAGTAACAGGAATAATGGACAGTGAAGTATCAAACGAAAAATTTTCTAAAAGTTCAGGATTTTCAGCTTTAGTAAAAACAAAACATCAAACAATTTTATTCAACACTGGAAAAGATGCAGAAGCATTTGCTACTAATATTAGTTTACTCGAACCTAACTTAAAAAAATTAGATTTTTTATTTATATCTCACGATCATCCTGAACACACAGGAGCATTAGAATATGTTTTAGAACATTATATAATAGGTCATGTAGTAATTCCAAACTTGCAAGATAAAACATTGTATAAAAGAATTAAAAAATTAGGACACACACCAATGGAAATAAGAGAAGCGACAACCTTAGATTATGAAATTCACTCAACCGGCGGAATAGGAAAAGAAGTAACTGAGCAATCATTAATTATTTCTACCACAAAAGGATTAGTAATAATTACAGGATGCTCTTATTATGGATTAGAACAATTGGTAAGAGGAATAGAAAAAAAGTTTAAATATGAAATACATATGATAATAGGAGGATTCACCTTATATAATTCATACGAAAGAATGACTCAAGAAAACTTTAATCTATTAAAAGAAAAACATCCAAATCTTTTGTTAGCGCCTTCAAATTGCACAGAAAGATATGTAAGAGAAACACTTGAAAAAAAATTAGCAGAAAAATTTTTAGATTTCAAAACAGGCATAATAGTTGAAGTATAAAAAAATCCGCATATATGCGGATTTTTTTATACTTTTTTAGGGATTTTGAAAATCAGAAATTTTTAATACTTTTAAAGAACACGTTTTTAGTATCACAATCTATTTTATCTATTACTCTAATATTATTATAATTTTTACTCATGTTAAATCCCTCCCTTAAAATATTGAAAACTACATTCTTCTTAAATTCTCATAAAAAACCTCTTTCATTTCATTATCAAGTCTATCAAAAACAGTCAAATTTAATTTACGATTTCTTTTTTCTTCTCTCATGTCTACACCCCCTTTTTATATTTTATTAATAGATTCCTGAAATACGTACTTAAGCTCTTTATTCAATTTATCAAAACCGGTAAAGTAAGTTTTTGAATCTTTAAACATTAAAAACCACCTCCGCTTTATATTTTTAAAACCACTTTTAATATTTATAATAAAATTATATCACTGTTTTTTAAAAATGTCAAGCATTAAATTAAAAAAATTAAAAAATATAGAAATATTTTTAATTTAATTAAAAACAATCTATTAAAACAAAAAAATATTATACTTTTATTAAATTATTTTTTAAATGCTTGAAAATAATAAAAATTATTCTTCATATTCCAAAATAAAATTTTATGATATAATTGAATCACAAACTAAAAAAGGAGAACAAATATGGACAGATTAAAAAAACAAATAGAATTTATAATTGAAATCGACAAAGTAAAAAACATTTACAGAAGAACAGATTTATTCAATCAAAAAGACCGAAGAGAAAATGATGCAGAACACTCATGGCATATAAGCATGATGGCATTAATACTCGCAGAATATTCTAACGATAAAGCAATAGATATGCTCAAAGTCTTGAAAATGCTTTTAATTCATGATTTAGTAGAAATATACGCAGGAGATTATTTTGTATATACTGAAAAAATTGAAGAAAAATTAGAAAAAGAAAAAGAAGGCGCACAAAAAATATTTGGAATACTTCCAGAAGACCAAAAAGAAGAATATTTAAAAATATGGCATGAATTTGAAGAAGCCGAAACTCCTGAAGCTAAATTTGCAACCGTATTAGACAGATTACAACCCATACTTCAAAATCATATAAATTCTGGAGGAACATGGACAGAATATAACGTAACTGCGGAAAAAATAATAAATAGAACACAAAACATGAAAGAAGGGTCTGAAACACTTTGGAATTACGTTGAAGAAATAATAAAAGAAAATATAGAAAAAGGAATCTTAAAAGAAAAATAAAACCGGTAAAAACTTACCGGTTTTTAAAAACTCTTTTCTCTAATTTACAAATTCTCATTATACTATCTTTACCAGTTATTGCAGCAATAGGCAAACCACCAGGAGGTTGAAGCCACTGACCACTCAACAATAAATTATCTAATCCCTTTATTTTTCCAGTATGTGCCATCATTTTTCCATCAAACGTAGGAAAAAAAGCCATAAAAGATCCCCTATAAGCATTACAATATTTTTCATAAGTTATAGGACTAACAACATCTAATAACTTTAATTTCCCACTCATATGCGGAAATTTTTCAGCTAAAGCATTAATAACTTCATTGCCAATTCTATTTTTTTCAGATTTATATCTTTTTGAATCTGAACTCAATTTTTTCCAATAATCGTAATCATCATCATACTGATTAATTGCACAAGTTAAAACAGAATGACCATCAGGAGCAAAATCAGGTTCGTAACTGTAATGATTTATCAAAAGATGTTCAACCATATTTTGATTTATTTTAAAAGGCCTTATAGCAAATTTAAAAGACCTTGGCAAATTTTTTATCTCATCCTCATACCCAATACCCACATAAACATTTGAAGCAAGAGGATAATCTTCTGAATTATTAAACCTCATCTCATAAGCTTTATCATTGTAATTTCCTTTTAACAACCTTTTAAATAAAACATTAGCATCACAAGCAGCAATATAATAATCAGCTTTAAATGATTTACCATTTTTACAAATTATATAATCAACACTTTTTTTATCAATCTTTACATCAACAACCTCATGATTATTAAAAATCTTTCCTCCAAGATTCAAGTATTTTTTTTCCATTCTAAGAGCCATAGCTTTTGACCCCCCCATCGGAATAGAAGATTCTCCTTTAGTAAAAGTTGCAAGCGCAAAAAATAAAAAAGCCGCACTATACTTTCCAGGAGCAAAAGTTGCAAAAAGCTCTTTAAAAGCAGGATGTTTAAATTTTTCACTGAACTCTTTTAAATTCATCTTACCATATTTCTTTAAAATCATTCCGGCATCTTTCATTGAAAGAATCTTTTTAATTTTTTCTTTCAAGCTCATCAAATCCATAGGCTTTTCAGCATCAATTTCAAAAGAATCAAGCTTTAACAAATCATTACAAAATTCTTCAATAAAATCTTTATCTTTGGGGGAAATTTTTATCCAAGAAGATTTTAATTTTTCAATATCTCGATAAATATGAACTACATCATCTTTATGATAAAAAGATAAAAAAGTATCCGGATGATAAATATCAACATCTTCTAAAGCCCCTAAATTTTTCCAAAGATTATACATAGGAGTGTTTTCTTTAGTTCCAACAAGCCAATGAATACAACCATCAATATGATAACCATTTCTATCCCAACCAGTACATTCTCCACCCGAAATATTATGCTTTTCCAATATGACACTTTCAAACCCGTTTTTTTGTGCAAAAATCCCTGCGCTTAACCCCGCAATTCCTCCACCTATAATAACAATCTTCTTCATTATATTTTTCCTCCATTATCTTCTTTTTTTCTTAACAACGCTAAATTAATAACATCCTCACCAACACTTTTTAAAAGTTCGATCTGCTCATTTTCTCCAAAAGACTCAGGGAGAAGTTCATTTGCAACCATAGTTGAAAGACCCAGTTGAAAAATTCTCATTTTCAAAAAAATTATATTCAATTCATCCTTTGAAAAAACTTTTAAATCTTTTTCTTCACTTATAAAATCAACAATATCATTCCCCATCTTTTCATCATAATCATTCATATAACTATTTTTATTTAAAAGCAAATCTCTAAAAAAAACACTATACTCTTTTGCAAAACGAAGACTTGCAATCCCAATATCTAAAAATTTATCTCCCGTATATTCAATATCTGAAAAACTTTTGCTAATTTCAAAAATTTTACTAACAACAGCCTTTTTCAAATCTTCAATATCTTTAAAATTGACATATATAGGAGCAACAGAACATTCAAGAACATTAGCAATCCTTCTTGCAGTGATAGCTTCAATCCCCTCAACTCTTGCAATCTCAAAAGCCTTTTCTATTATTTGATCTTTTGAAAACTTTTTTTTAGGCGGCATATTATCAACTCCTTTAAAATCAAAAATTTATATAACGCATGTTATATAACAAACATTATATAATAAAAAAATCAAAAAGTCAATAGCAAAATAAACTTTTTTGACTTTTTTAATAAATACATTTATAATTAATATGTTAATTATAATTTAAAGGAGAAAAATTCATGAATAATTTAAATGTAAAAGAAGTTACTTTTGATTATTTAGAAGAATATAATAAAATTACTTCTTGGTATTATGTAGACTCTATTTTAAAACTCAAAAAAATTAAAAATGGTTTAGGAGGAATTATTTTTGAAGAAATTGATATAAAAGAAAAAAACAATTCATTTATAAAAGAAAATCGCTCTTTTTATTGGGATGATAAACTAAATAGATACATTAAAAATTACGATATAGAAGAAAATCTGATAGATTTACCAAAAGAATTCGACATAACAAATTGGGGTATTTTAATCGCTTATTATAACGAAGAACCAGCCGGAGGAGCTATTTTAGCTTATGACACAAAAAATGTAAATATGTTAGATAAAAGAAAAGATTTAACCGTTTTATGGGATATAAGAGTATCAGATAAATTTAAAAACAAAGGAATTGGAACATCTTTGTTTCAAAAAGCTGTTGATTGGTCTAAAAAAAGAAATTGCACACAAATGAAAATAGAAACACAAAATATAAATGCAAATGCGTGTAAATTTTATGCCAAACAAGGAGCAATTTTAGGAAAAATTGATGAATATGCTTATTATAACGAATGTGATTTCGAAACACAATTAATTTGGTATTTTGATATAAAATAAGGAATAAAATGACTTAAAAAAAATTTTCACAAATAATTAAAATAATAAATGATAAAAAGAAAATAAAAAAAACTTTATTATAGGAATAAACGCAGTAGACGTTTCCGGGGAAACTACTTTTAGTAAAGAATTTGAGAGAATATTAATTCGAAATAATTTTAAAACGTAATTAATGTATTTAAATGACTTTCATAATCCTTCAAAAATAAGATATAAAGACAGCGATCCGGTTATTAGTTATATTAATAATGCATTTGACACAAATAAATTAGAATAGAATTATTAAAGCTTTTAAAATCATTCATTAATCTTTTAAAAAAAATAAAAATACTTGATTTAGAAACTGATAAATTCTGTATAACAAAATAATATAATATTAATGAAAGTACTATTTTTTTTGGTTCTATGAAGAATTTTGTGGGTAATTATAAAAAGTTGAAACTTATAAATATTAAAAGAAAATTATGTGATTTGTCATTTCGAACGAAAAAAAGTTCTTCTTTTGAGGAGAAATCTGCGAATTTACGATTTTATGTATTGAAATAATTTAATAAAAAGCCAAAATGCGCAGATCTCTCCTCCAAAAAACGTCGTTCGAGATGACAGAGCGTAAAAAAAGTTTTTAGATTATTTATAAACTTCAATAACTTTTTCAAAAACCAACTATCAATCAATAATTTTTACCCACACTTTTTTACATAGAACCATTTTTTGTTATTTGCGTTATCGCTAAATACATCATTTTTATTAGTGAATCAGCATTAGGAAAAACAGCTTTTGTTTTAGTATGTTTTCTGTATTGATTATTCAAAGATTTTATTACATTTATTGTATACATTATTTTTTTATTATTAATTTAACTAACAAGACAAAATCAAATTTTTACATTAATATTAGGTTGAGTGATTATTTGATTCATCTACAATTTTAAAGAGATAGTGATTTTCTAAGATAGGTTATATAATTAAAAAGGTTCTACTCCAAAAATTAATCGTTAATATTTTGGAATATAACTATTTTTTTAGTATTTTTATCATAATTTAAGGAAAAACACATTTCTTCTTTTTTCCAAGTGACGATAAAATTCTTAGATTCTTCAAATGTGAATCGTTTGATATCACCTATTTTCGCTCTTGTAAGTGCTTGTAAAGAGTTTGCAAAACATTGAGAGCCTTTCACTTGAACTTCTATATTTTCATTTGATAAAATTCCAAGTTTTTCTTCTGCATATAATGCTATTTCAACAGCGGCTTCTAAATCTTCACAATCTTTTTCATTAAAATTAATTGCGATTTGTTTGAAAAGTTTTTTTCTTTCTTCAAAATCTGCAGGTCTTATATAAGGTGTTTCAGGAGAAAATATACTGTCTTTTTCAGAATATGGTTTAATATCTAAAACAGGTGTTCCATTTATTGCATCAAGTCCTGAAACTGTAAGGATATTTTTTTCTATTGATATCAATTTAACTGGAGTTAAAGCTATTGGATTTGGTCTTACTGGCGCACGCAAACTAAAAACTCCAAAATCGTCAGAATTCGGATCAATTCTTTTTGGTTTTAATATTAAAGAATCTCTATTAGAAAGATGAAACCAACTTATTATCCATAAATGAGAATTTTTTTGTATATTTAAAAGGCCGTCTTTAAATTCTTCTTTTATAATAATTTTTGAGGTAACTCCTAAAATAGGCATTTGAGCTAATTCTTTTATAGGAGATTCAACAAATCCTATGGGGTTTAAATTGATATTCAAAGTAGTTTCTCCTTTTATATCGTTTTTTGAGTTAATTTTATCATTTTATTCGATAAAATATCTAAAATTTCATTTCGGCTGTTATGATCTACATTAAATAACTCTATATTTAAATGATTTTTTATCGTGTTTAAAAAATGTGTATCGGCGTTTTTAACTACGCCTAAAACGGGAATAGCTTTTTGAGTTAAAATTTTTAGTATAATTTTTTGAAAGTTGAAAGCTTCATTTTCAAAAAAACCTAGTTCGTCCATTATAATTATGTGTTTATCTTTAGAATTTTGAATTTTTTCAAAATCTTCTATTAATATATTAGCGAAATTATCGAATACTTCAGGACATGAAAACCATTTTTCACCATCGTCAGTATATCCAATGATATCATTTTCAATTTTTTTTGTATTGAATTCTGAGATGTATTGTAGATTAAATCCTTTCAAAAGGTTATTTTCATCGTAAAAGGGTTTAGTAATAAAGCCAAAAGGTTTGACTTTTGATATATTTAAAATTTTATTTAAAATAGTTGTTTTTCCCACTTGTCTGTTTCCTGTAATAAATATATGCATTTTTTCTGCTACTCAAAATATGGACAAAAATACCATATCGAGATTATTCCTTCTTCAACGTGTCTGTCCTCAGATATTTCTATCCTACTAACATTTGATATAACACTCCAAAGGCGTAAATTCCCGTCTAGCCAACGGTACATATATTCAATAACTTGCTTAGGCTATTTTGTATATTTTCGCATTTGCAAGATTAATACTAGCATTTTTATCCCTATCCATTATCATTCCACATTCTGAACATATATAGGTTCTATCAGATAATTTTAAATCTTTTTTGATAGTTCCACATTCTGAACATATCTTAGATGAAGGATAAAATTTATCAACAATTCTCATTTCAATTCCATATATTTTGCATTTGCATTGTAGCTTAATTTTGAATTGATTGAAACGTTGTTGAGATACTGCTTTTGCTAAATGCCGATTCTTCATCATTCCTCTAACATTCAAATCTTCAATTGTAATATAAGATGGTTTGGTTTTTACTATCTTATTTACAGTTTGATTAATATTATTTTCTCGAATATTAGATAAACGATTATGAATACGTTGTACTTTGGCTATTTGTTTTTGGATATTTTGTCTAGTAGCTACTCCTTTCTTATCTTTGTTTTGATTTTTCAAAATCTCGTATTTCCTCGAAAGTTTTCTTTGTTCACGTTTTAATTGCTTTTCAAATCTTCTAATTTCTTTTGTTTTATTTATGTTTTTGAATGGTGATTCTAAATTACTAACTATTGCTAAATCTTTTATTCCTAAGTCAATTC
>Ga0334889_1000589_pt1 | contig 55566 bp, 54 predicted proteins | sample GraSluR1_MG_2_FD_207222 | JGI IMG/M metagenome (GOLD analysis project Ga0334889, IMG submission 207222) | Sludge microbial communities from methane-producing bioreactor in Wageningen University, Netherlands - Granular Sludge_8_08-R1 | ecosystem: Engineered > Bioreactor > Anaerobic > Unclassified...
ACTTCGTCAATCTGCTCCGGCTTTACTCCTGCTCTTTGCATAGCCTCTACCATTGCGATTCTACCCAGTTCCACCGTCGTTACGTCTTTCAGCGCCCCTCCAAAGGTACCTATCGGAGTACGACACAACCCTGCTAATACGACTTCTTTTGCCATTTTTTCAATCTCCCTTCTAATTTTTATATTACTTACTATAATCAAAGAAGCCTTTGCCAGTTTTTCTACCCAGCTGACCTGCTCTGACTTTCTGTTTGAATGCTAATGAAGGACGGTATTTCGAATCTCCCATCTCTTTCCAGAAATACTCCATGATCATCAGGCAAACATCTATGCCAATTAAATCTGCCAGTGCCAGGGGGCCCATTGGCATATTGGCGCCAAGTTTCATTGCTTTGTCTATATCTGCTGCCGGGGCTACGCCTTCCTGGAATAATATGGCGGCCTCATTTATATAAGGAATAAGTATACGGTTTACTATAAAACCGGGTGATTCTGATACAGGAACCGGATCCTTGGCAATGTCTTTACAGAACTGTACAGCAGTATCCACTGTTTCAGCAGCAGTTTCAGCACCGGCAATAATTTCTACCAGCTTCATAGCCGGAACCGGATTAAAGAAATGGACACCTACTACATTGGCGGTACGATTTGTAACCGAGGCAATCTCAGTTATACTTAAAGCTGATGTGTTACTGGCCAGTATGGTTTCTGGAGGACAAATTCCATCCAATTCTTTAAATACATTCTGTTTAATCCCCATATTCTCAATAATGGCTTCAATAACCAGTTGACAATCCTTGAAAGCATTATTGTCTATGCTGCCGGAAATAGCTGCTTTATATTTTTCCACATCTTCCGCATTCTTTTTACCTTTGGATACGGCCTTGTCCCAGTTTTTATATATCCCATTCAGGCCTTTCTCTACAAATTCATCCTTAATGTCTACAAAAACCACGTTAAATCCGGCTTCAACACATACCTGGGCTATTCCTGCACCCATTGTTCCTGCTCCTAGTACTCCAACTTTTTTTATGGCCACGTTATATACCTCCTATTCATTTTTTGTTTGTTAAATCCAAATCGATAAAACAAAAAGACGGCTAAGCCATCTTATTTTCCCGTGAACTTTGCCTTTCTCTTTTCAACAAAAGCTCCCATACCTTCTTTTTGGTCCTCAGTCGCAAAACAGAGACCGAAAGCATCTGCCTCAATGGTCATGGCACGGTCAATATCTGTTTGCATACCCTCATTAGCTGCCGCCTTGGAAAGTCTTACTGCTATTTGTCCTTTACTGATGATGCGCCTGGCTATACTTTTGGCAGAATCCATTAATTCTTCAACTGCCACTACAGAATTCACCAATCCAATACGCAGGGCTTCATTAGCGTCAATAACATCAGCAGTATAAAGCATTTGTTTAGCCATCCCAGTTCCTACCAAACGCGGTAAGCGCTGCGTTCCTCCAAAACCAGGAGTGATCCCCAAACCGACTTCAGGTTGCCCAAATTTAGCTTTTTGGGAAGCTATACGGAAATCACAGCACATAGCCAGTTCACAACCACCGCCAAGAGCAAAACCGTTGACTGCAGCAATAACTGGTTTCTCCATGGCTTCAATTAACCTGAATACATCTTGCCCCAGTGCACCAAAAGCACGACCTTCGATAGCTGACAGATTTTGCATATATGCTATATCGGCTCCAGCAACAAAGGATTTATCTCCAGCTCCGGATATAATCAATACATCAAGCCCAGGATCCCCGCTCACTTCAGTTACAGCACTCTTTATCTCCAGAAGAGTATCCTTGTTTAAAGCATTTAGAGCCTTCGGCCTGTTGATATAAAGCACGGCAAGCCTGTCTTCCTTTTCCAGCAGCAGGTTTTCGTATGCCATTTATTTCCCTCCGTTCATGTAGATTGGTTTAAACTCCTCCTGTTTGCTCCAATTCTCTGAGAATCTTGCATAATTCTAAATCTCTACAAAGCATTTGCCGGAATAAGCTTACTTAAGCCGCCAGACATTGATGCTGCTTGTGCAAAACTCTCATTTATATCAGGTACTGAACCTATTATTCCCCCCTTTCTTTTTCGACTACCAGGAATGAACTTTCCGGGTGTAATATTAATAAATAAACTGTTATGTCGATTTATTTATTCAGTGGAATCCCAGTTTTTTTAGGTTCAAGGTGTTCCATAAATTGGGAAACAAATATCAAAAAAAGTATGCCTACTGTTCTATAAATCGGCTGGAATCCTGATTTGTTTTTAATTATCAATTCTCACCTTTCTTTATAGAACAGTAGAAAAATATAGAATATTACATAAGGGGATTAAAAAATAAAATAGTAATGTTGCGTATCATGTATATTTATAGCAAAATATATGCCAAGTCTTGATATATCTTTTTTAATCCAATTAAAATGCCCGTATATTCATTAGACCCGCCACTTTGAAAAATGCCGTTGTCAGGAAAAACGCATCAAAACAATACATTTATGGATTGCTCTTTGATTCATTTGTGAATTATTGTTTCTGAGCTCGCTGGGAACATGTTTTTTTGGCATTATTATTGTCGTTATAATGGGAACCATCCATTGATCTGCACGCGATACATAATTGAATCATGAAAGTAATTCGTGAATATAGAACTATTTTGAGATTGATAATTTAACCATTCCCTGTATTTTGCAGTGGAATTTTACAGTTTGTTTTTTGATTTATGCCCGGCTTTTATTATCCTTTATCAAAGCAATCTTTTTTACCAAATATTTTAATTAATGTAATTGGAATCTCGAATATTCAGCTAATAATTGCACAATATATTATTGTGTAAACCAAATTCTAAAAACAGAAAGGAGCAAGACTGAAGTGAGTTTAAATCAACAGGAACTTCAAAATCTTCGTCACCTCATCGGCTCTCACACGAATATGGAGAGAAAACTGAATTTCTTTTCCGAAGAGGCTACTGACCCTCAATGTAAACAAATTTTCAGCCAGGCAGCAAGATCTGCAGGTCAGACCTGTCAGAAATTGATGTCATTTTTAGGATAGGAGGGAAATAATGAATAAACACTTAAGAGATAAGGAAATGGTAAATGACATCCTTTCCATGACCAATGCCGGCCTTACTACGTATGCTTACTGTATTAGCGAAACCGCTGATCAGCAGTTAAGGCAAACAATTCAACAAATCCGAAACAGCGATGAACAGTTTCAGTATCAGCTCTTTCAATTGGCCGAGCAGAAAGGATTCTATAAGCCTGCTGCCCAGGCAGGTACCGAAGATATAAAACAGGTTAAATCTTCACTGAGCTCCTAAACAATAAGAATAGAGAGTGAGTTTCACTCCCTGAGAATCAAAGAATTAAGTCAAGCGCCGCTTAATTATTTCCTCATTAGGCGGCGTTTGTAATATGTCTCTACTATTATTCTGATACTTAATTTTTCTCTCATAGATTCCAACAGAACCCTACCTTCATTAATCATTCTTTTATATGATAGATCTGCAAATAGCAAGCAAGAGCAACTGCGGCAGCAATCATAATCACAAGTTGACAGCCTACAACTGCTACCGGCTCCATACCTGCCAGTATCTGCATCCTCTTCCAGACATCTGTCAATCAAACGATACACCTGTTTTCCATTCCAGTCATCCCGCATCCTATTTTCAATCTCAAGGTCAAAGGGCAGCCTGAAATTTTTCCTATACTCTCCAGAATGGGATTTTACCGGTAATTCAAAACAGCTATTATAGTATAAACTCCCAGATATGTTTCAATACTCTGCTTTACAAGAATAAAAATACTCAGACTGGAAAAAATTAAGATAGGAACAATTTTTATCTTTCGGCCTTGAAAACGAGCCGGCTTAAATCAGTTGCAGTCAGGGGAAATCAATTATCAGAAAACCCAAAGATCCCGGGCACCTCAGGGTAGCCTCTAAATCCCTCAGGAGCATCATCTGTCTATTATAAAGAGAATTATTTGAAGGAGACACGGAAATGAGAGTTGCCTTACTTTCACCTATAGCCTGGAGGACGCCTCCTCGCCATTATGGTCCCTGGGAAAGGATCGTTTCCTTGCTCGCAGAAGGACTGGCAAAAGAAGGTATCGATCTTACGCTTTTTGCTACCGGTGATTCGATAAGCCCTGGAAAACTCGACTATGTTTGTTCTCTTCCCTATGAAGAAGATAAGAATATTGACCCCAAGGTATGGGAAGCCTTGCATATCGCCCATCTTTTTGAACAGGCTCCGAAATTTGACATTATTCATAACCACTATGATTTTTTGCCCCTGACTTACAGCCGTTTGGTAAAAACACCGGTACTAACCACCATTCATGGTTTTTCTTCCAGCCGTATTCTCCCGGTATATCGCATGTACAATAAAGACAATTATTATGTTTCCATAAGCAATGCAGACCGGGCTCCTGACCTTCAATACCTGGCAACAGTCTATCACGGTATTGATATGAAAGAATTCAGCTTCAACAGGCAGGCCGGCAATTATTTGCTGTATTTTGGCCGTATTCATCCTGATAAAGGAACAGGGGAATCCATAGAGATATCACGGAGATTCGGGCTGAAACTTTATATTGCCGGTATTATCCAGGACAAAGATTATTATAACAAACAGGTAGCCCCTTTTGTCGATAATAAAAAGGTGTTTTACCTGGGTTCAGTCGGACCGGAACAGCGGAACCATTTATTGGGGGGAGCCCTCGCCCTGCTTCACCCTATCCACTTCAAGGAACCCTTTGGACTCAGTATTATTGAAGCAATGGCCTGTGGAACCCCTGTCATAGCATTTAATAAAGGCTCCATGCCAGAAGTTATTAAAAATGGCAAGACAGGATTTCTGGTTAGAAACGTGGATGAAGCCTGTGAAAAACTGCAGGATATAAGGGAATTGGACAGAGAAAGTTGCCGCATCTGGGTTGAAGAAAGGTTCAGCCAGGAACGAATGGTAAACGATTATATCGCACTTTATAAAAAAATAAGTATGTAATTATGAGTAGGATATGGTGAATGCATAACTGAATCACCATACCCCATTCATGGTAAGATAAGCTTGCGCTTCATTGTTGACCCAGGAAAAATACCGAATAAGTCCCTGCTCCTACATGAGAACCTATTACAGCACCAATTTCTGAAATTAGAAAATTATAACAGCCGAATTTATTTTCGATCATTTTCTTGAGTTCCAAAGCCCCCTCGTAATCAGCAGAATAATTGATTCCAATCAATTGATCCTTTATGTTTACGCCTCTCTGCTCCATTATGTCCAGAAGTTTCTTTTTGGCTTTTTTTAGGCCATGTGCTTTATCCAGAGGAACTATTTTCCCATCCACAAAATGCAAAATAACCTTAATATTAAGCAGGTTTCCTATTGTCGCGGTAGCAGCGTTTACCCTTCCTCCCCTTTTGAGCATTTCAAAGCTCCCCACAACAAAGACCTGTTGTATTCGACTGATATTATCTTCTATCTCTGCTATGATTTCTTGCTTGTTTTTCCCTGCAGCAACTGCCCTGGCAGCCCTGACAACAGTGAGTCCGTAACCTACAGAAGCGCTTTTGGAATCAATAACGGTAATTCTTTGGGGGTCAACTGCATCGCGGACCATACAGGCTGACTGATAAGTACCACTCAGGCCCGAAGAAAAAGCAATATAGATAATTTCGTCTTCACTTTCATTAATTACTTTTTCAAATTCATTTTGGAATTCTTGCGGATTTATCTGTGCCGTGGTAGGCATAGCATCGGTTTCTGCAAGCAGTTTATAGAATTCAGGCGGATCAAGATCAAACCTGTCCCAGTATGTTTTGTCGCCAATAGTAGTCGATATATAAAAAAGCTTCACTCCCAGCTCATCCAGGACTTTTTTATCCAGGTCACAAGCATTGTCAGCATAAATGCGAATAGCAGCCATAAAGTCCTCCTCCCAATCTATTTCTTTTCAGCTAAGAGACAAATATTTACTAGAATTAAGTTTACTATTTTCCTCCAGTTTAAACAAGCCAGAGGCACTACCCCTTTATTATAGCCATGGTTTTTAAAATCTGTAATCCTTTTTCAATTGATAACAGAATGAAAAAATGTACAAAAATTTCTTTATTGAAAGGGGTAAACCAGATAACTATAGAATTCTAAGCATATATATTATAGTTGTTCAAGCCATATCAGACCCTACGGGGTGATTAGATCTTTATTTAGTATACATTATATGGAAGAGGTGACACAATGTCAGACAAGTTCTTGATTATTGGTGGAGTAGCTGCAGGAATGAGTGCTGCCGCTAAAGCACGAAGGATTAATCCTGACATGGAGATTACAGTATATACTGATGATGAATATATTTCCTATGCAGGATGTGGTTTACCATATTATATAGGTGGAAAAATTGATTCCAGGCAAAAACTGCTGGCCAGGTCGGTTGATGATTTTGCTGCCCAGAATATCATGGTAAAAACCTTGATGCGGGCAGAAGAAATTATACCTGAAACCGGGCAAGTGCTTGTCCGAGATTTAAGAAACAAGCTTACTATTAATGATAACTATGACCACCTGCTAATTGCTACAGGTGCCCGTCCATTTATTCCTCCACTTGAAGGCAGTTTACCGGGTGGTGTTTTCGCTCTGCGGACCATACATGACAGCCTTAAAATCAAGGAATTCTTGCATCAGCGCAGGCCACAAAGAGCAACGGTAATCGGCGGGGGTTATATAGGCCTGGAAATGGTGGAAAACCTTCTTGAATATGGCTGTCAGGTTAGCCTTATCGAAAAATCACCACATATTATTCCCAATATGGACAAAGACATGGCACAAACACTATGCCAATACCTGGAATCCAGAGGTGTTGACATACGCACGGGAGAGACTGTCACTGGCTTTAGCGGCGACAAATATATAACTGCAATCCATACTGACAAAGGGGAATTTGCTGCTGACTTTGTGTTGTTATCTATTGGCGTTCAGCCAAATTCTGAAATAGCCAAACTAGCTGGTATGGAATTAGGAATTAAAAACGCCATCAGGGTAAACGAAAAAATGGAAAGCAGTAAAGAGAGAATTTATGCGGCCGGCGACTGTGCTACTACCCGGCACCTCTTATCCGATAAAGAGGTATATATTCCCATGGGTACCACAGCCAATAAACAGGGAAGAGTAGCCGGCGAAAATGCGGCCGGTGGAGATGCGTCCTTCAGCGGTGTACTGGGTACCGGTATAGCCAGAGTTATGGAGATGGAGATATCCCGTACAGGCCTTTGCGAAAGTGAATGTCAGGCTCTGGGTATTAATTATATCTCCAAACGAATTAAGTCAAGAACTGCTGCCCACTACTGTCCTGTATCAGGCGAAATCCATGTTAAACTTATTGTCAACCAAGACAATAATCGTCTGATAGGCGCTCAAATAATAGGGTATACCGGAGCAGCTATGAGAATTGATATGCTGGCCGCTGCCATAACAACAGGAGCTACTGTTGAGGATTTGGTCGACATGGATCTGGCATATTCTCCGCCATTCAGTCCGGTTTGGGATCCGGTACTCATCGCTCTTAACCAGTTCTAGGCTGATTCAGGTCAAGCTTTTCCAGGACGCCTCGGGAATAGCCCTCCACTACAACATGAAACTACATCAACTTGCCTCCAAGAGCCAGGTCAAGCCTTCTTGAAATATTTGTCAATGATTCTCTCAGCCAGTCTTTTATGATTATTAGCCTCATTAACCAGCAACATCACCAGGAGAAACCATTCCAGGTCTTCTCTATCCTCAGTATCAAATTCTTTAGTATATTCTTCTATAGATTTCAGCTGATAAGCAAAGATGTCTTCACCAGAAAACGATTTATCGTTTTCAATTTCCAGGTATATAGAATATATCTCCCCGATCAGCGTTTTATCACTCTTGTTTTGACCTTTTTCCAGCAAAGGGGCAAAGAGCAGTTCAATATCATTAATCGATATAATCTGTTTCAGCTTATAAATTATTATCAGTAGTATCATATGCTCCCGGGAATACCTCTTCTTTTTTGATGGCATTAAAATGCCTGCCTTACTATAATTGTTTATCATAGTCTTGGTCAGTATTTTGTCTTTCTTATCCCTTTTCAGGCTGCCGAGTTTATTGTCCATAAAGGTAGTCACCTGATCCATATACAGGTCAATCTCAGGAATATCCTGTACTTGAATCTCTTGCACTGTTGATATTTCTTTTAATAATTCCCGCAGGGTATCCTTGCCAAACATTGGAGACCTCCTCTAGGATTTTTCTCAGAAATTTGTTATTTCTGATTTAACAGCATATTTTTCCTTGAATTGTAACACAATATATTGTAACATAACTAATATCAATAAGTAGTTTTTATTACTACATCACATTGTACGGGGGTGCAATATGCAGGAAAATGATTATCAGCAGGAAACTTCAGGGGATAATAAGAGTTTATTTAAGCAATGCTTATCCTTGCTCAAACCACGGGAACCAGTAAACGGCTTCAGTCATCTGCTGGGAGTATTCCTTTCCATATGGGGATTATACCTGCTCTCAAAAAATGCACCAGACACTGCAAGTACGTCTCATCTTGCCTCTCTATACATTTTTGGAGTCAGTCTGATTCTTTTATATTCTGCCAGCTCCCTTTATCATCTGCTGAATATTTCCGAAAAAGGCATACAGCTTTTACGCCGTATCGACCATATGATGATATACATTCTAATTGCCGGCACTTATACTCCAGTCTGTATGATTGTTCTGGAAGGATTGTGGAGATGGGGATTATTACTGGCGATCTGGATTCTGGCCTTTGTGGGAATAATCCTGAAAATCTTCTGGTTCAATTCCCCGCGCTGGCTTTCAACCCTCTTTTACACTCTTATGGGATGGCTGGTTATAATTGCTATTTTACCAATATCGCATAATATAGCTAAGGCCGGTACAGTTTTCCTGGTGCTGGGTGGGTTATTATATACCCTGGGTGCTCTTATATATGCTACTAAATGGCCGCAAATCTCTTCAAGGCTTTTTGGCTTTCACGAAATTTTTCACCTTTTTGTCCTGGGGGGCAGCTTTTGCCACTACTGGCTGGTATTCCGATATCTTATCCTCGTATAATTAGAAATACTTTCCTTGCTTCATCTTTGACAGGGACTGCGCATTTAATTAACCACGGGTTCGCTTCGCTCACACACGGATAAACACGGATTTTTTATTTTGATTTTTTTGTTTTATTGGATTTTACAATTTGAACTGATGGTTAAAAAGGTACTTTCTTTCTAAGCTTTTTTGAACAAGGTACTTTGTCCATAGTGGGGATATTTGTGGGATTAAGCTTAGCACAGGGGGATAAAGGCGACAGATACTGTGACTGCATATATGGGATATCAAAATTTTATAGGTTAATAACATAATCGCCTTTACAGTCGGTAAGACCGGACCCAAGCGGGCTTAAGCACACGAAGCTCCCCACTATGGTAACGAACTATTGTTAAACAGTTCAGATAGTTAAAAAAATCAGCGTTTATCATATAAATCTGCGATAATCTGCGTCTATTACACTACGTCGCATTATCTGTCTTATCTTCATCGTATTGCAATATTAAGAAAATAGTATATCATCTATATTGTCCAGCAATTCCTTGATTTCGTCCGGGGAGCGTTCAGCCATATGGGCTATTCTGAAGGTCTTGTCCTTTAGCTTGCCATAGCCATTCGAAATCTGGAAGCCCCTGTTTCCCAGTTCTTTGTTGAGAGCAGCCACATCAATTCCCCTGTTATTGCTGATACAGGTCAGCGTATTGGACAAATGTTTTTCATCAGCAAAAAGCTCGAACTTCTCTCTTGCCCATTCCCTGACAAGCTCAGCCATATCCAAATGTCTGGTAAATCTTCCCTCCAAACCTTCACTCAATATCCTGTCCAACTGATAATCCATGGCAAACATATGTGACAGGGAAGGAGTCGAAGGATACTGGTAATCTTTTTTCTGAATATAGTCATAGATAGCCAGTAGATCCAAATAATATCCCCTGTGCGGAACGTTTTTGGCTCTTTCAATAGCCTTCCGGGAAAAAGAACATACAGACATTCCCGGGGGCAGTCCCAGGGCCTTCTGAGTTGATGTTATGCAAATATCCACACCCAGTTTATCCACTTCTATTTTTGTTCCTCCCATTGAACTAACTGCATCCAGGCAGTAAACGATGTCCGGGTATTTTCCTGCCACTTCGGCAATCTCGATTACCGGGTTCATTACTCCTGTTGAAGTTTCATTATGAGTAATGGTAAAAAGATCATATTTCCCAGTAGCGAGAACTTCATCAATTAATGTGGCAGAAACAGCCTTACCCCAATCCACCTCGAACAAATCCGCCGGGACACGGTTATTCTCAGCCATTTCAAACCATCTTTTTCCAAAAGCCCCTACTGAAAAAACAGCCGCTCTTTTTAGCGTACAGGATCGTATGGCGCCTTCCATAAGACCACTGCCTGAACTGGTGGAAAGCAGTATTTCTTCTCGGGTATAAAACAGTTTTCGTAGTTTTTCACTGATTCCGTGTTGCAGTTCAGACGCCTCTTTACTCCGATGCCCGATCATGGGAGCCGCCATTTTTTCCAAGACCTCCGGCTTAACATCTACAGGCCCGGGAATAAATAATTTTTTATACACTATTCCATTACTCCTTCTTATACTAATTTTGCTCAAGTTTTCAAATTCAGCAGACAGAGACTGCGCACTAAGGAAAATTTTTGAGGGCTCGCTACGCTCGCACACGGATTTAACAGATTTACACTGATTTTTTTACTTTAATGTTTTTATATTTATTGGATTTCTACAAAGCTGAACTGATGGTTAATAAATTGCTTTTATTTAGATGTTCAGGATAACGGAAGCTATAGCTTCCGTTATCCTGAACAAAACATTAATGGAAGCTGGGTATTTCATTAAACTATCAACTATAATTTTTGACATCCACCAAATTAAAAATACTAAAAAGAATCTGTGTTAATCTGCGTCCGCAGGATCTGTGTGCGAGCGTAGCGAGCCCGTGTCTAATAACACTCCTGCTACGTAGTCTCTGGCTACTGTGAAGGTTTAACTCTTTGATTAATCGTTTAAGACCTGCTCCAGTTCAACTAAATTCACCGGTGTCTGAAAAACTGCATCAACATTCTGCGCTGTATAATCTTCCAGCTTAATGGCACTACAGGAAGAAATAAAACACTTCATCTGGGGTCTTTTGCCTTTTATGATAGCAATCAGCTTATCACCAGTGGTTTCATTCATGGTCAGATTGGCAATAACAATATCCGGGCAGTAGTCATCGAGCTGCTGCAAACAACCATATTCATCGGTTGACCTCGCATCATATCCCAGGTTCAATAACTGGTCTTCCATGACCTTCCTCTCCAGCCGGCAATCATTAACAATCAGCACTTTTTCCATGCTACTGGCCTCCGTTCCCCCTAATACCCGCAAACAGCCACCGATGGATAACTATTGAGATTATTCTGCATAGAACAATGAAAATCCTCTATAGAATCAGCTTTTTCTACAATTTCCATCCTCCATCTACCGTTAATACCTGTCCATTAATATATGATGCCCTGTTCGAGAGAAGGAAGACACAGGCTGATGCAATTTCTTCAGATTCTCCCAGCCTGCCTGCCGGGATTTCGTCTTCCAGGCTTTTTATCTCATCTTCATCGAGTTCATCAATAAGCATAGCAGTCTTGACAGGTCCAGGAGAAACAGCATTTACCGTAATCCCTGATAAGCCCACTTCACTGGCCATGGATTTTGTCAGGGCAATAAGTCCCCCTTTAGAAGCTGCATAAACAGCTTCATATGCTGCTCCCCTTTCTCCCCATACCGAAGCTATATTAACAATCCTCCCATAACGTTCAGGTATCATCTGCAAGAGCGCCTGCCGGCAGCAAAGAAAGGCTCCTCTCAGATTGGTATCCATAATTCTATCCCACTGTTCACCAGTAGTTTCCGTAACCAGGGCCCTGAGAGACCTGCCCGCGTTATTTACCAGCAAATCAATTTTGCCCAGTTGCTGTTCAACCAGCTCAAACATTTTCTTCACTTCAGCTTCGTTCCCAACGTCAGCCCTTATTGCAACAGCCCTGCCCCCCATCATCCTGATTTCTTCAACAAGTTGCTCAGCCTTTTGCTGCGATGAAAGATAATTTACAGCTACGCTTGCTCCTTCATTGGCAACCGCCCTGGCGATAGCAGCGCCGATACCCCGGCCACCTCCGGTTACCAGACATACCCGCTGCAAAAAGCTATGAGCATTATTATCCTTTGACAATGCCTCCCCCCCTCTCAGGTATCCATCCATGCAGGGAAAATATGGTGTCCAATTCTTCTTTTCAGCAAGCTTTGACCCAATCTTCTTAAATGATTTTAACATTAATTGCGGTAACAGCAAGCTGAATAAAGGTACCGGTTAATAGTCTTCTTATCCATCGACCTTAAAATTTAAGCTGTGTTAAAGTACTTGATTTTACTGAAATTTGCATTTAAAATATTCGGCATTACTTCTAATACCTATATGGCTTTTTAAAAATGCTTAAGATTGCATATGGAAAACACCCTGCATTAGCTTTGAGCCAGGCATACTATACCAGCTCATCCAATAATTTTAATAAATACCCCTGATAAATCAAAAATTGATGGATTAATCCATCTGCAGCTTGCATATATAATAAATAATCAGCATTAGTAAAACAGGACTTTTGTCGCAATATATCGAATAAAGGTCTTTTTTCTGAAAAAGTTAATTGTAAATTGCTAAAATAGCAAAAATTCCGAATAATATGTTGACAAATTCTAAGTCATTTCATATGATTAGGTATAATGTAAATATTTTTCTCAAAAAATTTATATCATATTCATATCTATGACTATTAGTATCAAGGCTTTCAGATATTAAAATCAAGGCTTTTAGAAATGGAAAAACCCATTTGAGTGAAGGAGGAGTATATTCCATGTACATCCTGCCCCCACTAAAACAGACAGGTATTGTTCCTTTCCAACAATAGGACGCAATGCAATCTGTCTTTTTTTATTGTACGCTTCTTCAAAAACTTCGCCTCACTGTTTTTATAGAAGCAAAACCGTACTATTATCCCAAAATCCTTGTTGTTTCGGGGCATTTTTTATTTTCCTTTTTATTTACTAATATTTTTTGGGCTTCAAGGAGAGGTCAACCCTCATTACCTTTAAGCAAATTAATTACAGGGAGGTGAAAAAGTAGAAACCACTGTTAATAACTATAAACAAAATTGAAGGAGGAGTTTTTGATGTCAGAACATGGTGGTTGGGCAAATCCGGCGCCTGCGGGCCTAGTGGCGCTGGCTGTAGCGTGTTTTACCTTTTATGCAATTTTATCAGGGACCGTAGACCATTCTTGTATTCCTTTACTGGGAATATGGTTGCTTGGTGGTTTTGTTGTGCAGGTAATCGTTGCTATTATTGAATTGAATCATGGAAACTTGACCGGTGGTAATGTATTTCTGTTCTTCTCGGCATTTTTTATGCTCGTTGGTGGTTTGGAGTTTTTGATTAAGTATGCTGCATCCTTAAATGGATGGGTAATTGATGCCCATATCGATGGGTGGGCATGGTTAGTTCTCTGGATTACTCTCATACTGTGGACTCCAGCATATCTGAAACAGTCCCCGGCAATTATGAGCCTGGTAGTACTGGCTTTGGATGTTGCTGTTTTCTTCGTTGCCTTTATGGATATTGGATGGTTAGGTAAAGAATTTTCCCCTGTTGCAGCAATATTTCTCCTGATTGCAGGTATTTTTGGCCTTTGGGTAGCTTCGGCAATAATCCTTAATACCGCTTTTGGAAGAGCTGTTATTCCGATGCCTGGACCCTTCCTTAAGTAATTCGGGACTATTAATTAATATAAGGCAAGTACAATATAGAGAGAATTCTTATTAAAATAATTATTTTAATAGATATTTCTAAAAAAAATCACCTGCAAAAAGCCGGTGATTTTTTTTATCTAATTACCGATCAATATTTATTTTTCTTGTAAATGATTAAAGGTATACAATGTCGTAATGTCGAATTTATTGTATAATACTGGGATACTTCTCTTCTTAATTTACAGCAATGCATGAAGAAAATAAATAGGGAAAGGTGGTCAGTATGAATGAGGGTTATAGCTCTTAGTAATCAAAAAGGCGGCACCGGCAAGACCACCTCGGCTATCAACATAGCTTATGCTCTCTCCCGCAAGGGTTATCAGATACTATTAATTGATCTGGACCCTCAAGCCAGTCTCACAGCTTCTCTGGGAATTAATCCCGAGAAAACCATTTACCAGTTATTAAAAAGAGAAATCTCTCTGGAAGAAAGTGTAACAACCAAAAACAAAGTAGCAGTAATTCCAGCCGACATAAACCTGGCTGCAGCAGACATTGAGTTATCTGGAGTAGCCGGCAGAGAGTTTATGCTCCGGGAATCGCTGGATGATACCCTGGCTTATGATTTTGTTTTGCTGGATTGCCCTCCAAGTATGGGCCTGCTCACCATAAACGCTTTGACTGCTGCCCGCGAGGTCTTCATTACTGTACAAACTGAGTTTCTTGCCCTGCAGGGGATGAGCAAATTACTGGAAACCATAGATATGGTAAGAGAACGGCTTAACCGGGAATTAAGCCTTAATGGAATAATTGCCACCAGATACGACAAAAGAAGAGTTCTCAATCGCGAGGTAATTGAAAATCTCTATGCTTATTTCGGAACCAAACTATTCAATACATTTATTCGAGAAAATATTTCACTGGCAGAAGCTCCGAGTTTTGGGCAGGATATATTCAGCTACCGGCCAAACAGTACAGGAGCTGCCGACTATTTAATGCTCGGCCAGGAGATAATAGAGAGGGGTTTTGCAAATGAAGACAGGTAAAAGGATGGGAAATGACCCTTTTAAAACATATAAGGACTTAATTACAGATATGGATAAAGATAAATACCTGGATTGTGAAAAAGTTGAAATTCAAGAAAGCGCGCTTGCTGCAGTAATTGATTCCAGGGAAACAAATAATAAAAATCCCGAATCCGATTTTCAACAAATCCTTACTCTTCTCAATGAGCTAAACCAGAATCTCAAAGAGCTAAAGCAAGAACAGGAGAACATACATCTAATTCGCCAGGATCTTGCAGAACTTAAAAACGCCAGGAACAAATACCTGACTGCACTGAGCAGACCATGGCAAATATGGTTTCCCTGGCTGCCTTAAAGTTATCCACTCCTTTTAGCGATAGTATGCACTGCTTCTATGACTTTTCTTATATCATCTTCTGTATTGAAATAACCAGGGCTCAAACGGCAGGCCCCTCTTTCAAAGCTGCCGATGGTTCTATGGGCAAGAGGTGCACAATGTAAACCGGAACGGGTTACAATACCAAATTCGTAATCCAGATTCATACTTATTTCGCCGCAGTCCATTCCATCTATGTTAAAGGGAACTACAGCTGTTTGTCTGTCAGCATCTGCCGGTCCATGAATAATCAATCCTCTTATTTCTTTTAATCCCTCCAGCAGATAGCCCGTAAGCCTCTGTTCATGTTTTCTTATATTTTCTATTCCAGTCTTCTTTATGAACTCAGCACCTGCCAGCAGGCCTGTAATTCCTGGTGTATTGGGAGTCCCACTTTCCAGAAGATCAGGTAAAAACTCGGGGTGTTCCAGAAATTCTGACAGGGAACCAGTCCCCCCTTGTTTTAAAGGTCTGATTTCCACCCCTGGTCTTACATAAATGCCCCCGGTACCCTGGGGGCCCAATAGCCCTTTATGTCCGGTAAAACACAGTATATCTATATTCTGCTCCTCAACGTCCAATGCTAAAACCCCTGCTGTCTGAGCACTGTCTACCATAAAAAGAATATTGTTTTCCCTGGCTAGCTTTCCTACTTCAGCAACAGGCATAATAGTCCCGGTCAGATTGGAAGCATGTAAAATACATATTAAGCGGGTATTGGTTCTGATAGCTTTCCTGATTTCCTCCGGGTCTAAACTGCCATCTTCCGCACACCTCACCGCAGTCCACTCAATTCCCCTGCCCTGCAAAACAAAAAGCGGCCGGGCCACCGAATTATGCTCCATACTCGTTGTTATAACATGATCCCCGCTGTTCAAAAGACCTTTAAGCCCGATATTTAAAGCTTCAGTAACGTTAAAAGCAAATGCCAGGCATGAACTGTCTCTGATATTGAAAAGCTCGGCTAATGCATCCCTGCATTCCAAAAGAACCGAACCCGCTTTCAGGGTTTTTTTATTGCTGCCGCGGCCCGGATTCCCCCCCAGATAACGGTTGAAATGATCGACAGCCCTATATACAGACTCCGGTTTGGGAAAAGTGGTAGCCGCATTATCCATATAAGTAGTCTCCATAAGACTGGCCTCCTTATAAATAATAGACATGATTGCCGCCGCACTTCTATCTAAAGTCACTCTTCAATATTGTTATACAGAAATTGTTTTCGAAGCTTTGCACAAAACTTCCATGGCTGTATACATATTGGTAACCTTGCCTACGGCCAATTTCTCTTTTAAGCCATAAAAATCCAGGCAGGTGCCGCAGGAGAGTATTTCAACCCCCTTGCTTTCCAATGCTTTTACATGAACAATTACCGGCGACCCTTCAACAGTAAGGTATATACCGCTGTTCATAAAGAGCAGGTGGGTAATGTTTTCTTCCATTTCATTTAAGGTGTAGAGGAAACTATTCATTAAAATCTGTCCCAGTTCTTCATCCCCCTGACCAAAAAGCCTGCTGCTGACCAGTACAGCAATATCTTCAGTACTATGGCCTTTTTCTATATTTATTTCATCAGTCCTGCTCATATGAATATAGTAAGCATTATCCTTTTCCTCCACCTCATAATCATAACCCTGACTACTGGCTAACTTGCTGACATTTTCCAGGGCCATAGTCTGGTCTACTATAGTAGTCAGCAGATCTCCATTTTCCCCTTCCATGGCTTTTTTGGTTAATATTACCGGTTGGGGGCAGCTGAGTCCCCTGGCATCCACAATTTTATCCATGAATAAACACATCCTCTCTTTGTTTGTTTTATTTCTTAATTATAGCTTTTTCCAGTTCTGAAATAATGTTTTCTATTTCCAAACCGTAGAACACAGACATCTCCGCCAGACTGTTAAAGAGTTGTTCACACATAATACAGGCTCCGACCTTCTCATCATAACGGTGAAATACTTCCTGACATTCGGGATATTTTTCAACTATATCCAGAACCCTCATCTCTTTATAAATCATAATAACCCTTTCCCCATAGTAATACAGTGCTTTACCCGGTACCGACAAACACGCCATAGTCCTTTCCCCTGTTAAATGATAGCATAATGATTTTCATATATAAAATGAATATTTTTTATAGTCAAGACAAGGGGCTGCGAAATTAATAATACCGGCGAACGTACTTCAAATATAATCAGTAATCATAAATAGTATCTTGATATATCTCTTTTTTATATTGCAGCTCTGGAATAGTGGGAAAAAATAATAGGGTTTTGTGCTATGATGATATAATTGTTATTGGAGATGAACTTCGACTGGAGGGAGTTACCCTGGAGATCAGAAAAGTAAAGCGGAAGGATTTAAAACAGATACAAGAGATATATAATCATGCCATAGTAAACCTGACTTCTACTTTTGATGAGGAACCCCGCAGCTTCAAAGCTTACGAGAGCTGGTTTGAACTTCACCAGAACCCTAACTATCCTCTGCTGGTTGCTGTAGAAAACACTAGCGTAAAAGGCTGGGCCAGTATTTCCCCTTTGCATCCCCGGACTGCTGCGCGCTTTACCGGGGAAACTTCGGTTTACATAAAAAATGACTCCTACCATAAGGGAATAGGTTCCCAACTGCTAAAAGCTCTATTAAACTCGGCAATAGATCTGGGTTTCCATTCACTGGTGGCTCTGGTTGTCGGAAATAATCAGCCCAGTGTCAGACTCCATGAAAAATTCGGCTACCGCTTAGCCGGCAAATGTGAAGAAGTGGCTTTTAAATTCGATACCTGGCTGGATCTTTTGATAATGCAAAAAAAGCTTTATTAGCAGGGGTACCCCTCGCGCAAATCTTATTAAAACTCCTGCTCCAATTCATTGACAAGGCGCCTGGCCTTATCTTCCAATTCCATGAGCCTTGCATTCACTTTCTCCAGCAGAGCTTTCTGCTGCTCGATAAACAAATCTTCAACCCCGTTTTCTTTATATTCTTCAATGGTTTTTAAAATAACCGGGATGTTAAATTCCTTTAAGTCACGTATTTTCTTCTGAGTTTCCATCAATGCTTCTATTTTCATTTCTTGGGCCACTACAAATCCTTCCTTTCTGCACCGCTGTTATCAAAGTATATTTTAAACCAGCTTGTAATTAAAAATAAATAGCTATAGTATAAAATGGTTACGAAAAAAGTCAGGAGCATCAAAATGCGTTTTAAAGGAGACCTGGGTAAAGATGAAATAGGCGGCTTATTATTGGCTCTTTCCCTTCCTGCCATGATCGGAATGACTGTACAAGCCCTTTATAATGTGGTAGATACATTCTGGGTCGGAAAATTAGGGCCGGAAGCCATAGCTGCCCTGAGCATCTGCTTTCCCATACAAATGCTGATGATAGCTGTCGCTACCGGAACCGGTATAGGTTTGACCTCAATAATATCACGACGACTGGGCGAAAACCTGGATAGTGAAGCTGTAAATGCTGCAGAACATGGCATAATGCTGGTACTTTTCTATGGAGTGCTGGTGACCATTCTGGGCTTGATATATGCAGGTCCGCTTCTGCATACTTTTGGGGCGACCCCCGAACTATTTGACAGCAGTAAAGACTATATAAAAATCATATTACTCGGCAGTATACTCATGTTTTTTGGCATACTCTCAGGTTCCATAATACAGGCAGAAGGTAATGCGGGAACTCCAATGAAATCCATGCTAAGCGGAGCAATTACCAATATTATACTGGACCCTTTTCTTATTTTTGGCATTGGTCCCTTTCCTGAAATGGGCATTCAGGGTGCAGCTATCGCAACCCTTATTGGCCAACTGGCCGCCTGTTCTATTAATTTCAGGTATATCTTTGGCAGACAGGGACAGCTAATCCTGTCCTTACGGAATTTTAAATTAAGTTTCTATATACTGGGAGAAATTTATAAGGTAGGACTGCCTTCCATGGTAATGCAGCTGGTAAACAGCTTGATTATGGTGGTTTTAAATAGAATTCTGGGAAGCTACGGCTACCTGGCTATTGGTGCTCTGGGGGTATTTTTCCGGGTTCAATCCCTGATATTTATGCCCGTAATTGGACTCACTCACGGCCTTACTCCCATCGTGGGCTTCGCTTATGGTGCCCGGAGGCTGGACAGAATGAAAGAGGCTATTAAAAAAGCCTCCCTGGTTTCATTTATAATTATGAGCATCGGTTTTCTGGCTTTTCAATTGATCCCGGGACAAGTTGTGGCAGCATTTAATAATGATCCCCTATTGATAGAACTGGGAAAAGAATGTATGCGTAACATAAGCATCCTGATGCCTTTTGTCGGTCCATCAATAATAATGATCAGCTCTTTCCAGGCAGCGGGAAAAGGCTTTACCGCTCTTTGGCTTTCTCTTTTGCGGCAGCTTGTATTCCTGCTGCCCGCGATATTCATACTATCCAGTATTTTGGACTTGAGAGGTGTATGGCTGGCTTTCCCGGCATCTGATTTTTTGGCTATTAGCATAACAGCTTTAATATTGAAAAAATATCTAAACGATTTAGAAAGAAATGGCTTTCCTCAAAGGAATAATATATCTGATACTCAGGGGATTCTGTAAAAAAGGAGGCTTCAACATGAGACAGGTTCAATTAATCGCCAGCACTGCCTTTGGCCTGGAATCTATAGTGGCTCATGAACTAAGGAAACTGGGGTACAGTAATCTGACAACAGAAAACGGCCGTGTACTATTTGCAGCTGATATTTCAGCTCTTGCCCGCTGCAACCTCTGGCTGCGTTCCGCTGATCGTCTATTGCTTAAAATAGGAGCATTCCCGGCCCGAACATTTGAAGAGCTGTTTGAAAACACCCGTTCCCTGCCCTGGAATGACTGGATACCTGCAGATGCTGAATTTCCCGTAGAAGCAAAGTCTATCAAATCAAAGCTATTTAGTGTCTCCGATTGTCAGGCTATAGTGAAAAAAGCCATAGTGGAAAAAATGAAGGAAAAACATCATCTGAACTGGTTTCCGGAAAACGGATCAAGATTCAGGATTCAACTGGGCCTGCTGAAAGATACTGCCACTCTCAGCATAGACAGCAGTGGAATTGGCCTGCATAAAAGAGGCTACCGCAAGCTTTCCGCCGAAGCCCCCCTCAAGGAAACCCTGGCCGCGGCCATGATACAGCTCAGCCGCTGGAAAGCAGATCGGGCCTTGATCGACCCCTTCTGCGGTTCAGGCACTATTCCTATAGAGGCCGCTTTAATTGGAAAAAATATAGCTCCGGGACTGGGCAGAAGCTTTGCCGCCGAAAATTGGCCCCAGTTACCAGCACAGTTGTGGAAAAAAACCCGGGAAGAAGCCCGTGACTCTATTGATCATGAGCAGCCACTGGGGATTCTGGGATTTGATATCGATCCTGCGGTTCTTGACCTGGCACGTTTTCATGCCAAAGAAGCCGGGCTGAAAAACCTCATAAGCTTTCAGCAGCAGGATGTGAGAGACTTGCGATCCAAATACAATTTCGGCTACTTGATAGCCAATCCCCCTTACGGGGAACGCCTGGCGGAAAAAAAGGAAGTGGAAAAGCTCTATAAAGACCTGGCCCCTGTTTTTGATCGCCTGGATACCTGGTCTTTTTACTTGCTCAGCTCCCACCCCGGCTTTGAAAAGCTTATTCAACGCAAGGCAAATAAAAAACGCAAACTCTATAACGGCCGTATCCAGTGCAATTATTACCAATTTTTTGGTCCCCGTCCCCAGAATTTAAAAGGACCTTTTGCCAAACCGAATGCAGATTAATAGAGCTGTAATTTATAACATTGTCCATTATAAGCAAAATCCCCACATAAAAAATCTTCAGTGAATGTAGATCAAGTAGCGAGGATACCATTTGGACTCAATATAGTTTTCTTACACCCTTTCCTATCTTAAGCAAAAGGTTTACAACAAATTCTTTGATTCCTAATTCTTCTCCAATCTTATTTGCTATACTCATGAAAATTTTTGTAATAATTACAGCTACTAAGAAAATAATAAAATATCGAAAACCATCATATAAAATATCCATATCTTAATTAATTCCTCCAATTGAGTCTGTATAGTGTTTAGCCAAGAAAAGTCCACCTGTGGCAAAGCAGCGTTTTCCCATTTGCTTAAAAGCAGCGTTTTATTATACTATCCATATATTCCTGGAAATCACCCAGGTTTTCACATATTATTCGATAAATCTCCTCTTCATTAATCTCATCATACATATGAACAGCACGATTGCGAAATCTTATCATAGCCCGAAAAGTTGCCTCTTTATCCTTCGGGAGATAATCTTCGCGGCTTAGTATTTTTATGGCATCATGGTAGCTTTGGGGAATTCCCAGGTTCTCGCGGGCAATAATATGATGGGCAATGTCAATCATTGCTTCCACAGAGATTTGCAGAATACGGGTAGCGGAAAGGTAATTGCGAGGATCTGCCAAAAACTCATCAAAAGGTATCTGTCGCAGTGAATCCAAAAACTTTATATTCTTTTGCAATATATTAATCTTCTGCCGTATTTTATTATTGTTGACCATAAGCCTTTTTCCTCAACGCTTCATCATATTCGCAGTAAAATTGCCTTAAATCGATTTGAAAATCGCCATATTCCTTAAATACACGCTCCAGAAAATCACAAAGCAGTTCATGATCTCTTTCAAATAGAATTTTACCGGTAGACAGGACTTCAAATTGCATAACAATTGATGCGGTATTAAGTATTAAAACATCAAGGTCTTCTTCCCGGATAATATCTGCTATTTGAGCAGAAAGGTCAAGCTGATAAGCCAGGTCGGCTCGTAGTGAACCAGACACCAGTACTGCAATGTCTATATCACTGAGATTTGTCTGGTATTCACTACCATAAGATCCATATAAATATACAGCCAATATCTCTTCCCGGCTTTTAAGAAATTCTATTAAATTTGGAATTCTATCTTGAATATTAATTTTTTCCAGATTTTTACTTACACGAACCATAAAACTACTCCTTCATAGTAGCAAATAATCATTTGTATAGTACCAAATAATCCCAGCAAGGTCAAGCTCATTCAAATTTATGATTTCCGAGGAGAGAACAGAAGAATATACCTGAAGATAATTAGTTCATGGCATTAAGGGTAACCCTCATGCTATCAAAGATAATAATTTGATGGCTTCCGTCTCCCATTTTATACTGCCCTTTTATGGAGTGTTCCTGGGGATCATCATTTCCCGATACCGTCCATTCTACATTACCTTCCAGAAACTGTTCATGATCTACCTGGGTATTAACCGTAAGATTATTGCTCCCGCTCAGGTTTAATTCCAGATCGCCGGCATCCTGAATCTGCCAGTCACTGCTGATATTCCTGGCATCTATATTGACCGAATGGTCATTGCCCTTGATAATTACGTCCATTTTATCGGGAATGAGCAGTTTGTATTCGCTTATTCGGCAATCATAGCCAAAATCATTGCCATAAAGGGGTATGTCAAAACTGATAAATTGAGTATCGCCCGCCTGATAGCTGTTGCATTTCGTAGCCTCAGCCATCATTTCCAGGGCTCTTTCTTTGGAGTCGGCCGTTACCGAAAGGCTGGCCCGGGATATAATGGAATCACTCTTGGAGGTATGAATCTGCAAGGAAGCGGGCGGTGCTTCGATTACCAGCCTTTCGATTTCCGTTGCTATCGCTGTCTCACTGGGTTCGGTCTCCAGCAAATAATGCTTGGAAGCCAGCATAATCCTGGCCTGCTCGGTGAAACCAAATTCCGTCAGGCATTGTACTCCCAGACCGGATATAATTATAACAAAGACCATAAATATACTGAAAATATCATATTTTATTTTGATGTCATTGTTTTTATTGATAAAGATCTGCCCCAGTATCTCCAGTCCCAGGAGAACAAATAATAGGGGCCACCATTTAAAAACAATCTCCGCAACCGCTACACTGTTTATCTGGGCAATGATTAATCCGCTTCCCAGCCCCAGCAGAAGGATTCCCATGGAAAAGGTGCCTACTCGCCATTCTCTCATTTTTCATTCACCTCATTTTCATCAATTACATTCTCTTCGATTTTTACAGCTTCTGCTTCAGGCACAGCACTGTCCTCTTCTTTATTGTCCACTTTATCTGGCTCATCTGTCTCCAATTCCGGGGTTCTATCTTCTTCCAGGGCTTCATTTATTAATTCCAGGAACTTGTCTTCTCGCGTGCTCACTCCATCTTCCTGCCTGGCATTAAACTCTGCTTTTTCTACCTCGAGGTCTTCACCTGCGCCCTTTTTCCCCTTGTATGCTTGCACCTTATTGCCTGCCAGCATTTTTATCCCGCCCAGTATGAAAATCAGGGCTACTATCGCTGTCTGCAGGTAATGGCGAATCTGCCAGCTTAAGAGGGGGGATACTATTTTTTCAAACAATATTAAACACCCAAAAACAATGAGTCCCCATCCTATCCAGCGGGGATGATTACTAAACCACTGGAAAAAAGGTATTTCCTCCCATGTCTGCCCGTTGAACTCTTTTTCATCCATACGGTGATAAGCATCAAAAAGGCTGTAAAACCATATTACCGGCAATATAAAAACCAGTATGCTCAAGTTCAGCCACCCCATCAGGAAAGCGGTAAAAAAGAAACCTGCCATCAGTTGGGTACCTTCTTTCAGGAAACCCAGGTACATATGCCCCGCTCCAGGAATTATGGAAAGAGCTACGGTAATTATTTTCTGGTTGCTCATGGACATATTGCTTAAAATATTATTTAAATCAGGATTTGCTGCCTCCCGATTTTGCTGAGTCAGATGCAGTTTTTCTGCCAGTGACAGGGAATCTACTAAAGCCACAAACCATATAATCGGTATGGCAAAAAGCAGCAGTATAAAAAAACGGTCAGTACCGGCCAGGGCAGACATTCCAGCCGTTCCCAGTACAGACAACGCCAGAAGCGTAAAAAACACGAGAGCCCGGCCGGAAAATCCCAGGTATAAATGACCCAGTCCCGGTATAAAAGATAATATGAATGTTATAAACTTGCTTTTTTGTTTCACTTTGATACCCCCTCCTTTTTCCTGTTCTCAAAATTTTCTATCCATCTGGCAGTCCGATCAGCAATTTGACCCGGCCAGTCCATACGTATACTATCCTGCAATTTCTGATGTTCCAGGCTACAGGCAGTTCTGGATAATTGACTGTAGTTGTCCACCAGGGATTGGAATACCCCGCCCCCGGCAAAAAACATGGTCAATATGGCTGCCGCTACATAGTAAACAAATAAATCCTGCCAGCGTTTTCTCCAGGTATTCGGATGGCAGACAGGAGGTTCAGGTCTGCTTTTTTCTTTAATGTAAAGCATTGTACTGTCAGTAAAATCAACGGGGAGCATTTTTCCGGCATTTACAATATCTTCCTCCGGCATGCTTTCAAGAAAGCTGTTCATGCATATTTCGCAGGAAAGAAGGTGTTTTTCCATTTCTCTTCTGCTTATTTCCGATAATTCACCTCTGTGAAAAGCCTGCCATTCTTCTTTCATATAATGTCTCACTCACTGAACCCCTCCTTCCATTTCTCCCGAAACATTTTTCTGGCCCGGTAGAGGCGGGACTCTACCGTTCTCATGCTTATTCCCTCTTCTCGGGCTATTTCTTCATAGGTCCAGGATTGAAAATAAAACTTTTCAATAACCCTGCGGTATTTGTCCGGCAGTTGTCTGCAAACCGCCCTCACTCTTTCACGGTAATCTTTTTCCAGAAGTATTTTTTCCGGATTAACCCACTGTCTTTCATCCTTTATGGTCTTAATTTCCAACCCTCTATCAATATACTTCTGCTCCTTATGGGCTCTCTTCCAGTCAATAGCTTTATTGGCACTAATTCTGCCTATCCAGGCTTTGAAATTATCAGGGCGAAAACGAGGAAGGGATTGGTATACCTGCAGAAATACTTCCTGGGCTATATCCTGGGCATCATTGGGATTATCTACTAATTTTAAAATAATGGCAAAAACATAAGCCTTGTATTGATTTACTATTTCAACAAATACTTCTTCATGCCCGGAAACGAATTCTTTAATTATCTCTTCTTTAACACCAACCGCAATCCCCTCCTTCCCTCATTTATTATAACGATGAAAATATAAAAAAACCCTGCACCTTTTTCATAAAAGTTTAATTCCATTATTCCCCTGTAATCATATCCCACTTATATAATCCTTTTTAAGAGGTCATACTAATATAAACCTGAATATTCGCCAATTAACTTCTTTATGTATTTATAGGTATTCTTCATTTGTTTAGGAGATCTGAGATCTCCTTTTATAAAGGAGAGAGTTTTGCATAATTAACTTTTTCCTGCGATTAAGCAGTAGATTAGTAAATGTCATCCTGAGGCAAAGCCGAAGGATCTTAAAATTTTTGGCTCAGGCTTTAGAATGAGGATTGGGATTTTTTAATTATGCAAGAGTCTCAGGAAATAAGCACAAAGGAATATTATGCACAGCTTGAGGCATAAAATACTCTGTCAGCTATTTTGGAGGTTAGAAATGATATCAGTAATTCTGGCTGGAGGAAAAGGACTGCGTTTATGGCCGGAGAGCCGCAGACAACGTCCCAAACAATTATGCAGCTTTGTTGATAATAAATCCATGCTCGACCATACCATCGATCGCCTTATGGCTTCCGGTTCCCGGCGTATTATAATTATCACCAGCGACGACCTTCTGCCAAATATAAGACAGGTCATAAACAATAGAAAAGATTCAGAACTAATAGAGATTCTTAGCGAACCGGAGGGAAAAAACACTGCCCCTGCAGTCGGTCTGGCCCTTTCCATGTTATATAAGGAAAACCCTGACGAAATTCTGGGAATATTTCCGGCCGATCATCACGTACTGGATACTCCGGCTTTTTCAGAAAGCATTCAGCGTGCAGCCCTCGCTGCTCAACACGACCATCTGGCAACCATAGGGATATCCCCTGTCCGGCCGGAAACCGGCTTTGGCTATATTGAAAAAACCAAATGGGAAATTGGAGAAATACCAGGTGTATTTCAGGTCAGTACCTTCTGTGAAAAACCTGATGCAGAAACCGCCAAATCTTATTTGGGCAGCGGGCAGCATATGTGGAACGCAGGTATATACATGGGGAAAGCAGCTGTGCTGGCAGAGGAATTTCAGAAGCATCTCCCGGAAATATACGTAAAACTTATACTGGGACATGAGGAGTATATTAAATCCTATTCAGAACTGCCCAACATCAGCCTCGATTATGGAATAGCTGAGAAATCCGAACGTATGGCTGTAGTTCCTGCAAATTTTGGTTGGTGTGACCTGGGCAGTTGGAATGCCCTGGCTGATCTTCATGAACAGGATGATATGTCCAATGTCTTTACAGGAAATGATGTTATATTGATGGACAGCAAAAACTGTATTGTGAAACAAGCAGAAAAAACTTTGGTTCTTTTTGGGGTTGAAAACCTGCTCGTAGTAGAAACTGACGATGTCATTTTGGTTTCCGAACGCAACCGTTCTCAGGAAGTACGCAAAATAGTAGAATTATTGGATAAAGAAAATAGATTTGATTTATTGTAAATACCGGGATCTCCGGTTTTTCTTTAAAGTCATATTATCTTATTTATCAGACCATGGAGATAGGAGGGATATTATTAATACTAATATATTTCGTCAATATGATATCAGAGGTATTGTAGGTAAAGACCTTGATGACAGTCTTATGTATGACATCGGACGTGCTTTTGCTGCTCATGCTTTCCGGCACGGGCACAATACCATCCTGCTGTCCAGGGATAATCGTCTTTCTTCCCCTCATTTACACGCTCTGTGCATGGAAGGAGTTTTAGACTCAGCTTGCGATGTAATTGATCTGGGCCTTTTAATTACTCCTATGTTCTATTATGCCGCCAGGCATCTGGATAAACACGCAGGCATAATGATTACCGCCAGTCACAATCCCCCCGAGTATAATGGATGCAAACTCTTGCTGGGGGACTCAACTATTTATGGACAGGAAATCCAGGAAATTCGGCGGATAATTGCCAGGCAGGATTTTGTCAGCGGTCCCCGGGGTTCAGTCACTCAGGTCGACATCAGCGATGACTATGCCCGGATGATTAAAGCCCGGATAAATATGGGGCCAAATATTCCTAAAATTGTAATAGACTGCGGCAATGGTGCCGCATCTTATTTTGCTCCGGAAATTTTTCGCAGCCTGGGATGTGAAGTTGTGGAACTATTCTGTGAGTCTGACCCCTCTTTTCCCAATCACCAGCCTGATCCGGTTAATCCCGAAAACATGGTGGACTTAATCAAAGAAGTACAGAATAGCAGAGCTGATATCGGGATAGGGTTTGATGGCGACGGCGACCGTCTGGGGGTGGTTGATCCCTGGGGCAACCTGATCTGGGGTGATATGCTCATGATACTGTTCTGGCGCGATATTCTCCCGCGTTATCCCGGGAGCCAGTGTATTGTGGAAGTCAAGTGTTCTCAGGCTCTTATTGACGAGATAAGACGCCTGGGCGGCACACCTTTAATATATAAAACCGGTCATTCACTGATAAAAGCTAAAATGAAAGAAATAGATGCCATATTTACCGGGGAAATGTCCGGGCATATGTTTTTTGCTGATGAATACTATGGCTTTGATGATGCCATTTATGCCGGAGCACGTCTTGTTTCTTTGTTGTCATACAGTAACAAAAGCATCACTGAAATGCTGGCTGATATTCCTCAGTATTACTCCACCCCGGAAATCAGGCTTCCCAGTACTGATGAACAAAAGTTTGATATCGTCAGCAAAGTTTTGCTTCATTTTCGCAAACATTATGAGGTATTGGATATTGATGGAGCCAGAATATTGTTTCCTAATGGTTGGGGACTGGTCAGGGCATCCAATACCGGTCCGGAATTGATAATTCGTTGTGAGGGCAATTCTCCTCAGGCACTGGAAGAAATAAAGGATGAAGTGTTTTCATTTTTACAGGGATGGAATCTTATGGTCGATACCAGGCATAATGCCAAGCTTTTAAATGTTTAAACCTTTTTTATTCAGATTCCAGGGTATATAAGATACAAGCTTCTGCTGTATCCTGGTTTAATCAAGTTTGAATCGCTTGTTTATGTATAGAGAGTTTTGCATAATTAAAAAATCCAACTTTCTATTCTGAGCCTTAGCGAAGCCACTTTAATCGTGAGCGAAGCGTGCCCGGAGGATGAATCCTAAGATCCTTCGGTTTTGCCTCAGGATGACAGTACTTAAATACTTGCCTGATGATACGGAAAAATTAATTATGCAAAATCCTCATGTATAAGAAATATTTTTATATGGAAAAATATAGTTACAACTATATCTCAAGGGAGTGAAAACAATGATACTGAATTTAGGAACTTATCCCCCCAAGCAATGCGGAATTGCAACGTTTTCCATGGATTTGCGCAACAGCTTATTAAAAAATGGAAATACCGTCCAGATTATGGCCGTATCTGATGATAAATCTGAATATAATTATCCTTCTGAAGTGATTTATAATATCCGTCAGGAAGAAAAGCAAGATTATGCCAGAGCTGCCAGTTTTGTCAATTCTTCTCCAGAGATAGAAATACTGATTATCCAACATGAATATGGTATTTTTGGCGGCTCACACGGTGAATACATTTTGCAGTTTGCTGCCAAATTAAAGAAGCCTTACATCGTAGTCTGCCACACAGTCTTACCCCGTCCCCGGAGACAACAAAAAGCTATACTAAAGAATCTTTGTTCGCGTTCTTCAGCTGTAGTTTGCATGACCAAGCGGTCTGCCCGCCTTTTAAGCAATTTATATGGGGTCCCAAAGGAATTACTCAATGTCATAAGCCATGGGGTTCCGGAATTTAAAAGGCACCCTGCAGAAGAATTAAAACGCAAGCATAATTTAAGCGGCAAAAAGTTAATCAGCACATTTGGCTTGATTGGACCTGGAAAAGGCCTGGAACTTGGAATAAAGGCGATGTCGGAAGTAGTCCGGGATTTTCCGGATGCCACATATTTGATTCTCGGGCAGACCCATCCCATGTTGAAGAAAAAAGAAGGCGAAACTTATCGTATTATGCTGGAGAATATGGTTCAGGAACTCAATATTGAAAATAGTGTAATATTTGTCAATCGTTTTTTAAATGACAATGAGTTGGGAGAATACCTTCATATGAGTGATATCTACCTGAGTCCTTATCCCAACCCAGATCAGGCCGTAAGTGGTACTATGGCTTTTGCCATAGGGTGCGGAAAAGCCATAGTATCAACTTCTTATGCCTATGCCATTGAGGTCCTGGAAAATGGTAGAGGTTTATTGGCTGAAACTGCTCACCCGGAATCACTGGCTAATTTAATAAAGAAGATACTGGCTGATCCTGACTTGCAAAGCAGTCTTGAAGCCCGAGCCTACAAAATCGGTAAAACATGGACCTGGCCCAATATCGGCAGGCAATACAGTTCTGTACTTGCAGATATACTTAAAAAAAGTTACGGACACAAGGAGCAGTTAAATTATGTTGGATTATAGATATATAAAAGAATTGACTGACGAAGCAGGTATACTGCAGTTTTCTAAACTGGCTATCCCCGATAAACGCAGTGGATATACTCTCGATGACAATGCCCGTGCTTTAATAGTATCGATGTATATGGATGAAGGATACCAGTATGCTCAAAAATATATTTGGTATATCAAAAATTCTCAACAGAAAGATGGAAGCTGGTCAAACTTTTTCCTCGATGGCCGCTTCTGTTCTCATTTCGATTCAGAAGATAGTATCGGCCGGGCACTACTGGCCTGCAGTCTGGCATCTTCTGCTCCCTGGCCTGATATCGCGGACTTGTGCCAGCAGATATATGAAAATAATATCCACAAAGCCATATCTTTCCGTTCACCCCGGGCAATTTCCTATGCTTTGCTGGCTATCTGCAAAGGAAATGAAACATTAAGCAAGCAAAAAAGCGAGTTGCTTGACAAGCTAAAGGAATATTTATTCAGCCTTTATGAAGTCAATCACAGCAGCAAATGGTTATGGTTTGAAAATTACCTGACTTATTGCAATGGTATATTACCCCAGGCTTTATTCAGTGTTTATACAGCCACAGGAAATAGAAAGGCTTTGAAAATAGCGCATGATTCTCTGAATTTCCTTAATAGTATTTTATTCAGGAATGATTATCTTAATATTGTTGGAAACCAGGGGTGGTATCAGAGAGGCGGCAATATTGCCCTTTTTGACCAGCAGCCAGTTGATGCAGCTTCAACTGTTCATGCTTGCTTTGAGGCTTACAATGCCATTGGAGAACCTGAATATCTGGAACTGGCCCTTAAGGCTTACCAATGGTACCGGGGGCGAAATATTCACGGCATATCTTTGTACGACCAAAATACCGGGGCATGTTTTGATGCACTGAGCTGTGACGGGGTAAACAAAAACCGGGGAGCAGAAGCAGTATTGTCTTTGTTATTAAGTGATATTTTGATGGAAAACTTCGTTGAACAGGAAAAAAAAGTCGACAAAAGCTCTTAAGGGGTGAGAGCTTAGGATTCCAAGCCGAAAACATGGGGTTATATTACCCCATATCCTACACCTCATGTGCACAGTCTTTGTGTACTGTTTAAAACCTGGAACTTTAAATTTTATTATAAAAGCTTCTTTCTTTCACTTCTTCCTGCTTTATCTACTAATTTTGAGCTTTTGAAACAACCCGAAAGTGTTCCGGTATCAGTTCTGCCAATGTAGCAGTAGCCATTCCTATACTGGTATCAGCAGCCCCATAATATACCAGGATTTCATCATCATCATCAAGTATTTCTTTATCAGAACTGGCAACTGCTCCACAGCTAAAAACCACATTTGGTACCCAGGCTCCGCTCAGCCCTATTTCATAGTCCTCTTCAGGTTCCAGTATAGGATTGGGCGAGCGGTAAAGAACCTTGGAGGGATTCAGAAGATCTACCAGAATTACCCCCAGCCGGTAAACATAATTATAATCCACTCCATGGTATATCAACAACCACCCGTATTTGGTCTTGATAGGTTGAGCCCCTGCTCCGATTTTTAATGAATCCCACATGTGACCGGGTCTGGGACCTATGATGATAGCATGGTTTTCTCTCAGGGGAAATTTGATTTCTTCCATATAAGTTACCCATATGCTGGGCTCAATACGGTGATAAATAACATATTTGCCGTTGATTTTTTCTGGGAAAAGAATGGCATCCTTATCCCAAATGTTTTTAAAAGCCAGGCCCTCCCTGCGCCAGCACCTGTAGTTTCCATGCAAAAATTCATCCACTTTTATTGAAGCGGCTGCTATTTGCGCAATATTACCATCATATGCCGTATAAAGCATAAATATTCTATCTTTTATTATAATAAGCCGGGGATCTTCACAACCAAGTTTTTCTTCCTCGGTAGCAGGTGAAAAAATTGGCTCCGGCAACCTTTCCAGAATATTATAGCCATCGGTAATAGCCAGGCCGATACGGGAAATATTATCATCCCCTACCGCCCGGTAAAACAGATATACCCTGTCTCCTATCCGCAAAGCACCGGGATTAAGAACATATTTGCTTTCCCAATGATGTTCTTCTATTGTTTCCAGCATGGGATTTCCGCTGTAACGTTCCAAGGATTTACTTGGCTCATTGGTTATTTCCTGAACCACAACTGTTACATCTTTGGGCCTGCTGGGAAGCAGAGCATCGAGCAAATTGTAACTGCTTTTACCTGCCATAATAAAGCGAATAACGATTGGCAAAATTTCTTCCTGCTTGTAGCCCAGTTCCATGTATAGCATTTCCAGAAAATCATGGTTAAACCATCGCTTTTCCACACTCGTAGTCAAGGGAGCAGGAATATTCCCCCCTCCTTTGTAGCTGTAACTGGCCCAACTCCAGGCAGTACAGGTAAGGAACGTGCTATCTTCCAGAACCTGACTCAGGCCATACCCGTCAGCCATTAAAGAAAATAAATCCGCTATATCATTTTTTCCCTGTTCAGAAAACTCTGAGGCCAGGCATCTTATTCGCTTAACCAGGTAACGATGATGATAGTTTTCGAAAATGCTGTGGGCTGAAAAATCTCCTCCTTTTTGCAATCCCATCAAAGAATTGCGGACTTTTATCCCTATGTTCTTTCTTTCCGAAACCATACATTTGAACATCCTGGAATAATGTTCTGCTACCACCAGGCGGCGCAGCAAACTGGTAAAATACCTGCTTCTGGGATACTGCCCTCCCTTGCCTGAGTCCAGAGTTTTAATGGCAATTCTGGCTGTAAGATGATTGGCAACAGATAGTTTCCCATAAGCAAGAGTACCGGTTTGCATATCTTTTCGCAGAATAATTGGCTTAAGGTCAACCCATCCGAAACTTTTGGGCTTCAGATTATCTGCCAGCCATAATAAATCCCGGTCAGTATAGCTCCGGCTTTCAACAAGGTTGGCATAGGTAACCGCATCACGCGGATCCATTTTTTCAATCAGGTCTGCCGCTTTATAAAATCCCAGGGGGATCATGAGATTAATTGGGGGTATACGCACCAGCATTTCTCTCAAAAAATCGGAACTGACCGTAAACATCCTCTGCTGTGGAAACAAGTTGAAAAGAGCATTGACAAAACCCTGCAGACCATCCTCTGATTCCAGATCTCCGGGTAAAAGCCTGGAGAGCATTCCTTCAAAACGAGCCATAAATTCCTGTACTCCCTCGATATATTCATGTGGTTTGGCCCCTTCTCCAATGCCCAGGCCGTTAGTAACAAAATCATTGAAAGATGCTTCATAACGCTTTCTTAGTTCCTTGAAAATATTGTCCGTCTGCACAAGTCCTCCGCCTTTAGCTATTATTATCTTGGGAACCACTATCGGCCGTCCGGGAACATATTCCATATATCCCAGAGGTATTATGGCCGGCTTGGCCTGTTCCCGTTTGTTTATCCACTGTCGGCTGAATTCCGGTTTAACCAGCCAGAACTTGTTGGTAAGACGCTGACGGATAGAGTCCATTTTACGAACCATTATTTCGTCCTTTTCATTTTCGCTTGCAGCACTGATCTTTTCCCCAAAAGCATCCATCTCTATGTTATAGCTGGCTACCCGCCCATTGTACAGAACAGTCAAAGCCCCCAGAATATCCTGGGGCTTTGCTTCACTGTCAAAAGCATAAACCAGGAGAAGATTCAATAAACTGGATACCCATAATTCATCACTGAAATTAAACTCTTCGGGCTCTGCGGCTTTTATTCCAGCCAATTCTTTCTTAAAATCAATTTTCTTTAAGGTGTCTGCATGTTTTTCACAACCAATCCGAAAATTCTTGAGGATCTCGTCAAGCGGATAGTTAATCAAATCAGGTTTTTTTATTTCACTACGGGCCAGAATGTCAGCTACTTTTATAACCAGGCGGTCCTTTAACCAGATGCCGCTGTCCCGTTTTATGGCTTCAAAAATAGTAAAAGCATTATCATAAAATATCTGGTTTCTTCGATTCAGGCTGTGCTCATTAATTATTCCTCCCATATTGACTTCACAAATATTTTTATTCCAGGACAATGCTCTGGTCAGAAGCCAGAAGTCAAAGCCATATCCCCTGATACAGTTACCCCAGAAGCGCGCCTCGTGTGCCAGCTCTTCCACCAGATTATGAGCAATGGCGTAAATCCCCCCCAGGGGATCGCTCACACGGCAACCGTAAAAGCTTTCCAGTATGGGTGCGGCCATCATATGGGCAATACTATCGATTCCAGCATGACGGCGCAGGCTGCCCAGAACCAGATCATAGTGCCCCTGTATGGGGGTTAAAAGACTCTCCAACCAGGCATCATTAATACCCGGTCCCCTTTTGGTGGCCATATTGGCACTGAACAAAATTAGATCTGATTCCATTTTTTCGCTGATTTCTATAATAGTCCTTATACTCATACCTCTCCCGCTAATTTCCGGCGGGAGCAAGAATTCAATATGAGGATGTTTTAATTCTGTTTTCTTTATCAATTCCAGAATCTCTTGAGCTGAATAATCTCCCACACATACAATCAATTGCCTTCTGCCGATCCATGATTGCAACACCCTGTCTATAGATTCCAATAAAGGAATCAGGGTATCTTTTTCATTGTGAAATGGTATTCCCACTACCAGGTCGTAATCAATAAATTCAGCCAGGCGGGGACTTATTCGACTCATTATTTCATCAAATAAGCTTTCGGTATTGAAATGAGCCAATATCCAATGCCCTCCTTTACAAATACCTTATTAAGCACTATGCCCGCAGGGTTATAATCTCAGCTAAGACGTTAAACGAGGATTTTGCATAATTAGTTTTTTCGTATCATCAGGCAAGTATTTTAGTACTGGCATCCTGAGGCAAAGCCGAAGGATCTTAATATTCACCCTCCGGGCACTACTGATGTTCGCTTCGCTCACGATTAAGGTGGCTTCGCTAACGCTCAGAATGAAAAGTTGGATTTTTTCAATTATGCAAAACTCTCAAACGTTAAAATGATAGTTTTTGTTTATTCTTTCTCCAACAAAAGGAGAAATTCTTCAGGAACTCGCATCTTCTCTTCTGTTAGGCAGCAAGCAATGTGCTTTATCAATGAGAAGCACAAGTCTATATTGATTGAAATCTCGAATTATTTTCACACTGCACTCTCTACATAGTTATGCTCATTTTCCGCCTTTTATATTTATTGAGATTCTCTCTTTGCATAAAAAAACAGGCAAAAAAAAGACATAAAAAGAAATCATACATTTGCTGACCATTCTCTCCAGGTATAAGGCCAAATGCTCAGCGAACCATCTCCTTACATCCTTCTATAAACAGTAAATTAATTTAATATGCAGTAAGCTTAAAAAAGCTCTTCCAGCTTTCACTTTAGCAGCCAAATCTCCTAAGCCGCTGCTTTATGAAAAGAATCATTCTGGGCTTGCATGATGCTTCTGCTTATTTCTGTTCACTCTGCATTACCAATAGACTTATTCTTTTTAAGCATTTCATCAGCAAGAAGCACTTTCTCATATTATTTCTTCCACTTCTTTCAGAAGTCTGCTAAAATACTTCAAAGCCGTATCTACAGGTTCCGGACTATTTAAATCAACGCCAGCCTTCTGCAATAAATTTACCGGATAATCAGAACTCCCGGATTTCAAAAATTCCAGATAGCGCTCTAGGGCTGCAGTCCCTCCATGGAGTATTTGTTCCTTCAGTGCCGTAGCTGCCGAAAAGCCGGTGGCATATTTATAAACATAGAAAGCAGAATAAAAATGGGGTATCCTCGACCATTCCATGTCTATCTCCTGATCAAGTACCATTTGCGGTCCATAATAAAATCTGTTGAGTTCACGGTATATATTGCTGAGTGTCTCCGGGTTCAAAGCACCACCCTTTTCCACCTCGTCATGAATAATTCTTTCAAACTCTGCAAACATGGTCTGCCTGAATACTGTCCCACGGAACTGCTCCAGGTAATGGTTGAGCAGATAGAGCTTTTCCTGGCTTTCGCGGCAGTTTTTCAGGAGATAGTCTATAAGCAGGGACTCATTCACCGTTGAAGCCACTTCCGCCACAAAGATACTATAGTGGCTGTATAAATGGGGTTGATTCCGGTTCGAATAATAACTGTGCATGGAATGTCCCATTTCATGAGCCAGGGTAAACAGATCATCCAGTTTATTGTCATAATTCAGCAAAACATAGGGATGGCTTTCATAGCAACCCCAGGAGTAGGCTCCGCTGGTCTTACCCTCGTTTTCATATACATCTATCCAACCGCCAGCCAGCCCCTGTTGCAAAACAGACACATATTCCTCACCCAGGGGCTCTAAAGCCTCAACTACTATCTCTTTAGCTTTCTCATAGGGTATTTCCATCCTATATTCCTTTACCAGCGGAGTATAGATGTCATACATATGCAATTCGGCAAGACCCAGTATTTTCTTTCTTATTTCAATATACTTATACATCAGATCGATATTATTATGCACCGAATCAATAAGACGTTCATAAACCTTTGGGGAAACATTATCCCCATCCAGAGCCGCTTCCAAAGCTGAAGGATAGTTCCTGGCCCGGGCATAAAAGATATCCTTCCTGACACTGGAACTCAGAGTAGCGGCCAGGGTGTTTTTCAGTTTGGAATAAGAGGCATAGAGAGCTTCAAAAGCCTCCTTTCTGACCCGGCGATCACTGCTTTCCATAAACCTGCCATAACGACCCTTGGTAAGCTCAAGCTCCTTGCCTTCTTCATCCTTGATTAGCGCAAACTTGATATCAGCATTATTTAACATCGAAAAAATATTTCCGGAAGCCATGGAAAGATCTGCTGCCATTGCCAGCAATCTTTCCTCCTTCTCCGATAAGATGTGGGGCTTTTGCCGCATCAATTCATCAAAATAGTGTTCATAGATTTTTAATTGTTCGTTTTCAGCCATAAAAGCTCTGATTCGTTCTTCGGGATTACTGATTATTTCCGGGACAATAAAAGAAGTGGCACTGCCAAGCTGGACACTCAGGTTTTCGATACGCTCAAATAAAACCTGGCAAGAGGCATTGGCATTATCTTCGTCCCGGCGCATTTTTGCGTAAACATATAGTTTTTCCGTCTTGCGTTCCAGTTCTTCCAATAAATCCAGCACTTTAGCCAGGGTTTCCGGAGACTCCCCCAGTCTGCCACGATAGCTTTCTATTCCTTGCATCAAAACTTTAGTCTGTTCAAAGTCTGCCTCCCAGAGCTCGCTTCCTTTATACATATCCTCCAGATTCCATTTGTATTGTACTGCTATATCTTCTCTTTTCTTTATGCTCATGGTTTTGCCTCCTTTACAAATATCACTTACTCATTCAAATCCAGTATTATTTTTATTAGCATTCCAATAATCTCTAAAATGATTATACTGCATAATTGTAGCAATATTTATTAAAGAGAATCTTGCAACCTGCTCCAAGCCTTGCCAGGCGAACATTTCAATAAGCTCTGCTGCAAAAATACTATCAGCTGGAAATATTATTTATTATCCACTATAATTAAGGATAGCAAAGTCGATAATATACTGCCAAAGTTTTTTTATTATATCCCGGAAAAGGAGAATAAGATGAAAAAACTCTTGTCCATGTTTTTGGCTGGTCTGGCAACTCTCTTGCCTATTGCCATTTCCCTTTATCTGATTTACTGGCTCTTTAATTTCATTGATGGCATTCTTTCTCCTATAATAAGATATTATTTGGGTATTGAAATCCCCGGGCTGGGTTTCTTGATTACCATTACTCTGATAATTTTGATCGGGTTTATGGTTACAAATATTATCGGCAAAAAGTTCTTTTCTTTCTCAGAAGCTATTCTCTTTAAGGTTCCGCTGCTGGGCAAGATATATTCGACAATAAAACGGATAACATCCGCCTTTTTTTCTTCCGGTAAGAATTCCTTCCGGCAGGTAGCCATGGTCGAGTTTCCAAGAATCGGGGTTTATTCTATCGGCTTTATAACCAATGATAATTTCCCTTTTATCGATGAAGATTCCTACTCCATCTTTATTCCGACCACCCCCAACCCTACCTCGGGTTACTTTATTGTAGTACCCAGAGAGCAGGTGAAAATTCTGGACATTAGTATTGACCAGGGAATAGAACTCCTGATGTCTGCCGGCATGGTCAACAGTATCGAATAAGCACATCCATGTCACTTGCATATCCATTTTATATTTACTGCAATATCTTAAATATATTAAACTGCCTTTCTGTAATGAAAAAGTATAGTAGTTCTTTTAATGCCTTTTTCAAGGAGGGGCTATCCTATCTCTGATATTAGTTGTCTGATTATTCTGATTAAATTGAAGGTTTAAACTTTTTAAAACAAAAAAAACCAACAGGAATTTTACATAGCAGTGTAGAATAAATGAATTAGATTTCTGTCCTTATTTAAGCCAGTAATTATATATAGATAGAAAGCTCTGACTTAAATAAGTGAACAGTAAAAAAAATAAAAGGGGGATTAAGATTTATGACAATCAACGAAGTCGTAATGGTAAGTGCGTGTCGGACACCTATTGGCGATTATGGTGGAACATTACAATCGGTAAGAGCCAATGACCTATCCAAATTAGTTATTACTGAAGCTCTGAAAAGAGCAGGGGTTGAGGCTTCAGCAGTAGACGAACTGACCCTGGGTATGTGCCTGCATCATGGCAATGGCTCCTGTCCTGCCCGAATAGTAGCTATCGAGTCCGGTCTGCCTGACAGGTCCGGTGCTATGATGGTCAACCAGAACTGTGCTTCAGCCATGCGAGCCACAGAAATTGCAGCACATAACCTTATGCTGGGAAAAACTGATATCGCAGTAGTAGTTGGAACTGAAAGTATGAGTAATATACCTTATCTGGTACAAAACGGCAGATGGGGTCACAGAATGGGTGATGGCAAACTGCAGGATGCTATGCTCTCTGATGGCTTGGTATGTAAATTAGCCGGTGGCATCCACATGGGGGGCACTGCAGAAAATATCGCTGAAAGATACAATATAGGCAGAGAAGAATGTGATGAGCTGGCACTGATCAGCCACACCAGAGCAGTTGAAGCCAATGAAGGCGGCAACTTCAGCAGAGAAATAGTTCCCGTTCCTATCAAAAAGAAAAAGAAAGAAGTACTCTTTGAAGCTGATGAGCATCCTATCAAGGGAGCCAGCCTGGAAGCTATGGCCAGATTGGCACCTGCATTCAAAAAAGGCGGCGTAGTAACCGCTGCTAACGCATCCGGTTTGAATGACGCTTCTGCCGCAGCAGTATTCATGACCAAGAAAAAAGCTGACGAACTGGGACTAAAACCCCTGATGAAGCTGATAAACATCTGCAGTGAAGGTGTTGACGCCAAGGTCATGGGACTCGGTCCTGCTCGTGCTATTCCCAAAGTCCTCAAACAGTCTGGAATGAATTATGACCAGGTAGATTACTGGGAAATCAATGAAGCTTTTGCCGCCCAGGTAATCGGTGTAGGCAAAATGATCAAGGAAGAAGCAGGTATTGAACTCAACATTGGTGATCTGAACAAGCGCGGAAACATCAACAACAATGGTTCCGGGATCGGCCTGGGCCATCCCGTTGGATGTACCGGACTCAGAATTATAGTAAGTCTCTATTACGAAATGGAAAGACTGGGTGTTACTACTGGCGGCGCATCTCTATGCGTTGGCGGCGGTTCTGCCATGGCATCACTCTGGACCAGAGACATCTAATCCTGTTTCTTTTAATACAGAACACAAATTGCTCAAATCAAAAGGCAATGGTTTAAAAAAACCATTGCCTTTTTTTATTTGTCCCTTTTATTCTTCCAGTTCCAATGCGATTTTTTCCCAGTCATCATAAGCAGCGAGCAGCTTTTTTTGTACCTCATCATACTCCCAGGCTAATTCCCTGCCTCGGCGCATATCGTTAAATAAATCGGTATCAGAAAGTAATAGCTCCAGTTCTTTTTTTCTCTTTTCCACTCTATCTATTTCTGTTTCTTTTGCTTCCAGCTGTCGTCCAAGCCTCCTTGCCAGCTTTTCCTTTTCCTTTTGAAGATAACGAAATTGCTCCTGCCGGCTACCTTTCTCCCTATATTTCCCGCTGCTGTTTTTATCCAGAGAAGAACCCTGCGCTTTGATTTTATCCTGGCAATGGCTGTAATTACCCCAGAAGTACTTCAGGCTTTTGTTATCAATAACAGCGATTCTTTCTGCAATCCTGTCAATAAAATATCGATCATGGGAGACAAACAAAATAGTGCCGGGATATTCCTTGAGCATTTCTTCCACTGCCTGCCGGCTCTCGATATCCAGATGATTAGTAGGTTCATCGAGTATTAGAAAGTTGGCTTCACTCAGAACAAGCTTCAAAAGACAGAGCCGCCCTTTTTCTCCCCCGCTTAAATCTGCTATCGTTTTAAAAACATCGTCTCCCCTGAACAGCATCCTGCCCAGAAAGCCTCGGGCTTCACCAATATCTATATCGAAATTGAATATTAATTCTTCCAGAAGATTTTTGGAATAATCCAGTTCCTCGTATTCCTGAGAAAAATAGCCTATTTTCACTCTACTGCCCAGAATAATTTCTCCCGCATCGGCTTTCTCCAAACCGCTGATAATTTTTAACAAGGTAGTTTTCCCGCAGCCGTTGGGCCCCAGCAAAGCTATTTTATCCCCTTTGTAGACAGATAGACTGAGTTCCTGGAAAAGTTCCAGACTTCCAAAGGATTTGTCCAGACTTGATATTCTTAAAACATCCTGTCCGCTTTCATGTTTCATCTGGATATTCAGGCTGCCTACTCTATTTTCCCTTACAGGTCTGTCGATTCTTTCCAGCCTGTTCAACTGGGATTGTCTTCCCCTGGCCTGTTTGGATTTTATACCTGCTTTGTATTTCCTGATATAGTCCTCCATGTCCTTAATATGCTCTGCTTGTTTTTCATAAGCACGCTCTTCGCTTAATTCATCCCTGGCTTTTATTCTGAGGTAATTGGAGTAATTGCCTGGATATGATTTTATACCCGCGTTTTTGAGTTCCAGTATGCGACTGGCGAATTTGTCCAGAAACATGCGGTCATGGGAAACCAAAAGGACTGTGCCCTTATAGTCTCTCAGAAACTCTTCCAGCCATTCAGACGCAGCCATATCCAGATGATTTGTTGGTTCATCCAGTAATAAAAAATCTGGAGATAGTGCCAGCAATTTCCCCAGCTTCAGGCGGGTCTTCTGTCCACCGCTGAAGGTCTGCAGCGGCTGCAAAAATTGTGTTTCGCTGAAACCCAATCCGATTAGAATTCTTCGTGCCATACTCTCACAGGCATCACCATTGGCTCTTTCATATTCTTCCCTTAAGCCTGCATACCTCTCCATGAGATTAGTATCTGCCCCTGAATCTGAGCGAGACATTTCCTTTTCCATTGCAAACAGCCTTTTTCTTTGCTCCAGCAAGCTGGAAAAAGCATCCATTACAGCATCCCAGGCAGTAATGCCTGCTTCTTCATAATTTAACTGTTCCATATATGCCACAGAAAGCAGCTTCGCCCTGCTGACTTCCCCTCTGTCCGGTAATAATTCTCCTCTCAGGCATTTTAACAAGGTCGTTTTACCTGAACCATTGGCTCCTATCAATCCCACTTTTTCCTTTTCTTTGATAGCCAGATTAATATTCTTCAATATATCATTACCTGCAAAGCTAATACTCAAATCATGAGCCTGTATTACAATCATTCTTTCACCAACCAATAGCATTTTATCATACGTCATTATGATAACAGCAGTTTTTATAAAGAAGCCGATTAGCCAGGGATAAGGGGTAAGGGGGCAGGATTAAGGATCAGGAGTAAGAGGTTAGGGGGTAGGGATTAGGGGTAGGGATTAAGGATTAAGGGTAAGAGGAAAAGGAGAAGGGTTCTTACTCTACGCCTCACGCCTCCCCCTTCACTCCTCACTCCTCACTCCTCACACCTTGCTCCTTGCACCTTACTCCTCAACCTTACTCCTTACATCAAAATAAAATATAACATTTATAGGCCCGGCCGTCATCCACCTTTCATTTCCTGAGCAGAGGCTGATTTTTTATGGTTATTATTCATAAAGAATTCAAATAATAAAGCTGAAGGTTTATATAAGCTTTAAAATTCTGCATTATTAATATTTTCGTATCAGACAGGTGATTGGCTACTGTCATCCTGAGACAAAACCCAAGGATCTAAAGACTCCCCCAGGGAACCAGAAATGTTAAACTCTCAAAATTGGAAAAATTTTTTACGAGGTGAATATATTTTGTTTAATGCTTGGAATGATTTCAAAGCCGGCAGATGGATGCAGGATATAGATGTCCGGGATTTTGTTCAGAAGAATTACCGGCCATATGATGGCAACAGCAGTTTTCTGAGCAGCCCAACAGAAAGAACCATTAAACTCTGGGATAAATGCCAGGAATTATTAAGACAGGAAAGAAAAAAAGGTGGCGTACTGGCTGTTGATCCTCATACCCCCATCGGAATTAACAGTCACTCTCCGGCATATATAGATCCAGATTTGGAGATAATAGTAGGCCTGCAGACTGATGAGCCCTTGAAAAGAGGCATTAATATATATGGAGGTCTGCGGACCACTCTCAAAGCCTGCCAAGCCTACGACTGTGAACCTGATGCTGATTTGCTGGATTTTTTTCGTTTACATCGTCCAACGCATAATGACGGGGTCTTTTCCGTTTATACCGACGAAATGCTCCTCTTGAGAAAAGCAGGCATTATTACCGGTTTGCCCGACTCCTATGGACGGGGAAGAATTATCGGCGACTATCGCAGAGTTCCCCTTTATGGGATAAACTATCTTATCGAAGCCAAAAAAAATGATCTTAGATGGCTGAACAGCGATATGAATCCTACTTCCATTCAATTACGGGAAAACATATCCGGGCAAATCAATGCCCTGCAGGCTACGAAAGAAATGGCTCTGTCCTATGGGTATGATCTCTCCTTTCCTGCTGCTGATGCCCGCGAAGCTGTACAATATCTTTATTTTGCCTACCTGGCAGCAGTGAAAGAACAGAATGGCGCAGCTATGAGTATCGGTAGAATCTCCACCTTTTTGGATATCTATTTTGAAAGAGACCTGAGTAATGGCCTGCTGGATGAAAGTGAAGCACAGGAACTCATAGATCAACTGGTAATGAAACTGCGCTTTGTCAGGCACTTGCGAACACCTGAATACAATGATATTTTCGCCGGCGACCCCAACTGGGTAACAGAATCTCTGGGCGGCTGTGGAAGCGATGGCAGACACCTGGTTACCAAGAATAGTTTCCGGTTCCTGCAAACCCTAAAAAACCTGGGACCGGCACCAGAACCTAATATGACCGTACTTTGGTCGCGCAATCTGCCCCACAGTTTTCTGGAGTTTTGCGCTGATTTATCCATTAATACTTGTGCCCTGCAATATGAAAACGATGACATTATGCGACCTTATTATGGCGATGATTATGGCATTGCCTGTTGCGTATCAGCTATGCGAATGGGTCAGGAAAGCCAGTTTTTCGGCGCCCGCTGCAATTTAGCCAAGCTTCTTCTTTACGCTCTCAACGGGGGTCGCGACGAAATAAGCGGAGAGCAGCTTGGGGTAGAAATGCCGGTCTATAACCAGGAATATCTGGATTTTGATGAAGTAATGCGAAGATTCACGATGCAAATGGAATGGCTGGCTGAAAAATATGTAAACACTATGAATGTAATTCACTATATGCATGACAAATATGCCTATGAAAGCCTGCAGTTTGCCCTTCACGACACTGAAATCAAATACTATATGGCCTTTGGGGTAGCAGGTCTGTCCGTTGTAGCTGATTCCCTCAGTGCTATCAAATATGCCCGGGTAAAACCCATAAAAAACGAAAATGGAATCATAAGTGATTTTTTGATTGAAGGCAGTTTCCCCAAATTCGGTAATGATGACGAACGTGTCGACATCTTAGCGGTAGACCTTCTTAAGACATTCACCCATCAGTTGAAAAAACATCCGACATACAAAAATGCTGTTCATACTCTTTCAGTATTGACCATAACTTCCAATGTCATGTACGGGAAACATACAGGTACTACACCTGATGGACGCAAAAAAGGAGAACCCCTGGCTCCGGGAGCCAACCCCCTCCACGGGCGCGAAGAAAATGGAGCCCTGGCAGCCTGTAATTCTGTAGCCAGGCTACCTTATTCTTATGCCAGGGATGGCATATCTTTCACCTTCTCTACCGTTCCTTCTACCCTGGGGAAAAGTCAGGAAGAACGCATAAATAACCTGCTGGCCCTCTTAAGAGGATACTTTGTCCAGGATGCGCATCACATAAATGTAAACGTACTCAATGTTGAAACCCTTCGGGAAGCCATGGAACACCCGGAAAAGTATCCTGACCTTACTATAAGGGTTTCCGGTTACGCAGTTCATTTTATTAAATTAAAACGCGAACAGCAGGAAGAAATAATCATGCGTACCTTTTACAAGAGGATGTAGGAGATAAAATAATGATAGGCAGAGTACATTCCATAGACACTTTCAGCACCCTGGACGGTCCTGGAATCAGAACGGTTATTTTTATGCAGGGGTGTCATTTGCGCTGCAAATACTGTCACAATCCTGATACCTGGAAAATAAAAAGTCCATCAGCAAAAGAATATTCTGTTGATGAGTTAATGAAGATTATCAAACGGGGAAAAACTTATTTTGAAGCCTCTGACGGGGGTATAACTTTTTCAGGAGGAGAACCTTTGCTTCAATATAAGTTTATTAAGGAAATTTTTATCCGATGCAGAGAAGAAAAAATATCTACTGCTTTCGATTCTTCTCTTTATATAAGCAGCAACAAAATTATTGATCTACTTCCATATACTGATCTGATACTGGCTGACATAAAACAAATGGACAATAAGAAAAGTCTCTATTTAACAGGGAGCAGCAATCTGTTAAACTTACGTAATATTGAACTGATAAATGAATATGGAATACCTCTTTGGATAAGATATGTAGTTGTCCCAGGCTGGACCGATGCAAGCGGGGACATAAAAAAAATGGCCCATTTTGCTGCCGGTCTGAGCAGTGTGGAAAGAATAGACCTTCTTCCCTATCACTCTCTGGGAATGCATAAATGGGAAATTCTCGGGCTTAAATACCAACTGCAGGATACTATTCCTCCTGCGCAATCATTGCTGCAAAAATTATCAAAGGAAATATCTGCCATAAGCGGCAAAACTGTTTTTATTCAATAACAATATAATCTTTGTTTACTCTATTTTGGATTTATCAATCTATTATAGGCTTTTTTTGCTCTGGTTCTCGGCATAGATTTTTCTCCAAGTACTCGCAGTGAACTCACAATAGCTTCCAATTGATGCCCCGGAAACCCTGCCAATAAATGCTCATCAGGTATACTGGTAGCATTTCTGCAGCCATAACACCCCAGAGTAACATTGATTTTCTGAGTAAGCTGCGGAACAACTGTTATATCAGAACAACTCCCATTGGATATTGCAGTACTGAAATTCAATCTTCCTCCTTCATGATGCAAAACACCTAAACTCAACCACATGAGATGTTCTGGTTTACCCTGCACGGAAATTACATCGGGTTCAAAATCTGCATATGCAACCCTGGATACAGCAATAGCCGCATATTTATTAAGTTCAAATCGAGGTAATTCTTCCATTGCCTTTTTGCCTGCATCCCTCGCAAAGCTTCCCATATTTTCCAGAAATTCGCCTGTCTTGAGCTTATCGGGAACCGGCCTGAATCCCAAGGCAGAAGCCCCGTTGGCACATGCTACATTATCTCCATTAGCCAGAAGTCTCTCCCCCTCCTGAGCCCTCATGAGAAATTGACAAAAAGTATATTTTACATCAGAATTATAATCTTGAAATGCGTCTACATCCTCTTTTTTTAGAAATTTCACTCCCACCGGAGGCAATTCCAAATGTAAAATACGAACCAGTTCTTCAGATAATTCTTGATAATTCAATATATTTCCCTCCTCCAATATAAAAACCATAAAACTACTCTCTACAGAGGGCTGATTTCCCCGGGATTATCAGGATAAAAACATCATTATTCCTATAGCATAATCTCCGGGTAATAATGGCACTTCAAATAATTATCAATTATATCACAAATTGAGAAGGAACTTAATAATACTATGTCGGGAGGGCATGGCTTCATATAGTGTGATGATCGCACTGATTCTGGCCAAATTATCAAGCACATTTGAATCTCTCATTGGTAAGGCTATCAATAAGATTGGGGCTGTGGAAAGTATAAAGATGTTCTCTCGGCTTTCTCTGTATTCTTTGATATTATTGCAGAAAAATATGTGTTATACTTTTGTCGTGTGGGGGCGTGGCTCAGCTGGGAGAGCACCTCGTTCGCAACGAGGGGGTCGTGGGTTCGAATCCCATCGTCTCCACCATTTATAGAAACTTATAAAGGTGTTTTATTTTACCGGTTCTACAAACATTATGGGCATCCAGGAATATTGTCCCAGTACGGTTTGTTTATCAAATTTAACAAGAATAAAGCCGACAAACGTATTCCATATTACAGTCCCCTCTCCCAAATGCGGGTGTTTAACCCTGCTTCCAGGCAGATACACATTACTTCCCCCTCTCTTAAATCCAGCTCCATTATCAGACAAAATTCATCTTTAAAATGCCTATTATTACTCTTTCTTTAATCATAACTATTAATCCTGCCCTTAAAATTAATAAAATTCACTAACCTGCCTTCAAAAAACTTCTTTTTCTTGCTTCAGGATTTTGCATAATTATTTTTTCCGTATCATTAGGCTTTTAGTACTGTCTGAGGCAAAGCCGAAGGAGTTTTGAATTCACCCTCAGGGCACTACTGAGTTCGCTTTGCTTACGAATAAAGTGGCTTCTCGCTAACGCTCCAAATGACATCTTGGATTTTTTAATTATACAAAGCTCTCAGTTCTATGCTCTTTCTTTGTTGACAAAAGAACTAAGACGCATAAGAGTATTTTAATATCTGTTGATTTTGCAGGCTGTCTGTGTTAAGCTACAAGCAAGTGAAAATAGACTTCGAGTCCATTGACCTAATGAAGAAATCTATGGTTTCTGGACCTGGGTACAGTTGGAAACGGCTGGGCCTCCCCGTATTGTGGAAAGGAGTCATACTAACTGTTTAATCGGACGGACAGGTGTGGTGTGCTCAATAATACTTACTCCTGTTCTTTTTTATTTTTAAGTTCTAATAGAATAAATTATATTCTCCGAGCCTTTGAACCTGTTATTCGTTTATGGTTCTTAAGGCCTATGGGTATAATCGGAAACGCTTATGCCTCCCCGTATTGTGGAAAGGAGATCACGTTAAACTTATGTATTTATAAGTGTATTTGGTCGTGTTCTTTTTTCAGTACACGGCTTATTTTTTTAATTTAATAGTTATAGATAATAAGTCTTAAAATATTCGCAGCAGTATTTAATAGATTTATAACAAGCCCTTTTGATACAAGAAAGAATTTTGCCCAAATTACAATTCCGGCTACATCCGGTAGTAAACAATCATCTAATCGCTGTAAAAGGCTGAAAGGCTTTTACATACAATCCCAATCTCTTCCTGCCCGCTTGCAACTCCAAGCGGGCTCTTCTTTTTTAGAATCACTATCCAATAATGTCCATTTGGAGACTGTATATCATGATATTCCTGGTCTGCGGTCACGTCTTCCGGCTGCAATTCGTCCTGCTTCCAGGGTTGAATCTGCTTCAATAACAACCAAATATACTTGCAAAAATTCGAGTTTTTAATTAACATAAAAAAAATAGGGGATTAATTCCGAAAACTGTAGAAAAAATTGCCTGAATATGATAGTTCTATAATTGGGCTTTAGTCCGTTGCAGAGATTTTTTAACAGTTGGCAACAGCTTCTTAAAATTGTTTTTATCAGGGGGGAACGTAAATGAATTTCGATGCCGCAATTGTTACTGAACAGGGCGTGACATTTGTTGTAGTGATTGTAAAAGAGGAAATCCTTGAGCATGATTTTACGATAAACGAAGCCCGGCAGCTTTTCTCCGGCTTTTTTCCTATGATGCCCGTTGTTTTAATGGCCCAAAACAGACGGCAAGAACCGATTTACAATGGTCGTGAAGATCTGGTCAAATTTCTGCAAAAGGTTGACTATATGCGTCTGCCTTTTCAACAATATACTGTCAAATAGATTTTGTAATCCCTTTATAAATTAAGATCACTTTTCCACATCCAACACAATCCACTGCACTTCGAGGGCAAAACTTGATATGGTGTTTTCAATTGCGCAGGCTTCTTGGGGATGAGATTGGAAACACCTGATTCATGCAATTCTTTAGAATGTTTATTATATTTCTGCCCTTATTCCATAAAAATTATCTTTGGCAAATAAACGAACGCTGGAACTATAGTCAATGGTTTCGGACTCCTTATCATCTGTAGAGCATAATGAGGAAACATAACAGACGTTCTGTAGGCGAATGCCCGTTTTATCATGGTGAACAACCGGAAACAAAACAAGGTATACATAATGGTTGTATAGAATAAAGAATTTGATGAAGTATTATTTCATAAAGGAGGCAAATTTGTGTCTAAAAAAACTATTCTATTATTTACTTTATTATTTATCATGTTGATGTCAGCCCCAGTTATGGCTAATGTAACTCTAGATATTAACGGCAAATCGTTTGAGCCGGGGATCTCGCCCCAGCTTGAGAATGGTATCACTACTGTTCCCCTTTCGTTTATTGCCAGGTCTCTGGGGGCAGATGCTGCAGTTGATGAACAGGGCTTGATTACTATCAATGAAAATGGGGAAAAGCTGGTAATGTCTCTTGGAAGTACAGGGGCTGTGTTTAACGGGAATAAGCTTGGAATGCCCAAAGCGCCCGAAAAAGTTGGGGAAGAGATTATGCTTCCGGTTCGCTTTGTCATGGAAACTTTCGGAGCGGAAATAGGCTGGCAAGACGAAGAAAAAAAGGTAACTATAGACTATGAGGAAAAGCGCAATGGCATGACGGTTGAGGAAATGCTGGCTACGAGTTCAGCAAATCTGGATAAATGTAATACTTATAAAATGAACATGGATATGGAAATATCTATGGATGTAAAAGTACCGGAAGAAGAAGCTGAAAAAATCGATATGTCCAGTTCGAGTACTTTGGCATTTCAAAAAGACCCGCTTACGATGTATATCCAGCAAAGCATAACTGCAGTTGACTCCTCTATCACTGATGATGGCGAAGAGCAAATTGAGGAAATCACTTCTGAATCCCTTGTTAATGAAGATGGATATTATTTGACAATGCCGGAAACAGGCTGGCTGAAAATGGAACTTCCTGGACTGGATATACAGGCTTTAATGGAACAGTCCGGCAATCAGAACCCGGTTAGTAGTATTCAGGAGATGAAGGATTACGGTGTGATACTCAGCTATGGCAATGATCAAGAAAAGAATGGTGAAAAATACTGGCTTATCAATGTTACTATGGGGCCCGATAGTTTCACTGAATATTGTCAGTCAATGATGGGGCAAGTCCCCTTCATGAGCAACATTACTGAAGATGCTCCATTGGAAATGCAATCATTTATAGAGAGTTTAATGAATAGTTTGGAAGTTGACATGGTATATGATGTTTGGATTGATCAGGAAGAATTGCTTCCCACTTTTATGGATCTGGATGCCAGGATGTTTATAAACATGCAATTCCCTCTTCCAGAAGATGAAGCAGCGCTCTCTATGGAAATGAACATGACCGAACTCGTTTTTTATGAGATATATGACCTGGAACTTCCCTTTGAGATTCCCGATGTCAGCGGAGCAAAAGATTTCATGGAAGCAATGCAAGAAGAGATGAATATGTCTGATATTGAAGTGAAGTAAATGGAATAAGCAATAAAACCCGACTAATGTTAAAGAGTCCTGAGTATACAGGACTCTTTTTTCTGAATATGGGTATTCGCATCCGAAAAATGGGCATTGGCAGTAAAAAGGAGGACATTTGTCAATGAAAGAGGAAAGGATGTTATTGTAAAATTTTAATGAAAATTGAAGTATAACATCTAATTATTTTAGGAGTGAATCGCTTCATGTATTTCTTTCTCGAAATAAACCTCTCCAAAAAACATATCATATCCGGGCTTTTGCTTATTGTAATATTATTCTTATTGTTTATTTTGCGTCCTTTGATAGCTATCCCCAGCGGTTACACAGGGGTAATTGTGAACAATGGAAGGGTTCAGGAACAGGTTCTAAACCAGGGCTTGCATTTGAGAATGCCTTCTTTTAGAGAAGTGGTTGCTATGGATTGTAGAATTCAAAATACTGAAATAGAAGTAAAGGCTAGCAGTATGGACCTCAAGCCTTTTACATCACGGGTAGCTGTAAACTATCATTTGGATCCCTCTATGGCTGCCGCTATCTTTCGTGATGGTGGAGCAGAATATGAATATAAACTTATCAGACCGGCTATTCAGGAATCATTGCTTGAGGTGGCTCGCTGCTACAATGCCGGAGAGCTGCTTTCTAACCATCCTCTTGTAGCTATGGAGACTCAGCGAATACTCAGCAATAAATTGGCCAAATACAACATCAGTATCGATAGCCTCAGTATTGTGGGTTTAAATATAAATTGCAGCAGCGGAGCAAATATGGTTAAGCTTTTGTAATAAATTTAAACAATCACCGGCCGGCTGCTCAGAGAACCTCTTCCCCGGCAGGAAAACGAAAATGATAAATGATCCGGCTGGGCCAGTTTTGGAGACTGTCACTCTCGCTGGCCCTGGGTCCGGCATTATGAATTAACAGAGGAACCCCATCACGACGGCGCTTATCCGATACAATCCCAATATGCTCCAGAGGCCGGGCAAAAACCACAATATCTCCTGCTTGCCAGCAGCTGAGGTTTTCAATTTCTCCAGGTATTAGCTCCAGGGTTAATTGCTGAGCATGGCGTTGAAAAAATACCTGCAGGTTGGACACTCTCCGAAAATCTATATCGGGATCTGGATTATCCCCAGTAGCACCATAGGCATCAGGAGCATTCTCGATATCCTCATCCAGCATTTCTTTTAAATCATAGCCTGCTTGCCCAAAAGCACGCCATATTAGATCAGTGCATGCACCTTTACCATCAGGAGGATACCCCCCCTGATAATAAGATGCATCGTAAACAGTACCTTGTTCCACTTCCCGGCGAGCTCCGCTCACGATATCCAGGGCATCAGGTATCTGGTTATTATTATAGTCCTGAGAACTGATTAATAAAGGTACCTCACATCGGGAATCACTGTCAATGAGTTCTAAATACAATTGCTTTGACTGCTCATCTAAATCTGTCGCCCAAAATAGAAAAAGCAGCACTGCTGATAATATCAAGAATATTTTCCTTTTTTTCCATTTATTCATATTGTCCACCAATTGAGACTAAATGCCAAACTTTTCCTTATACTCCCGATATTTATAACGACTCATCAAGGCTTTTTGAGGATAATCAAAAAACTCAATCTCGTATGAACGGTCAAATATCTGCCTGATTTTATTTATCTGATCCAATCTTACTATAAAAGACTTGTGAACCCTTAAAAAATCTTCACCCAGAATCTCCTCAAATTCCCCCAGTGCCTGTTGAGCTTTAAATATATCCTCTCTGGTATGAATAAAGGAAATATTATTCTGAACCTCGATAAATACAATATCCTTTTTCCTGATATGTATGGTCTCATTTTTCAATTTGATTACCAGGATTTGCTCCTTCAGGTTCTCCTCTTTGGGTCTATTGGCAAAGTTTTCAATGACCTCAATAAACCTCTTGATTTTAATAGGCTTTAGAATATAATCATATGGATGAACCTCAAAAGAATCGAGTGCATATTTTGAATATGCAGTAACGAAAACAAAGCCGGTTTCCGGACAAAGACGGTAAATATCCCTGGCCACAGCCAGGCCATTTACTTCATCGTCGTTCAGCTCGATATCGAGCAAAGCCAGATCAGGATTGTGTTCCCTGGCCAGCTGTATGGCTTCCTTGCTGTCAGAACAGGCAAAAACCTTGTTTACTACAGGAATTTCCGAGAGCAGTTTTTTCAAGAACTCCCGGTTATATTCTTCATCTTCAAGAAGCAGTACATTCAACAATGATTATCATCCTTTGTTTTAATTCTTCTGAATAATCTACAAAAAAACCACCACATCAAAGCTAATATTGAAAAATTTATCTGGCTTAGATTTCCCCATTGGCTAATTTAACTACTATGGTGGTCTGCCGTTTGAATAGAATTTCAATATCCCCGGCATAGCGATCCAGTAATTTTTTCACCAGATAAAGGCCATAGCCACGAGCTTCTGAACCTTTTGTCGTGAAACCTGGGGTAAAAATTCTTTTCAAATCAGTTTCGCTTATTCGCTTGCCATTGTTATGTACATAAATCAGGTATTCATTATCTTCGGATTTGAATTCCAGGGCAACTCTGGGCTTATCCTTGTCCTGAATAGCTGCCTCTATGGCATTGTCAAGGAGATTTCCAACTATGCTGCATAAATCCCAGGGGGGAATATTGATATTTGAAAGGTCACATTTGACAGCCACAGCGAATTCCACTCCCTGGGATTCGGCCAGGCTGCGCTTGGAATTTACCAGGCCTGTTAAGACCGGATGCCCTGTATAAAGCATTTCCTCCACCTGCCAGTAATCCTGGGCTATTCCGTCAATATACTCCTTGGCTTCATCATTTCTATCCAGGTGAACCAGTGATTGCAATGCCTGTATATGCCTGCTGCATTCATGTTTTTGGCTTTGTAGAGTATTTAAGAGGCTTTCGACCTGCTGCAGGTGGCTTTTTAAGAGGCTTATTCTATTCGTATTTTTTGTTTTTTCCTCCAACTGCTTTATGGCTAATATACTGAGAGCAGCTATGATGACCAAACCCATATTGATCCAGGGTATAATATCTTCATAATTAGAACTGGCAATAATAATGCTGTCAAAAGTTGTTATGATAAAGACCTGCAGCAGTATCACAAATATCAACATTGTGCTGCGTCTATCCTGGATTGCGCTTAAATCATAAAGAATTATGTTAAATCTCTTAATGAAATACAGAAAAATCAAAGTCAGGATCATAATCGGGAAAAATGCATAAATATTCAACCATGGATATAAAGCCAAGTCACTAATACCAGTCCCTGTTATTCTGAAAAAAAATGGCAGAATAACATTTTCCAGTGACCCCAGTATCATTCCCCCCAGCAGAACCGAAACTACACTTTTTCCCAAATTTATCCTGCTTATCAGCATTAGCAGAATTACCATAATTATTACCAGAATTACTGTATGCATACCAAAGATCAATGGTATTTTTCTAATATAATAGCTAAAAAAGCCTATGAGAAAAGATATGAAAAAAGATTCTCGGTTATCAATATCTATATTGAAAAGGCTGCAGGCAACGGTAATTATCAAAAATGTCTGGGGTATGGAAACCAGGGCAACCGTATACCAGGGTATCGAAAACAACATGTAAATTCCCCCACCCCCCTGTCTCTGACTCTCTTACTTCAATCCAAATATTTCTTCCAATTCGTCTTTACTGACAGTTTTTCGTCCCTCTTCCAATAAACTGATTAGTTTATCCATGAGCATCCTCACAGGATACTGGTTTTGCTCATTTTCCCTTTCTTCATAAACACAGAGAAATTCTTCCTGGTCTTTCTGTCGGTACTCACAGTTCTGGCACTGTATTACCATTACGGGAATATCATAAAGAGGACAAAAGACAAATCCTCCCGGGGGTATTACTATACTCAATTTAATTCCTCCTCTAAATTCAGGCTAATCGTTTTCCGTAATGGAAATACTAATATAGCGTACCTGGGCTGATGGTTTAGGCAATGGCAATTCATCTTCCTCCAGTCCTTTCAGATGCATTCTGAGCACACTTTCATATTCTTCCAGAGTTTCTTCAATGGTCTCCCCGGTAGCAAAACATCCCATAACATCAGGACTATAGGCTGACCAGTTGCTATTTTCCGCTTTTTCCAATATTACCAGGTAATCCATAAATATACCTCTTTTCTTTCAGTAATGCCTGGACATTATTCAATGTTCCAGGAGTAATGTCATCACCCAGGTCACCAGTAATAGTAATACGACCAGGTATCTTTTTATGCTTATACTGTCTTACGGCACCAATATGCTGAACCAGTTTCCACCTCTTGCGTTCGATCATTTCTACCGCATCTTCCACTTTTGCCCGCATTGAGATTAATACGCCACCTTTCGCCATCCTGGATTTTACATGAGTCATCTCAAGATTATCGGTTTATCTTAATTTATATATTTTTCATCATAGATCTCTGATTTTCCTGCCTGAAGAGAGATATTATCCTGCAATTTCATTCAAAACTCTAATGAAATAGTACTATATCTAATTCACCTTTTTTGCTCAAGTCTTTTATCCCATTTAAACCCGGGCAGCTTATGATATAATGGAAAATATTCGCACCCGATAATATTCTGTTTTCCTGAAGTCTTGCCACCATTCAGAGCTTATCTTGGTAGACTTCGGCTCCCCTTTAAAATACCTGTCAGGCCCGGTTAAGAATGAAGCATTAGATGAATATCTTATTCGAGGAGGATTTGTCATTATGTTAATTCCCCTGAGTGCAAAAATAGTCTTTGTAGAAGCCCCCAATCGGGCCAGATTTCCTTACTGTCACTGTCTCCTTATAGATGATGACATAAAAGTAATTATAGATAGCAGTTGCGGCAGTGAAAACCTGGAACTTCTTGATTCATACCATATTGACATCGTTTTAAACTCCCATTTTCATGAAGATCACATCCTCCACAATAATCACTTTACCCCTGCAGAAGTCTGGGCTCATGCCCTGGATGCTCCTGCTATTCGTTCCATGGAGATCTTCAAGGATTTTTATGGTTTCCAGGATGGTAGTAAAAAAATTGGAGATAGTTTTATTGAATCCATAAAGTTGCAGGCTTCCCCGGTTCACCGTGAAATTACGGACGGAGAAATCCTGGACTTTGGTCAGCTGAAAATACAGGTTGTTCATACACCAGGTCATACTCCAGGTCACTGTTGCTTTTTCGAAGAAAAGAGCGGCTTGCTGTTCAGCGGAGATATCGACCTGAGCGGGTTCGGTCCCTGGTATGGACATGCCTGCAGTAACATCGACGATTTTATCTCGTCTATTGAAAAGTGCCAGGCCATCAAACCAGGAATTATTGTCTCAGCACACAAAGGCATAATAAGAGATGATATCCCAAAGCGCCTGCAAAAATACAAAGATACTATTTACAGAAAAGAAGAGCTATTGCTCTCCGCCCTGTCCAGAATGCCCATCAGCCTGGAGGGATTAAGCAAAGAAAAAATCTTTTACGGACAGAGGGTTCAGTTCGACCCCTTAACCATTTTAATGGAAACAATGGCCATAGAAAAACATCTTGAGCGACTGCTGAGGCTTAAAGAAATAAAGCAAGAAGGAGATCTCTTCTACCTTAACTCTTAAGAAATAAATATTGGCCAGGCTAATTGAAGATTAACCTGGCCGGCAAGTTTTTGGATAATTATCACTTGAGAGTTTTGCATAATACGAAAATTGATCGATGTCATTGTTATGAATAAAAAGTGCTATTGTCATCCTGAACGAAGTGAAGGATCTTCCCGATTCAGAGATGGAAAGATTCTTCGCTCACGCTCAGAATTATCATGCGTT
>Ga0334889_1000594_pt1 | contig 55339 bp, 42 predicted proteins | sample GraSluR1_MG_2_FD_207222 | JGI IMG/M metagenome (GOLD analysis project Ga0334889, IMG submission 207222) | Sludge microbial communities from methane-producing bioreactor in Wageningen University, Netherlands - Granular Sludge_8_08-R1 | ecosystem: Engineered > Bioreactor > Anaerobic > Unclassified...
TCAACCCCTTCGGGGTTGTTGATGTGGTGTGGTCGCTTTTACTGTTATTCAACCCCTTCGGGGTTGTTGGTGTGGTGTGGTCGCTTTTACTGTTATTCAACCCCTTCGGGGTTGTTGGTGTGGTGTGGTCGCTTTTACTGTTATTCAACCCCTTCGGGGTTTTCGGAAAATAATCCTCTTTCGACTAATCTTCTTATCTTCTTATCTTCTTATCTTCTTATCCTCTTCCCCTCTTCTTCTTGAATTGTTAATTGTTAATTGTTAATTGTTAATTGTTAATTATTCTTTGCCCTCCCCCTTATAATATATTATATTAATTATTAGTATCTAATGTACTAATCGTTCATGAACAAGAGGGGTCAACTTATAATGGAAAGGAAAGCGTATGCATCTCTTTGTTAAACGTTTGGGACTCATCACCCTCGCCGCGGTCTTGCTGGTGACAGCAGCGTGGGGAGAGTATGACGGCAGTGGTACATTTAATAAGATCACGTCTCTGGATGATCTTGAATCCGGGACCTATTATGTGTTCTATGGTATCAATGCCAGTTATAACGGTGCCATGACAAATACCATTTCCAGTGGCAGGCTTGGTAACACTGCGGTATCGCTTAGCGGATCCTCCATACTCAACCCTTCAACAGCTATCGTATGGTATGTTGTCGGGGATAGTGTGGACGGATATACCGTTTATAATGAAGCCGCGGATAAATACGCCGAAATAACCACAAATTCCACCAGCGGTTATGCCTTAAACACAAGTTCAACACATGAGTATGTGGTTTCTTATCCTGGAACGAAAGGCTTTCAATTCCAGTCAAATTCTGCCACGGGAGGAGACCGTTGCATTTCAATTTATCAAACCGACTGGCGTCCCTATATTGCAACCGGCAGATATACCCTTGAACTTTACAAGCTGGCGCCTCCGGCGGTAGATCCGATTATATATGTGGTTCCCACTACGCTTTCCGGTTTTTCTTATGAAGTTGGATCCGGTCCTTCTGCCGAACAATCCTTTACGATCAGCGGGGAAAACCTGGAAGGCAACATCAGTGTGACTCCCCCGAGTAATTATGAGATATCAACCCAGACCGGTGCTTCCTTTTCACCAACAAATCCGATTACGCTTTCCCCCAATGTCGAGGGAGAGGTTGGAGAAACCACGATATATGTTCGTCAAAAGGCAGGATTGGAAGTAAATCTCTATAATGGTGAAACGATCACTGCCGCATCTTCAGGTGCTGACAGTAAAACCGTCACATGCAATGGCAGGGTTATGCCCGTGTACGATTATGTTGAACAGTTTGATAATTATCCCGAGACCAGTTCGTCATATAATTCAGGCACATTTACCGGCATTGACGGCTCAACCTGGAATTACGTAAAATGTGCCGGCGCAGCAGCTCAGGCCATTGATTCCCCCACACCTGTTCTCGGCAGAAATCAAGATCCCGCCGCGGAACTTTATTCCGGTACTTTACCGGGTGGGGTCAAGCAGCTTGAATTCGAGTATATGCAAGCCTTCACTAACAATACAAATCTTGAAGTTTATGTTAATGATACCAAGGTTTATACAGCCACTTCAGTAAGTGAACAGAATACTGTAAAATTTTCCGGAATTATTGATGTAAATATTGATGGTAATGCCGTCATTAAGTTTTTGCAACCTGCTGGTGCCGGACAGGTAAGTATAGACAATATCAGATGGTCAAATTCCGATGCCCCCTCCCCCATCACCCTCGCTTCCTTTGATGCCGCTTACGTGAACGGCGCGGTGAAGCTCAGCTGGCAGACCGCCTCCGAAACGGAGAACCTGGCCTTCCGCGTGTACCGCGACGGCGAGATGCTGGCCGAACTGGACGGCGCGGGAACGACCAGCGAACCGCAGAGCTACAGCTGGACCGACAATTACGTGATCCCGGGTCACACCTACAGCTACGTGCTGGCGGATGTCACCGTGGGGAATGTGGAGGTCAAACATACGGACAAGGCCGTCAGCGTCACCGCCGTGGAAGGCGATGTGGCCAAAGACTTTGCCGTGGGCCCGGCCTATCCCAATCCTTTCAATCCCGTGACCGTTGTGCCGCTGAACCTCGCCAAAGAAGCGAATGTCCACGCACGGCTTTACGATATGCTCGGCCGTCCCGTGCAGGAACTGCATAAGGGCACGCTGGCAATCGGTTCCCACACCCTCAAGGTGGACGGTTCCATGCTCAGTACGGGGATCTATTTTGTGCATGTGCGTGTGAATGATGCAACGCATGTACAAAAGATCGCATTAATGAAATAATAAAGAATGTCGAGTTGTCGAGACGTCTAGGCGTCGAGAACATTAATAACAATCCCTTCTTGTTGCGAAATGAGGAGGGATTTTTTTAATTGACAAAGGACAATTGACAATTGACAATGCAAAGATCAATGAGCAATGGACAATGGAATTAACGATAAACTATAAACGCCTGCCGGCCGAAGCTCAAAGAGCGAAGGCTGGATAAATGATGCTTGCGCGCCGTAGCTCCGAAGTGCCTGTCCGCCGAATCCGCCGAATCCGCCGACTGGCGGAGCAGGCGGACGGAGTCGAGGGATCCCGTCTATTTGAGAATATGCAAAAATCCATGGGATCCCTCCACTGCGGTCGGGATGACAAATTTGTGACGGCCGAAGCCGCGTCTAGGCGCCTACCACGGCGAGCTCCGATCTATCGGAGCGAAGCGGGTGACGGAGGGATGTCCCTGCAAATAATTTGCTTGTCTTTTATCGGCATTGTATTGTATTATTTGTTATATACCATTCAACATACGGAATATCTCGCCGAAAGTCCCGGAACATCTAATAAGGAAGCATGCATCCCGGAGATGCGCTCAAAAACCCCGCAACCATCATGCAGGAGTATTTATGAAAACACTGATCCGCATCCTTTTGATCATGACGGCCGCCCTGTTAATGGCACAGACCCCCGTCGCGCCCGCCCAGGGCGTGGGTTCGGCCGGGGATCCCTACCGGATCGCGACCTGGCAGAACCTTTACTGGATCAGTCAGAATTCCGGGGAATGGAACAAACATTATCTTCAGACCGCCGATATCGATTTCTCGGATGCCGATCCCGCCATTACAACCTGGGACAGCAACCAGGGATGGACCCCGGTCGGGACCGATGATAACCGTTTTTCCGGTTCGTATAACGGGCAGGATTTTGTGATCGACGGACTCTATGTTAACCGCCCGGGCAGCGATTATGCGGGCTTTTTCGGGCGGGTCGCCGGAGCATCTGCGGAAGCGAAGGCCGAGATAAAAGATCTGGGGATCCTGAATGCCGATATCAGCGGGAGAAACTATGTCGCTGCGATCGCGGGATTTCTATCCTGGCATTGCAGCCTCAGTAACGCGTATATGTCCGGGAGTATCAGCGCAAGCGGAGAAAATGCAGGCGGACTGGTGGGTACCCATTTCTCATCCAATTCCTACAGCATCACCTCCACCATCCGCAATGCCTACTACAATTTTGAGACCTCTCTGATCAATGGAGAGCAGATCATCACCACAGGCGCTTTATTTGCCGATCACTTTGATGACTGGATAGGCAATGGAAAAACGCTGGACATCGATGATTATCTCATGAAAGATATTGAGGATAATTATATCATTTCTTCTTTAAATGATCTTAAGTGCCTCCTGGCCTTCGGCCAGTTCCCGGAATACGACTTTATTCTCAGCAATGATCTGGACCTTTCATCGTTACCCGGGCTGTATATCCCTTATTTCTGCGGATCGTTCAACGGAAATGACAAGGTTATCAGGAATCTGAACCTTGATCATGCTGAAATTTCCCAGATGGGACTCTTCGGATATCTTCACGGAGCACTCGTCGAGAACCTTGGACTTGAAAATGCATACGTGAACGCCAATTCCCGAGCCGGAGGGATGGCTGGCATCACCCACAGTTCCGTCATCAGACATTCCTACTGTACGGGCGGAACCATAAACGGAAATTATGTTATGGGCGGATTTACCGGAGACAATTGTTATGGATCCACGCTCAGTGATGTGTTTTTCACGGGCACCGTAAGCGGACATACCTATGTCGGGGGATTAGCGGGATTGAACCGGGTCCAGGTAATGATCCAGAACGCTTACGGCCATGCGGATGTCAGCGGCGTATCGTCGGTTGGCGGACTGGTGGGGCGGAGCGGACCGTCCTCCTCTCTGACCACGATCAAAAACAGTTTCAGCAAGGGAACGGTATCCGCTTCCGGCACCAGCGCGGGCGGATTGGTAGGAGAAAATTATTCATCCGGGATCGAGAACGCGTACAGTACCGCTTATACGACCCGGATCTCGGGCAGTAATACATATTTCGGGGGGTTCGTCGGTTACAACAGGGACGGCAAAGTGTATAAAAGCTATTCCACCGGTTGGGTGAAATTCAGCGGTGCATCGCCGGAGATCCAAATGAACAGAGGATTTTTTGGCGGTATAAGCGGCAACTGTGTGATGGAGGACAATTTCTGGGATACGGAAACCTCCGGCGCAAGCTCCACATCGGGCACCGCGGAGGGAAAAACGACAAGCCAAATGAAGACCGAAGCCACCTTCACGGATGCCGGCTGGGATTTTATAAGCATTTGGTCCATGGATGCTGATATAAACAACGGGTATCCCTATTTTATGAGCAATACCCCGCCACCCGATACCCCGCTTCCCATTTCCCTCGCCGGTTTCAAGGCCGATGCGATGAACGGAGTGGTATATGTGACCTGGGTCACAGAATCCGAGACCGAGAACCTGGCCTTTCGCGTGTACCGCGACGGCGAGATGATCGCCGAACTGGATGGCGCGGGAACGACCAGCGAACCGCAGAGTTACAGCTGGACCGACAATTACGTGGTCCCGGGTCAGACCTACAGCTACGTGCTGGCGGATGTCACCGTGGGGAATGTGGAGGTCAAACACACGGACAAGGCCGTCAGCGTCACCGCCCTTGAAGGCGATGTGGCCAAAGACTTTGCCGTCGGCCCGGCCTATCCCAACCCCTTCAATCCCGTGACCGTCGTGCCGCTGAACCTCGCGAAAGATGCGCAGGTCCACGCGCGGCTCTACGACATGCTCGGTCGTTCCGTGCAGGAACTGCACAAGGGCACGCTGGCTATCGGTTCCCATACCCTCAGGGTGGACGGTTCCATGCTCAGTACGGGCATCTATTTTGTGCATGTCAATGTGAATAATGCGGTGCATGTGCAGAAGATAGCATTAATGAAATAAGCGAATAAGCTAAGAAGCTAAGAAATAAAAATCAAAAGAGCTCTCGTCTTCGGACGGGAGCTTTTTTATTGTCGAGACGTCGAGACGTCTAGTTGTCGAGTTGCTGCGCCACGGCGCTGCGCCAGGCCGTAGTCCCGATTGCTCGGGGCGAAGGCTGGGAGCTCCGATCTATCGGAGCGAAGCCGGGTTGATCCCCTACGCACCTAAAGGCGCTTCGGGGATTAAAAGTTGCTGTGCCACGGCGAAGTGCCAGTAGGGACACGGCGCGCCGTGTCCCTACTGCAAAATTTTTAAATTGTTTTTTTCCGTAAAGCAGTGTAATATTCATTATTATACATTTATAAAGACCGCGGCGCGGCAGAAATACTTGAAATGCATCTTCATAAAAAGGTGGTGAATGTGAAAAAATACCTCTTGTGTTCGATCTTTTTTCTGCTTCTGACAACACTTTGCGCGCAAGTCCCAAACGATATCAATGGATTCAGGGATTACGCATGGGATACGCCCTATGCGCAGATGTCCGAGGGCATGCAAAAAACTAAAGGTTTCAATCCCGGTTTTAACCGGGGTGTGGAAAAAACCGGGGATGACATGGTATTCGCCGGTATTGAAGCGCATACCATCATTTATTTGTTCAAAAAAGATCTGTTGAATTGCGTAAGCATCAATTACCGTAACGATCAGGTGGATTCGGTACTGACCAATCTCACTGAACGCTATGGGGAGCCCAAAGCCACGGTAAATGATTTTTTACGGAACTATGAATGGCATTTCCCCTCAACCGTAATGGTGCTTTCTTATTTTTTAATGAATGAATCGGACCGATCCGTCGCCCTGGGATTACGTAAACCGAAATAAATTAAAAAGCGGACTTCCCGGACAATCTTTATGTTCTCCGCTGTGTGTTTCATTTCTCATTTTACGTTATTTTAAAGGCATTTAACCCATATCCAAGGATACAAAGATGAAAAAGATCATGTTATTCTTAGTGTTTTTTGCCTGGACCGGACTGCTTCCGGCGCAGACGGCGACCGCTCCTTCGGCAGGGGACGGTTCGTCAGACGATCCCTGGCAGATCGCGTCGCTGGAAAATTTATACTGGATCGCGGAAAGCTCCGCGCGCTGGGCGGATCATTATATTCAGACCGCCGATATCGACGCTTCCGAAACCTCCGGATGGTTCGGGGGTCTGGGCTGGCTGCCGATCGGGAACGGAACTACGAAATTCACCGGCACCTATCACGGTCAGGATCATGTTATACGGGGATTGTGCATTTACCGGTCATCAACGTCATATATCGGTCTTTTTGGTTATACCAACGGTGCGACCCTGCAGCATCTTGTCATCAAAGATATTCATATAACCGGCAGTAATTCCTATACCGGCGGCATTGCCGGCAGGATCGAGGGAACGTCAACGGTAAAATATTGTCAGGTTTCCGGTTCCATCAGCGGTCATGAAAATACCGGTGGCCTTATCGGTTATAGCCATGTTTCCTATAGTTCGGTTCCCATAACGGAATGCCATGCGGATGTTACCGTCAGCGGTTACCGTTATGTGGGCGGACTTGTGGGGAAACTGTCGAGCGGTGAAATCACAAAATGCTATAGTTCGGGCTCCGTGTCCGCAAGTGAATATCGCGCGGGTGGACTGATCGGAGAAAAAGTGAACAGCCAAAGCGTTACCGATTGTTATACAACAGCTGATGTCAGCGGTTACGGAATGGTTGGCGGACTGATCGGATATAATCTTGGTGCAGTCACCAACTGTTATGCCAGCGGTGCTGTAACCGTAAGCGGCGGCGGCACACCCGGCGGTTTGATCGGGGATCACCAGGGCGGCACCATCAGCGCTTCCTATTGGGATACGCAAACAACTTCCTGCGAAAACAGCAGCGGTTCGGGAGCAACGGGAAAAACCAGCGTGGAATTGCTGACGCAATCGACCTACGGCTGGGATTTTACCGGTACCTGGTGGATGGTCAGCGGTCAGACACGGCCATTTCTGCGTATGGAATACGGCACGCAGATCCGCACAGCGCATCAGTTGCAAATGATGACCCTGAATTTGTCTGCCGATTATGCATTGATGAATGACCTGGACATGTCGGGCACCAAATTACAGAAAGATATGTGGGGAACCAGCGAAAGCGGCGGCAGCGGTTTTGTTCCCATCGGGAACAGCGGCGGCAGCATCGGGTATTTTCAGGGAGATCTTGACGGAAACGGATATTGCATCGATCAGCTGTATATCAACCGTCCTGCGACAAATTACATCGGTCTGATCGCCATGAATCTGAATAACGCGCTGACGCGGATCGGATTGACCAATGTGGATCTCTGCGGCGCGAACTATGTCGGGGCATTGACGGGTTATCTTAATAACGCGGATGCAAGCCGCTGTTTCAGTACCGGCAGTATAATTGCGGAGGATATCTATGTCGGCGGACTGGTGGGAATGGCCGATCAGGGTTCCCTGATCAGCAACGCCTACAGCCGCTGTACCGTGAGCGGGGAAAATATCGTGGGCGGACTGGCCGGTGCCAACAGCAATACCTCACTGATCGAATATTCTTACAGTACCGGACCGGTGACTGCCTTGTCAACAAATGTAGGGGGATTCCTGGGAATCATTTCTTCTTCAACGGTCACCGCATGCTTCTGGGATGTAGATACCGACGGTATTGAAGGAAATACAAGCGGCGCCACGCATAACGGTGCCACCGGTAAAACGACCTCGGAAATGAACACCTTGTCGACCTTCAGTAATGCCGGCTGGGATTTTAAAGGCATCGGCGAAACGGGGATCTGGAATATCGGGAATGGCAGGAATGACGGGTACCCCTATCTGGATTTACAATACCCGGCGGACGTTCCGCTGCCCGTTTCCCTTACCGCCTTCACCGTCAATTACATCAACGGTGCCGTAATTGTGACCTGGGTCACAGAATCCGAGAGCGAGAATGCGCATTTCCTGCTCTACCGCGACGGTGAAGTCATTGCGCAGATCGCGGGTGCGGGTACCTCAACGGAACCGCAGAATTATACATATACCGATCAGTATGTCATTCCCGGCAGAATGTATACCTACGCTCTTGCCGATGTGGATCTGCAGGGAAAAGAAACGAAACATCCCGAGATTAAGGTTGAGGCTAAGGTTGAGGGTGTGGATTTGGATTATACTATCGGGAATGCCTATCCCAATCCCTTCAATCCCGTGACCGTCGTGCCGCTGAACCTCGCGAAAGATGCGGCCGTGCGGGTTGCACTCTACGATATCCGCGGACATGCAGTGCGGGAATTGCTGAACGCGGAACTGGCCACCGGTTCGCATGCGCTGCAGATCGACGGCGCGAACCTGAGCACGGGGATCTATTTTGTGTATGTGCGTGTGAATAATGTAACGCAGGTTCAAAAGATTGCATTGATGAAATAAACCTTGCAATTGTTGTTCTTATCTGAAAATTACGAAGGAGGTCTTATGAAAAAACGGATATGGGTGATCGGCATATTGCTTGCGCTTGGATCGCTTTGGGGACAGGTGGCAGAAGCACCGGCATCCGGAGCGGGAACTTCGGGAAACCCTTATAGAATAGCAACGTTGGGGAATTTGTACTGGATCGCGGAAAACTCCGCGCGCTGGGCGTATCATTATATTCAGACCGCCGATATCGACGCTTCCGAAACGGCAACCTGGTTTCCGGACGGTTCCGGCGGCTATTTTGGCTGGCCGCCGATCGGGAATACTACGGTAAAATTCACAGGTACTCTGAATGGGGATGGTTATTCCATATCCGATCTCTACATTAACAGGCCTGCCATGAACGAGGTGGGTCTTATCGGACATTTATACAACTCCGCTGTGAGTGGGATCGTTCTGCTGAATGCCGATATTACCGGGAATAACGCCGTGGGAGCAGTGGTTGCATACCAGTATTACGCAACGGTGAGCAACTGCCGTGCGTCGGGATCTGTCGCGGGGCACAATGAGGTGGGAGGTGTTGCCGGAAATATTTATTCCTCCACCATCAGCGACTGCCGTTCATCCTGCGGGGTCACCGGCAGCGGGGAACACACCGGCGGTCTGCTGGGTTATAACCGTGGAACGGTGGAACGATGTGCTGCCACGGGTGACGTCACGGGTAACGGCTATGTCGGCGGCCTTATTGGAAGGTTCTATGACGGTTGTACGGTCAGAAAATCGTATGCAAGCGGAAACGTCCGTGGAAATTATTATATGGGCGGCTTGGTGGGAACGTTGCAATACGCTGCTCTGGTCGAGGATTCCCATTCCTCGGGCAGCGTATCCCGGATTGCGGGCTCGGGTGACGAAAAGATCGGCGGGCTGGTGGGAGAGAACTATGAATCAAAGATAAAGAGATGCTATGCTACGGGTCCTGTGATCTTCGAGGGCAGCGCCGATCCCGTCAACAAGGGATTATGCGGAAGAGTTGTCACCGGCGGCGGCTACGAAATGACCGCTAATTTCTGGGACACGGAGACCAGTCTGCAGTCATCCACCGCAGGAAATGCCAGCGGCAAGACCAGCGCGGAAATGAAAACCATCAGCACTTTTTCAGATGCTTCCTGGGATATCGTCGCTACGTATGATACGGAACATACCTGGAATATCGAAAGCGGTGTCAATAACGGCTATCCCTATTTAAGCTGGCAAGACACCCATGCGGATGTTCCGTTACCTATTTCGCTCGCGTCTTTCTTCGCCATCGCACAACATGGCTCCGTAATGCTAAGCTGGGTCACAGAATCCGAGACCGAGAACCTGGCTTTCCGCATTTACCGTGACGGCGAGATGATCGTCGAACGGGAAGGTGCAGGAACCACGAGCGAACCGCAAAGCTACAGTTGGACCGACCAATATGTCATTCCCGGAAGAACCTACACCTACGTGCTTGCCGATGTGGATCTGCAGGGAAAAGAAACTAAGCATCCTGAGATTAAGGTTGAGGTTGAGGTTAAGGGTGTGGATTTGGATTATACCATCGGGAATGCTTATCCCAATCCTTTCAATCCCCTGACCGTCGTGCCGCTGAACCTCGCAAAGGAAGCGCAGGTCCACGCGCGGCTCTACGACATGCTCGGCCGTCCCCTGCAGGAACTGCATAATGGCACCCTGGCTATCGGTTCTCACACCCTCAGGGTGGATGGTTCCATGCTCAGTACGGGGATCTATTTTGTGCATGTCAATGTGAATAACGCGGTGCATGTGCAGAAAATTGCATTAATGAAATAATTCAATCGTTGGGGCGTATCGCAATACGCCCGAACAAACGCGCGGCAAAATCAAAAGAGCTCTCGTCTTCGGATAGGAGCTTTTTTATTGTTGAGGCGTTGAGTCGTCTAGGCGAGGCGCTGCGCCACGGCGCTGCGCCCACCCGGATGTCATCCCGAGCGGAGTCCGCCGAAGACGGACGGAGTCGAGGGATCCCATCTATTTGACGATATGTGTGATATCGATCACTACAATAAAAATGATGTTCAAATAAAAATACCCCGGCATTAAATTTACGGATGACCGACTATAATTTTTATACATACATTCTAACAAACAAATCGAAAAAGGTCCTTTATACAGGTGTGACAAATGACTTGCGAAGGCGTTTATATGAACATAAACACATCGAAAAGCATTCCTTCTGCAAAAAATATAATTGTTTCTATCTTGTCTATTATGAATGGTTTCGCAATATTGAGCATGCGATTGACAGGGAAAAACAGATAAAGCGATGGAGACGAGAAAAGAAAGTTCGTTTAATAGAGAAATGTAATCCTCAATGGAAATTTTTGAATGACTTTATAATGCATGATTGAGAAAATGATGCATTTCGGTGGAATACAGGAATCCATGGGATCCCTCGACTCCGCTCGGGATGACAAATTTGAGGTGGAGATCTATTCATGGATCAGCGCATTATCATCGTGAACAGACCCCTCTTATCGTTCATCGTTTATAGTTAATTAATTATATTTCCTTTTATCTTTGATAGTAACACTTTCCTTTTGCATGAAGACAATTAATATTTAAATTTAAATGACATACAATATGTATAACAAATGAGGTTAAATATATCAATGAGAAAATGGTTTACCGGCATCCTTATACTCTCTCTTCTGTCCTTATTATCCGCGCAGACGGTCACAGCGCCGCTTTCGGGTGACGGTTCCGAAAGCGATCCCTATCTCATCGCATCGTTCGAGAATCTTTGCTGGATCGCTGCGGATACGGCCAACTGGGATAAACACTATGTTCAGACCGCCGATATCGACGCGTCCGCAACGGCATCCTGGTATCCCGACGGAAACGGCAATTTTGCAGGATGGATCCCGATCGGGAATGCGGACCGGCCGTTCAGCGGTTCCTACCGCGGTGACGGGTTTTCCATTACGGGTATCCATATCTACCGCAACAGCGAGAATAATCTTGGTCTGTTCGGTTATGTCAGCGCTGCCCGCATCCGCGATCTGGGTCTTATCGCTCTGAATATCACGGGATTTAAATATACCGGCGGACTGGCGGGTCAGGTCCTCGCGGAAAGCGGGATCTACAATTGCCACAGCAACGGTTCGGTGCACGGCTTGTCGGATCACAGCGGCGGACTCATGGGATATGTCAACGCTTCAACGGTCATGCACTGTGGCGCCAATGTACTCGTACAGGGCACTTACTATGTTGGCGGACTGGTCGGATACATCGCCAACAGTCAGCTCGTAAGTTGCAGCAGTTTTTCGGCGGTCACCGGCAGCAATATCTATATCGGCGGACTGGCGGGCTACAGCGATAAAACGACGGTCAGTAATTCTTACGCGCGGGGCGCGGTCATTGGGAATTCCAATACCGGGGGACTGCTGGGATACGCCGGTCAGAGTCTGCTGCTGAACAGTTACAGCAGCGGCGCGGTCAGCGGCGGCGGTACCTACGTCGGCGGATTTGCCGGAAGAAATTTCGGCTCGAACGTATATTCCTGTTTTTGGGACACTGAAAGTTCAGGCTGGACAACCTCGGACGCGGGGACAGGTAAAACCACAGCCGACATGAAAACACAGAGCACCTTTCTGGCGGCGGGTTGGAGTTTTATCCATATGTGGGATATCGACGGGGTTACCAATAACGGTTATCCCTTTCTGCGTCATCTGCAGGATGCGCCCACGGCCCTTGCTCCGGAAAGCGGCAACGGTTCAGCGGATGCTCCCTTTCAGATCGCCGGTCTGGAAAATCTCTATTGGTTAAGCCGGAATCCGGAGGTCTGGAACAACCATTTTATTCAGACCGCGGATATCGACGCGCGGCACATCGCGGCCTTGCCGGAAGGATGGTCGCCCGTCGGGAATGCCACGACAAAATTCACCGGGAGCTACGACGGCTGCGATCATACCATCGAACATCTCTATATTTCGCGCCCGAATAGCGATAATATCGGTCTCTTCGGCTGGATGGACGGCGCGACGATCAACCGGCTCGGTCTGTCGAACGCGCAGATCGACGGGAGGATCTATGTCGCGGCACTTGCCGGAAGGGCGGCTGCTTCCGTGATCAGCAACTGCTACAGCAGCGGCAGTGTCTTTGCGCGCTACCTTTCCAGCGCCTATGCCGGGGGACTGAGCGGATGGCTCGGTTCCTCCTCACTGATGATCCATTCCTACAGTCATGCATCGGTCAGCGGACATTCCTATGTGGGCGGTTTGACAGGAGCGCTGGTCTCCTCATCCATGATGAGCCGGAGCTACAGCACGGGGGCGGTCAGTGGATTGTCCTCCTATGTGGGCGGACTGATGGGCCGGAACGATTACTGCATTGTGGATAACAGTTTCTGGGATACGGAGCGTTCCGGACAAACAAGCTCCGACGCAGGAACGGGTCTGAGCAGCAGCGAAATGCAGGATCCGGATACCTATGGCGACGCGGGATGGAATTTTTATCATATCTGGGAGATCGACGGAACAAACAATGAGGGATATCCCTTTCTGAAGGCCTATCCCCTGCGCCCGGAAGCGGAAATACCGCTTTATGGCAGTGGTTCGGAAAGCGATCCCTATCACATCGCAAACCTCGGGAACCTGTACTGGCTCAGTCAGGATCCAGGAGTATGGAATAAACATTTTATCCAGACCGCGGATATCGATGCCGCTATGCTGGCCGCTTTTTCTGGCGGCGGATCGCCGATCGGCACCAGTTCGCACTGTTTTACGGGCAGTTACGACGGTAAGGGTCACCGAATCACGCATCTTTATATTGACCGCCCGAATGCCTTTTACACCGGCTTGTTCGGATGTGTCCAAAACGCACTCCTCCGGGACCTGCATCTGCGGGATGCCTCTGTCAGAGGTCGAAATTATTGCGGTGGACTCGCCGGATCCTTCCGCGATTCAGAGATCAGCGGATGCAGTGTCAGCGGGAATGTCAGCGGTATCGGTGATTATGTCGGCGGATTGCTGGGATATCTCGACCGCTCCACCGTCAGCAACAGTTCCGGCAGCGCTGCGGTCAGTACCGGCGGTTCCTATGCGGGCGGACTGATCGGGTATACGTATTACTCCACGGTCAGCCGCTGTTTCAGCGAAGGACGGGTCAGCGGACTGAACTCCGTGGGCGGACTTTTGGGATATAATTATTATTTTACCGTGATCAATGACTGTTACAGCAGCGGACTCGTCAGCGGCAGTGGAAATGCCGCGGGCGGACTGATCGGGACCCAGAGCAGCGGTGCCATCAATCGCTGTTACAGCATCGGCACGGTGGAGGCGAACGAACATGCCGGCGGACTGATCGGATCGCTCACGGGGGGCGCGGTCAATCACTCCTTCTGGGACATGCAGCGCTCCGGACTCGCGGTTTCCGCCGCGGGAAGCGGCAAGTCCACAGCGGAAATAAAGACCCCTTCCACCTTCATCGATGTGGGCTGGGATTTTACACAGACCTGGGCAATGTCCGACGATTTCAATGATCACGATCCCTTTCTGCGCTGGCAGTACTATATCGAACCGAAGGCCGCGACACAGAGCGTCACGGATATCGGCACGGAAAGCGCCCGTATCCATGGCACTGTCATCGAAACCGGTCGACCCCTTCCCACCCAACACGGGTTTTGCTGGAACACAACAGGCATGCCGACAACGGATGATGACCTGATCGCAATGGGCAGTATTGACAGCTGTGGTGACTTCAGTTACGAGATCACCGCGCTGACGCCCAATACCCGCTACCATGTCCGCGCCTTCGTCAGCAACGAGGCAGGGACCGCCTACGGGGAGACACGTGAGTTCATGACCCTGGGCCTGCCGGAAGTTCAGAGTATTTCTGTGACCGATATCACACTTTACACCGCCATCCTGCATGCCGAACTTGTCGTAACGGGCAATCCCGCGCCCTCGGCGCACGGTTTCTGCCGGAATACCACCGGCGATCCGGATATCCGGGATCATGTCACCGATCTTGGCATGCGGGACTCGACGGGCGCTTTTACGGTGCAGATCGACAGTTTACAGCCGAACGGCATCTATTATATCCGTCCTTTCGCGACAAATACGGTCGGTACCGTATACGGAGAAACGATGAAATGCCGCACCCTGGGTCCACCCGTACTCGGCGGGATCTCCGTTGCGGATATCGGACTGAGCACCGTCACGGCGAATTCCGGAATGACCCTCACGGGCAATCCCCTTCCCTCCGCGCACGGTTTCTGCTGGAATACCGCCGGCGATCCGCGCATCGGAGATGCTCATACGGACCTTGGAGCCGTGGACAGTACCGGTATTTTTTCCGCCATCATAACAGACCTGCTATCCAATACGCAGTACCATCTGCGCGCTTACGCCATCAATACGGTGGATACCGTTTACGGTGAAACGATCCCCTTCACGACCCTGGGGAATGCCTTGTTCACGGATATCGCCGTGAACGATATCGGACTGAACCATGCTTTCGCCTCTGCAGCATTAATTGATCCCGGAAATCCCACTCCGGAGGAACACGGTTTCTGCTGGGGTACGAACATGGATTCGCTGATCCATTCGCTTGCACTGGGAGCGCGGGACTCGGCCGGGACCGTCGCGGCGGAGATCACGGGACTCCTGCCGAACACTATGTATTATCTGCGGGCTTATGCTTCCAATGAAAACGGGACCGTCTCTTCCGACAGTCTGCCGTTTATGACCCTCGGAGCACCGTGTATCACAACACTTCCGCTTGCCGGCATCGGTCCTGACAGCGCGCTTGCCTATGGTGAAATAATTTTACCCGGCAATCCCCCTGCCACGGCACACGGTTTCTGCTGGAATACCGCCGGCGATCCGCGCATCGGAGATGATCATACGGACCTTGGAACCGTGGACAGCACCGGTGTTTTTACCGCGGTGATCCCGGACCTGGTATCCAATACGCTCTACTATCTGCGCGCTTGGGCCATTAATGCAGTTGATACGGTTTATGGTGAAACGATCCCCTTCACGACCCTGGAAACCGCGATCGCGGAGGGTCTCCCCTCAAGTTATATCCTGTCCCAGAACTACCCCAACCCCTTCAATCCGACGACCACTCTGCAATACGGCTTGCCGGAAGCATCCGACGTAGATCTGATGATCTTTGACATCACCGGCCGAAAGATCAAAAGCTGGCATGTCAATAATCAGCAGGCTGGCTGGCATAAGATCATCTGGAATGGCACCAATCAGTCAGGACAGCATGTCTCGACCGGGGTTTATATCTATTCTTTAAGAGCAAGTGATCCTTCGGCAGGCTCAGGACAGGTTTTTGTTGATACCAGGAAGATGGTGTTCATGAAATAAATTTTGTGTGCAGGGAACAACCACCTGTATGCGGCAGCCTTCTTGATCTGCGTAGCACCTCGAATCCGCCGGCTGGCGGAGTAGAGGGGGCGAAGCAGCATGTCTGTTCTCTGTAAAGAATCAATGCCTTTTTTATACCCCCGTTTCCACCTTCGTTGTTTCTTGTACCCGAAATCTTCATCCTTCAAATACCTGAAGACAAATATCCTGCATAGCATCTCTGTGGAAGAGGCTCACGGTTATAAAGTATTCCCGCAGATATTCCTCATTTTTTTAACGAATACTTTTTAAATATTTAATATATTACAAAGACAGTATTTTTAATTTACGCGAAGAATTATCAGATTTTCAACCCGGGGCACAGACATCAATGCTTAATGAATATCGTACGGAAAAAATCGATCTTAAAAAAGAAGATCTCGAATCATTCGCAGAACTTATTACGCAGGCATTCCTCTCGGACGCGCTTGCACAGAAAGAGGGAACAACGGTTGTTTTCAATACCATGACCTTCCGGAGACTCTTTGGTTCACCGCATCTTAAAGATCAGCTGATCATAAGAGTCATTCATGAGCCCAGCGGTAAAATCGCGGGATTTATGGGGGGATTGCCGCGAGACCTCTGTTTCAATGAAAAAAAGAACGATCTCAAGCAACGTAAACAGGTCCGGGTCATGGTCCCTTCCTGGGCTGCGGTACATCCCGATCATAAACGAAAAGGGGTTGGCTCCTTGATGGTCTCGAAATTCATCGAAGAAATAAGCGCACGCGGATATGCCTTCAGCTATGCCATCTTTGAACCCGGGCAAAACGGGATTGACCTCGGGAAAGCAACCGCCGATCGCAATTCGGCCGTAACATCGATAAAATGGTTTGATATCAAATGGTTTATTATCCGGATTTTTGATATTCCCGCTGTCAAAAATGTGATGAAGCTGAAATTTTATGAAAGAGTGATCATCCGGCTCGTATCTCCACCCCGCACACCCTCTCCCAAACTCCTGAAAAACGGTCACAAGATCAGACTTTACAAACCGGAAGATAAACAAAGAATATTTGAGCTTCTTGATGAATATGCTTCAACCAAAAACGTCGCGATCATAAAGAACCGTGAAGACCTCGACTGGTACATGGACCAGCCCGGAATTATCTGCTGTGTACATGAAGATCATTTGGGTATGGTCAACGGTTTTGTACTGGCATGGGAATTCAACTTCGCGGGATTCGGCAACATCATTCCTTTCGGATGGCTTGATCTGATAAATATCGATCACCTTACTCAAAGAAGTGCTGCTGATCTTATCCGTTTCTTTAATGTTCAGGCGAAACAAGCGGGGTGGAAGGGTGTCCAAACGCCTTATATACCCTACTTCCCCATCAAACCCTTCCTGGGGGCCAATTACCTTACTTTCCCGAAGAAAATGATCGTCCAGGTCTTTGGATTGAAATATTCTGACTTTTCTCATTTCAGAACTGCTCCCGATACCTGTTTCTTAGACTGGCGATGAAATGTGCAAATCATGGGGTGTACATCGTTTTATATTTGTTAAGATGTTCATTACCAATCGCATCGTTCATCGTTTATCGTTAAAAAAACGCTTCATGCGCCCTGATTTGAGTATTGATGCTGGTTTTGGGATGTGCTTGATTGGCGGATGTATATTGCTTGATTGAAAGACCGGTTACACAAAATATTTTACACCCTCAGCATTTTTTGTTTTACCTTATAATTATTGTTTTACTTCTATATTAAATGCAGCCTTATCTTTGATTTTTTATGGGCCAAATGGTCACCAAAGAATATCATCGCCTTTAATTATTTCCAGTTCAGTTCTGAATCTTTCTACGGATATATTGGCATAAACCGCCGCTGCGGTCTGGAAAAATATCGGATTGCGGTTAGCGTCATTCAAACCCCAGTCGTGCCAGTTCGGCGAAGGATATAATTGTATAGAGGTCCCTTTGGATGATATCATTCGTCCGCTATCAAGATTGCCGAAAAAATACATATGATCCCCTTCTCCTGCAAGCTTACCCGGTTCGTCACGTGTAATCCTTCCATCCGTCGCATCGGCGGGTATCCATCCGTAACCGGGAATATAAAATTCATTCCATACATGATAGTTCTTTTTTGCCGCACAGCACCAATGTCCGTTCGCTACGCGTGCCGGAATGCCGACACTTCTGCAAAGAGCGACAAATATCAGACTGTATGAACCGCAATCTCCCGTACGGCGCGGAAGACAATATTGTATCCCGCGGTCCGGAGGATAGACATAATCAATGCTGTCCACACACCATGTATAGATCTTCTGTGCTTGGTACCAGGGTTTTTTTTCATCTCCGACGATCTGGTCGGCCAGCCGGATGATATCCGGCGTTAACTCAATATACTCCTGCGTGCGGGTATAGTATCTGTATAGCGGGTCTTCGGTATCATAGGTCCCGACTTTCTTCGGATCGACCTTAAATGCAGTTTCATATGCGGTAAACCGAACATGCCGCGTGATCTCAATATCCTTCCCGTCCTGTATCAAGGCAGAAAGATCCCAGTATTCGATAAGGTTACCGTCCGGATCTTTCGAGATGACCGTGTCCGGTGCAGGATGGATAGAAAGGATCTCCATATCCCGCTGATTGGGATAATTCCCCTGTCGTGCAATATATAGAAGGAGCGTTGGCGCCGAATTCTCCTTTTTCATTTTCCAGGTAACCGGCATTTCCGAAAACTCATGCATGGTTACCGTATTGGACGGATTGATCTTGATCCCGCTGATCCTGTATGTCATTTTTAATTCCACTTCCCTTGGATTGATAAAATGTTCGTTCATACCGGAATAATCCTTTCTTGCTGTACATGCGACAAATAAAAAGATCCATGTGATTGTAAACAATAATATAGTCCGCTCAATGAACTTCATATAAAACCTTTCATGCTTATTAAAAGAATCAAAAACGATCTATAAGGTATCCATTGTGTGATCATTATCACATATTTACCCGGATTTTCTTATTTTTTTAACGATGCTCCGGATATATGGGCTAGATTAAAGAACTATGTGCAACTTTTCCTCTTTCAACTAATACCTCATTCGGATTAATAATAACTGCTGTTGATGACCGCTTTCCATTTATCCTCCCCTTTATTTATTATAAAAGTACGAAATTAAAAAGTCTTTATCAAGGAGGAATGAGAAATTTCCACCTTGCCTTTTCCGGGCGGCCTTTATATTCGCTATAGAACAGCAATTCTCTTGCGAGTTTCGCCCGGTTTTCTTGCAAGTTGTTTGGGAAATGTTGTGAGAAGTGGAAAGATTATACTAATATTTTAAGGTGTACGATTTTGGGGAAGAAGGTCAGCATCGTATATGCTGCCTAAAAACTAACCACTGCATTCAAACTGATTACATTACATTGCATACCCGTTATATTTCACAAAAAACCGTACTAAAACAACAAACCCTGTAAACTGTTGTTTACAGGGAAGTTAAGTGGTGGCTCCCTGCTTCGCCAAGGCTTCGCAGGACGAGCCGGCAGGAATTTCCCATGGGGACCCCTAAGGGGGAACCAGCCCGCCTACGTCAAGACTACGGCGGATAGACTCTACAAGGATTTTCAGTACTTAAAATTCATTGTATCCATGCGGATTTCGGGTAAAGAGGTGCCTGTCCGGCGTAGTCCCGATATGCTTCGGGACGAAGACGGAACCAAATACTGCCCGGTAAATAAAAAAGCGCTTAATACGCCCTGATGTTTAGTACTGATGCGGGTTTTGGGATGTTGTTTGATTAGTGGATAAGAATTGCTTGGTTAAAAGATAATTTACACAATATTTTGCACACTCCCGGTACCGACGCCGAGGAAAGAGGCTTGATTTATGTTTGACGTCAGAGAAAAGTGGACAGTTTGAGGTAAGAAGGCAAGGGATGCTTAGTGTCTGTTTTGCCTTTGTACTTTTGCCTTGCATTAAAAAAGCCCTTGTTAAAAACAAGGGCTTTTTTAATGGTGGCTTCCTGCTTCGCCAAGGCTACGCAGGACGGGACGCCACTCCTTTTCCCCCACTCTCCCCCTCGGAAATTGAAATGATGCAGGACAATATTTTATTTCATAATAAACAAAAACCCCACATCAACTGTGGGGTCAAAGGAGTGGCTCCGGCCGGAATTGAACCAGCGACACAGGGATTTTCAGTCCCCTGCTCTACCGACTGAGCTACAGAGCCACGGTATGCTTTATCAGTGATTTCAAAAGCGGAAAATTTTAAAGCTTTTCGATACGAATTGCAAGCAAAAATACGAAATAATTAACGTACTTCCTTGATCCGGGTCGCTTTCTTGCCTTTCAGATCACGAATGTAGTAGATCTTTGAACGGCGGACGCGGCCGACACTCAAACGCTCGATCTTTGCAATGTTCGGCGAATGGAGAGGAAAGATACGTTCTACCCCCACACTGTTGGATATTTTACGTACCGTAAATGTTGCATTGATACCGGTCCCTTTACGGGCAATGCAAATGCCTTTGTATTGCTGTATCCGCTCTTTATCGCCTTCACGGACCTTAACGTCAACCACGACAGTATCGCCCGCCTTGAAATCAGGAATATCGCTGCGCATATATGCTGTTGCTGCAACTTGTGTTTTATCCATTTTCATCATCTCCTTTATGCTGATATGCTTTCCACATATCAGGTCTGCGTTCTTTTGTTTTTCGAATGCGTTCTTCTTTTCGCCATGTTTCAATGTTGGCATGATGGCCGCTCAGCAGCACATCCGGCACTTTTTCCCCCATGAACTCTTCCGGACGTGTGTACCAGGGACAATCGAGCAGGGGCTCTGAAAAGGAATCGCTCAATGCGGAGTTGATCTCGCCGAGCACTCCGGGTATCAGGCGGATGACCGCATCCATGATGACCAGCGAGGATAATTCACCGCCTGTCAGGACATAGTCTCCGATGGATATCTCATCCGTGACCAGCATATCACGGATACGCTGATCGATGCCTTTGTAATGCCCGCATACGAAGATCACATGCTCTTCTTCCGCCAGTTCTTCCGCGATTAGCTGCGTAAATACGCTGCCGTCCGGTGTGGGGAAAACAACCCGCGGACGGGTCCCTTCCTTTGCCTGATCGAGAAGACTGCGTATTCCGTCATACAGCGGCTGCGGGGTCATGACCATCCCGTCTCCCCCGCCGAAAGGATAATCATCGGTCTTGCGGTGCTTGTCTTGGGAATATTCCCGCAGATCATGGACATGCAGATCAACCAATCCCTTTTCGCAGGCCCGTTTGAGCATGCTCTCACCCGTCACGGGATAGATCATATCCGGAAAACAGGTCAGCACATCAATTCTCATCAAGCATCCCTTCAAGCAGTCGAACCCGGATACGGCCTTTCTTCCTGTCAATATCGATGATGAACTCATCGACGACCGGGACCATCACCTCGGATCCGTTCTTACTTTTAAATATCATTATATCCTGTACCGGCTTCAGAAGCCAGTCCGTGACCTCACCCAGAACTTCCCTGCCCTGAACAACCTGATAACCGATATACAATTCGCTTTCTTCATGGTCATTCTCAATAGATGCAAGTTGTTCCGCGCCGATAAAAAGCATACTGTGTATCATGCGCTGCGCATCTTCACGGGTTCTGATCGTTTCAAGCGAAAGGCATATCCGTTCACCTTGCTCCGTGACCGAGCGCACTGCGAGTACATCATCGGGTTCCGTATCTTTGCCAACATAAACATATTTCAATGAGCGTAACGCCTGCGCGTTAAGTCCGGGCTTCGAAAGAAAAAATCTTCCCTCCAGACCATAAGGTTTCCCAACGTATCCAATGATCTTAAAAGGCATTTTTCCTGAAACTTATCTGTCGATAATATCTAAAGTCGAACGGCTGTTGCCGGCTTTTGCGGAAACCGCTGTAAGCAGTGTGCGCAATGCCTGGGCCGTACGACCATGTTTACCGATAACCTTACCCAGATCTTCCTGAGCGACCCTCAACTCGTAAATAGTGTTGTTCTCACTCTCAACCTTGGTAACTTGGACTTCATCCGGATTATCAACCAAACGTTTGACGATCGATTCCACAAATTCTTTCATGATAAGCCCTTTCAGTTAGAGTTTCTGTTAATCTGTATCGTTACTCTTTGATCTCTTCTTTATCTTCTTCCGCAGGAGCTTCTTCTTCAGGGGATACTTCCGCTGCAGGTTCCTCTGCAACCGCTTCTTCCGCCTTCTCACTTACTTCTTCTTCGGCAGGTTCGGATGCGGGTTCTTCCGCAACTTCCTCAGCCGGCGCTTCCGCTGCTTTTTCTTCAACGGGTTCCGCGACGGTTTCTTCGACGGTTTCAACTTCGACAACCGCTTCCGCTTTAGCCGGTTCTTCTGCGACTTCTTCAGCTTCTTTCGCTTCAGCAACAGGTTCTTCGGCTTTCTCTTCTTTTTTCTCTTCGGGAACCGCTTTTTTGCCCGGTTTGCCTTTCGCTCTTTCGGCTTTGGCAAGTTCCCATTTCTGGAGTTCCTGTTTTTTCTTTTCATCACTGAGATCGCTGTTCTCAAGATGCCATTTCAGCATGATCCCTTCATGGGAAAGAAGACGTTTGATCGTATCGGTAGGCTGTGCGCCGACACGCAGCCAATGAAAAACACGATCTTCATTTATACTGAAATTATTGTCTCGTTTAATGGGGTCATAAGAACCGATCTGTTCAATAAATCCACCATCGCGCCGACTGCGGGAATCCGCAATTACCACACGATAGAAAGGACGGTTCCTTCTTCCCATTCTCGTTAACCGAATCCGTACTGCCACTGTAATTCTCCTTTAGTTCCAAGGCATCTTGTTCATTTTATGCAATGCCTGTTTTGGAAGTTTCATTTTATTGACACGTTTCATCATCTTTTTCATCTGTTCAAACTGGTTCAGAAGCCGGTTCACATCCGCCACCTGTGTTCCGGAACCCGCCGCGATCCGCTTTCTGCGACCGGCATTGATAATGACCGGCTGCTGCTTTTCACGGATTGTCATGGAGTTCAAGATCGCCTGCGTGCGAACGAACTGCGATTCATCGATCTGCGCATTTTTCAGTTGCTGCGCGCCCGGCATCATGTCAACCAGCGAAGACAAGGGGCCCATTTTTTTCAACATGTTCAGTTGATCCTGAAAATCCTGGAGATCAAAACTGTTCTTCTTTAGCTTTTTCTCCAGTTTCTCCGCTTCCTTTTCGTCAAACGCGCTCTGAGCCTTTTCAACCAGCGATACCACATCGCCCTTGCCCAGGATACGTCCGGCGAAACGTTCGGGATGGAAATACTCTATATCATCCAGGGTTTCCCCCGTAGAGATGAACTTCACCGGTTTACCGGTCACGCTACGGATAGATAAAGCCGCTCCGCCGCGCGCATCACCGTCCAGTTTGGTCAGCACGATCCCGCTGATATTCAGACGTTCGTTGAATGCCTTAGCGGCGTTCACGGCGTCCTGACCGATCATTCCATCCGCAACGAACAGGATCTCCCTGGGTTTGAGCTCACGGTAGATATCCGTGACCTCACGCATCATGGCGTCGTCAACATGTAATCGGCCCGCAGTATCAAAGATCAGAACATTTATATCGGACTTCCGGGCTTCATTCAGTGCGTGCCGGCAGATCCCGACAGCATTTTTGCTGTCCTCGCGGTAAACGGGTACGCCGATGCGTTTACCCAATATCTCCAGTTGATCAATGGCTGCCGGCCGGTAGATGTCGGCTGCAACCAGCATGGGGCGCTTCCCCTCGGATCTTAACTGTTTTGCCAGTTTCGCGGCAAAGGTCGTTTTACCCGAACCCTGCAGACCCACCAGCATCACCATCGCCGGCGGCAGTCCGTCAAGTTGTAAAGGAACATGCGCCTCGCCCAGCAGACGGATCATTTCATCATGAATGATCTTGACAACCTGCTGACCGGGTGTGATGCTCGTCAGGACCTTTTCACCCAACGATTGTTCTTTTACGCTGGCAATAAAGTCTTTCGCTACGGTGAAATTGACATCCGCTTCTAAAAGGGTCCGGCGGACATCACGGAGGGCTTCGGACACATTCTGTTCCGTGATCTTGCCCTGCCCCCGTAAGTTTTTAAAGATCGCCTGTAAATTATCCCGTAACTGTTCGAGCATACACAACTCCAAAATAGCCTGAAAATATAGCAAATAAATTGCCGAATGCAAATAGTTTTAGTGATTGTACAAAATGGGGTGCGGGAGAAAGGGGTGTGGGGGTAAGGGAGTATTCAAGTGTGATATGCATCACGTTGATATTTGTTTCGTTTGAATTAGCGGATGATAAATGTAATTTCTATAAGAAAGGAAGTATACTTATGGCTTTTGCAAAAAGTTATAAAGATCTTGAGGTGTATCAGAAGTCATATCAATCAGCTATGAAAATTTTTACACTTTCAAGGATGTTTCCGGAAGATGAAAGATATTCTCTGACATCACAGATCACCAGGTCTTCACGATCAGTCTGTGCAAATTTGGCTGAAGCGTTCAGAAAAAAGATATATCCCAAATATTTTATCTCAAAGATCAATGAATGTGAAGCCGAAGCGACAGAAACACAAAACTGGATTGATTTTGCGTATGATTGTGGATTTATTTCCTCTGAAGACAGGGACGCTCTTTACAAAAACTATGACGAAATTATCGGTATGCTAGTAAACATGAGAAACTCTGCATATAAATGGAAACCTTCACAACCATGATGAATATTTGCTCTTCTCCCTTACTCCCTTACCCCCTTACTCCCCTACCCCCTTACTCCCCTACCTCCTTACCCCCATACCCCAAAATCTATTCAACAAAAAAGCTCCAATCCGAAGAGAGGAGCTTTAATTACATTGATATTCATTTACGGAACTGCACTACGTTACTGTTCCATACAAAAAATATTATTTCAATGATTTCACCTGATAGGGCCCTTCAAACTCGAATACATTATCATAATCCCTGGTAGAGCCGTCCTGCATCTTGCAGGTAAGTTTCTCTTTCCTGAGATGCGCATCAATCTTTTCCGCATCGGTCTTTTCGGGGATAAAGTAGATCTGCAGGACCGGACGGTCGCTGTAGAAAGCACGGAGCCGGACGATACCCGGGTCAAAGGACAGATGGGAAGTCAGATGACTCATTCTCCGTATCAGTGTGGAATTCTCGGCATCGGGGAAATCGTATTCCAGGACCATCATATTTTCAGCGGAATAATCATTATATTCATTGAAGGCCCGGTTAAAATTCGGGAAGAAGGTACGACGATATTGCACATAGGTCAGTGTATCTACATATTCACCTTCATTCTCAAGGGAGAAATGTACCCTTTCGACCACCCGGTCACCGTTGAGCACATACTCATATTTCTTCTGCTCAATGATCTTCTTAAGATCCGCGGGACCGATAAGGTCCGGATCAATGTAGAACTTTGCATAAACCGGTTCGCCGAATTCGGTTGAAAAACCGTATACGCCGGGTTCCTTTTCAAGCATACGGTATATGTGCATATTGTCAACACCATCCCAGAGCTCCCATATACCGACCCGATAACCGACAAGATACTGCGGTGTGTTTTCCGGCGCGGGTCCTTTCCGCAGATTATAGCGCGAGGGTGTGAATATGTAGCGTTTCACGTCCGTTTCGCTTATCTGAGCAGTATCATAGTACAGCACCACTTTTTTATTAGCCGCCCAGACATCAATTCCGAGGATCCCGGGGTTCCGGGCAGCCTTGTTCTGCAGTGTCTTTGCGCTTCCGTAACAATGAATGGTCTTAAGGTCGTCAAATACAACCGTTGCGATCCTGTTCAGCGAATCCGCTTCATCAAAATGTCCCCAGCGCTCCGATAAGGTGGTCATGGGGAATTGTTTTGCAAATAATAATGCCAGTATGATCATAACGACTATTGCGGTGGGCGGAAGCCATTTGCCACCCTTGAACTTAAGACTGTCGTGAACGGGACATGCTTTTACACAATCGAGGCAGAGGGTGCAGTCGGGGTGCGTAACGGCATCGTCATAGCTGCTGACCTCAATACCTTCCGGGCAATGACTGTCGCAAACCTTGCAGCTGGTGCAGAGATTTTTATCCGGACGTATCCTGAACGGAGAAACGGAAAAGAATCTGTAGCGGATCGCCTCGGTCAGGGCCGTCGCCGTAACCAGTGCCAGCAACAGCCAAATAAGTCCGATCTTTACGCCGGCAAGCACCAGAATGATGTATACGATCAGAATGGGACCGGTGATCAGGATGTTGGCGAACACATTACTCAATGCACCCAGCGGGCAGGCATACTTACACCAGAATTTCTTAAAGAAGATCGAAGCGATCACAGCGCCAAAAATTGCCAGTAAAGAAGCCCAGGCAACGACGTCAACATTAAATCCGCTGACGGGTCCGAAATAGGGACAGAATTTTTTACACCAGAGTTCACTGCTGGTCATGGTGAAATATGCCGCAAAAAAGAGCAGGGCATATTTTCCCAGACGCAGAATACGATCCGCAATGCCTTTCAGGGTCATGGAAACGCCGAGGCGCGTTCCGATCTTATTAAACCACTCGCTCACGGTTCCTACGGGACACAGCCAGCCGCAGAACAGTTTACCGACCAATATAATAAGAAGCAGTACTCCAACACCGATAAAGACCTGTGTCTCGCTGATGGCGCAGGACATTGTCCCGAGATTCAGTTTTGAACCCAGAGACATAATGCCGCCGAAGGGGCAGTATTTTTCGTAATCCGGATTCAGGTTTGCCCTGAACGCCGCAAAGATCAACGTACCGATGATCAGACCAAGAACGGCTAACTGAAAGATCATACGGGTCTTGTTATGAAACCATTTCTTCTTCATGTTTAGTCCTCATTATTAACGCATGAATATATAATAATTTTTTCCGGATAAAAACAAAAAAGGGCTTGAAGTAAGCCCTTTTTGTATTATTCACCTGATTACTTGAGCAGGGTCATTTTCTTTACGGATGTAAATTCTCCGGCTTCCAAACGATAGAAGTAAATACCGCTCGGCAGCATAGCCGCATTGAAGTTTACATTGTAATAACCCGGATTCATTTGTTTATTGACCAGTTCGGCCACTTTCCGTCCGGTGACATTATAAACATTGAGTGTTACATGTTCGCTTTTCGGAATGGCAAATTTAATGCCGGTGACCGGGTTGAAGGGGTTCGGATAATTCTGTGTCAGTTCATAGACCATCGGAATACCGGCAACGGAAACTTCCGTTTCGTTATTATAATAGGCGACAGGTATGTCCTGATCAGCTTCCGCAATCACGGTATAGGAACGATCTGAACCTTCTTCGGTGCCGTCATTTGCTCCGTTCCGGCGGAATTTGTATTCAAGCACCGTGCCTTCGGCATATTCACCCAGAATTGCCGAGTAGATACTGTCTCCGTTCACATCTTCCATGGGAATACCGCCATGCCATCCGGAACCGATGATATCCAGGCTATGTCCGGAATGATTGAAGGTGCCTTTCCGTACCTGGATCGACATGTTGACATGGGCCGTTACCTGATATCTGGGCTGGATGGTCTTTTTCAGAACGGTGCCGGAACCGCCCACTGCCCAAAGTTCAAATCCATTGAAAGCGAGATGCTGAAGGGTCGGTTCATCCGTCTCAACACCGGTCACGATCGCTTGCCATGTTTCACCGGTATCTACCGAATAATAAGAAACACCGCGGCGACCGACGGTATAGATCGTACTGTCATTAACAAAAGCGACACCATACATATCATTTGCGGCCGGTTCGTCAAATACTTTGACCATGGTATCAAGATCATCCGTAGTGGTTTTCCAAATCTCACCGCTGGCAGCCACAACGATCACAACACCGTTCCGTTCATCCAGTCCGCGCAAGATCCTTGTAGTATGCTGCTTTACAACGAAACTGTCCAACTCGGCCGTTGCGTTTTTACCCAGTAAGCCGCCTCCGCAGGCGATCAGGGCATCTCCGTTGCTCAGAACACGCATATCGTAAATGGTTTGTGTCGTACCGGTCGGGATCTCATCCCAGGTTTCTCCGCCGTCGGTGCTCTTGATAAGTATTCCGGAAGAACCGCCAGCATAAATATCTCCGTTGGGAGCGATATACATCATATTGATATGCTTATTGCTCTGCTGTGCCATGGGGTTGTCTTTGAATTCCCATGTTGCTCCGCCATCGGTGGTCTTTTTGATCATACCCGAACCGCCGCCGAAGTAACCGGTATTGGCGTCGGCAAAATGCAGTTCGTAGATATTTCCGCTATATCCGCTGACATAATTATCGGGATAGGTGAAGGTCTTTCCATAGTCGCTACTGTAGGACAATTCACCGCCGCCCCATGCAGCCAGGACAACATCACGTTCACTCGGGAATCCGATTCCCCACCAGCTGATGCCGGGCCACTCATTGAACGGAACAAAAGTCGTACCATCCGATGTCTTGAATTCTTGCGCATATCCGCAGAATACCATTCCATTGGAAAGGGACGTGAAAGCTAATGCCTGACATGTCTGACCGGTACCGACAGCCAATGTGTCCCAATTGGCACCGGCATCGGAAGTTACAAGTATATCCGAAGCGGAACTTGCCGCAATGATCTTATTCGCATCCAGTGCCTGGATATCGACGATACGATGAAGGTCAAACGTATATTCACTGATGCATGTCCAGTTATCACCTCCATCGGAGGAATGCCAGATCACATTATTATACGCACCGACCACAAAAGTATTGGTACCTTTAGCGGCGGAAGCACAATACATTCTTTTTGAGGTTAAACCCAATGGCAATGTAACCGGATAGTCCGTCCAGTTGTCACCACCGTCTTTTGTGACATGAATAACACCGCCCGTGCCATTATTGAACATGATCCCGTTGGTTGCCGAAACAAATGCGATACCGCCGTTGATGTGGGCGGTTCCATGTGTTTTATTGCTCCATGTGGTACCACCATCGCCGGTCTTGAAGAAATTTCCGCTGTTACCGCCAACGAAGACATTATCGGCATCATAGGCATCAATCACCAGCAGGTTGATCTTATAATTCGCGGTATCACCAACCTGTGTCCATGTATCACCGGCATTGGTGCTCTTATAAATAAGACCACCGTCTCCGCAGGCATAAACGACTGTTTCGCTGGCTGCGCTGACCGCTCTGAGTGTAACCCCCTCGGGCAGCATAATATCTGTCCAGCTATCACCGAAATCAGTCGTTTTACTGACCGTATTGCCGTTGATCTTTAAAAATGTTGTGGCATTCAAAGCCGCAGCATCGGTTGCATTCGCATATCCGATGGGACCTTTGACGATCTCCCAACCGAACGCAGCTGATACCAACAACATACAGACGAAAACCATTAACATTTTTTTCATCTGATTCTCCTTTTGTTTTGATTTTTAATTCTGTTTTTTATCTCTCATGAAAAGACAAACCGAACAGAACCATATTTATTTTTTCAAGACTATCTTCGGGCTTTTTATTGATATTTTCAACATCAAGACTAATGTAACCGAAAGAAAATAATTGTTCAAGGCTTATTTTTAATTTTATATTTTGAAATGATGCCGTTTCCCAATGAAACTTCGGTATCTCCTTTTCCAGTGCCATAGCGATAGTCAATCGTGATTTAGCACCAAGGTATAAATGGGTCCCCGCGGCATATTCCCATTCCCATCCGGAACGCTGATCATAAAAAGGAAAAATATATTCCACATAATCGTAGGACACATGCCGCTGTTCGACGGCAACATAGCTTTGTTGCGCCAGTGAAGGTTTAAATATCAGCATAGCACCAAAACGCAGGTAACTTTCTTCGTTTTCAAGTACCAGCGTATTGGATATCATTGACGCACCCCAATCATTGTAGTGCAAATAATCGCCATAGATCCGCATCCCCGTTACAGCTTCGGGATAAATGTTCAGTATCCCGTTGATATGAATTCCTTCACGCTGCCAGACTCCGCGGGGGCGCGTATAGGACCCGCGAATGGCATCCGCACGGGATATGCGTTTAAGGGTACTGATACCCACAAAACCCGATACACCCGCTTCATTGCCAAATCCGATATGTCCTCCGTATTCAATACCGTTCCGTGTCCGCTTTTTCTTGAACGTCGACGTGGCCAGTTCATTATAATAAACATTATAGCCGAAATAGGTCTTTGGCTGGACATCGGAATATTTTTTAACCGCTTCGTAATGGTTCTGATCATCATAATAGCGGGCGCCGATCCCAATGGAAAATGCAGGCCTCCTGTATTCCAGTCCGATCCGGTAATCACTGTCCCGCATAATGGTCATGGTCTGCGGAAAGGTATCCTGCAGGCCACGCTCAACACCGTATCCCGCTGCAATACCGAAAAAGAGATGTTTCATTAATTGTGCGTTATAGGATATCTGAAGCCGGGGACCGTAATAGGATGTATTCCCCGTTGTGGAATCGGTCATACTGAAATAATCGTCATAAAAGTCTTTTTCCATTGAACTGAACAGTTCCCGCTGCTTGATATCTTCGTAGCTGATCCGCGTGGAGAAAAAGGAGCCGTCATTGATCCTGCGCACCGTTGTGTAGATCGCCTCGGCATTACGGGTCGATGCGGGATCGAACATGCGACGGTAAGCACTGTGATCGAGATAAGTCCCCTGGACACGATAAAGCTGCAGATTGCCCCTGTACATGAGACTTGCGGGGTTAGCGTTCATGCTGAAATTGCTCAGGGGTAATTCGGGATCCCCCAGATAATCCGTCTGCAAGATAAAAGGATTGTCAAATGCAAGAGCAAACGAAAAAGCAATCAGGATGATGGGAAGTATATTTTTCATATGCTTACTGACCATGATGATATCCCGGTGTCGGCGCACTGATGATCACAAAATCAACCGCGGAGTTGTTCGTATCGAATCCAGGCCTTATGCGTTCGAGTGACTGTCCCGAGTATCGCTGCAAGCCCACCCCCCCCCAGGAGGCATCAAGAATAAAGGGGACCTCCTTGATCTTGTCCGGATTCGAACTGAATTCAACGGCATCGATCACGGTGCTGATACAAATGCCGTCAGTTTGGTCGTAATCCGTACCGTCACACAAAGCAAGACCGTCTCCGATCAGACCGACCAAAAAGTCGACCTTGCTGGGCTGAGAAACACGTCCGTTATTGGTTGTAAGGTTCGGCACATTCGGATTATCGTATGCCCCGGATTCCATATAATTGAAAAATTCCCAATCAGCATTCGACAGATCGACCGTTTTACCGGCGATCGGTCCGATGGTGTTGTGATCGAAGGCCTTACCTGCCAATACCACGAACTGTCCCGGTTCTACGGGATATTCCCGTCCGGTAATGGGTGTGCCCGGGAACTGATAAATGTAGGTCACGGAAAGCGTATCCGCAAATAAAGGGGAAGTTCCTAGCCGTAAAAAGATCATACCGTCCAGGTAAACCGTTTCGCTTTTACCATTATAGAGCTCAAAGAACTGATCATAAAAATAAAAAATATTGTTCGGGGGACCGCAGGTATATATTTCGTTGATCTTTAATCCTTTGCTTGATTGCTGCATGACCAGCGTATCGGTAAACACCGTATCTGTTCCGAGCGAATCCGCGGTAAGGTTCAGCGTTTTTGCACCCACGACCTCCGCTTCCTCGAACTCACTTACCTGTATCAGTGCATATGCTTCGATGTTATAACGGGCATAGGGTAAATGTTCGAAGGACACAACTCCCTGTTCATTGGTCGTCCCGGACAAAAGCGGAATATTATAATCGTTGGTATAGATATCCACCGTCATACCTCCTACCGGGTGTATCTGAGTTGAATCCAGATTTGACGGCACAACAAAACACAGCTCGATCGAAATATTCCCATCCACGTTGGACGGCATCGTTTCAAATAAAAAACAGGAAGAAGGTAACAATAATATGATCATTGCAAGAAAAATATAAGTAATATTCCTTTTCATCTTGTCTGCCCTTACAGTTGTACGCTCATTTCCAGTCCGTAATAGATCGGCGAATTCAGCTCAAGCTCGGATGAGGTGAACGGACTGATATAGCGTGCGCGGTTATCAAAGAAATTATTAATATACAGCGATAATTCCGCATTCGGAGTGAGTGATTTCGAAATACGAAGATTGATGAGCCATTGACCGGTATAATTGAAAAGTTCGGCATCATACCAATAGCTCATACCCTGATAATACAGATAAGGTTCTCCGTAGTCATTCAGTTCTTCTTTATAGTTCGTGCTGTAAATGTTCTGCTTTCGGTAAAAAGGCGTATATTGAATATCCATGGTGACCCACACCCCGAATCGCTGGTTGATATAGCTCACCTGGCCGTCAAGAACAAGTTTGCTTTGACGACTGACCGCAGGAGGATACCATAATTCCCAGTTACTGGAACCGGACAGATAGTTCGGGGCATATATCAAGCGGTCGGAACCGGATTCGCTGTACCGGTAAGTCGCGTTAAATGCAAAACGCAGATCCTTGATCCGCTGGGTGCGCAAGGTGAATTCCGCTCCGTAATTATCTTCCCAGCCAGCATTCTCGTATATGGCATATGAGAATTGAATATTGATCGTATCGGGATTGATCTCATAGCCTTCGGGATAGGTCACCGAACTCGGACGATTAAAAGTTCGCGTATAATAACCCGTCAGTGATACCCCCAGCATATCGCTGACCTTCCAGTCCAGGGATGCTTCGGTTTTTTGGGCCGCATATGCTTTTAGTTCTTCATTGACCTGATAGAATATTTTTTCCGTTGTTTTTTGTGAAACCGTGTCATAATACGCCACATGTTTCGGGACCCGGTATATCTGTGTCAGTGAAATGGCCTTTACGCTCTGTCCCGTCCCGGCACGGAGCGTAAGATCATCCGTCAAACGGTAGCGGATATTGATGCGGGGACTGAAGAACTCGCCCTGCTTGGCGCTGAAAATTGAAAACCCGTCATCGAAACCGATATTCAGACCGGTGGGATTGAAAAGATCATAACGGATGCCAAGTAAAATATCGGTTTGGCGTTTAAGAAATTTGAATGAGATCTGATCTTCGGCATATAAAGAGACCTTCACATTCGAGGGATATTCGTCAAAGGAATAGGAGCGACGGGTCGATGTATAACCGTAATAGTTAAAAATGGAATCGAGCACCACCCCTTCTCCGCTGTTCTTTTCATAATCGAATTCCAATCCGAACAACAGATTGTTCTTTGTTTTTCCGATCGTCACATTCGATTTGCGCCGGAGTTTCAGAGAATAATCCCACTCCATTCCCCGCTGGGTGGCTGTAGCATTATAGGGATAGACCATGATGATACTGTCAATATAATCTATGGTGTCGGTTCCGGAGATGTATACGGTGTCAATGATCGGCACGACCGAACAGTAACTTGTGTCAATGGAACTGAGATCTGTCCCGAAAGGAACAAAAACCTGATCAACCACCATCTTTTGCTTTATGACATCTTCTTTGTTCGCATCAACGCCGATCAACAGTTCATATGTGGTGTTTTTATTCGGCCGGTATTTCATGTCCATCTTACCGCCCGCTCGGAAACCGCGGTTCGTGTTCTGAATACGGTATTCGTCATTGGGTTCTTCATCATCGAAAATATGCGTATAGGTCGCACCGATACGGGCGTCCAGTTTTTTGTCAAAGAAAGAACGGGATAGATTTGCCGTACCGTAAATACGCTGATATTCATCGCCGATCTTCCGCAGGTTGCGTTCGCTATAACTGTAGTTAATATGGTAATCAAAAATGGATTCTTTGAATTCGTATCCGCCGTTATAGCTGAAGCCCTTTGTGTCCGGATTGAATTTTGCTTTGAAACGTCTGTTGATCTGACCGCGTTTCGTTTCGACCTTTACGATACCATCGGTAAAATTTCCGTATTCTACCGATGGAATACCGGTGATCACTTCCACGCTCGCAATATTATCCGCAGGAATGACCCGCAGATCAATACCGCTCTGCTCCGCGGATCCGCTGACATATCCGGATGCTTTCATATCACCCGAAAGTTCGTTTCCGTCAATAATGATACTGGTCCCGAAAGAATCGAAACCATGCAGACCGGTATCGCTTCGTTTGATCCTGCGCAGACCGACATTCTGTTGTTTTGCCAGTCCAAGCTGACCGGACTTTTCCACACCGGGCACCAAGGTCAGGACATCCCCGAGATTGGAGGCCTGCAAGTGGTCGATCTCACCCGATTCGATCCTGCGGGTCGTTACGATCTCTTCCGGAACAAGGCTCCTGCTCTGCGCCTCAACCTCAATACCGCCGATCATAAAACAATAGGACAGATCGTCGTTATCGGGGTTTTCCAAAAGACGGATGCGGACTTCATATACCGCGGCATCGGCAATATAGAAATCAAAAAGGCTGTTGCTGTAGAAACATTCTTTCATTCCGGCGATCTTATATATTCCTTTGGGAACATTGCGGAATTCAAAAAAACCATCACTGTCTGTCATGGTTTGCGCGCTGAAACGGGTTTCTCTCTGGGGCTCAATGACCACAAGTGCCCCGCTAATGGGGGCGTTCCCGCTATAGGTGCGGACGTATCCGCGCACGGCACCCGCCTGCAGTATCACTGAATGAAACAACAGCACTGTAGCGATAATGTTGATGATTCGTTTCATATTTCCCATAATTACCTTGATTAATTCCCTCATTTTTTAAATGTATAAAATTTTTTTCCCTATAACCAATATTTTTTTCTATGATATTTATATTTAAATACCCTATATTTCCAGCGTTATTTTTGAATAAAAAAACAGGAAAAGCATCTATGGAACACGTGATTGAATGCAGAAATCTTACTCATTATTACGGAAACAATCTTGTTCTGAACAATCTGAACCTTCAGGTTGAACGCGGCAGGATCTTCGGAATTCTGGGTAAGAACGGGATGGGGAAAACGACAACCATCAATATTTTGATGGGTTTTCTGCGTCCGACCAGCGGGCAGTGCCTTGTGCTGGGTGAGGAATCCCACGCCCTGTCACCGCAAACCCGGCAAAAGATCGGTTTACTGCACGAGGGACACCTGGCGTATGACTTTATGACCATCCGGCAGGTGGAAAAATTTTACTCCCGGTTTTTCCCGAACTGGAAAGCCGAACATTACTGGGACCTGATGGGTAAACTGGGGCTTTCGCACAACCACAAAATAAAGAACATGTCCTGCGGACAACGTTCACAAGTTGTACTTGGACTCATCTTTGCCCAGGACCCCGAATTGCTGATCCTGGACGATTATTCCATGGGACTGGACCCGGGCTACCGCGCACTTTTTATCGATTATCTTCAGGAGTACGTGCGGGAAAAAGACAAGACCGTCTTCCTGACCTCCCACATCATTCAGGATGTTGAAAAGGTTGTGGACGATACGATCATCATGGGCTACCAGAAATTGTTATTGAAAATGCCCCTTGCCACCCTGCGTGAAAAGTTCCATCGCTATGAATTCCGCAGTGCCGAAGCGATCGGTAAGATCGAAGCCGACGACAATCTGATTTCCAATGTGGAATTTGTCCATGATAAAGTTACGCTCTACTCCTTCAAACCGCTGAAAGAGATCAAAGCGTACCTGGAAAAGATCGGTATAAACAACGCGGAGATCCGCGAAATTCCCATGACGCTGGAAGAAGCCTTCATCGGCCTAACCGGAAAATATTAATGAGGTCCCGCCATGTTAAAAGCTATACTATATAAAGAATGGATAAAATTACGTTGGGCGGTCATTGTTATTGCCGGCCTGACGATCCTGTCGCTGGCGTACAGTATCGGAATGATCAATTACTATATCGAATTCCAGGGTGCATTCCAGAACTGGATGTACGTCATCGGTAAAAGCCTGCTGCTGAAGAATATCGTTTTTGTAAAATTTCTGCCGTTGATCACCGGACTGGTCTTCGCGCTGCTTCAGTTCGTGCCCGAGATGAGCCGGAACCGTATGCGCCTCTCCTATCATCTGCCAATCTCGGAGAAAAAACTGCTGCTGTCCTCCGTCGGTATCGGATACATGTTCCTGCTCGCAGAGATCATTTTTCTCTTCCTGGGATTGTGGCTGGTGGTCAGCATTAACTATCCCGCGGAAGTGGTACAAAAAGCGCTGCTCTCAACCATTCCCTGGTTCCTGGGCGGAAGCGCGGTCTATTTCCTGACCGCTTTCATCATTCTGGAACCTTCCTGGATATACCGTATTATTTACGGGGTCGTATCCTATGGGATCGTTACGATGTACTACGAGGCATCCACCTATGACCAGTATAGGTCCTTATGGGCATTTATTCTGATCGTTGCGCTGATGCCGCTGACCATTCTTTTTGCCGGTCACCGCTTCCGGCGAGGAACCAAATAACCAAAGGATCAGGGGTTTACCATGTTAAATAAGTTATCACGATATATCATTATCCTGCTCATCATCCTTGTTGCGGCATCCTATCTTCCGAATTTCTATTCCATGCTCTTCGATAAAAAACTGAACACGCCGCGTCTGGATTACAGTGCCGTTATCGATGAGTTCGTCTATACACGGAACTACGGTATGGGACAGATCGACTATATGGATATACAGGGCAACAGTTATTCCGAGCGGGATTTTTTTGCATTGCTTCCCTTTATGTATTACGCCACGCTCGAAAAATGGCAACAGCTTCCGCCGACCCTGAAAGGGGTGGAGCTTAATTCCAAATCCATTCGCGAGAATTCACAATTTTTCAGAATTCGCGCTCAGGATATCGAATTTCCCGAAGTACCTTTGTACCTCATGTTTGAAGCCGAACCGGATTATGCGCAACTGATCATCCCCGAGGATGTTTTCAGGATCGGAAATACGATCGAATTTATCGACCCGGTCAGCAATTCCGTGATCGAAGAAAAATCACAGCGGTTCCGGCAGGCCATGCTGGATGCGGGATTTACATTCCCCGCCCGTATCGTAGCCGGCAACCCCACAAACCGCAAGCCCTTTGATGAAGGATACTTCATCAGCGATGCGAATAATGAGGTCTTCCAACTCCAAATGATCAAAGATAAACCGGTCTGCATTAAAACCGGCATCGATCCGGATCTGAATATCCGTCAGATCTTTATCAGCGAAAATATGCGAAAAGAATTCTACGGCTGGTTTATAACCTGGGACAACAGGGTCTTTCAGATCACATACGACAATTATAAGGTTCGCGAGCTTCCGACAAAGACAAAAGAAGGTATCTACGATTATGACGCGGATAAAATGCTGTACCGTTTCTATACCTATCCCATCAACAAGCACATCTATATCAGCGGTGACGGATTCATGAAAATGATCGTGATCGATAATGATTTTCAGCCGGTCGCAGAACATGTTGAAACATGGAAACCGTATAATAAGCGGACCGCCAGTGTGATCAGACAGTGTATTTTCCCTTTCAAGATCAGCACAGCAACGCCGCAGAAGTTCATAAAACTGCAAATCGAATACTTCTGGTGGAAAGGACTGATCAGTGTCGCCCTTTCTCTCCTGGCCCTGGCATTGTTCTCACGGAAACGCCCCCTGCTGGATTACCTGGTCGTGCTTCTGACCGGAGTTTACGGACTGATCGCGGTTCTGCTTATCAAACCGGAAGATTAAAACAACTTCCAGTTGCTTTCCATTTTAAACTCCCGCTTTACGTGGGAGTTTTTTTATATGAGATATGAAGTTGTTTTGTAAAAAACATTCCCTGGCCGCATCGGGAAAAGAAATACGTCCTTTTGCTTTTCCCGGGGAGATCCTGTTTTTATTTTTATGCAGGAAAAGATGTATGTTTTTATCTTACGTTGGCATTTTTACAAAATTCATGCATATTTATTCATGATCCGGCTTCAATTATTTGGTTTTTAAAAAATATTTCGTATTTTAATTTTTGACAGTTGCACGGAGTTAGCCAATGATAAAAAAATGGTCTTTTCTGCTGATATGTTCCCTTGTTGTTTTAACGGCAGACCCACTTGCTACCTTCAAGGGGTATGTTTTAGATGAGAACAACAGACCGCTTGTCGGCACCAATATCGTTTTTAAAGAAACACTTCAGGGCGCAATAACGGATCAGAACGGGTATTTTTACATCCGTATGCCGGCCGGTACCTATTTGCTTAACATTTCATTTATAGGCTATAAGACCGTTCAGGACTCCCTGACACTGAAAGCGGACCAGGTCCTGCACCGGGACTACAAGATGATCCTGGAGTATTTTCAGATCGGAGGTATCGTCGTACAGGCCGACCGTGAACTTCTTCCATCGGAAGCCGAGACAAAAACACGCATCAGCAGCGGCGAGATCGAACACCTGCAGGCTTCCAACCTCAGCGATGTCCTGCAGCTGGCCCCGGGTGTACGTTTTGAAAATCCGGGTATGGCGGAAAAAAAACAGGCCGGGATCCGTGCCGCCTCCGTGGGGGGTGATGCGGACAACAACGAATACTTCGGCGCGCAGATCCGCGTGGATAACGTTCCGCTTTCCAATAATGCGAACATGCAGATCGATACCCGGACCACAACAGCCAGCGGCGCCTTGCTAACCACCGAAAACTCGGGACTGGATATGCGGCAGATCCCCGCAGACAATATCGAGTCCGTTGAGATCATCCGCGGGATCCCTTCATCAAAATATGGGGACCTGACCTCGGGTATCATCAATGTCAAAACCAAGTCCGGAGCTACCGCTCACCGTATCAAATTCAAATATAATTTTTATAATCAAGAAGTCAATATGGGCGGCGGGTTCGAACTCGGCGAGATCCACCATCTTGATTATAATGTGAATTATGCCTACAGTATCCGCGATAAACGCATTCCGGAGGAGAACTTTTCCCGTATCGCCGGACAGATGGTCCTTACCAGCAAACTGATGCAGAATCTTTATACGATAAAGAACCGTTTGTATTATACGCGTGCTTTTGATGAACGGGAATTGCGGGCTGACGATCTTAATCTGACGGAAAAATACAACCGGGACTATACCCTGCGTTTTGCACATCAAAGTACATATCTTCTATCCGTTGCACAAAAACTTGAAATGGATCTCTCCATAAATTATACCAAACAGAATTCCTATACCAAACGCCTGATATCATCGGATAACACCTATGTTACGGACCTGATGAGCGCCGGCACGGATACGGGTATATATGTACAGCATTACATATCCGAACTATTTGTACTGGGGGATGCCTATAATCTGTATTGGGACCTGAACTATTCTCATGAATTCAAGGTTTTGAAAACCGACCACCATTTTATCGCGGGTATCACCTACCGTCACGAAGTAAATCGTGGCGAAGGACGTGTTTTCGATCCCCTGAAGCCCCCCGTCGTCAGTGGGAACAAACGTTCCCGTCCGCGCTCCTATGACAACATCCCCGGTCTGGCGACCAGCAGTTTGTATATCGAAGACAGGATCAAGGGTAAATTGCTTATACCCTTTCAATTTAATCTGGGTGCCCGCATCGAATCCTACGGGAGGGACAAACCGCTTGCCCGGGAACATGGCGTCTTTTTCAATCCGCGTCTGAATGCGATCCTCACGCCCAGCAAGTCGACCCAGCTGCGTTTCGGCTACGGACGCACCTCGAAAGCACCCTCGCTGGCCATGCTGTATCCGAACCCCATTTACCTTGATGTGGATGATGTGAACAATATCGTGGATTCACTTGTCATCGTTTCCACATATGTCTATTCCACCGATAATCCCGACCTGAAAGCCTCCTGGCAGGAAAAATGGGAAGTGAGTCTGGATCAGCGGATAGGCGGTGTCGGTTTGAGTATCACCGGATATACCGGCACGACCTATGACGGTTTTGCCTCTACCCGTCAGTATCCCATCTTTGTCTATAAGTACGACTACACCATATCCGAGACGGATCCCCCGGTCAAAGATTCCCTTTCTTCGACCTATTCCGTTTATGAAAACTCTCTGACACTCGATACGCGGGGAATTGAGGCAACCATCAAGACGCGTCCCGTCACGCCCCTGAATCTGCGGCTGTCCATTCAGGCAGCTTATAATTATACCTACAGCTGGAATGAGAACCGCTATGATTTCCGGGGCTACATCTACGATACCCAGTTGGGCCAGAGGGTAAATCCCTTCTTTAACCAGGTGACACTGCGGCGTGAAAGATGTTACATTAACTATAATATTGATTTCCAAATAAAGGAACTCGGCGCATGGATAACCCTGGCGGCGCAGCAGGTGCTGTTTGACAAAGACCGCTATCTCGGCCTGGATGACTCGCTGGCGCTGGGATATCTGGATCCCTACGGTGAACGGGTCCTGTTCACCGAAGCCGAACGCGAAGCGATCACCAGTAATAATTATAAGCGCACCTACGACGATTACTGGTATCTCGAGGAAAATCGCAGGAACTTGTGGCTGTTCAATCTGCGCGTCAGCAAATCCCTGGGAAGCGCTTCGGAATTTTCGTTCTTTGTGAACAATTTCTTTAATTCAAGACCTCTTTATCAACGGCAAAGAACACCTTCCGAATCCTATACGATGGAGAATCCCTCGCTGTATTTCGGTATAGAGGTCAGTTCAAAACTGGATGAGCTTTTCTCCCCGCGCAAAAACCCGGGCAAACGATGATCCTCCGTAAAAACGCTAAGGAAAAGGTATCATGAAAAATACAATATCACTCAGAAAAACCAGTAAAAGTGCATTTCCTCTTCTATCTGGTCTTCTTATATCTGTTCTGCTTTATATCAATTGTACGTTTGAGCCACATATTGAACCACCTGTATCCATGCGCTTTTCCACACAGATCACTCTCCGGGATACGACTGCCGAAGGCAGGGATACACTGGTCGCGGATGCCAGCGTTGTTCTGCAATCCATTACCTATAGCGACTATTATGAAACGCTGACCGACAGCTTCGGTGTCGCTTTCTTTCCGAACATCATCCCCGATCGCTATAATATCCTGGCTACGGGACGGCGTGTTTCGATCACGGAAATGATAAATATCAACGGACAGCTTCAGGACACCTCGCTGTATATTGCGGACAACGATACTTTGCGGCTTGAGATCATTGCACAAACCTCACGTTCCAGCGCGCTTGTGATCTCGGAGATCTACTACAGCGGCGCCCCGCCAAAACCGGTACCGCAATATTTTCATGACCAGTTTCTGGAGATTTATAACAACAGCAATACAACCCTTTACCTGGACAGTCTGATCATTGCCGATGTTGAATACGGTTTCCGTGAGGACAGTCTGATCCACGCAATCCATGTCTACATGTTCCCCGGCAGCGGTACGGAGTATCCCATTGAACCCGGGCAGTGCATTGTGGTGGCCCAGGATGCCATTGATCATTCTCCTGCTCCCATCAACAGTGTTAATCTGTTGAATGCCGACTTCGAATATTACGTACCCCAGGGTGGGGATGTCGATAATCCCAATGTCACGAACATGATCCAGCTCCACCACAAATACGGTGTTGACTTTCTCTATTCGGTTTTCAGGGATGCGCTTGTTCTCATGCAGGTCAAGGATCCTTTTGCACTGGGATATGACGGTTTCGAACGCTTGCTTCTGCCCAAGTCGGGCGTGATCGACGGTGTCGAATACAGGGACAACACATCTCAGCTGGACCAGAAACGTCTGGATGCAAGCATTGACGCCGGTTTGGCGGGGGGTATCCCGTCCTATTCCGGAAAATCGATCGAGCGAAAGATCGAACGCATCGAAGAAGGACGTATTATCCTTATGGATAACAATAACAGCAGTCTTGATTTTCACGTACTGAACACGCCAACACCCGGTTACATCGCAACAACGGAGGCGGAATGATGAAAAAGATCCTTTTGCTGCCGTTACTGATGCTCTTCCATATTGCTTTTGCGCAAATATGTCCGGCGGAATACCATTATCTGGATATCGATCCGCTGATGCGGGCACTGCGTCCCGATATGAACCCGGCATCTCTTACACCGGATAACATCCCCTACAGTTACGCCTTTCAATACCGGAATCATACCGCCGGAGGGGACTTCCGCCTGCCCTTCACACCCGAAAAAAAGCGCTATCAGAACATTTCTGTTTCCGCTTTCAAAGAAATGGATAACGGTCTGCTGTTTGCGGGGCAGTTCACCTACCGCTATGAACAGCGGAAGAATAAACTCTGGCTGCATAACGCGGAAACGCACGTAGACATCCCCTTTTATTTTGCGGACAGCAGTGCCGGGGATTTCGATCTGAACGGCATCGACTGGAATGTGCTTTTCTCCTATCCTCTCACGCAGCATCTTCGGGGTGCCGTTGACATTTTCTATAATGTGGATGAACAATTTAAAAGCGTGTTCCCTAAACCCAACATTAAACGCAATAATGTATTGGTACGGCCCGGGCTTGCTCTTTCGAAAGAACATTTACATCTCGGCATTCGCGCTTCGTTCTTTCAGTTCAAAGAAGAAATGAACACCCGGAGATACAGTCTTGAACAGGGGCTTTCACCCACTCTGATGCGCATACGCGGACTGGATAAACCCTTTATTACCTACGCGCAGACCAGTGCGGAACGCCTGCAGACAATCGACGGTTACGGGGTCGGCGGTAACCTGAATATACATGATTTTTTAGATCTGAATTCCGAGTATGAGCACGCCCGAACATTTATTGTCGACGGTGGAGCCTGGCCGGAACCGCAGGGCAACTGGGAATTGCAACGTTTTGCGTTTCGTGCTGAACTCGGCAGAAAAGCGACCCTTTTCTTTGAATATACGGATGATCGGGCAGAAGGTTTTCATCCCGTGCTGGAACGGCGAATATATGCTCACAACAACCGCTATATGGAATACGGGATCTCCTTGCCCTACCGGCCGTCTCCCCGGGAAAGCTGGACAGGTAGTATTGCCTATGCCTTCTGCGATCTGCTGCGGGAAGATAATTTTTCGGGACTGTTATATTATTTCCCCGAAAATCTGATCCTGCTGAACATGCATTACCGGTATGAACACAGATCTGTCCGTTATGAACTGGAATTCGGCTACAACATTTTGATCGATGCCGCCGAAAGTGTGATCTACAGCGATCTGACGGACTGGTATTTCGATGAGATCACGGAACGTGAGATAGCGTATTATGAACAGGATTGCTCACAGTTAAAAGCCGCACTGAAGATCTCTATGCCCCTGGGAAAGAACCGGATCCAATTTTCCGGTGATATTATACATCAAATACCAAAAAATGCCGAGACGCGTTATCTGATAGCTCAAACCGGAGTAGCGGTCATTTTTTAAAAACATTAAGGAATTCATATGAAAAAAACCCTTTTTATTATCTGCTTGCTTCTGACAACGCCGCTTCTTGCAAAACCCCTTATCGGCGTCTTCACCGATGCCCTAAGCTATCAAAAGATCCCCGCCGCGATCGAGGCCTACTGTTCATCACTGGAAGAGGCAGGATATGTGGTCTCTCTCCATGCCGAAAACTGGAAGAATCCTGAAGCGATACGGGCCGTTTTACGGAATCACGCGGAAAACGCTAATCTTGAAGGAGCCGTTTTTATCGGTGATATTCCCATTCCAATGATACGGGATGCGCAACACCTGACCTCCGCATTCAAGATCGATCAGGAACGGTTTTCCGACATGACGCGCATCACGGTCCCCAGTGATCGTTTTTATGATGATCTGGACCTGGTTTTTGATTTTATCCGCCAGGACGACAAAAATCCACTGCTTTTCTATTATTCTTTATCCGAAAGTTCCACGCAAATCATCGAAAAGGATTTTTACAGCGGCCGTATCTTCCCGCCCGTTCACGACGAGACAAAATACGGCATGATGGAAACATATTTAATGCGCGTGGTTGAACAAAAGCGCAATCCCGAAGTGCTGGATACGGTTATGACCTATACCGGTCACGGTTACCATTCGGAATCCCTGAGTTCCTGGGAAAATCACACCCTGATGCTGCGCGAACAGTTTCCGGACCTATTTCTTCCCGGTGGACAGATCCGTAATATTTATCATAGTATGAACACCGAAATGAAAGCGTTCATTCTGAATGAGATTCAGAACCCCGGACTGGACCTTGTGATCTTCCATGCGCACGGTGGAACGCAGGCACAGTATCTGATCGGCTATCCAAGGGCAAGAACCGCTACGCAGAATATCGAAGAAGTAAAGCGTTTTGTGCGAAGCAAACTGCGAACGGCCGAACGTCGCGGGAACTATGAGGAAGCAAAGACCTACTATCTGGAGAATTATGATATCCCCGAACACTGGATCGCGAACACATTTGACGAGGACGTGATCCTTGAAGATTCCCTTTATGCCGCAAAACTTGATCTCTTTTCATCCGATCTGGCCGGTATACGGACCGAAGCGGATGTGATCATTTTTGACCAATGTTATAACGGACAATTCTTTAAAGAAAACTATATTTCGGGAACATATGTTTTTGGGGAAGGCAATACTGTAGCCGGTATTGCCAATTCCGTCAATGTACGACAGGATATCTGGGCAAATGAACTGCTGGAGCTTCTGCGCTTTGGCGCACCGATCGGGACATGGCATCTAAGCAGAAATTATCTGGAATCCCATATTGTCGGTGACCCGACATTCCATTTTGCCAAACCGGCGCGCACTCCGTTGCAAGCCCCCTACCGCAGACTGCTTCGATCCGATGACCCGGGACTCAGAAACTATGGCGTTTATCTTCTGGTAAAAGATCAGGGAGCAAGGGCGGAAAGACAACTGATCCGTATTTATCACAGCGATCCATCTGCCAATGTGCGCCTGCAAGCCTTAAAATCGCTTGCCACTTTGCGTACACCCGCTTTCCGTGAGATCCTCAAGGTCAGCGTGACCGATCCCAGTGAACTGATCCGCAGGATCTCCGTCAACTGGATGGGCAAGATCGGAGATACGATGTATTTCCCCTATTTGGCCGATCGCATGTATCATGATATTTCGGAACGTGTTTCATTTTCCGCAAAGACCGAAATCGATCTGATCCTTCCCAATAAAGATATTGACACATATTATTTGTCTTTTAAAGAACAAATGAAAGACAGTCCCGCGAAGATCAGTGAAATGGACCGTCGTCGCGAGCGTTCGCTGAACTGGCTGTATGAGGATATCATCACCGGTATGAAAGACACCACACAAACGGCCGCAAGACGTATCAGTAAATTAAGGACTTTCCGGAACTATAATTTCCCGGAAGGCATTCCGGCGCTCCTGGAAACTGCCATGAACGACAAGGAAGATCCGGAGGTCCGCGTCGCCTGTATCGAAGCGCTGGGCTGGTTCGTTATGAATCCCCGGTATAAGGATATTGCCGTTCAGCTGCGTGCGCTGGAACACAGCACCGACCAGACGGTCCGTGCGCAGGCATCAAAAAGTATCCGGCGACTGGAATCGGGTCCGAATCATCCCATTACGCCATAATATCGGTGTCGCGTAACTGATTAAAATTATTTTCTACCATTAAAACAATGCTTCGTTATATACGAAAAAGCGGTGTGATGTTCATTCGGAATTAAAGCGACTTGTCGTCCCACATATATTTCAGAGGGTTGACCGGTTTGTTGTCTTTTTGCACCTCATAATGGAGATGCGGTCCGGTCGAACGTCCGGTACTTCCTACAGCGCCGATATGTTGCCCGCGTTCAACCTGATCACCTTTTTTGACATGGATCTTATCCAAATGCGCATAAACGGTAACAAGTCCGAAACCATGGTCAATTTTGATCAGATTCCCGTATCCGCCGTAGGAATATGCAGCGTAAATGACCTTCCCCCCGCCGGTGGCATAAACGGGTGTTCCACGGTTGGCTGCAAGATCGATACCGGAATGATAGCGGGTTTCTTCCGTAAACGGATCGGTACGGTAACCATAACTTGAACTGATATAATAGTTATCGGCATTCAACGGGGTGATAGCGGGAATAAAACGAAGCCGGTTCTTGTATTTCTGGATGTCCGCATAAAGATTGCGATAGTTTTCAAGCTCGACGGATACCTTGGTTGAAAGCAACTGGATGTCCGCATCCAGTTCTTCGATCTCCGTACGCGGTGCATTGGGATCACTTATCTGAACCCGGCCGCCGACACCGAGGTGTTCCACCTTTAGATCATGTTCGGGAAGATTGGCATATAGGCGGATATTATTATTGAGCATGACCATGGAATCAAGATATGCTTCCGTCTGGATCAGTTCCTCGCGCAGTTCGGTCACCGTTTTTAAAAGTGCTCTGTTCTTGATCGCTGTGGAAGCCTGATAACGCGGGGAGATAAATCTGTAACCGATAAAAGCACTGCCGGCAATGGCCGAAAGCAGGAATAATCCGGAAAATAAAACGATAAGGTAGAGTGAGAACCGCGAAAAAGAGATTTCCCGGGTGTTCTTCCCGGGCAAGTAGATCAATATGTGTTGTTTTTTCCCACCCATCGACAAATATTAAGGTTGTTTCCTTTTGTTTGCAAGTTAATTTTACATCTATCCCGCCCGGAGCGAATTTAAATATTAAGAGAAAAATAACGGTTAAATTTTATCTGTTATCAATTTTCTTGTTTCTTGTTTTTTCTGGGGAATTTGAATAAACTATGAGAATGATCGTCGAACTTATTCTCGCAGGCATCGGGTTGGTACTATCGGCCTTTTTCAGCGGTTCCGAAATAGCCGTTATTACCGCAAATCCTTTGCAGTTGCAAAAATGGGTCTCACAAAAAAAAGCCTTTGCCCTTGCAGCCATGCAAATGTATGAAAAGCGCCAGCATTATTTAACGGTCATCCTTGTCGGGAATACCCTGACCAATATTTTAACAACGACCTTTGCAACGATCATGCTGACAGCCATGGGCTTCGATTGGTGGCAGATCATCGTGATGATCTCTGCCGCGATCCTCCTTTTTGGCGAGGTACTGCCAAAGTCCCTTATCCGGCACCGGCCAAACAGCTATCTTCTTTTTTCCGCTGCCTTGATCAAGCTTTTCGGATTCATCCTGAGACCGGTTGCACGTTTTTTCGAGAAAATGATCGCCGGACTCTTGCGTTTATTCAAAAGTGATGAAGCCCCGGTCAATATCATGGTCCGCCGCGAAGAAATAGAACAGAGCATTTTTGACAGTTATGAAAATGGCGTTCTGAACGCGGATAAAAAAAAGTATCTCGATAGGGTCTTTGATTTTTCCGACACAAGCGCCGGAGAGATCATTACACCGCGCACGGATATGATCGCCCTTCCCGAAAATTCGGACCGGGCAACATTGAAAAAGACCTTTATTCAGTCCGGCTATTCCAAGATCGTGATCTACCGTGAAAATATCGATTATATTGTCGGATATATCTCCCTGCGGGATATTCTGGGAACAGCAGGGGATATCCGGGATATTATACGGCCTATCAAGTTTTACCCCGAAAGTAAAAGCATCATCGATCTATTGAAGGAATTTCAGCGCACAAAGACTAGTATTGCCGTTATCGTCGACGAATACGGAGGTACTTCGGGTCTGGTAACGATGGAAGATATTGTGGAAGAGATCTTCGGGGAATTCGACGATGAATACGATGACGGGAGTATCAATGTCCGCCGGCTTCCCAACGGTGATCTGCATATCAGCGGACGAACCGAAGTCGATTTCCTCAATGAACAGTATCATGTAAATCTGCCGGAGGGAGAATATGAGACCATCGCAGGGTATTTACTTGAACATCTGGATCGCTTCCCGAAACCGGGTGAGGTCATTACCGTCAAGCAGCATGAATTTACGATTCTGAAAGCCACACCGAAAAGTATCGACCATATCAAACTCCGCCACCTGCCAACGGGGAAATAAGATGAAATTGCTCGACCGGTATATGCTGAAGGAATATGTAAGGATATTTGTATTTATTTCCCTGACCTTCCTTTGTGTTTTCCTCCTTGTTGACCTTGTTCAGAAGATCGCTCAATTCCTGGATAATAAACTACGCTTTATTGAGATTGCGAATTACTACCGCCTGATGCTGCCCTGGATGCTGCACTGGTGTTTCCCGGTCTCAGCCCTGCTCTCCGTTGTTTTCTTCTTCGGGCAAACAAATAAATTCAATGAACTGACCGCAATGAAAGTCGGGGGATTGAGCCTTTATCGTCTTGCATTTCCTTTTCTCCTGTTCGGGATATTCCTGAGCCTTTTTTCTTTTTTCTTTGAAGACCGGGTGGTTGTTCCGGCACAGCAGGAAGTGACCGAGTTTATGGAGAACAATATGAAGCTGACGGTGCAGACCCGGGAACAGCAGATACACCGGCAGGTCTATTTTCAATTGCCCGACCATCATGTCTTTACGATCCGCCGGTATAATATCATCACCGGACGGGGACGTATCGCCGGTCTGCATCGTGTGATCGACGGAAAGATCGTCGAGCGGATGGATGCAAACCACGTGCAATGGATAGAGGAAAATGAGACCTGGATGTTGCTGGATGTGCAGCATCGCATTTTCGACGGAGACAATGAGATATTTGCCCGAAAGGATACCGTCATCAAGTCCCTGGATGTCACACCGCGTGAGCTGAAACATAAAAGTGTGCGTCCGGAGGATATGTCTTTCCGACAGTTAAGCGGTTTTATTGACCGCTCCCGCCAGCTCGGGCTTGATACCAAACGCTGGGAAACGAACCTGTTCTTTCGTACAGCGATGAATTTTTCCTGTTTTATTGTTATCCTTATCGGTATCCCGCTGGTGACCTTTCAACGTAAGGCACGGGGTTACGGAGGCGGTGTCGCCGCCGCGCTTTTGCTGCTTTTCTCCTTTTATGTGGCTCTTACCTTCGGGAAGGTCCTGGGTATCGCCGGACAGGTAGCACCCTTCTGGTCCGTATGGATACCCAATCTGCTCTTTATTGCAATGGGTTCGCTGATGTTCCTTTTTGTGAAAAAATAAGGAGCTTTTTCTTCCTTCCTCTCTCCCCCATAACTGCCGCAGGGCAAGAATAAGCAACGCCTAAATCCGGCTGCATTCAGCCCTTGAAATATTTTAAAAAAGGGTAACTACTTGCCTTTAAATACGCTATATTCGGGCGAATTTTAGGAGGTGAATATGGTTGAACGCGACAAGAATAAAATAAAGAACCTGATCGATTATTTGATGATCATTTTAGGTTCCTTTTCCATGGCCAGTGCACTAATATTCTTTTTAATACCAAATAAAGTGACCGCGGGCGGCGTATCGGGTATTTCCACCATATTATACCACACCCTTAACTGGCCGGCCGGTATTACCATGCTGGCAATGAATATTCCGCTCTTTATTATCGGAGTTCGCATTTTTGGAAAAAAATTCGGACTAAAAACCCTCTGGGGAATCATTTGGATCTCGGTCTTCACTGATCTGATCGATCTCTTTTTTGATTTTCCATCCGCTACCCATGATCCCATGCTCGCTTCTCTTTACGGCGGATTGCTGCTGGGTGTCGGACTGGGTATTATTATGAAAGGCCGGGGAACGACCGGAGGCAGCGATATTGTGGCCCGTATATTGAACAAATATTTACATACCTCATTGGGTACTTCCTTCATCCTGATCGATACGCTGATCATTATCAGTATGGGTATTGTTTTCCGTAATGTTGACGTGATCCTGTTCTGTCTGATCTCATTGGTTATATCTTCCAAGATCGTGGATTTTATTGTTGAGGGTGTTCCCAGTGAAAAAGCTATCACCATTATCAGTATGAAATGGGAAACCATTGCCAAGCGCATCATCAATGAGGTCCGGCGCGGGGTCACGGCCAGTGATTCCATGGGTTTATATACGAACAGCGAAAAGAAAACCCTGTATTGCGTCGTTGCAACCCGGCAGATCGAGCAGATACGACGCATAGTCAAACAGGAAGACCCTTCCGCTTTCGTTACCGTAAGTAATGTTGCCATCATGCAGGGTGAAGGCTTCCGGGCACAAACGACCCTGAATGAAGACTAAAGGATATCTTTAAAGTATTATTTCTTGACCTTATGGCGCTGTTTATATTCTTTGATCATTCGTCCGAATTGTCTGTCTTTCTGTCGCCGTTCGTAGTCTTTCATCTGATAATATTGCGACTCGCCTTTCAAGCGTAAATAATTCTCCAATTTCTCCGCTGCAAGTACTCCCTCTTGAACAGCAGCGATCACGGCACATCCCGGTTCGCGGGTATGTGTACAATCCCGGAAACGGCAATTCTGAGCGATCCCGGAAATATCGACGAAGGTCTCATCAATACCCGCGTCCGAGCCGGTAAGTCCCACTTCCCTGAGGCCGGGAGTATCGATCAGCATACTTCCGTTCTGTAATTCGATCAATTGCCGGTAGGTGGTCGTATGTATACCTTTGGCGCTGGCGGTACTGAGCGGATTTATCGCCAGTTGTTCCGAACCGGTCAGGCGGTTTATCAGAGAGGATTTCCCAACCCCGGAAGAACCGATAAAACAATATATCTTTCCTGCCTGTAATTCCTTTTTGATCTCATCGGCCCCTTTTTCCGTCAGCGCGGATGCCATGATCACAGGAATGGCTGCATGACGCTCTTTTATTTCGTTCAGCAACGCATCCCGCATGTCCTCGCTCAGCAGATCGGTCTTGTTCAGAATGATCAGCGGCCGGATCCCGCCCTCGTAAATGATGGTGAGATAACGGTCCAGACGGTTCAAGCTGAAATCTTCATCGCCGGACATGACCACAAAGGCATAATCGATATTTGCGGCAAGGATCTGTTCACCGGCATGCCGTCCGGCCGCACGGCGAACCAGCACGGATGTGCGGGGTTTAAGTTCCCGGATAACTCCCGAACCGTCCTGCAGGTATTCCACAATAACCATATCCCCCACGGCAGGGAAGCCCAGACGATTTTCGGAACTGTACATGATCTTGCCGCTGACCCCCGCCTCTATCACTTCCTGTCCGCATTGTATGTAATAACGTTCCCGGTGTTCTTCGATAACACGGCCGGTACAGCGTTTCCCGGTAACTGATACTTCTCTTGCCTTTTCGTCGGATAGGTCTGTCATAGGGATATTCCGCTGAAGAAATTGACCATGCCATAGATCAGCGGTCCGATCAGACGGCCAAAGACCGAAAAACCGCTCACCCGTCCAAAGAAAACGATCGCCAGAAGGATAATACCGCCATAACGCTCAAGATAATCAATGATATGCACCTTGCTGTCCGGAAGAAATCCGCGCAGGATCTTACTGCCGTCCAGGGGCGGGATGGGGATCAGATTAAAGATTCCGAGTCCGACATTGATCAGCAGGAAATAAAAAAGATTCAGTTTCAAAAAGAGCAGGATACCCGTATCTCCCTGCAGGGGCTGAAGTTGTGGAAATATCCGGAAGAGCAGGCCAACGATGGCAGCCATAATAAAATTTGAAAGCGGACCTGCGGCAGCCGAAATGGCAAGATCCCGCTTGGGCCGGCTGAAAGCGTATATATTGATCGGCACGGGTTTTGCCCATCCCATACCGATAATGAACAACATGATCATGCCGATAGGATCAATATGCGAAATGGGATTCAGCGTCAAACGTCCCATGTTCTTTGCCGTGTTATCCCCAAGTCGAAAAGCAATGTAACCATGGGAATATTCATGAACTGTCAGAGCAAAGAGGATAGGAATGACCATTGCCATATAATTCAGTATGGGTGTATTCATTCTGTCATTCTCTCTCGCGGATGAAAAGTTTTATGTACCTCTTTCAGATAATTGCGGTCAAGGTGCGTATAGATCTGTGTGGTTGCGATATCCGAATGCCCCAGCATTTCCTGCACAGCCCGGAGGTCCGCTCCGCCTTCCAGCAAATGCGTCGCAAAGGAATGCCGGAACACATGCGGACTGACGGGTTTTCGGATATCCGCTTCTTTGGCATAGATCTGAATGATCTTCCAGACCCCCATACGGGTTAGCGGCGCACCGCGCAGATTGAGAAATATAAAATCCTCAGCGGTGATATTCCGTGCCAGTTCGGGACGCACGTGGCGGATATAACATTCAAGCCATTGTTTCGCTTCATCCCCGAAGGGTATCGCACGTTCTTTCATTCCTTTCCCGATCACCCGCACCCAGCCTTCATCCAACAGAACGGCAGGCAAGCGCAGACTCAGCAATTCAGAGATGCGCAGTCCGCTGCCGTAAAGCAGTTCCAGCATCGCACGGTCCCGCACTCCTCCGTCCGTTTCAATATCGATAACATCAAATATCGCTTCGATATCCTGAACATCAAGGATCTTCGGCAAGTGCCGCGGTAATTTCGGAGAATCGATATTCTCGGTTACATCCTTGTCGCAATAGGCTTCATTGACCATAAAACGATGGAACATGCGGATGGCGGACAGATTTCGCGCCAGACTGCTGGGAGCCAGCGGCACTTCCGCAAGCTCTTCGAGATAAGCGATCACATCTTCGACCCGGACCGCTGCCGGATAGGTAATATGTTTATCCTTCAGATAATTCAGATAACGCGAGATATCCGTTTTATAGGAAGATACGGTATTGGGAGATAAATTACGCTCTCCCTGTAAATGATAAATAAAATCCTGGAATGTTCGCTGCATGGTTACACTTGCTGGGTAATGAATGATCGTTCGATCTTTTCACAGATCATATGTCCGATGATGATATGGATCTCCTGGATACGCTGGGTATTCGCGGAAGGTACGATGAGTTCCACATTCCCCATGCCTTTGATCTTTCCGCAATCGTTGCCGCTGAGGATAATGCGTATCATGCCCTTCTCTTCCGCTGTGTTAAGCGCCTCAAGGATATTGAGCGAATTGCCGCTGGTACTGATGGCGACCAAGATATCTCCGGCCTGTCCCAAAGCTTCAACCTGGCGACTGAACATATGGTCGCCCTGTCCGGTATCATTCACCCAGGCCGTAAGATAAGAGGTGTCTGTCGTCAATGAAAGGGAAGCCAGTGCCGGACGCGGATAAGCAAGGCGGGCAACAAGCTCGGCGGAAAGATGCTGGCAATCCGCTGCGGATCCGCCGTTACCGCACCAGAGTATCTTATGTCCGGATCTCAGAGCGCGGATCATCAGATCTGCAGCCTCGTCGACCTTATTCAGAAAGACCCGGTCCTGTTCCAGCACGCGGAGCAGTGCAAGCGATTCCCGAAAAGCGTTGTTCATGTATATGACCTCTTTATTTTTTACAATATCGTTATTATGTAAACAACATGAAATTAATACAATTGAAATGATATGAAAAGGCTTTTGTTTCCGCAGGGCGGGTGTTTATCTATTCGGCCTTACAGCGACGATAAAAGATCAGCGAACGCATCCAGCTGGTTCTTACTGCGTTTTTCCGTGACCGCGACCAACATTTCATGATCTCGTCCGGGAAAGAATGTTCCCAGATCGATGCCGGCATAGAACCCTTTTTCAAGTGCTTTTTTAATGATCAGGGCTGCGGGAATGGGTGTTTTAACAACAAATTCCTTGAAAAAAGGGTCCGGGGATGCAGCCTCGAAACCTTTTATGCTACAGATCTTTTCATGCAGATAGTGGGCTTTCTGCAGACAAAGTTCCGCAACCTGTTTAAGTCCGCTATCCCCCATCAGGGCCAGATAGACCGTTGCGGCCAGCGCGCACAGAGCTTCATTGGAACAAATATTACTGGTCGCTTTTTCACGCCGTATGTGCTGTTCGCGCGTTTGCAGGGTCAGAACATAACCCCGGTCCCCGGCGGCATCTTCGGTCATACCGGCAATACGGCCGGGCATCTTACGCACATATTCCTGCCGGGCCGCAAAAAGTCCGAGATAGGGTCCACCGAACTGCTGATGGTTGCCAAGCGCCTGTCCTTCACCGAAAACGATATCGGCACCGACTTCTCCCGGCGTTTTCAGCACAGCCAGTGAAACGGGATCCACTCCCTGAATAAAGAGCACACCCTTTTCCTTACAGATGCGGGCAATTTCGGCAGTATCTTCTATGCAACCGAAGAAGTTCGGACTCTGTACAATGACGGCAGCCGTATCTTCCCCGATCTGTGATGTCAGTATGGAATGATCGCAGGTCAACCCGCACAGAGGCAGATCGTCGATCCTGATCTGCAGGGACTTTGCATAGGTCTCAAGTGTTTTTCTGTAAAGGGGGTGTACGGCGGAGGATATGATAATGCCGTTCTTCCGTTTGATGTTCTTTGCCATGATCACGGTCTCGGCCATGGCCGTTGCTCCGTCATACATCGAGGCATTGGAAACATCCATTCCTGTCAGGGCGCAGATCAGCGACTGGAATTCGTACATGGCCTGCAACGTCCCCTGGCTGACCTCCGCCTGATAAGGTGTATATGCAGTGGCAAATTCGGGTCTTGAAACGATGAAGTCAACAACAGCGGGAATGAAATGATCGTAGGCGCCGCCGCCCAGGAACGAGACAGCGCCGCGACTGTCCTTTCCGTCGTTCAACATTTCCTCGACCTTCTGCCGTATTTCAAGTTCTGACAGGGGGAGGGGAAGATCCAGTGAAATTTGTTCGCGGAGTTCCGCAGGGATATTTTTCAAGAGATCCTCAAAATGCGTCACGCCGATCTTTTTTAGCATCTGTGCAACATCATCACGACCATGCGGAAGAAAGGGCATCGTTTACCTCATTCGGTGAATGTGATCATCATTATCAGTTAATCCGAAAATGCCTTATACGCTTCGGCATCCATTAAAGCATCCAACTCGGCACTGTCACTCATTTTGATCTTCAGGACCCAGCCCTCGCCGTAACAATCCGTATTCATGAGGGTCGGTTCATCTTCCAGCTTTTCATTGACCGCAATAACCTCACCGGAAACCGGTGCATTCAGGTCAGACACGGTCTTGACCGCCTCAATGGTCCCGCATGCGCTTTCCTGCGTAACATCGTCACCTGTTTCGGGCAATTCCACAAATACGATATCACCGAGTTCGCTTTGAGCATAATCTGTGATGCCGATCGTTACGGTATCACCCTCAACGCGCGCCCATTCGTGACTCTTACAATACTTCAGATCTTTGGGTATGTTCATGTTTGATCCTTTCTATCTTTTAACGCGTTCCAGATACGATCCATCGCGCGTATCAACTTTTATAACATCCCCTTCATTGATGAAGAGGGGAACCTGGATCTCCATCCCGGTCTCCAGGGTCGCGGGCTTCTTAACATTGGTCTTGGCTGTATCTCCGCGTTCTCCGGGCTCGGTATATGTGATCGTTAATTCCACTGCGGTCGGCAGTTCGATCGCGATCGGCCGGTCCTGA
>Ga0334889_1000605_pt1 | contig 54723 bp, 52 predicted proteins | sample GraSluR1_MG_2_FD_207222 | JGI IMG/M metagenome (GOLD analysis project Ga0334889, IMG submission 207222) | Sludge microbial communities from methane-producing bioreactor in Wageningen University, Netherlands - Granular Sludge_8_08-R1 | ecosystem: Engineered > Bioreactor > Anaerobic > Unclassified...
AATTGATATTGGAGGACCTTCGATGAGGAAGGAAAAAGCAAAAAATTCTGGACGAAACCTGCCACCTGAATAATGGTGATTTAGAAAATGGAAATGGATTAAAAGTGGTAAACTTAAAACCGGAATGAGTGGCAGGTTTCACCGGAATACGCAATTGATGTATTTGAAGCCCTGAAGATGGATAAACCGGAGATGTCAATTCTCTCCGATGATTTCATTGATGAAGTGCGGAATATACAATACAAGAACCTTGCAGCTGAACTACTTAAACGGCTTATCGAAGGGAAGATAAAACTAATGGCCCGTAAGCAGCTTGTTGAATCGAAGAAGTTCTCCGAGATGCTTGAAAAAGCATTAAACAGATACACTAATCAGGCAATAACCAACATTGAGATCATTGAAGAGCTTATTAAAATGGCTAAGGATATGGAATCGTCAATGAAACGTGGAGAGGACTTAGGCCTTAGTGAAGATGAACTTGCTTTCTATGATGCGCTATGTGTTAATGATGCTGCTGTTAAGATCATGGGTGATGATATATTAAAGAAGATAGCCCACGACCTTTCTGAATCTATACGAAAAAATATTACTATCGACTGGAAACTGAAGGAGTCTGTCCGTGCGAGAATGAGAACCGAGATTAAAAAGCTGCTTCGCAAATACGGATATCCACCTGATCAACAGGAGAATGCTGTAAAGACAGTTATGGAACAGGCAGAGCTTTTATGCGAAAATGAATCTTATGTGATTGATGAAAACTACGGCCTAGCCATGGTAGCGGAGTAAGCTCTTGAATTCCTTTGACACATCATGCCGTCTCGCTGCATTCAAATGGCTCGAAGAACAAACCGCTTTTCACGGTGATGTTTTGCCTCGTAAAGTCCTTGAAGAGGGCTTTAATTATAATGACGAAAGAATAACTCTTCTTGGCCCACAAGGTATCTGGAAGCCTCGATCCATGGAAATACCCTTATCAATAACAACAATGCTCCATGGTCCATACAAAGACAGTTTTTCTAAAGATGGTTTGCTTTTGTATAAATATAGAGGAGAAGATATTTATCACCGTGATAATGCGGGATTACGCAAGGCAATTCAATTACAAGCCCCTCTAATATATTTTCACAATGTAGCAAGGAGCAGGTATCTTGCAGTATGGCCGGTTTTTATTACTGGCGATAACCCGGAGAGTTTAACATTTACAGTATCAGCTGATGATATCCATTATCTTAAGCAGGCCGAAGAATATCAATATTCAAATATTGCAGATTCAGGTATGGATATTGCCCGGAGAGGCTATATAACAACACAGGTAAGAACCAGGCTTCATCAAAGTTCATTTAGAGAAAGAGTCCTTGAGGCATACGATTGCAGGTGTACACTCTGTAAATTACAGCACAGAGAACTGCTTGATGCAGCTCATATAATTCCAGATTCAGATCCAGACGGCGAACCAATCGTGACTAACGGCTTATCACTATGTAAAATTCACCATGCAGCTTATGATAAAAATATAATTGGAATAAGGCCCGATTATTCTATTGAAGTTAGAAAAGATATTCTTGAAGAAAATGACGGTCCCATGCTTCAGCATGGAATAAAAGATATGCACGATAAAAAAATAATTTTACCGCGGCAACGAAGCAGTTATCCAGATGTGAAATCTCTGGAAAAGAGATACGATCTTTTCAGAAAAACAGGGTAGTTTCAATGCACCTCCACCCCCTCCCTCCCCAGCCCGAACTCAACATCCCGGCCCTTGAAAGGTCGCTGGATCTCTCTTCCCTTACAAACAGCTACAAGCTCTACTGGTTTGCCGGTTTACTCGAAGAAATAAATCATCAAAGAACAGAAATCAAATTCAGAACTATAGTCATCTGGATGATAACAAAAAGCTGGCATACAGTATTAAGATTTAAACTAATCCTTGGTGCTCAGGATAAGCTTAATGAAGTAATATATTTTATAAATGGAAAATACGAAATAAAACCGGATATTACTGAATCAGAATTAAACATCTTTTTAAATCAGCTTGATGATCCAGAATTTGAGAATTATATCAGGGGATATATAAGATACGTGCCTTATAGACTGCTTAATTCATTCTATGAGTTCAAGGATGATTCAGGTTATAACAAAGATAGAGCTATAGCAGAAAAAAGTTCAAAAGATGAAACTGTTTTATATAGAATTAATATAATCGATTCAACCGTGATAGTGAATTATCGATGGTTCGAATATATTTATTGTAATATGCCGATTGTCACCGGATGGTTCAGATATAAGCTCGTTGAATATCTTCAGAGAAGAAATCCTAATGTTCCGGCAATTATAGATAAGATAGAATTGCCTCGGGAACGAATGCTTGCAGATGTAAAAAAATTCTGGAAAGTCGTGATGAATACTATTGAGATAAATGATATATATACAAACCTCCCGATAAATATTACCGACATGAGTATAGATCACTTTATCCCCTGGAGTTTTGTTCTCCATGATAAACAATGGAATCTGACACCTGTATCAAAGCGCATCAATAGCAGTAAAAGCGACCGTCTTCCGCCTCTTGAAAAATATTTAGATAAATTTATAAATCAGCAATTCAAAGCCTACACCATAGCCTTAAAGCAAGGTCCTAAAAGTAAAGTAATGCAGGATTATATAACACTCGGTCAGGGTATAGATGTATCAACTGGCTTGCGGGAATCCGAGTTTAAAGAGATCATAAAAAATACAATAATCCCCCTGCACCGCATAGCGCAAAACCAGGGCTTCCCTCTGTGGAAATAGATTCTCAATCCTCAACCTGCAGTATCAAAACACCAAAACCCTCGCCCGCCGCAGACGGGAGAGGGTGCGCAAGCGACAGCAACGCGCGGGTGAGGGCATCTGTGGGAAAAATTTCATCCCGCCGGGGGCTCATCCGAATTAATTGTCCCTTGGAAGATGCGGGCAGAAGTGGGCCTTAAAAAGGGCGTGGTCGAACCTGCGGGATACTCCTGCGATCGTATTATAATTAATAACAAAACATAAAGATACTTGACTAAGTAAATATTGAACAATATTATTATAATCAAAGCAGGAGAACTGTAATGAATGCAATAAAAAAAACTTATAATGAAATACCTGAAACAATAAATGTGCCGAAAGAATTTATACATAAAAAAGGTGAAATAATCTTTATTATGGATGATGAGGCAGATTCAGTTAAGAATAAAACGCTGAAAGATTTTTATGGTGCAATACCCGATTTCCCGGAGAGAGCTGCGCAGGGAGATTATGAAAAAAGAGAAGATCTATGAAGTATCTTCTTGATACAAATGTCTGCATAAAAATATTAAAAGGTAATTCAAAAAATGTCGCCTTGAAGATATCATCAATTGACAGTCGGGATGTTTTGATACCTTCGGTTGTAAGATTTGAACTTTTTTATGGTGCATACAAAAGTCTAAAGAAGGAAGCGACTCTGGCAACTCTGCGTGAATTCTTAGATTGTTTTGAAGATGCCGGATTTAACGGAATAATATCTGAGTTGTGCGGAAGAATCCGTGCAGATCTTGAAATTGCCGGTACTCCCATAGGCCCCTACGATATACAGATAGCAGCAATAGCAATCCATAACAATCTTACTCTTATAACACATAATACTAAAGAGTTTTCACGTATTCCTGATTTAAAAATTGAAGATTGGGAATGAAGCTGTAAAAATACAATAATCCCCCTGCACCGCATAGCACAAAACCAGGGCTTCCCAATGTGGAAATAGATTCTCAATCCTTAACCTGCAGTATCATGATAAAGAAACCCTCTCCCTCTTCCAAACATCAAATGGGAGAGGGTGGCCGATAGGCCGGATGAGGACATTAAGTCCTTCCTCTGTCAATGGAGCCGGTTAATTCACTTTGTGTTTATTTAACTTAACTTTTATACTTTGGCATTAAAAAAGAACCAAACTATGAACAGGAATTTACTTATCCCCCTTTGGGGGAAGCCGGAATAAGTTTATTAAGCAGGCCGGGTTAATCAGCTGGGGGCCGGGAGAACAAATGTGGAAAGAAGTGAGCCACTGTGGCGGCCCGGAAGGCGGGGTGGGGTCAAATATTTTACCCCAATGTACAGGTAAAAATCGGACGTTTTGGTACAGATGCAGCAGACCTGCGATTTCAGGAAGTTGTAGAGGGCAATCTGGTTCACATGCTCCATGAAGTACAGATGCAGCTGAATCACAAGTTTCTGACACGCCCCATCACTTTTGAAGGTTTTCAACGATTGGAAAATGACCTCTACCCCATTGCCGCACTCAGAGAAATGCTTTTAAATGCGCTGGTTCATCGCACCTATATGGGAGCGACTATTCAGATGCGGGTATATGACGACCGGCTTACCTGATCCCGAAATGGTAGAGATTAATGGCGGCGTTTCTATAACTCTATTTGCTTACCCTCTTTTAAGTGAAGCAGATAAAACGTCTGATAATAAGAGGGGTGAAAAGAGGGGTGAAAAACTCTCTGAAAATCGTCAAAAGATTTTAAATGCCATGCGTGAAAACCCGGGTGTCAGTCAGGCAGAACTTGTGGAAATTGTAGGTATCGTTTCCACCAATATTGAAAAAAACATTAAATATCTAAAAGACAATGGCTGGATTCGCAGGATAGGTCCTGCCAAAGGCGGGTATTGGGAGGTCATTATTGATTAAATTTACCGAAGACCAGAAAAATTCTCCTGGCTCTACTGGAAGCCTTTGATAACAGATTATCGAAAATCGAACTTCAAAAGATATCTGTTTCTGGCTTCAATTTCACAAAGGGAACCTTTGTATGAATTTGTGCCATATAAATACGGCAGCTATTCCTTTACCGCATAATATCAGCAGACTCAAAAATTGAAGTAAACTACAGCTGGTTCGAATACCTCTACTGCAATATTGCAATAATAACAGGTCGGCACAAATTCCGCCTTGTGGAATTCCTCCAGCGCAGAAATCCCAACACCTCCTCAGTAATAGATAAAATATCACCGCCACTAACACGCAATCTCACAGAAGCAGAAAAATTCCGGAAAAGCATAATAGCAATTATTTCAAATCCCCCCTTCTCCACTGTGGAGAAGGGGGTTAGGGGGATGAGGTCAGCCCCGGGGAGATCAACCTGCAGTATCAAAACACCTAAACCCTCGCCCGCCGCAGACGGGAGAGGGTGCGCAAGCGACAGCAATGCGCGAGTGAGGGCATTCAGTATAATACACAGCGGATTGTTTTGTGCATACATCCCTCTTCCAGTCATCAATATGGGACTGCCTACAGGAAGTACGCGTTCGACCGCCGAAGGGCGGGGTTGATCTCAGATCCGCGGGGGATACTCCTGCAATATCATTACAGATAGCCTTTCCTGATTCCGGACTCAAGCTTCCATTAATCAATTTATTAATAACCTTACACAAACATACTTGACTCAGTATATATTTCTTAATAATGTTATATTTATGCAGATAAGAGGTGATTGATGAATAGATATACAATCCTTGTAAAAGCAGATAAATTAAAACAGGTAATCCCTATTCCACCTGAGTTTGAAAATAGAGAACTGGAAGTCATTATAAAGCTTCCTGAAAAAAAGAAGTTCAATGCATCGAAATTTAAATCTATTTTTAATATACCTAAAGATGAAATAGATCACGATTTGGAACTTATGAGAAGCGAATGGGAGAGAAATGGGAAATAGCTATCTCCTTGATACGAATATTCTTATATATTATGCTGACGGGCTTTTAACAGGTTGGCAGTCAGCCGATTCTCTATTTGAAGAAAGTTTCTTAATATCGATTATTTCTAAAATTGAGTTTCTTGGCTGGGCCGGTTACCGCGGCAATTCAAATCAATATAATGCAGCAAGAGATTTTATCAGTAATGCCTTTGTATATTATCTTGATGATGATATTGCAGAAGAGACAATAATAATCCGTCAGAAGTATAAAATAAAAATGCCGGATGCTGTAATTGCAGCTACAGCTTTAATCAATAATTTAACTCTTGTAACAGCCAATATCAGAGATTTCGAAAATACAGGAGTAAAACTTCTTATACCTGAATTCTGATTATAAATTCTTTAATACTTCTCATCCACCCCCTAACAGGCAATCTCACAGAGCCCCTCTGTTGTCACAATATCAGAATGCCGGGCCGGAGGATAAAGGCACCAGGTCCCGTCATCCAAATCCTGCCAATCCAACCATCCTGAAAATCCTGATTCAGACAATGTACTCCTGCGGTCTTATTATAATTAATAACAAAACGTAAAGATACTTGACTAAGTAAATATTGAACAATATTATTATAATCAAAGCAGGAGAACTGTAATGAATGCAATAAAGAAAACTTATAATGAAATGCCTGAAACAATAAATGTGCCGAAAGATTTTATACATAAAAAAGGTGAAATAATTTTTATTATTGATGATGAGGCAGATTCAGTTAAGAATAAAACGCTAAAAGATTTTTATGGTGCAATACCTGATTTCCCGGAGAGAGCTGCACAGGGAGATTATGAAAAAAGAGAAGATCTATGAAGTATCTTCTTGATACAAATGTCTGCATAAAAATATTAAAAGGTAATTCAAAAAATATTGCCTTGAAGATATCATCAATTGACAGTCGGGATGTTTTGATACCTTCGGTTGTAAGATTTGAACTTTTTTATGGTGCATACAAAAGTCTGAAGAAGGAAGCGACTCTGGCAACTCTTCGTGAATTTTTAGATTGTTTTGAAGATGCCGGATTTAACGGAATAATATCTGATTTGTGCGGAAGAATCCGTGCAGATCTTGAAATTGCCGGTACTCCCATAGGCCCCTACGATATGCAGATAGCAGCAATAGCAATCCATAACAATCTTACACTTATAACACATAATACTAAAGAGTTTTCACGTATTCCTGATTTAAAAATTGAAGATTGGGAATGAAGCTTTAAAATACAATAATTCCCCTTCACCGCATAGCGCAAAACCAGGTCTTCCCCATGTGGAAATAAATTCTCAACCTGCAGTTTTATAACACCTAAACCCTCTCCCGGCGCAGACGGGAGAGGGTGCGCAAGCGACAGCAATGCGCGGGTGAGGGCATCTGTGGGAAAAATTTCATTCCGCCGGGGGCTTAGCCGAATTAATTGTTCGTTGAAAGAAGTAGGTAGTAGTGAGCACTGGGGAGAGGACGCGCCGGAGCGATGCGGTGAGCCTGCCGAACCGGGCGGGGTGGGCTCGAACCGGTAATTAAATTCAATACCTGATTATTCTGCTCATAAGCTCAGATCCGGGATAATATCTCCTCATTGCTGTTAAATATCTCTCCCCCTCTTCATTACGATTTGTAAAGAAAAGACTTTGTACCAGTATAAAATAATCCGCTTCAGTAATATCACCCTCCTGAGTATTTTTTACCGCCTCCATCATCAATTCACAGGATCTGTCATAAAATCCCTGTGAAAAATAAATCGCAGACAGGAGTCGCATACTTTCAGTTTTGAGTTTAGCCTCTGCAGTTCCTGCTATTATCTTTTCAAGGATTGGTGCCGCTTTTTCTCCGGCCTTTTCTCCCTCGTGGAAATACAATGATGCTGCAAATAAAAACATCCCTTCGTAGTCAGCTGCATCTCCAGTTATCTGTATAATCCGTACATATTCAGATCTCTCAAAAAGCTTCCATTCAGCAGACCGGTCCACCTCTCCATTCAGGTCAACTTCACTTAAAATAAAATTATTATTAAGCCTATCCTCCGTCTCTGCTCTTACAGCAGCTGTGGTGCTCCTCCCTGTGAATACAATCCCCTTCCTGAATTTTTTATAAAAAACTGCATCAGCAATTTTTTCAGATTCCTTTAATGAATCAATAGATGTTATAACTCCCGGTCCTATGGTTAAACTGATTCCCCTTGAAGGATCATATAAATGAGCCTGTGATTTTTTACCTGTCACAACAACCGAATTTTCCGGAATAACCATGCCGTTTTTTAATTCAGCCCTTTCACCATTAATTTGTATCTTTACATCACCAATAAAAAAATTCAGCCTGTACTCTGCATAAAGAAAATTAACAGAAAATATTAAAATTAAAAAAAGAAGAAATAATCTCATAATCAGTATCCTCATACACATCCGATAATTATACAGCCGAATATCTCCCCTCTTCAGTAAAAAAAATAGAAATCCTGTCATTTATCTTTTCTATCATAGCGGAACCCCGGTTAGAATATAACTCATAATATACTATCGGGACACTAAATCAAGCATTGTTTTACAGCTGTAACAGGAAAATACAGACTTTCTGCAGCCGCTTAATCTATAATTTTTTTAACTTTCCCGTTCCCGTAGTCGCATACAAGAACGTTCCCGTTTTTATCAATAGCCATACCTCTGGGCCTGTCAAATTTAGCCTTTTCCGGGTCTCCGTCACTGTCTCCGGCTTCACCACTACCTGCAAATGTAACCACATTTCCGCCAGGGGTAATTATCTGTATTCTGTTATTATTTTCATCAGCGATAAATATGGCCCCATTACCATTAGCAGTTATGCCGTGGGGTTTATCAAATTTCGCTTCATCAGCAGTAGTATCAGTTGTATCACCACCTGTTGAAGGTTGAGTTATTTTTTCTGCGCTGATCACAGTAGAATCTGATATATCAATTTTAATAATATTGTTTCTATCCGCAGCCTCATCAGTTATAAATAAACTGATTGAGTCGTCACTATTAGTTAACAGTGCAAGCCCGTGAGGTTCAGTAAGGTCTACTCCTGCGGGGTAACCGGATGTATCAATCAGCTCTACTAAATCACCCGCAGCGCCGTCCGAACCAACAGGAATTTTATAAATTTTACCTCCATCCTGATCTGCAACATAGAGGTTCCCATCCTCATCAGCGGCAATTCCAGTAGGATTATTTAAAGTGTTAGAATTTACAAACACAGTTTCATCACCGGTTTCAACATCAATTTTTGCTATATAACCATCTGTTGAAAGGGTTTCCGGGTCATCTGTACCTGTTACAGAAACATAAAGAATATCATTCCCGCTGCTATCTGTCACAGCTGTTATCCCATCAGGATTACCCTCTATATCTGCTACAACAGTTATTCCTCCATCTGGAGAAATCTGGATAATTTCGCCAGTATCTATATCAGTAATATAGATATACCCTGAATCTGCCGCAGTTACACCGTCAGGACTCCCCCCCACATCTGCGATTGTAACGACCCGCGGGTTACTCCCCCCCCCTGAACAGGCAGTGATTAAGATCAGCATAACAGGAATTATTTTAAAAATATCTTTCATAAATGTATTCTCCGGTAATTATTTATATTTATTTACATAATAATAATAAGAACGATTAACATCAAGTAAAAATTTTTATTTAATAATAGAATCAATTTCCCGGTTTATTCATCTTTTCCCGCAATAAACCTCTACCCTGTTTCTCCCCTTTGCTTTTGCAATATAAAGGGCGTCATCAGCCATTTTCAAAAGCTCATCATGAGTGATAGAAACGCCATGGTCTTTAATGCCTATACCGAGACTGATGGTCACTACTTCATAATCAGGTGAATTCTCATGAGGAATATCAAGAGCCATAATATTATTTCTTATATCATCAGCAATTACTGCAGCCCCTTTCCGGTCAATTGCAGGGAGTATTATAATAAACTCCTCCCCTCCGTAACGGGCGCAGAAATCACCCGGTCTCTTTAATGTTTTTTCTATAGTCTTTGCCACACGTTTAAGGCACTCATCCCCCTCAGCATGGCCGTATGTATCATTATAAAGTTTAAAGTAATCAATATCACCCATTATTACTGAAAGGGGATATCTGTCCCTCAGGCTCCTGTTAAATTCAGAAAGAAGTCTTTCAGAAAAACTGCGCCTGTTGGGGATACCTGTTAAGGCGTCAAAAACCGCCTGCCTTTTTATTACACTGTAGGCATTGGAAAGCTTAAAACCGGCAAAAATAATTCCAAAAAGCCCGGCTGCAAGTGCAAAAAGATGACTTACAACAATCATAAAAACAGGGATCCCGGATATAAAGGGCAATGTTACACTTATACCACCCCGAATATCCCCCTCTTTATAACCCTGAATTGCATGACAGTTGAGGCATGAAGCCTCCGTTATCAGAGGAGCCATATAAAAAAAAGTATTACCGCTTCTCTGCCTTTTTATTACCCCCTTTTCCTTAAGTCCGGCTTCAAATTCCTCCAGCGCCGCCCTCTCTTCATCACTGGCTGTATTTGCCGGTCTTAAAGGATTAAGGCTGGTAATCCTGAATTTTATCCCTTCCTGTTTCTCCGCAATTTCAGAAACCTGCCTGGTCATAAAAGAGGGGTTTATCATGGTAAGGGTAAGGCTGTTGTTTACCTTAATATCTTTTAAATCGGCCTTAAGATAAGGATTCGGCTCAGTGCTTTCTGTTACAGGTACATAAACTCCTCCATGCTGGCTATTCCAGAAACGGAAAAGAACAATCTGCTGAAAATTGCTTCTTGCTGATTCCATGGCAAGATTAAACTGCCTCTCTTTTGCACTGTGCCAGTTCCAGAAAAAGGAACCCGCAATAATAGCGGACCATACTAATGCTGCTGCAAATATATTTTTTTTCATTATAAATTCCCTATAATTAATAAATTATATCATATAATGCATATATAATAATCGTAGTAATATCAAATACTTTTTACAATTACAGGCAATGCCATGGAGGGGAACACCCTGTTGCTGCTGCTACCAAAAGAGTTTTTTACCTCAGCTAATTTTTCAATATCCATAGATCCCATCACAGGGCTCCCCACTCTTAACCCGGTTTTCAGTTCTAGAAGTAAAACAGTTCTTCTTGAAAATGCCATGAGCATGCTTGAAAAGTATTCCGCTGAGAACAGAATGGTGGTTGTTTTTGATGAATTCCAGGAAATAGAAAACTATTCAAAAGGTGAATTTGAAAAACGGTTCAGGGGGATCATTCAAAACCATAACCGCATATCCTATATCTTTGCCGGGAGCAGGCAGCATATTCTTGCAAGCATGTTTAATTCAAAAGGGAAAGCCTTTTACAAATTGGCGCAAAGTTATCCTCTCCCGGAAATTGGTGAATCTGAATATATCAGCTGGGTTAAGGGACTCTTTTTAAAGCACAGGAAAATCTCCGAAAAGCAGATACTTGATGTTGTAAATCTTTGCGAAAAGCATCCCATGTATATACAGCAGTTTTTCTTTTACCTCTGGGATAGTGATCTCTCCGGCAATGATGCTGTAAACACTACTCTTAATCTCCTATTAAAACGTAATGAACACGAATTCATGATCCTATGGGACAATCTCACATTAAATCAGCGCAAAACACTTAAGCTCATTGCAAAGAATGATGGTAAAGACCTTTATTCAGCCGATTCTTTAAAATCCGTGAGTTTTTCAACACCTTCCCAGGTAACAAAATCGATTGATGCCCTCATGAGAAAAGAGATAATTATCAAAAACGGAGAATACAGAATTCAGGATATAATGTTCAGGCAGTGGATAATGAGATTATAACTGATAAAGTACCTCTGCATTCACGATGACAGGGTGCCGGGCCAATGCAGGAGGCATAAAGGCTGATGAGCAGAACTGTCCCCCGAACTGACTGGCTCACCTCTCCCCGCTGTCAATACATGTATTCACATTGAAGTTCATTCATGGGAGAGGGGTTGGGGGTGAGGGCTTTGCACAAAAAAAACACAAATCTGCTTGATAAATAGTATAGAAAATGTTATAATTAACCAAATATACCCGGGGCTATTATTCTGAATATTATTACAGATACATTGCAGAGGAATAAACACCAGTTTATCCTGCTTCTCACAATAATCCTGCTCCCGGCAGTCACCCCCCTGCGTGCAAAGGATGCCGGGAAGGAACAGACAGGGCAATCGCTTAAGAACATACTTAAAATTGATTCTTTTCATCAATCGCTTTTAAATGCAGTTCCAGTTGCAGTATTCTTTAAAGACCGCAATGGATACTATCTTGGCTGTAATGATGTTTTTTCCGATATAATGGGTGTTTCCAGTGAAGAAATTTCGGGGAAAACAGTTCATGAACTATGGCCCGATGAACTGGCAGAGCACTATCACCAGGCAGACCTTGATCTTATGGAAAATCCAGAACATCAGATTTATGAGTTTAAGGTAAAGGACAGGGATGGGATTTTTCGCCCGGTAATTTTCGGCAAACAGGTTTTTTATGATACAGATGACAGAGTAGCAGGTCTGGTAGGTGCATTTGTAGATATATCAGCTCAAAAAACACTTCAGGCTGCTCTGGAAGTGCGCACCCTCTGGTTTCTCGCCGGTGCAGCCCTTTTCATCACAGTACTCCTATTCCTTCTCATCCGGCTGGCAGCAAGCCTAAAAAGCCAGAAGACGCAGGCAGAAGAGCTGGAGTCATTTTTTTCAGTTAACTTGGACCTGCTCTGCATTGCTGATCTTGAAGGAAATTTTATAAAAACCAATGAGGCCTGGAGTCAGATTCTGGGGTACTCAACCGAAGAACTTAACAGAAAGAGCTTTCTGGACTTTGTCCATCCCGAAGATATGCAGGCCACTCTCAATGCCATGGACAATCTTGGTAAGGGCAATGAAGTTATTAACTTCACCAACCGGTATCGGTCTAAAAAGGGATCCTATCACCATATAGAGTGGCGTTCCCACCCTAAAGGAAATCTCATATATGCAGCAGCACGGGATGTCACAGAGCGCATCCAGGCTGAGGAAAAACAGTTAAAATTAATTGAACAGCTGCACCAGTCTCAAAAAATGGATGCTGTGGGGCAGCTGGCTGGCGGTATTGCCCACGATTTCAATAATCTTCTTGCAGGTATTATCGGATTTGCCGAACTGCTTCTGGTAAAAGAAAAAACATCTGAAAACCAGCAGAAATATATTTCAAATATAATCACATCCGCCAATCGGGCCGGCAATCTTACAAAAAAACTTCTCACATTCTCTCATCGCGGGATAAAAGCAAGTTCAGCCATTGATTGTACAAAAATAATCAGCGATACAATTGAAATACTTAAGCGCACAATTGATAAAAGTATCGACATATCATTTGCTGATAAATCTGAAGCAGCCTCCATTATCGGTGACGATTCCATACTGCAGAATGTTTTTTTAAATATCAGTATCAACGCGGCTCATGCTATGCCTCATGGAGGAAAGCTCATATTTACAGCTAAAAATATCTATCTGGACAGGGATTACTGTAGTTTCTCGCCATTTGATATTTTACCGGGAGAATTTCTGGAAATTTCAATCAAAGATACAGGAACCGGTATGCCGCGGGAAATCATGTCCAGGATTTTCGACCCATTCTTTACTACTAAAGAACCGGGGAAAGGGACAGGGCTCGGACTTTCGATGGTTTATGCTGCCATTTCGGAGCATTCAGGAGCAATTAATGTTTATTCCGAACCGGGTACAGGAACTGAATTTCATATTTATCTTCCCCTCTCAAAAGAAACCCAAAGTGCAAAAGTATCTTCTGCTTCATTAACTCAGGGGAGCGGAACAATCCTCCTTATCGATGATGAGGAACTTATACGCATATCAGCTGCTGCACTATTAAAATCAATGGGTTACACCGTTATGCAGGCAGAAAACGGGAAACATGGCCTGGAGGTATTTGAAAAGCATCACAAGGGGATTGATTTAATAATTCTCGATATGATTATGCCTGTCATGGGGGGGAGAGATTCTTTCCGCAAATTCAGAGAAATTAATCCTCATATCCCCATTCTCATTTCTTCAGGCTTTGCCAGGGAAGAGGATATGACTCTGCTCAAAGAGCAGGGGATCTCCGGCTTTCTCCAGAAGCCCTTCAGATCAGCAGAGCTCTCTGAAGCAGTAAGTAAAATATTGAGTAAAAAAACCGCCAGGGAGAATCTCCAATGAAACTGAAACTCTTTTTAATAATCCTCGCATCCCTTATTATAACAGGCTGCGGAGATAAAAGTAAAACCGTAAGCACAATAAATACTGCCGCTGTAGAGAAAGTGGATATAGAACGCTATATGGGGAGATGGTACGAAATAGCACGATTCCCCAACCGTTTTGAAAACGATCTGGTTGGTGTAACAGCAGACTACTCAATTGATAAAAAAGGTAAAATCAAAGTACTCAATAGCGGCTATAAAAACACACTCCAGGGAAAACTGAAGAAAGCACATGGGAAAGCAAAAATCCCCGACCCTCAAAAACCGGGAATGCTCAAAGTGGCATTTTTCCTCTTTTTCTACGGCGACTATTTTATACTGGAACTGGACAGAGATTATCAGTGGGTCCTTGTGGGGAGCTCCACACCTGAATATTTATGGATACTCTCCCGCACACCGCAGATCGACCCGGTAATTTACAATGCTATAATCAAAAAAGCAGAGTCAAAGGGTTACGATATAACAAAACTGGAAATGGTAAAACAGCATGTAAAATAGATACCGGATACTGCGGGCTGCTTCAGGTTAAATTCTGCCTCGAACCTGTTCCCTTAACTGCAGAGTTTTTAAAAGCCTCTCCCCTGCCCCCCTTGCCTCATTAAGAGCAGTGCTGTTCTGTGCAGCTTCCCCGGATTTAAAAAGATGCAGGGCCTTAACAGTACTCACAACCCTGTACCCCAGTGCTTCAAGGGGCATGGACATTGCCTCAGCAGTAAAACCCATATCCCCCTTATTATTCTGCTCACATACAGCAATAACAGCAGCGAACTTTACGGCTGACGCCTCATTAAGGCTCATCCACACTGACCTGTCATTATCATCAAAAATCTCATAGCAGTAGAACCTGTCAATAAAGGCCTTCATCTTTGCTGTTATATTGTAAAAATATGTGGGAGAGCCCAGGATAAGCGCGTCAGCCTCTTCAATCAAGGGGTAAAGCTTCTGCATATCATCATCAACAGGACATTTGTATGTATCCCTGCACCTTTCACATCCAATGCAGTCGCTGAAATTGTAATCACCAAGGTGGATGGTATTGCATTCAATACCTGCATCAATAAAAGGCTTTAAAGCTTCGTTAATTAAAGCAGCACTATTCCCCTTTTTCCTGGGACTCCCTGAAACAGCAAGTATTTTCATAAAATAATCCTTCCCTCTAATAATTTCGCAGCCTCATATATTAAAAATACTTCAGTAATTATTCCTGAAGATATATTTTAGCGTAATATTGCTGTTTTCAGTATCACCGCCGCCTTCGGCGGCGGTGATACTGAAAATACTTATATATTCACTGCAGCTCATTTCAGCAATAATGACAATGTGAATTATTATAATACAATTATTATTTCTCAAAAACCCCCCTTCATTCTCACTACTACCCACTTCTTTTAACGGACAAGAAAAATGGCTGAGCCCCCGGCGGAATGAATTTTTTCCCTCAAAAAATCCTTACCCGCCGCCCCCGGAGGGGGCTGTTAAACTCATTCTGTACTTTTATTGACATATTCATACTACTTTAGCATTGAGAAAATATAAATATGGACAGAATTTTATTAATCCCCCTCCGGGGGAAGCCGGAATAAGTTTATTCAGCACACCTGGTTAATCGGCTGGGGGCCGGTAGCGAAGTGCGGGTGAGGGCATTTAAACGGGGGGATTAAACCTGCAGAGTTCAATCAGCAAAGAGCTTGACATTGACAGTTTAAAAAGTTAATGTTATTATAGTGCATAACAATGCCCTGGTCATAAAAATGGATAAAATAATTAAAGAAAATAATATTACCGGTATAGACCGGTTCCAGCTTTTTTACACTGAAGCAATAATGCAGGATTCCTCATTCCCGCAGATTAATAAGATCAAACCCCTATTTGAAAAGATCACACTTGATGAGTTTATGGAACTGGTTGAAAGGGTCTTCAAAGAGGAGGATTATGAACTTACGCAGCAGTTTTTATATTTTCTTATACTCTTCCGTGACATGGAACATTTACAGAAATATATTAACTCGGAAAAATTTACCCTACCCATGCTGGAGCGTTTTATAATATTCACATTCGGATACTGCACCATACATGACCACTCCACTGAACGGGTCCTTGATGAAATCCTCTTTTTTCTCAACAATGAGCGTCTACTTGATCTGGCCTTAAATTCCGCATACATAAACCAGGATAAACTTATACTCTTTCTTATCCTTTCCAAATTCGATACAGGTATGCTCAACAGGTATTTTCTTAAGATAAAAGACACCTCAAAGTTTATCGATTATTTTATAAAACTCCCGGATGAAATACTCAAATCTATTATCTCAAGAAATTATCACCTCTTTCAGTATTTAATGATAATGATGGCTGAACTCGACACAACAAGAGATGCATCAGCGGAATTCATCACCCGCTACAACGATGACATAAAACAGTTCAGCAGGCTCAGCGATATTCTTAAAAAATACAGGGAGAAGAGCAATCTTGAAAAAGAGAGAGATCTCCCCTTTGACAGGAGAGATATGAACAGACTCTCATTTCTGGTGAATATGGTAAGGGAACTCCCCGACCCTGTAAAGGCTGTAGAGTACTTTAATGGAGAGATGGTCTTTATTGATGAAATGGAAAAAAATATTGTTCTGGCTGTTGTAACAGATCCTCTCTTAAATGATATATTCAGAAATTTTTCTATTTCAGAATATACTAATTAAGGCCCCTTATACTCCGTCAGTCTTTCCCTGAAAAAATTTTCAGCTTTAATAGTCGTGCCGTCAGAAAACTTAATCAGATAGGGTTCCCCTGTAATATAAGAGCTGGAATTTATCCTTATAAAATCATCAGCATTGTTTATATATTTTTCAGCTCTCTCAAGCTTCATCCGCAGATGCCTCCCTGCTTCTTTACTGTCATGCTCTCTGCCGTTTCGAATAAACTTTGCACCTTCTAAATTTTCTACAGAAGAAATTAAAAACTCGATCTTATCAGCTTCATTATTCTCCAGTGCAATCCCTGCAGTGCTGAACAGCGTCATGGTAATAAAAGCGGCAAAGAATAATTTAAGCGCTTTCCGGAATAGTAAGATACCTTTCAAATTTTTCTCCCCCTGTCCCCCAAAGGGGGCACGAGTTATCTATTATCACTTTGAAAATATAATTGTTACCATTTTGATAACTATTCTCTTTCAGTAATTATTCCTAAAGATATTTTTTAGTGCAATAATGATGTTTCCCATATCCCCGCCGCCTATGGCGGCGGGGATAAAAGAGCATTTTATTCTAAAAAAAAGTTAAGGAATTAACACTGATTCTCTTTATATTTTTATATTTTTCCGCATATCATTTGCAAGCTCAATAATAGAAAGGATTTTTTAATACTTTGATACATCAACTTGCTCAAGTTTTTATTTTACGTGCCCCCTTTGGGGGACAGGGGGCCAATACACCGGGTAAAGGCACTCACTAAATGATTTTTCACGAATAGCCGGGGGCCCTCAGCAGGTATAAATATTAAGGTATTGAAAAATCCTTTATCCGCCCGGCAGTCTATCACCGGGGGGATAGAAATTTTTCGTGAATCAAAACAGGTATCTTCCAGGCTATGCACTTAAAAACTATTTTTTAGGCTTACCTGTAAATACAGTTTTTGCATCTTTCTGATCCTGCGCCTTTTTGTCGCTCTTTACTTTAGCACTATCCTTCTGCTTCTGATTTTTATCTTTAGACTTAGGACTTTTATCACCCATAATATCCCCCTATAACCAGCCGGTTATCATTTAATTTAAGCCCCTCATATCTGCCCATACCGGGAACTTTATTAAAGAGTACTCAATCTGCAGTCAATAGTAAAGCTTAATATTTAAATTCCAGGAGTTTTTTAATTCCTCCCCTCCCCGCTCCCCAGATAATATAATCTGCATAAATTGATAGTATCATAATCGAACGCCCCGTTCAGCTCATCATAAACAGGCTTAAGCTTTTCCGCCCCTGCCCGGTCAAAGGCTTCCATAATCACTGTAATGCTTTCCATGTCAGATGGAAGGAGAGGTACAAGCAGGTCTTTCCTTACTGCTATACCATCCATAATATTACGGAAGAGATGATCCATAATTGTTCTCTCCTGTATCTTCTCCTGTTCAGAAATTTCCCTTATAGAGAGGCCTGAATTATAAAGCTCTCCAATCTCAATGTAACGTGGAATTTTATCCTTCTTATTAACTTTCTGATTTTCCGGGAAACCCGCAGTTTCATTTTCATCACAATATTTTTGAATTAATGAAATAATAATATCCCCGTACTTTTCAAATTTATGCTCCCCGATCCCATGAATATTGAGGAGTGCTTCACGGCTTTGCGGATACTTTGAAGAAATCTCAAAAAGGGTCTTATCAGAAAAAACAACATAGGGGGGAACATTCTCCTCTGCTGCAAGCTCTCTCCTCCTTTCCCGCAGAATCTCAAATAATCCCCTGTTATAATTTTCACCGCTGCCCCCTGAAAGGCTGCTTCTCCTATCCTGGTGCATGCTCCCCATAACCTGTACTGCACCCTTCATTACACTGTACCCTGCAGGTGTAATCTTAAGAACCCCGGCACTCTCAGTGTCATTTACAAGCAATCTCTGCTTTACAAACTGCCGCACAAGCTTCATCCATATCTCTTTTGAATATCCCTTACCTATGCCGTAGGTGGAAAGAACCTGATGGTTAAAATCAAGAACCTTTTTCGATTTTGAACCGCGGAGAATATCCACAATATGCCCTGCACCGAATCGCTCCCCTGTTCTCTTTACGCATGATAAAAACATCTGCGCCGGAATTGTAATATCATCATTATGCTCTTCAGTGGAAAGGCAGTTATCGCACATGCCGCAGAAAGGCTCACCATACTCTTCACCAAAATATGTAATAAGGGGAATTCTTCTGCAGACTGAAGAATCAGCATAATCTGTAAGCGCCTTAAGCTGTGTAAGTGCAGCCCTCTTCTCCCCTGCATCGGTTTTCTGATCCAGGAAAAATCTTATCTTATGAATATCGGAATAGCTGTAGAGGAGAAGACAGGTGGAATTAACCCCGTCACGGCCGGCACGGCCTGTCTCCTGGTAATATGCTTCAATACTTTTAGGTAAATCATAATGTATAACATAGCGCACATTGGTTTTATGTATCCCCATGCCGAATGCTATAGTTGCAACCATAATCTGAACCTCATCCTTTAAAAAGAGGTTCTGATTTTTTTCTCTCTCTTCATCAGAGAGACCTGCATGATAAGGCTTAACTGAATAGCCGCACTTCTTCAGTTTTAAATAAAGGCGATCCACCCCGTCCCTGGAGAAGCAGTAAATTATACCAGACTCATTTTTAAATTCCTGCAGAAACTCAAGAGTCTGCTCAACCGGTTTATCTTTATGAATTATTTTATAAAAAAGATTGGGCCTGTTAAAACTCGCAATAAAATCGTTCGATTCGCTGAGCTCAAGATTTTTACGGATATCATCCCTTACCCTTGATGTTGCAGTAGCAGTAAGAGCAATACATACCGCGCCGGGGAAACGCTTTCTCACATTGGCGATCTTTCTGTATTCAGGGCGGAAATCGTGTCCCCACTCAGATATACAGTGGGCTTCATCAATTGCAAAAGCGTCAACTGCCATAGATTCAAGAAATTCCAGAATATCATTCTTCAAAAGGGTTTCAGGCGCCACATATAAAAGTTTTACTTTTCCGCTGCGGATGCTCCTGATATTTTCATTATACTCCTCTCTTGAAATTGAGCTGTTAAGGAGAACAGCAGCAACCCCCAGCTGATTCATCTGGTCAACCTGATCTTTCATCAGAGAGATAAGGGGGGATACCACCACAGTAAGTCCGGGGAAAATCAAAGCCGGGATTTGATAGCATAGAGACTTCCCCCCCCCTGTAGGCATTACAACAAGTGAATCCTTTTTATCTAATATAGATGAAATTATCTCCTGCTGAAGATCCCGGAATTCATCATACCCGAATATTTCTTTTAATATTTTTCTTTCTCTATTCATATACTCTCTGTTTAATTATTCTTTTATCACTGATATTTTTTTTAATAATGACTCATTCCGGAATATCGGAGAAAAATGTAAAGAATGAATTCATAGCCCCCTCCATAGGGGGCGGCGGCAGATATTTTAATTAAAAAAAGCGTTACTTCCGCCGGGGGTTTGAGAGGTTTTCCGCCTCACAAAAAAATGCGTATCCCCCCCTAAAACATCTGCTGAATAACTGAGCCTAAAGCTGCAGCAGAAAAAAGCGCGGTAAAACCGGTGGATGTAAAAATCAGCACTGTTACTCCTGAAACTATAATCAGAAATACCGCAAGTGCAAACATGGCAATAATTTTTGATCTTCCTGAAACAGATTGACCCGGGCTGTTTTCCATTATTTTAACTGCCCCGCAGCGGAGGGTCTGGCGCAGTACCGTAAGAGAGGATGCGATAAATACAATAATCAGCGACATAAAGAATATAAGGAAATATGCGGCAGCCTCATGATAATATGCTGTGGATACGTCACCTGTGTCTGTAAATATCCCGGTCATCACTGCTGCGGTAATTAGAGGTGCTGCAGCTGCGGCATAAATAATAATGGAAATAAAAAAAGTCACCACCCTGATAATTACAGCATAAACAGCAATATTGATATTTTCAGTATAGATAAAATCCCCAATAACCCTGAAGGTATTTTTCAACGATCTCATTCTCCCTGCTATAAGTGCAAAGAGAAACCCTCTAATCATATATGGCCACAGAAAGAGTGCTGCTGCAGCAATTAAAAAGGGAAAAAATATGGCAGCATAAAAGGGTCCCGACCCCTTAAGTAGATAAACAGGGATTGCAAAGAAAGTTAGAAGAGCAATACCTGCAGATGAAAAGAAAAAAATAATTGATGAATCAGAAAATATCTTCTGTGGAATTGAAACATAGGTGATGTCCCTGTCATAATTGAATCTGTAAAATGCATTAAGTGAAATAAGATAGAGCATAAAATCCCATGCGTATTTAAGTATTACAATAAGGATAAATGCAGAGATCCCTGAAAATACCTGATGTGACGCAAAAAACTGGAAATTCTTTGTCACAAGATAAAGGGTGAGTGAAGTAATCAGGGCAATGAGATATATAATAATAAATGCAGTGCCTATACTTTTCAGGCTGAATGCGTGGCATATATAATCAGCAATAGAGCCGGCTCCCCGATTCTCTTCCTCAGGGAAAGTATCCATAAAATCTATCTCATCATTGGGATCCACAACTATGCGGCTTCCACACTTTTCACAGATGAAAAAACTCCTCTTATCAGATAACTTCTCTTCAGGGATATAATACTTCTGAGAACACCTGTCACATTTAATTTTCATCCGCCCCGCTCCAGCTGCTGAATTTTATTTATTCATGCAGTAATATATAACAGCGGAAAAAAACTTTCAAGCTTTTAATAAAAAAATGATATACTCACCTTTCTATTATTTCCTCTTCCGGTTTTTCACTTATTTTATTTTTTAAAATAAACGGCATCGCTGCAAAGACACCCAGCATCACATAGTAAACCTTATCTATTTTCATTCTGAAAATATAATTGTTACCACTTCAATAACTATTCCCATTATATTGTTACGCAAATCTTTTGCAAGCTCAACAGTAAAAGGATGTTATAATACTTTGATTCATCTACTTGCTCAAGTTTTAATTTAACGTGCCCCCTTGGGGGGCTAACTTCTACCCACATTTATTCTCCCGGCCCCCAGCCGATTAACCTGACGTGCTGAATGAACTTATTCCGGCTTCCCCCGGATTTTCGGATTCCCGCTTTGCAGCACATGCAATATACCGGAGAATCTATGCATCTGCAGCACTACTGCAGAAAGGAGTAAAAATTAAAGATACTTGACCAGACATATCAATTCCCACCCGCTGTTTTATTATTGACTTAAATTACAATTGCGAACAATATTCCGTTTATGCATTGATCAATCTCACATTGATAAAAATCGCGTACAGCAGGTGAAGATTATGTATAGAAAACTCTATTATTCACAGATATTTACCCCAATTATACTTTTTGTAATATTTGCGATTTTTAATCTGCTCAATACAAATATGACAACAGATCAGCCAAAGGCTGTTCTGGTAGTCACAACCATTGCTGCATTTGTTTCATTATTCGGAGTTATTTATTCTATTACCAATATATTATTAACACGCAGATATAAGGGACTCTTCCTTAAACCGGTAGATGAGAATACCGATGTAGAACTTCTATTAAAACGCTCTGATAAGCATATCCTCATTATGGTCTACTTCGGTTTCGGCCTCTACTTTATTGCTCCATTTATATATTTGTCAATACAGCTCGCTCAGGGGCTTGGACCCATTGTCGATTACGGGGTTACCTCGGAAAACACTGTAGCTTCTACCGGACTGGGAATAATACTTGCAGCTATAACATACTTAAAGATGAAGCAGAATATAATAAAGCTGGCAGAAGTTCAGGGCTTCCCCATTCCGAAACTCTCTCTCCGGTATAAAATTGTTGTTCCCATATTGAGCCTTATTCTTCTTCTTTTAATAATAATTTTTGCCTATACCCTTTCATCAATAAGGACTCTCTATATGCCGTCACATACAGCAGTTAAAATGGCTGAAGCAGAAAAGCTTATAACAGAAAAAAAATATGATTTTTCTCAATCTGACAATATAACATTTCAGGAATTTATAAAGGGGTACTTTTCAAATAAGGATTCCCTTGATGACCAATTCAGAATGATAATAAACAGTAAAGGGGAGATTCAGTATACTCACTATCTGCAAAGAAGTGGAGATTCCTTTTCAGGGATTGAAAACAGTTCATTTACTGGGATGCATTATAAAGATGTCTTTATTGAAAATCCTTTAAGGACGCGATGGATAAACAGAACAATTGCGGAAGCTATAAGCGGTGAGAACCATACTGCTTCATTTATGTTTGATAAATTTATATATTACGGCTATTCACTAAAAATACCTGATACAGATTATCACCTTATATCCTGTGAAATAAGCAGCAGGGTATGGGAGGAAACAAATTCTATTGTATACATAATAACAGCAATAGGGTGGGGTTTCCTTATTATAATATCATTTTATTCTCTCCGCATAACTACAGGACGCTTTAAATCGATCTCTATGGTCTCTTATTTTATGTCAGATATAGCAAAAGGTATTGTTTACAATGATATAAACAGCAGCTATGAGCGGGGGGATGAAATCGGGGATATGATACTTTCCCTTAATCTCGTTGTCGGAGGGCTCCGGAGAATGGCCTTAAGCCTGTCAGCAGATGCTGATGAACTGATAAAGTCAGCTGACACAGTTGACAAAGCGAGTCAGGATATATCCAGAGAAATGAGTGAAACTGCAGGTGCTATTGAAGAGGTCTCTGCCTCAGTAGAGGAAATTATTTCTTCAATTGAGAACATTTCTAAAAATTTCGAGTTCCAGAATGTGAAAACTCAAAACCTTTTTACCTCCCTAAATAATTTCGCCCGCTCCATGGAAGGGATTCAGCTCAAAACAAAAAATGCAGATACAACCGCCCGCGAAACCTATTCCAAAGTAATGGAGGTTGACAAAGATATAGCAGAAACTGTATCAACAATTCAATCTATAGGGGAAAGCTCAAAGCAGATAGCCGGCACTCTATCTATGATAAAAGATATTTCCGACCAGATAAACCTGCTTGCCCTTAATGCATCAATTGAAGCAGCAAGAGCCGGTGATGCGGGGAGAGGTTTTGCAGTAGTAGCAGATGAAGTAGGGAAGCTTGCAGATAAAACTAATTCAGAAACAAGGGAAATTGAAAGAAGAATTATCGAAAGTTCCTCATTTGTAGAAAACGCCGTAAAAACAATAGACAGAATTGAGCAGTCAATGAAAGAGATGACCAATGCTGTAAAAGAAAGTTCAACAATCATGAAGGAGATATCCGATTTTTCTGTAGATTTTACAAATCAGGCAATTGATCTCTTTGAAGATATGAAACAGTTAAATAATATATCAAATGAAAATACTCAGGCTGCCAAGGAACAGCTCACTGCCACACAGGAGGTAGCACTCTCCATGGATCATATGAATGATAAAGTTGAAAAAACAACCGGGGTAGCAGTCCGCTTTGAGATGGTTGCAATGAATCTTGTAGATTCAGCAAAAAAAATAGAAAAAATTTCCAGAATAATTAAAACAAAAAAGCCAGACTAAAATAGGTAGCGGTAGAATTTTAGAGGTATTGTCATTCCCGCGCATGCGGGAATCTCATAACTCCTGATTATTTCAGGATATTCCGGCTCTACGTTATCACTTCGGCCGGAATGACAGACTTTCCCCTATAATTCTACTACTACTAAAAGATCAGGGGGGCTCACTCACCCCTATCTTTTTTCAAGGGGATAATCCCTGCCATCTCACCCACAACATTAACAAGGTCAGTCCCTGCAGGTACAACCACCTTGGCATTTCTCCCTAAGGCCTCTTCAACCATCTGAATTTTTCTTAAAATCTGGGCATTGCCGATAAAATACTGATTAGCCGCTTCATTGACCAGCTTAATAGCCTGCGCCTCTCCATCTGCTTCAAGAATTTTTGCCTGTCTTATCCCCTCAGCTTTCTTAATCTCCGCCCTCTTGGTACCATCAGCAGCAGTCTCAGCAGCAGTGGCAAAATCCACAGCTGAAATTTTTTCATTCTCAGCTTTAACAACCTTGTTCATGGTCTCCTGCACATCTTTTGGCGGATCAATCTCCTTCAGCTCAGTCCGCACAACCTCAAGACCCCAGAATAGCGCTTTATTTTTTCCAGCTCCGGTTATTACAGCTTGACGTTTATACAGATGAGAAACCCCTTATCTCAGCACTTGCAGCGATTAATAATATCAATTCAGGGATTATCAGATGAAGAGAGTACTTTTAATTTTTGTTCCAGGGGCTCACCCCACATATATGCCCCCTGGTATAGCATCCCTTTATGCCTCTTTGAAAATAAATCTTCCCCTCTATTATATAGATGCCCTTGATCTTAATATTCACATATGGAATCAGATTATAAACTCATCAGCAACTGCAAGTCTTGCACCGGAATTTTTTAAAGGTAAGGTGGGTAATTTTTTTGACCCTGATCTATACAATGCCTACAGAAATGATCTTTCTCTTTTCTACAGTAAATTTAAAGAACTGGAAGATGACTTAAAACAGTATTTAAAAAACAGGGAATCCTCACCCGCTGTGGAGAAATATTTAAATGAAGTTGCAGTGAAAACCGCCCTGCGCGGTGATGAAACAGTAGCGCTTTCAGTTATGTTCCCTGACCAGGGGATACACATGATGGCAATTGCAATGTTTCTGAAAGAACAATTCCCCGGAATAAAAATCATCGCAGGGGAGAATGAAATACTCCTGTCAGCCGGGGAAAAACCTCTCCGCACAATAAGGCGCGAATATTCTGTCACCGGAGAACCGGGGGAATATAATATCCACCCCGGTATAAATGAAATAAATCAGTGGGAACAGTGGAGACTCTGGGTAAGGGGTGGTAAAACCTTCAGGGAAACCCTTAACAGCGAGCACTATCTTTTATACTGCGCCCATGAAAGAGACTCCAGAGAGAGCTCGCCGGACACACCCCCCAATCTCCCCTTTACACCGGACCCGCTGCTGGACAAAACAGGTTAAAAAATCGAAATATCTTGACATTATATAACAGTAAATATGAGTTTATAATAAATAAAACGCTTTAGAAAAATTCCATATATAAAGTGAGTAACAGCAATGATAATGCTCGGCACATTTGTAAACTTCCTCGCTGTAGTAATAGGGGGAATTCTGGGATCACTTATCCGTGAAGGCCTCAAAGAAAAATACAAAGATATTGTAATGCAGGCAATCCCTCTTGCTGTTATATTCATCGGAATTTCAGGCGCACTCAAAGGTCTCCTTGCCCCTGGGGCTGAGCCTCTCCTTTTCATAATCAGCCTGGTAGTGGGAGGAATAATCGGGGAAGCCCTGGGAATTGAAAGGCGCCTTGAAAGTTTCGGGGATTCTATGCAGAAACGCTTTATCAAAGGTGAAAGCCGTTTCGCAGAAGGCTTTGTTTCAGCATCTCTCATATTCTGTGTAGGCTCCATGGCAATACTGGGATCTCTGGAGAGCGGCATTAGGAACAACCATGATATTCTCTATGCTAAATCTATGCTGGATGGAACATTCTCTGTAATATACGCAGCCACCCTTGGAATAGGTGTGGCCTTTTCAGCAATACCTGTTCTTGTTTACCAGGGGTCAATCACAATCATGGCTCAGCACATTGCGCCATATCTCACTGCTGACATGGTAAGAGAGATCTCCATAGTGGGGGGTATACTTATATTCTGCATAGGAATAAGCATGCTTAACATCCGAAAGATTAAAACAGGGAATCTTCTCCCTGCAATGATTATCCCTGTAATATACTACCTCCTGAAAGATCCTGTCATGTCGCTTTTTCTGTAATAATTACAGAAATTTCCCGGGAATCTTTATATTTTCTTTATAATTAATTATAGACATTACAATAAATTCAAAATATCAGAGTGATAATAAATAACTCCTGCCCCCTTTGGGGCGCCCTGAGCAAAGCAAAGAAGTACTCCCGGGGTAGACAGGGGGAAGGGATTTTATCAGGTTAGCAATATGGAGATTAATTATAATGACACCGGAGAATAGAGATAAAGTTTCACTAATGAGATTATTCCTTACAGCCTTTAAGCTGGGACTCACATCATTCGGCGGCCCAATTGCTCACCTCGGTTATTTTCATAATGAATATGTGCGGAATAAAAAGTGGATAAATGAAAAAAAATATGCTGACCTGGTAGCTCTGTGCCAGTTTCTCCCCGGCCCTGCAAGCAGTCAGGTGGGGATGGGTATAGGTATCAATCTCAGGGGGATTCCCGGCGGGATCGTTTCTTTCCTCGGTTTTACAATCCCCTCTGCAGCAGCCCTTATTATATTTGCCCTTATACTTCAGAAAACCGGACTTGAAAACGCTCCCTGGATTCATGGCCTTAAAATTGTTGCAGCAGCAGTTGTTGCTCATGCCATCTCAGGCATGGCTGAAAAGCTCACCACTAACCTTCGCACAAAGGGAATTGCACTTGCCGCATTAGCTGCCGCACTTCTCTTCCACACGGTTTTTACCCAGGTTGCAGTAATCATTGCTGCAGGGATTGCAGGGTATTTTCTCTTCAGTGAAAAGAATAAAGAGGAAATAAAAACCGGGTCCATTTCAGGAGGTAGAACCGCTGCATATATATGCCTTGCACTTTTTTTTATACTCCTTTTCGGCCTCCCTCTTCTTAGAGAGGCTTCAGGCTTAAGGGAGATCGCCTTTATTGACAGCTTTTACAGATCAGGATCTCTGGTATTCGGAGGCGGGCATGTGGTGCTCCCCCTCCTTGAAAGGGAATTTGTCCCCTCAGGATGGCTGAACAGGGAAACATTTCTTGCAGGGTATGGAGCTGCACAGGCTGTACCTGGCCCCCTTTTTACAATATCAGCATATTTAGGGACAATAATATACGGATGGCAGGGGGGACTAATTGCAGTTGCGTCTATTTTTCTCCCCGCTTTTCTACTTATTGCAGGTATAATCCCCTTCTGGGAAAAGCTTAGAAATATGCCGTCAATACAGGGGGCGCTTACAGGGGTTAATGCAGCGGTGGTGGGAATATTAATATCAGCATTTTATGATCCCATCTGGACAAGCTCAATCCTCTCAGGACTCGATTTTGCATTTGCAGCAGTCCTCTTCAGCATGCTTGCATTCTGGAAAATGCAGCCATGGATTATTGTTCTAGCCGGGGCAATAGGGCGTCCCCTTGCTGATATTATTCTGCAGGTGAATTTTTGACAGTGCTAATACCTTAACTTTTATTTGAAATCAAATGTTATATTATCCCCGCCGCGAAAGCGGCGGGGATAATATAAAAATGCATTATTCCACTAAAATATATCTTCAGGAATAATTACCGGGTTCTTAATCAAATTTCAGCGGCGCGGTTTTTACACACACATAGGTGGCAATAAAGCTCTCTCCGTAATCCGCGCTTTCAATATAAAAACCGGCTCTATATAACATCTCCTCCATAATCCAGTCGTACGTGGAAAACTCCTGATTTATATGCCTGGCAAAATTTTCCGCATTCTCCTCACCGGCATTTTCACCTGTAAATTTCAAAAGCCCATTAATTTTCTGCTCATACTTCTCCAGGGGAACTGAAAAAACAAGATCCCGCAGGAAAAAGCGCCCCCCCATTTTAAGCATGTCATAAATTCTTTTTAATGCAATCAGCTTCCAGAAGTCGGGGAGATGATGCAGTGCAATCTGCGACACTACAGCATCTGCTTCACCCTGATGATCGTAATCGAGAAAACCTGCTTTTACAAAATTTATATTTTTACACCCTCTTTCATCTGCTTTACGGGCTGCGAATTTCAGCATAACCTCTGATACATCAACAGCAGTTACAGTAGAGCATATTTCCGATGCTGCAATTGCGAATTCCCCTGTGCCGCAGCCGATTTCAACAAGATTCTGCCCCGGAGAAAGTTTTATCTCTTTAAAAATTTCATCTATCTCTTCTTTAACATCCCTTAAGCGGGACATCCTTTCATCATACTTCTCCACCTCTTCAATACTCTCATAGTCAGTCCCGGTTTGAACAGCTTCATCGTATTTCCATGAATATTCCTTTTCCATATTTACCCCTTTTATTATTCATTCATTAACTGCTTAAAACCGCAGATAACTATCTCCCGGAGGTGACTCCGGCGCAGCATAGAGCAGTTTTACCGTCATTTTATGAGCAGCTGCTTAATTCATACCTTATAACCAATAAAAACGGTTGACGAATTTTTTAACGCCCGCCTGAATGAAAGTATCAATCCGGTTATTAATACTGACAATTACTATTTTTCTTCGTTTTTCCTATGAAGAAATACAGAACTTTTTTCAAAAAAATGTCGGGTAATAACTGAAAAAATCAATCTGTAATTTACAATAAAAGGGAGAAACCATGGCCAGTGAAAAAATCAAAGCAGCGCCCAAAAGCGCGGTAAAACCAGCTGCAAAGGCAAAAGTAAAGTATCCGGAAAAATTTACTGCACAGACAATTATCAACTACGTATCTGAAAAACATGAAATACCTAAAGCAAAAGCAAAAGAAATGATTGAAGATCTCTTTGATGTAATAAATGCAGGGGTAATGAAAGGGGAAAGAGTACCCATGGGTAAACTGGGTAAGGTATATGTAAAAGTAAGACCTGCAACAAAAGCGCGAATGGGACGCAACCCTATAACAGGGGAAGATATCAAAATTGCCGCAAAAAAAGCAACAAAGGTTCCCAAGTTTACTTTCAGTAAAGCATACAAAGAAGCTGCACTTGCTGCTAAAATAAAAAAATAGTCTTTAAAGGGCTGCGGATAATTCTGAAAATTAACCGCAGCCCCTTGCTGCACATGTGACCCTGGTTACTCCAAAGCCTTATAATCCATCTTAACCTCAGTTGTCATATTACTCTGCTGCCCCATGAAATTAATATTCATAATCAGAATAAAATATCTTGGGTAAAGATAATTACCGTCATAGGAGAACTGAACATATGAATCTGGAGAACCCTTCATATACTGGCTTGTATTGTGTCTGCGGATTTCATAAGGGGCGCCTGTGGCCATGTCCAGATAGGCTTTACCAGTAACTGTTTCAATCTTGCCATTTCTGTTCTTCTTGAATGTAAAATTGTATTCAGCGCATGATATGCCGTATATGATTTTGCTCTTCCCGGTTTTATTATAGGCAACCACATTCTGGCTCCTTGCCATAAATATTTCACCAAGCCCTTTATATTCACCTTTGTTGTCTTTCTTCGAATTAGTCACAGGGAACCATTTATCCTGAGCTTCAGCAGGGATAGGAACATCAGCCCCGTTCTTTTTTACCTTAAGAACCTTTCTGAAATACTCCCCACCCTCAGATTTGTATTCCTCCCAGATCTCACTGGAATTTGATCCGCCTGATCCCATAAGAATATATGCTTTATAAACATCGGGGTGATTGTCTATATGCCTGCCGTATATATCCACAGCCTTATTCCATAAAGGATCAGCATTAACTGTTACTGCACAAAAAAGTATAAAAACGAGTAATATTTTTTTCATTAAATGCTCCTCTTTAACTGCTGACAATTGTTTAAAAATAAAAAAACATCCTCAATTTCCTGAGAAGATTTAGTCACTATTCTTAAATTTATTATTTCAGCAGAAAATTTTTATGGTAAGGGGTATGACGATAAAAGATAATTATTATTATTCAAACACTTTTATCCCATCACACTTTTTTATACCGTGCTTCCATAAATTTCCATAGTCTCACAAACATTGCTGGCTTAACCCATCTGTGAAAAAAAATTCTCATAAGGGGGAGAAGCTTTCTGTATTTGGAACGTATAAGCCTGTACACATCAGTTTTTCTGAATTCCCTGTTTATTTTCCTCATAAGTTTTTTATTCCAGGGATGGTCCCGGTGTTCCATGAGGAAGCGTGCAGCAAAGGCCCCGTTCTTCATTGTGGCAACCACTCCGCATCCGCCCGAGGCCTCTACAAGTCCAATGGCGTCACCTGTTAGTATAAGACCTGGAATCGCACACACCTCATGATGAAGCCCTGCCATTGGTATAACAGATACCCCTTCAAAATCGATTTCGCTCCCCTTAAAGCGATCAGAAAAAACAGGATAGTTGAGGCTCATCCGGTGAAGCACTGAAAGTATTTCCCTGTTCCCGGGCATTGCTTTTCTATCCTTCAGCGGCATCCCCCCTGCAAGTATCATCAAACCTGCTTCAGCTTCGCCGTTCCCTCTGGGAAATATAAAGGCAATAGAGGGGGGGAAATCAGGAGCAAAATCGAGCGTGCCCCCGGGAATAATAAAGAATTCCATGCCGTCGTAATCGGTGTTTACTTTTTTATATACTCTCTTTGCAATTGGGCAGTTGAGCCTGTTGTAATCCACACCGCTTATTTTCCCGAAAATGCTGTTATGTCCGTCACCTGCAATTACACTTTTACCGTAAAAGTCCCCGCTATTTTTTGTGGTCACGCCTATGCATATTCCATTCTCAATTACCGGTCCGGTTACTTCAGAGTTAAATTTAATTTCAACACCGCACTTCTCCGCCTCTCTCCTGAGCCCCTCTGTAAGATCGTGCCAGTGAAAAATATATGATGCCTCATCTCTCTCCAGAGAAAATTGTCTCACGCTCCATGGAGAATAGTACCTTCTCCCTGCTGTGCGGTTATAGCTTATAGATTCCATAAAGCCGGCCCCAAGGAGCTCTTCAAGCACAGGATCCGGCCTGATAGTTTCACCCCTGGGGAATGGAGCAGTACGGGAAGATTTTTCAAGAATCAGCACCTTCATCCCTTCGCGTGCGCAGAAAATGGCAGTGGAAAGCCCTGCTGAACCTGCACCTGCGATGATAACATCATATTCTTTTCCCAAAATTTCACCTCTTCTCATTCACACTACAAACTGCATTTATTATTGCTATCGATTGATATAATTTGCAAGTTTTAATTTAAGATTATATTAACGCAAAAATCCTTTTCCCACCTGTCTACCCCGGGAGTACTTTGTCGCTTCGCTCGGGCGCCCTGAAGGGGGCACGATTTATCAACTTACTTAAGTGTTCCTTCTACGTGCCCCCTTTGGGGGACAGGGGGCTGGCAGCGGTCGATGTGGCAAGGAATAATATTATTTGATTCCGCATTCCGGACAAATAAAATACTTGAAAAGAATAGTGACCTTCTTAGGTTAACCTGAACTACGAGGATAAATATTGAAAAAGTTAAAACTGATTATTATATCGATACATATTAAAAATTCCCCCCAGGGATTCCCTCTTGCTGCTGCCCTTTTGAAGGCTCAGCTCGATTCTGTTCCTGAAATAAGGGAGCGCCTGGATGTATCCTTTATCGATTTTTATACAGAAATGAGCGCTCAATATATTGCTGAAAAAATCATCAGCGAATCACCCGATTTTACAGGGTTTTCCGCATACATCTGGAACAGTAAGCTTATCGGAAAAGTATGCAGATTGATGAAAGAGAGATCCCCGGAAACAATCCTCTTTGCCGGAGGGGCTGAGGCAACAGCTCTCCCTGAAAGACTCCTCTCCACTGCCCCATTCGATTTTGTAATCAAAGGTGAAGGTGAAATACCCCTCACTGAGGTGATGAGAAATATTATAGATAATAAGCCCTATGATCAGTGCAGAGGTGTCTTTGTTAAAGATATGGTCAAAGATCGGGGAAATGGAGAATGCCATGCTGTAGATCTCAATTCAATCCCCTCTCCATTTCTTACAGGAGCAGTGGATATAAAACAATACTCCGGTCTTTTATGGGAGCTCTCAAGGGGGTGCCCCTTTAAATGCAGCTTCTGTTTTGAATCAAAGGGGGTGCCCGGTGTAAGGCACTTTTCACTGGAGCGTATTAAGCGGGAACTGGAATTCTTTGAATCCCGTATGGTAACCCAGATTTTTGTTTTGGACCCCACATTCAATCGGGACATGAAGCGGGCAAAAACAATTCTCCGCATGATTCAGAAAATAGCACCCCTCATACATTTCACATTTGAAGTGAGAACAGAATTTCTCGATCAGGAAATGGCGGAACTTTTTGCTTCAATCAACTGTTCTCTACAGATAGGACTTCAGAGCGCCCTCCCTGAAGTTCTTTCAAATGTTAACAGAAAATTTGATCCTGAAAACTACGCGGAAAAAATATCTCTCCTCAATTCAGCTGGAGTAATTTTCGGCATGGATTTAATTTACGGACTCCCGGGGGATACATTTGATGGCTTTATTTACAGCCTTAATTACACTCTCACGCTTCAGCCTAACCATGTTGATATCTTCCCCCTTGCCCTCCTTCCGGGAACAGTCCTTTATGATATGGCCGATTCTTTCGCATTAGAATATCTTCATGTACCTCCTTATACTCTAATCTCCTCACCCGGATATTCCATAGAGGATATGAATGAAGCGGAATCTCTGGCAAATGCCTGCAATATTTTTTATAACCGGGGGGGTGCAGCAGGATGGATGTTTATGATACTGGAAACCCTTGACATTCAGCCTGCTCAGCTTCTTAAAGACTTTGCACATTATCTTCAGATTAACAATATAAAAAATGAACTCACTAGGAATCAAATAACAGACCTGCAGATATCTTTTGTCAGGGAGCTTTTTACTGCAGCCGGGATGGAAAAATTTTCTCCGGTTATGGAGGATATAATTCTTATAAATGGGGCTTTAAATTTATCTCTCTATGCAGGCCCATACCCGGAAGAGAATAACAAATCATTCAGTAATGAGAGTGTATTTAAGCTCTCACCAGGTTCTGTTCTCATTAATCTGAAATATAACTTTGATGCCCTGCTTACAGTGGGTGAATTAAATTTTGAAGAATTCCTGAATGAATACTCACCTGAGGAAACATATGCTGCAATCTATAACTGCGGCGGAGAGGTTAAGCCGCTCATAATAAATAAAGGCTTTAATAATCTTTTACTCAGCTTTAACGGGAAATTAACATTAGAAGAAATACTTGATAGAAATGATCCGCCTGACCGGAAGGCTGTAAATAATTTTCTCGAATATGCCCTTGCAGAAACCGTTATTTATAGTATTGAATAATGAACTTATTTTTTGAAGCCCCCCTCAGGGGGGTTGTATAGACCGGGTAGATGGGTAAAGTTCATTAACAGGATATTTAAAGAATCTTCATCTATCATTAATAACTTGACCCATAGGCTTAATCAAATTTTTATCTTTGAAAGAATTAAGAGGATTAATAATTACAGTAATAATTAGAAATGTTCTATGCTCGGGGCTGCCCCAAAAGTATTTTTCTTGTCATACCGGCTGTAGCGAAGCGGAATGCCGGTATCTCATACAACTGATTCTATCAGAAGGTTCCGGTATTTGCAGAAACAGCAGCTGCAAAACCGGAATGACAAATGCTTGTAAACCCAACTTTTGAGACAGTCCCGCATAATCTTTTATTTTATACAAAATACTCTTTAAGGAATTAAAACTGAAATAATAATGAATATAGAAAATAGTTCGCGCCTGAACTTCAGGGTTGAATCTGAAGCGGAAAACTCATCTGCCAGGGCATGCACCTTAACCACACTGCACAATAAGGTGGAAACCCCTGTATTTATGCCTGTTGCAACTCTCGCTGTGCTCCGGTCCCAGGATACAAAAACCGTGGAAGACCTTGGGTTCCCTGTGCTCCTTGCCAATACCTATCATCTTCTGCTGCGGCCCGGAACTGATGTTTTTAAAAAATTCGGGGGCATCCATAAATTCATGAACTGGCCCCGATCTGTGCTTACAGATTCCGGAGGATTCCAGGTTTTCTCTCTTTCAAAAGATGTGAAGATTACTGAAGATGGTGCGGTTTTCCGCAGCTATCATGACGGGAGAAAAATCCTTCTCAGTCCGGAAACAAGTATTGAGACGCAGAAAATAATTAATAGTGATATAATGATGGCCATGGATCAATGCATTCCATCCACGTCTGAGGAATCTCTCTGCCGGGATGCTGCGGATATTACAGCGCGATGGGCAGAGCGGAGCCTTGCTGCAAGGGGTGATTCCCTTCAGTCGCTTTTCGGAATAGTCCAGGGGGCCTGTTTCCCAGAACTGAGAAAAATAAGCGCTGCGCAGATTTCATCCCTCCCCTTTGACGGCTTTGCCATAGGGGGCCTTGCTGTAGGTGAAACTGAAGAGGAGAGGAAGGATATGACCCGGCTTACAGCATCCCTTCTCCCCCGAAACTATCCCCGCTATCTTATGGGTGTGGGGACTCCCATTGATCTTCTTGAGGCTGTACACAGAGGAGTTGACATGTTTGACTGCATACTCCCCACAGCAATGGCTCAGCAGGGTGTGGCATACACCTCCAAAGGGAGAATGGAGATGCGGAGAGGAATCTATAAGTTTCAGGATAGGGCACTTGATGAAAATTGCACCTGCCCATGCTGCAGCAGGTACAGCCGCGCCTATCTGCATCATCTTATCAAAACAGGGGAATATTACGGGAGCAATCTCATCGGGATCCATAATCTTACATTCTACCGCAATCTTATGGATTCAATGCGGAGCCATATTAAAGCCGGAAGTTTTTTATCTTTCTATAATGCAAAGAGAGAGATCCTGAGCAGTGACGACATTGAACATCCTGTTAACCCCCCGGTGAGCAAAAAGAGGAAGGATCTCCCTTCACTTGGAAATTATGAAGTGGTGAAACAGATCGGGGGATTTCACAGCATACGTCATATACCATCCGGAGAAATAATGCATTCAGTAACTGATCCTCTGGTTGAAGCAAGGGGACTTTATATTGATCAGACAGATATTTTTTCAATGCTCAATGAAATTGATGATGATAACCTGGTGATCTGGGATGTGGGCCTTGGCGCAGGGACCAATGCCATGGCTGCTCTTTTTGAATGTGAAAAAATCTTTGCAGATCATAAAACAGAAAAAGGGGTGAAGATAACAAGCTTTGAAAATGATCTGGATTCTCTCCGCCTTGCAGCAAAAAATCCGGCTCTATTCCCCCATGTGCGTCATTCAGCCCCGTCAGCAATTCTGAAAAACGGTTCATGGAGATCTGAAAAATATAATATTGAATGGAATCTTGTGGAAGGGAATTTTGCAGATTTAATTGAAAAGGCTGAAAAGCCCCACTCAATATTTTACGATCCCTTTTCGTTAAATACAGACACCCCTCTCTGGAGTTATTCAATATTTAAACGGATATTTGATCACTGCAGAGCAAGGGATGCAAAGCTTTTTACCTATTCAGGTTCTACAATGGTACGGGGGGCTCTCCTTGCAGCAGGATTTTATACAGGCTCAGGAGCAGGCACAGGGCCTAAAGCAGATACAACTGCTGCTTTTACTTCTATGGGAATAAAAAACCGTGACATTGAGCTGCTGGGTGCAGAATGGCTTGAGCGCTTTAAAAGGAGCAGCTCCAGGTTCAGCCCAGAGGCTTCTGAAGATGAAAGGGGGGAGATTGAGAGGCTCATCTTAGATCATCCCCAATTTAATAATTAAAGGGGGAGAGCTGAATATGGATATCGATGCCTCAGGGATGATGGATCCCACGGTTCTCAAAGATCTCATGACAATGAAGATGCCATACGGGAAATACAAGGGTATGCTTTTATGCAATCTTCCTGAGCCTTATGTGGTATGGCATTACGAAAAGGGTTTCCCTGCAGGGAGACTCGGGATGCTCCTTTCAACGCTGTATGAAATTAAGCTCTACGGACTTGAAGATCTTCTTAAGCCGTTGAAGAAAAAATAAATTTCGAGTCATCCCCCTGTCCCCCAAAGGGGGCACGTAATAGTAAAATTTTAGTAAGTAGAGGAATTTTAAAAATAATGGAATTCAAATATTTAGAATTAAAGATGAAGATGTATTAAATAATATTGAAATAGTTTCAGGAATAATAAAAAAAGATCATCAGAGAAATAATGAATTAACACGTGCCCCCTTCAGTGCGCTCTCTGCTTGTACTGAACTAGTCGAAGTAAGCAAAGCGAAGAAGTACTCCCCGGGGTAGACAGGGGGGAAAGAATTTGAACCTTAACCGATAATCCGGAAATAATAAATATTATCACAATGGAGAAAGAAATGAAACTGGAAATAGATAAAAATGCAAAAGCCTTAATCTTTGATATGGACGGTACCCTTGTTGACACAATGCCTCTTCACTTTGATGCATGGAAAATTACAGCCAGGGAGTATGGCTTTGAATTTACAGCGGAACAATTCCTCGGCATGGCAGGGATGCCCACATGGAAGATCATTCCCCTTATCAATGAAAAGATGGGCCTTAATGTGGACCCTGAAAAATTTTCCAGGCGAAAGGAGTCGGTCTTTCTGGAGCTTCTTACTGAAGTAAAACCGATTGAGCCTGTGGCAGACCTGGTATATAAATATCATAATAAACTCCCCATGTCAATCGGCACAGGGGGTAAAAAAGAGATTGCCATTCTTACCCTGGAAATGACAGGCCTTGATAAATATATTGAAATTCTGGTCACAGCAGATGATGTTAAGAATCATAAACCATCACCTGAAACTTTTCTTAAATGTGCTGAACTGATGGGTATTGCCCCGCAGTTATGCCAGGTTTTTGAAGATGGCGACATGGGATTAAAAGCATCTGATGCAGCAGGGATGATAACAACAGATATACGTCCTTTTTTATAGAATAGCAGATTAAGGTTTTATTCTTCACTTTCCCCCAGGTGGAAGTAGCTGCGGATCTTTTCCCTTATTGCTTCAGGTATTTTTATGCCCAACGATTTAAGCCTCAGCTCATATTTGTGAAATGACTGAACATGCTGGGAAGTGTTGGTGAAAATCTTGAAAAATGACTGGATACTCCCTTCTATTTCTTTGCGGAACTCCATATTTTCATTAAGCATATCTTCAACAGGGGCCATAACCCTGTAATTGATGGGCCTCCCCATGAGCCTGTGGGTTAAAAAACGCTGAGTAGCCTCACACTCGTAATTTTTTTCTTTTATGCTCTCTTCAACAAGATTAAGGTTTACGCAGTCAATAATCTGAAACTTGAACTTACCATGAAGGAGATTCTCAATGCGCCTGTTTACTTCATTCATGGGATAACAATTCCCCTTCATGTCACTACAGTCTTTATCGCAGCGCATATAAAGAACAAAGTCCAGGTCCGACATGGGCTGAGACAGGCCGAAATTAACAGAACCCACAACATCAAGCGCTACTGATTCGAAATGACCCTCCAGCATCTCTACAACCTTTTCCAGTACCTCAATCCTTATATCTGTCTCCTGGGTCTGGAATGACCGGAAAAAACTCCTTATGTCATTATAAAGCTGTATCTCAGGGATATGTGAATACTTCTTCATCTTCATATCATAGTTTTCTGTTTTCCTCAGTGCCTCTACCCTTTCATTGTCGATTATGTTTTCCTGCCACTTGTTTTTAACAGGGAAGTAATCGATCAGGTCATAAACCCTGTTCTCCACAAGTTTTTTAAACATCACCTTTTCAACACTGGAGTTGCGCATCTCAATCTGGTAAAATAATCCCCCTTCTGCCACATCCCCTGTAGTCATTGTCACTTCACCAAAATTTGAGGGGTTGAGAAAAATCGTATTGTCGCTGAATAGAAAGCCCCATTCTCCGTGTATATGCCCTGTGAGGCATAGCTTCACATCATTTTTGTCGCAGTAGGTGCGGAGTGCAGGTGACCCTGAAGGCCCCTTGTATGAAAGCCTGTCATGTATGCCGTGGGGGGGCTGGTGAGCCACAATTATATCAGGCTTTACAGCACGGAAGAATGTATACATTTCATTATGGCTGTCGCTTTTCCCGATACCCCCTTTATAGTGAACAATGTATCTTTCCGGTATCCCTGCTGTAAAAACTTCAGCTCCGCCGTAGCCCGCTATGCGGCTGTTTTCAAGCTGGTACCAGTGGAGGTGAAGGTCTCTTCCATGAAGGGATGTATACTTTAAATCCATATCGTAATTACCGGGCAGGGCAAAAACCTGTGAGGAGCCTTTCATTGAGCAGATATTTTCAAGGAGTTTATATTTCTGCTGCATTACCCTTCTGGCGCGTATGGTATACTGCTGATACTCCATGGCCGCTTTTATGAGAGGGTCATCAGAGGATGGATCATTGATAATCTCATCAACAAAATCCTCAATTATCATCTCCTGCCTGTCCATTCTTCTCCGGAGGGCGTGGAATCCGGACTGGATTTCGTGATACTTTATCGCGGTTTCCATGCTGTAAAAGGGGATATCAATAAGATCCCCTGCTATTATATAAACATCAGCTACAGTTTCCTGAAGCAGGGTCTTTACACCGTCAAAACTCCCATGCACATCTGTTAAATAAATAATTCTCATGAGCAGCTCTTCCCCTGTTTACAAAGCCCAGCCTCAGCATCTGCGCAGTTACTTTGAATTAATTCTGTAAACCTCTATCTCCCTGTCCAGAAAATTGGTAAATGCAATATACTTCCCGTCAGGTGATACATCAAGTCCTGTGGGCTGATTTTTACCCCAGACCCAGTCAACAATTTCAAGTGTTTCAGTATCTATAACATAGATTTTCCCGAATTTAGGACCCTTTTTGAGATAGGTTTCAGGATTGTTCGGTCCTCTTGACGATACAAAAAGATATTTTTTATCAGGGGTGAGCTTGCAGGTATTAAGTTTCTGATCCACTTTTATCTCTTTGATAATAGAATCATCCTTTGCAGACATAATAATTACTGTGCCCCAGTACATATCTGTAATATAGAAAATATCCTTTTCCCGGTCCATTACAATATGGCGCTTGGCTCCTTTCCCTTTAAACTTGATAGTTTTAACAACGCGTTTTTTTTCAATGTCAATCTTCTGCATCTGCCCGTTTTCAAAGACGCAGGTGTATAAATATTTACCGTCATTTGTTACAATCATACCTCTGGGAACACCGGATACTTTTATCTTACCTGTTACTTCATGTTTTTCAGTATCAATTATTGAAAGATCCCTTGATTCCCAGTTTGACGCGAATGCAGTTTTTTTATCCGGTGTAAAACACATTACCTTGGTCCATACCCCTTTTGTGGGGATAGTAAGTTTGTATGTATAATCCTTCATATCTATTACATGAACCGCGTTAGCAGCCATCTGGGAAACCCACATTTCGTTTTTTTCTGGGAGAAAGACAATTTCGACAAAGTTTCTTCTTCTTGCATAATTCTCCGGAAACTCAATGGTTTTAACCTTCTTAAAATCTTTTACAGAAAAAAGATCAACACCTGTCCCTTCAAGGAGTGCGCTTACCATATATTTACCGTCAGGTGTGAACTCAACAGACTTGGGGTGAGGCCCTGTTTTCATTACAGCAACCTGTTCAAGCATGGAATTCTTTCTTTCAAGTTTGTACTCAAGCTGTGAAGTCCTTGCAGTAATATTCTCTTTTATCTTCAGGTCATGATAACCGTCAGCTGAAAATACCAGATTATTCTCCCCTGAAGGGAGCGTGGCTCTTTTCAGAAAGGCTGAAACTTTTGTTGTTGCTACAGGCGTCCCGTTGGATGTTAGTCTGTATTCAGGGGGGAACACCTTTAATGACACGCTTCTCTTTGCTGAAGCGATGCTGCTTACACTTACAAGGGCTATTAAGGATATAAATAATAAACCCTTTAATATGCTGCTTCTAAATTTCATTACATAAACCTCAATTAAATAGATATGTTCATTTTGATAAATAGTTTGCGCCATTATTCAGTCATCTCTGCAGCGGCGCTTAAAGGGAGGCTGAACAGACCTTCAGTATCCCTAAAGTTAGCAGAATTTTTAAGCAACCATTTTTAATAAAAAAAATTGAGCCGGGAGGTTACTTCTTATCGTAATAACTCCCTGTAAGATACTCGCAGTGATCAGCTTCACCAATCAATCTGTTATATGATTCAATAATATCACGATGGGTAATTATACCAATAAATTCATTATCCGCCCCTTCTGCAACAACAGGAATATTTTCGATATCATACTGCTTAATTTTCTGGATAGCCATGGAGAGGGGATCGCTCCCCCGAATTACAGGAACCTGCATAATAAGATCCTGTGCTATGAGAAGATCGACCAGGTCATGATCCATGAGAGCCTGGCGAACATCCTTAAGGGTTATTATGCCGATCAGCTTTTTATCCCCATCCACCACAAAGACATCCCCATATTTTGCGTGCATAATAACCTGAAGCAGTACCCTGAAAGGCATTCTGTAATCCACCACATCCATATCTTTCCGGAGTATTACATCAGCGTTTATTCTTCCAAGCACATCAAGCTCGCCCCTTTTGGAAACATCTATATTCTCAGCCATAAGAGCAATGGTATATATATTACCTTTCTTGTAATAGATTATCACAAGATATGATACAATGGAGACCAGCATAAGGGGGAGAATAAACTTATAGTCATGCGTGACCTCAAATACAAGCAGGATAGAAGTGAGGGGGATACAGTTTATCCCTGCCAGAACACCCCCCATCCCCACAAGTGCAAAAGCTGTTGGATCAAGATTAACCCCAAAAATAAAATTCATGCTCAGGGCGAATGATGCACCAAGAAGAGCGCCTATACTCAGTGAGGGGGCAAATGTACCCCCGTATGCTCCTGCCTGAACGAACAGAACAAGAAATATTACTTTAAGGAAAAACAGAATAAGTATATCATAAAAATGCATCCCTCTCCCTATAACGCTGTTAATAATGCTGTAACCGATTCCGAATATATCCGGATACTGTAAAAGAACAAATCCGAAAAGCAGCGTAACAGGGAGGAGCCGCAGAAAAGGGTTGTGAACCTTAATCTTTTCATTCAGAAAATATCTGAAACTGTCGGAGAATTTAAAGTATAATAGAGCAGTTATACCGCACATAACTGCCAGGCCGAAATAAAAGGGGTATGCGTAAAGGTCACCTGTATCGTATGGGGGTATAATAAAAATTTTGTCGCTCCCCAGGTATGCCCTGGAAAGGATGTCTGCCACAACTGCTGAGATTATCAGGGCGCTCAGTGCCCTGTTCCTGAGATCATTAAGGAGTATCACCTCAATGCCGAAAAAGACCCCTGCAATCGGTGCATTAAAGGCAGCTGAAATTGCCGCTCCGGCTCCTGCAGTTGTGTACATTATCATATCATTCTTGCTGAGGTTAAACTTCTGCGACATATAGGAACCGATACCGCTCCCGATTTTTGCAGCAGGCCCTTCAGGCCCCAGGGGTGCACCTGTCCCTATTGATATAATCGGGGCAAATAAATGAAAGATTGTTTCCTTTACAGGGATATACCCCTTTTTAATTATAATAGATTTAATAACACTTAATACCCCTTTTTTTGCCGCAACTTCAGGGAGGAGAAAAGTCATAAATGAGCAGATGATTCCCCCAAGCACAGGGATTAAAATTATAAAATAATCGGGAACATCAACAAACTCCCTGAAGTTCTGATACTCAAAGAGGTGGCGCATCTTTTCCAGTAAGGAATGAAACAGAATTGCGCCACCCCCTGCAAGAAGGCCAAGAATAATAGAAAGAATAATATGGGAAATGTAACGGAATATTTCTGATTCAGTATAATATTTTTTAGATATTCTGAAAATATTTTTTATACCCAGAAGTAATTCTGTTATTATTACAGGTTGTTTCATTATATTGATCTGACCATAATTTTTTTACTCAACAGGAAACAGGAAATAATCATACTCTCCCCTTAATATATTCTCGGTATTTCTTAAACAATTATTCCTCTTTTTTAAAGGGGCTTATTTCAACTAATTCAGTAAGTCTTTTAAAAGCGTATTTTATAACAGAGAAGGAAATTATTACAGCTATTATAAGTGAAAAACTGCTGTCAACAGTAAAGAGTATATAATTATAAAGAGCATGAAGGAGGGCTGCAGCTGTTACATAGGGAACCATTACAGCAAAGTAACTCCCCCCTTTAATATATTTTCCCCTGGTAATACCAATACCCCAGATTGCCGCAAGCCCCACATGAAGGGGGACAGCTGTAACTGACCTGAGCACCAGCAGATCAAGCCCCCCCATTAGAGTATACTCAATATTTTCAAAGGTGGCAAATCCAAGTGCTATTGTCATGGAATAAATAAGAGCATCTGCAGGTTCATTAAAATGGCTCAGCCTTTTCAAAATAAAGAGTGCTGCAAGGGATTTCCATATCTCCTCATTAAACCCTACAAATAATGAAAATTTAAGGAGATCTGAAGCTGCCGCGGGTTCATCAGCACCAGATGAGAAAAAGGGTGCTATATTTAAAACCGATGCAGCAATGGAGTTAAGAAAAGCGGCAGGGATTGAACTCATAAGCCCCCCTGCTATTCCAATAAAGATGAGTATCATCAGAGGTTCAGGCTCATACCTGTCAAACTTATAGATCAGATAGAGCCATATGGCAAAGCTGATCCCCACTGAAATATAAACTATTTCCATTTCCATATCCTCTGGTTTATGATCTTTTAGTTCATAATTGCTGTTAATTTCTGAGCATGATTTTTAGCGTAAAACAAGATACTATTTCTCCCTAAAATCCCTTTCCCAGGGGGCACTTCAGTAGATGCAGGAACAAACAATATTATTGATTCTTCCAATATTCCGGAATTAGCTACTGTTTTTTTAAGAAACTATTGAATTATTATGTATACTGAAATATAATAGTTTAAAATTACCGAGTAATTATTCCTAAAGATATTTTTTAGTGCAATAATTATGTTTTCCATATCCCCGCCGCCTATGGCGGCGGGGATAATAGAGCATTTTATTTCAAAAAAAAGTTAAGGAATTAACACTGAAATTACCATAAAAATTCATGGAGCTTTATAATGTTTTTAAATTTAATAAGAATTTTATCAATATCTATTTTATTTTTCTCTGCATCAGTTCTTTCAGCAGAGGAGAATATTAAAAATTCAGTGGTAAAGATTTATGCTGTGGCAAGCAATTACAATTATGATAACCCCTGGCAGATGTCGGGCCAGTCAAACAATACAGGCTCAGGATCAATTATAGCAGGAAACAGAATACTCACCAATGCCCATGTGGTAAGCAATCATACATTTATCCAGGTTAAAAAAGCGGGAGAGGCGGACAGATACACTGCGCGCCTTGAATCGATTTCACACGACAGCGACCTGGCCATACTTAAAGTTGATGACCCGGCATTTTTTAAAGACGCGGTTCCCATACCGATCGGAGAGCTCCCCCGTGTGCGTGACAGGGTTGTGGTTTACGGCTTCCCCACAGGGGGAGATGAGCTCAGTATTACTGAAGGTGTTGTATCAAGGATTGAGCAGAGAAATTATGCCCATAGCAATGCCAATCTTCTTGCATGCCAGATAGATGCTGCAATTAATCCGGGTAACAGCGGCGGGCCTGTAATCAAAGATGGCAGAATAGTAGGTGTGGCATTTCAGACCTCAACCATGGGTGAGAATATCGGATACATGGTGCCTGCTCCTGTTGTACTTCATTTCCTCAGGGATACTGCAAAAAACGGATACACAGGTTTCCCTGAGCTGGGGATAAGAATTCAGCGGATGGAAAACCCGGACCAGCGTCTCAGGTTCAAAATGAAAGGGGATCAGAACGGCGTTCTTGTAACAGGTATACAGATAGAGTCCCCTGCTCTCAATATTCTTGAAATTGATGATGTGATTCTGGCAATTGAGGGGGTTAATGTTGCCAATGACGGCTCAGTGGAAATCCGCAGGGGTGAGCGCACATCCATGAACTATATTGTTCAGCAGAAATTTATAAATGACAATCTTAAAATAAGAGTGCTTCGCAGCGGCAAAGTACTTGATATGCAGATAAAGCTCACTGTTCCCATGAATACAACCCGGCTTGTTCCATTTGAAAGATACGATATACCGCCAACCTATTTTATATCGGGCGGGCTGGTTTTCCAGCCTTTAACAAAAAATTATATGCAGGAATGGGGGGGGCAGTGGTTCCTTACAGCACCTTCCAGGCTTATGAATTTCTACATAAACGGCATAAGGTCGGAAAACAGAAAAGAAGTGGTGCTTCTGTCAAAAGTCCTTGCTGATGAAATCAATCAGGGGTATCATAATATGTCAAACCTGGTTATTGAAAAGGTAAATGGACAGAATATTTCTGAAATGAAAGACCTGGTGAAGGCATTTGAAGGGAATAAGGGGTTATTCCATATAATCGAGGATGACAGCGGACAGAAGATAATCTTAAGCAGGGATAAAGTGAACCAGTTCAGCTCAAGAATTCTGGAAAGATATAAAATTTCTGAAGACAGGTCTGCGGATCTGAAATAGAATCAGAATATGAGGAGCATTATAAAGGTCGCGGCAACAGATAGAAAAACAGCCGCGATTATATTGCTGTTGAACCATGCAACAACTCCTGCGAAAATTATTGCAATAAGGGAAATTAGAGGCCTTCCGCCGACAGCATCAATACTCCCCGGCATAATCAGTGCTCCCAGTGCAGCATAGGGAATAAAGGATAAAAACCTTTTCAGCAGGGGGGGTATTGATTCTGTATTCACAAGATAGAATGGAGCCACTCTGGGAATATATGTTACTGCAAGGAGAAGGAGTATAATCATAAAAATATCCATATCTACCCCCTGTTCCTGAATATAATCATACCTGCAATAGAAGCTGCAATAATTGAAAAAATAATACTCCATCCTGCACTTATGATACCTGAATATGTAAAAGCTGTATTAAGCAGCCCTGCAAGAAATGCCACAACACCTGCCTTTAATGACTGTTTTACCTCAGGCATAAGTATGGCAACGAACATGGCATATAGACAGATGGATATACTCTCCTGCAGAATGGGAGGGAGAAAGTCACCTGCCATAAACCCGGTAACTGTTCCAAGAACCCATCCTGCATATGATGTAAAATTAAGACCCAGCATATAGCTTTCAGAGAGCTCACCCTTCTGCATGGATGAAACAGCAAAGGTCTCATCAGTAACCCCGAATGCTATGGCCGGAATTAGATATTTTCTAAATCGGGTTCGTGATGATATTGAGGCGCTCATTAAAAAATGCCTGAAGTTTAAGAGAAATACAGTAAGGACAATCTCCCCTGCGCCTATCCCCGCTTTTATCATATTAAGCGCCACAAACTGGCTCGCCCCTGCGAAAACCAGGATAGAAAAGGATGAAGTGTGAAAAAGCGACATATTAACAGAAGCTGCCAGGAGTCCGAATGTCACAGCAATGGGGAAATAACCTGTAAAAACAGGGAGAGCATTCTTTATGCCGTCAATGAAAGTGAGTTTCTTCAATAAGTTTAAATCCTCTTCCGGTTTTATGAGCCCTGTAATTTCAAAATTTTATCCCTATACCTGTCAATACACTTTTTGCACATACTACTCAATAAAAATGCTCGACAGGCTCTCTATTATATTTATTTTTAATTTATATATAGTGTCCTCCAGAATAATCGGGGATAAACCTCTATAAGAATAAGGATAATTAAATGAAAGAGTATAAGAAGAATTTTATAAGTTTTCTGCTCAACAGCAATGCCCTTAAATTCGGGGAGTTTACACTTAAGTCGGGGAGGCTTTCACCCTATTTCCTCAATACAGGAATGCTCTATTCAGGGAAGGCATTAAACAACCTTGGCATGTTCTACGCAAGCGCAATAGCTGACAATGTAAAGGGGAAATACAGCGCCATTTTCGGCCCCTCATACAAGGGGATCCCGCTGGCAGTTGCAGCAGTAAGCTCCCTCTATTCAGAGTTTAATATAAACACAGATTATACATTTAACCGCAAAGAGACAAAGGATCATGGCGACGGCGGACTCCTTGTGGGTAAGCAGCTTACTGAAGCTGACAGAGTGGTAATTGTTGATGATGTAATTACTGCTGGAACAGCTATCAGAGAATCAATGGAGATTCTCAAAAATAACGGCAATCCTGAAGTCTCTGCAGTAATTATTTCTGTAGATAGAATGGAGAAGGGTACAGGTGAGAAATCGGCAATACAGGAGATTGCAGAATCAACAGGCCTCTCTTTTTTCCCCATAGTAACAATACTAGATATAATCGAATTCTTAAAGCACGATTCAGCCAGGGATGAACATTCCATCAGTATGGAGATGATAGATAAAATGGAATCATACAGGGAAACTTATGGAGTAACCTATTAAAGGAAGTGATTCTCCATGTAATGTTTTTTGGCTCATTCCGGATTTTCATAAAAAGTAATATTATTATTTGTTTACTGCATCTACCGGAGTCAGCCCCCCTGTCCCCCGAAGGGGGCACGTAAAAGGATCTTTTAGTAAGTTGATGAATCAAAGTATTAAAACACCTGTTTATATTGTTAAGCCTGCAAAAGATTTGCGGGAGAATATGACCGGATCAGGAAAAAAATTGTGGTCATTCTTGAAATAGTTATAGAAATGATAAAATTAAATTATCAGAGTGATAGTAGATAACTCGTGCCCCCTTTGGGGGACAGGGGGCAAAGTAAAGAAGTACTCGGGGCTTCTAACAATGAATGGTAAATTATATGTCAGATGAAGATAAAAAAAATCCCCGCATAATAATAAAAGAGGGGAATCCCTATGTTGTAAAGGATCTGGAAATATTTGAAGAGAGCAAAGGGAACCGCCTGGAGGTGAAGCCTCTTATGACTTTATGCAGATGCGGTAAATCGCAGGAGATGCCATACTGTGATTTCGCTCATGTGGAAGCGGGCATGGAAACAGACAAAATGCCCGACAGGGCATTTTACAGATGGCGCGATTATACAGGTAAAAAAATTACAGTTCATTTTAATAACGGCATATGCTGTCACGATGCTTCATGCATACTTCTCCTCCCTTCAGTTTTTGACAGGTCAAAAAGGCCCTGGGTCAATGCTGATGGAGCTCCCCCTGAAGAAATAATCGAAGTAATAAAAAAATGTCCCTCAGGCGCTCTATGCTACACCATTGACGGAGTAAGGCACATTAATTATTATAATGGTGAACCGAAGATTGTGGCAAAAAAAAGGGGGACTCTGGAGGTCTACGGGGGGATAACCCTTGAAGGTGATGGAGATATTACACCTGAGACAACAGATCATTACACCCTATGCGGATGCGGCCTCTCAAAAAATCACCCATTCTGCGACGGTACGCATATAAGAAATTTACCTCCGGCGGAAAAAATTGATTAAAATAGGGGCGGATTCAGTTACAAAACGTTTTGGAGAGCATCTCCTTTTCCGGAACCTTGCTTTCTCAGCAGAATCGGGGGAATCATTCTATATTACAGGTGCCAATGGTTCAGGGAAGTCGACCCTTCTTCAGATACTTGCAGGGATACAAAGGCCCTATTCAGGGCATGTAACATGGGAAAAAAATAATGTAACAATAATTCCTGATGACTACCTAAAGTATTCAGGATTTACCGGGCCCCAGGTGAACCCCTATGAGATGCTTACAGCTCTTGAAAATATTGAATTTGTTTCCGGCCCTGATGTTGATCTTCACAATGTGAATGAACTGCTTGAGAGATTCGGTATATATAAAGAGAGGAACAGGCAGGTGAAATTTTTCTCTTCAGGGATGAAGCAGAGACTGAGAATCATAAACGCAATTATAAATGATCCCCCTGTGATTTTTCTTGATGAGCCGGGGAGCAACCTTGATGTAGAGGGGAAAGCTATCCTCTACAGCTTTATTGAAAATCTTAAGCCGGGGAAAATAATTTTTATAGCAACCAATGAACCTGATGAAATTAAACTCTGCAGCAGAGGGATTGTGTTAGATGACAGGTATTTATAAAAATCTCCGTAAGGACTTCCTTGTGGAGTTCAGGAACAGGTCTGCTGTTAATATCAGCTTTGCCTTTGCTGTTATCACAACCATGTCAATCAGCCTGGTTGCCGGGGGAACCTCTTTTGAACCTCATATTCATGCAATACTTATCTGGATGATAATCTTTTTCAGCGGGATGAACGGACTTGCCCATACATTTATCAGGGAGGAGGATGAAAAGAATGCCCTCTTTCTAAGGCTTGCATACTCCCCTGAGGATATTTTTATTTCAAAGCTGCTTTTCAATATAATTTTTTTCACTGGTATAATTTCAGTAATCTGCCCCCTTTACCTTTTTTTTCTCCAGGCCAGGCCCCTTATTCCTCAGCTTTTTATAGCAACAGCTTTTTCCGGGGGCCTTGCTATTGCTTCAATTACAACTATTCTGGGCGCCATGGTGTCCAAAGCAGGGGGTAAGGGCTCACTCTTTACAGTCCTCTCCTTCCCTCTTATTCTGCCGGTAATGTGGGTATCTATAACAAATACAGCGCTTTCGATTGAAGGTGCTGAATCTGCAGATTATAGAAATGTGCTTTTTTTAATTGCCTTTTCAGGTATTATTGCCTGCATCTCTTATCTCCTTTTCAGATATATATGGGTGGAATAGAAAATGAAAATTCACAGACTTGTTTATATTTTAATGCCTCTTGTGATTTATATGTCCTTCCTCTGGGCGCCCTCTGCTGCAATACTTGGTGATGCCAGCAGAATAATCTACTACCATGTTCCTGTGGCATGGGTAGCTGTGATCGCATTTATAGTGGCTGGAGTGGAGTCAATAATCATCATAATTAAAAATGATGAACAATCCCTGATGAGAGAAGAGAGAGCATATAATACCACACTTATCGGCCTTGTTTTTACAATACTTGCACTTGTTACAGGAGCGATCTGGGCTAATTTAAGCTGGGGGAGCTACTGGAACTGGGACCCCAGGCAGATTTCAATTGTAATACTCCTTTTAATATATATCGCATATTTCAGTCTCAATTCAGCCCTTGAAGGAAATGAAAGCAAGGGGAAAATCAGCTCAGTCTATTTAATTCTCGCTATGGTGGTTATGCCCCTTTTTGTTTTTATAATACCCAGGGTCTACGATTCGCTTCACCCTGATACTATTATTAATGCGGATAAAAAAATGCATCTTGAAGAAGCAATGAAAATTACACTTTTCACTTCCATGGGGGCTTTTACCCTCCTCTATATTTACATCTATAATATTATGAACCGCATAAGCGCGGTAAAAATTAAAATCCGGGAGAAACGCCATGCCCTCTGAAGTAATGACAGTAGTTCTTGTGATATGGATAGGTATAGCCCTGCTTTTATACAGGCTCGACAGAAAAGTATCAAAGATAGAAGGGGAGATTGATGAGCTCTAAAAGAATTATTATTTTTATTGCAGCGCTGCTCCTTCTGATCTCCTCTATTCTGCTGATCAGTGATGATCTATTCAGCCCCTATGTTTCCTTTGAATATGCTAAAAGCAAACCTGGTAAAAATGTACAGGTAATAGGAAAGCGGGCTGCTGACGCGCCTGTGGAACATGGTGATGATGGTTTCCGGTTTACACTTACGGAAGATAATGGAGATGAACTCAAAGCTTATCATAAAGGGGTTAAGCCGCTTAATTTTGAGCATGCTGACCAGGTTGTGTTAATAGGGAAATATTCAATTGAAAAGGGGCTTTTTGAAGCAGACAAGGTTCTTGTAAAATGCCCGTCAAAATATGAAAAGGAAGTAAACTGATATGGGAATTGGAAACGGAATTATAATTACAGCGCTTATTCTATCTCTTCTATCCATGGTATTTCTTGCCAGGAGCGCTTCAGGGGATAAATTCGCCCTTTATACAAGCAGAAGAATCTACTACCTCACATCTCTCCTTATATTTTTTGCAATGCTTCTCCTTTTAAGCGGATTTCTCTTTAACCAGTTCCAATACGCCTATGTGTTTAATCATTCATCTTTAAATATGGGGATTGAGTATAAGATAGCAGCTCTATGGGCAGGGAATGAGGGTAGTCTTCTTTTATGGCTCTTTATACTTAATATCTGCGGAATTTTTATCTGCAGAAAGCAGGATGAATATGAAAATATAGTAATGTCTGTTACCACAGTTACTCAGGTATTTTTTCTTCTCCTTCTTGTAGTGAAAAGCCCTTTTCAAACTATATGGTCAGCCTATCCCGGTGAAATACCTCTGGGGCAGTTCCCCCCTGACGGCACAGGGCTTAATCCTCTCCTCATGGATCCATGGATGATTGCTCACCCGCCGGTTCTATTTCTCGGTTATGCTGCTGCAACAATACCATTCGGATATGCTGTTGCGGCATTTCTTAAAAAAGATTATGATAAATGGATTAAATTTTCCTATAACTGGATAATCTTCAGCAGCCTTACCCTGGGTGTGGGGATTTTTATGGGTGGTTACTGGGCGTATAAGGTGCTCGGCTGGGGCGGATACTGGGGGTGGGATCCTGTTGAAAACTCCTCACTCATCCCATGGCTTGTTTCAGTAATGCTGATACATGGAATGATTCTTCAGAAGCGTAAGTCGGTACTCAGAAGATCAAATCTCTTAATGGCTCTTTCCTATTTTATTCTGGTACTTTACAGTACATTTTTAACACGGAGCGGAGTCCTTTCAGATTTTTCTGTTCACTCTTTCGGTAAAACAGAAACAGCTGTTTTTCTCATGAGCTATATAATCTTTTTTATTGTAATTGCTCTCTTTCTTTTTGTCAAAAATTTCAAAACGATTGAGTCGAAAAAAATAAGTGAGAAATTCTTCTCCATGGAGAGTCTTGTTGTATTCGGCATGATAATACTTGGCGTCTATAACCTGATAATATTTTTCGGCACATCAATGCCCATATTTTCAGGAATTTTTTCAGAGAATCCTACAGCTGTTACAGAGAACTTCTACAATAATCTCTCTGTTCCATTTGGAATTCTCATACTTCTTTTTATTATTCTGGCTTCATTTTCAATTCAGAGATATTCAAAGCTCACTTTAATTATTGCAGCTTTACTGGCTGTAATAACAGGTATTGCATTTAATCTCATGTTTACTAAAAGTCCGGTAGCATATATTTTTACCGTAATGTCGCTCTTTCTCGCCTGCCTGATGATTCGTGATATGTATAGAAACAGAAAGTTTTTTACACTCTCATCTCAGCTTGCACATCTGGGGATTGCCGTATTTATACTGGGTGTAATAGCTTCAGGGTACCATTCCTGGACAGAGCAGAGAAAAGTTGAAAAGGGTGAAACTTTTCAGGCAGGGTCTGTTGAAGTCAGGCTTGATGGATTTAAATTTATCGAACCTTCTGTAGTTGATATCACAGTAACAAAGGGGGGGATTGAGTATCACGGACATATGCCTTATTTTATTAATCCAAAAACCGAGTCCCTCTTTAGAGAGCCCTTTATTTTAAAAGGAGTAACAGGGGATATTTATGTAATTCCCCAGCAGTATGTATTTGCTGAAAGCCATTATTCATCTGCTGTAATCAGCCTCAATGAAGAGAAAATAATAAGCGGCCTTAATGTCAAGTTTACAGGTTTTGATACATCGCAGATGGGCTCAGATGAAATGACAATTTATGCTAATATTCTGGTAAACGGCAAACGCTATAAGCCGGGGATGAAGCATGCAATGGGGGAACATCTTCCCATTGAACAGAAGCTGGCAGGTAGTGACAGGGTAATAACACTGGAAGGAGTAGACGCAAGGAGTAAAAAGATTAAGATTCATATTACTCCTGAAAAGGGTGCCGTAATTCCTCCAGATTATGCTGTACTTGACGTTTCCATGAAGCACCTTATATGGCTTGTCTGGCTGGGTACTCTACTTATTACAGCCGGCTTTATAATTCCGCTTTTGAGAACCGGGAGAAGTGAGCCTAAAACCTGATAATTGAGACAGGAGAAACAGGGGCGGATCAGCCCCTATACTCATGGTCCAGTAGAAATGCTTTGATATGATTTCCCCCTGTGTAGTTCCCAATAGAGCCGTCTGATCTTATTACTCTATGGCATGGGATGATAAGGGGGAACCGGTTTTTTACCATTGTGTTGCCGATAAAGCGGGCCCCTGAGGGGATACCGCTTTTTTTTGCAAGTTCGCCATATGATATTCTGCTTCCAGGTTTAATATTTATAAGTTCTTTATAAACCTTAATTTCCCTTACTGTATAACCGCTCAGGTCGAGTAAAATTTTCCCGTTCTTTTTTTCAGCACAGGAATCACTGATATTACTGCTCAGGGGATCTGAAAATTCAACTTCCGGGGAATCTGATCCCCCGATAGAGAAATAACTGTTCAGCCACTTAATTGCCATTACAAGAGGATAAGGTATTTTATCATCAATGGAGGATGATTTTTTTTTGCTGCAGAAGTCTATGCTTTTAATTGAATCAGAATCAGATGTTAACCGGAGAGTTAAATTTTTATAACTATAAAAAAAACTGAATTCCTCCAAGCTCTCTACCTCAAATCAGGCCAGAATAGCCCGTGCTGCTGCTTCATCTTTCCTGATCTGCTCAACAAGGGCGTCAACAGATTCAAATTTTATTTCATCCCTTATTCTATCAACAAATTCCACGGTTATGGAATTGCCGTAAAGATCACCTTTAAAATCGAGGATATTGACTTCAATACTCCTGTTTTTGGCATTAAAGGTGGGATTATTCCCTATATTAAGCATACCGCTACATACAACATTATTAACATATACTTTAACAGCATAGACCCCGTAACCGGGGATCATTTTATCTTCATAGTCGGGGAGGATGTTTGCAGTAGGGAATCCGAGATTTTTACCCCGCCCCTCCCCTTTTACAACTTTACCTGTTAATGTATATTTTCTGCCAAGGAGAGTCTCAACCTTATTCATATTCCCGCAATCTATCTCCTTTCTTAAAATAGTGGAGGAAATAATTTCATTTCCAATCTTTTCTTCATTTACCCGTGTAATAATGACCCCGGTCTCTTTGGAAAGCTTATTAAGAAAATCGATATTACCCTCTCTGTTTTTTCCAAAGGCGTGGTCATACCCTATAACAATCTCCTTTACCCCCAGCTTTTCAATAAGAAGTCCTCTGTAGAACTCATCTGCAGTGAGCCCGGAAAGCTCTTTTGTGAATTCCAGCATTATAATATTAGCAACACCAAGCTCAAAAAGATACTTCTGTTTCTCTTCAACTGTAGTAATCATTCTGCATATAGCGCCGGGGTGAATAACTGTTCTGGGATGATTTCTGAAGGTTAGAACAAAGGGGGTACCGGAGTGCTCTGCAGCCTTTTCTGTAAGGGTGGATATTATTCTCCTGTGTCCTGAATGTACTCCGTCAAAATTCCCTATAGTAACAACCGGCGCAGGGAATTGACCTCTGTTTTCCGGAATTGCGTAATATACTTTCATAAAATTTTTCTTCACATTCATCCACATACCGGCTTATGAACCGAATTATTACTTAATGATTCAATGACATCTCCCTCCCCTCTTCTTTGCAAGATTTTTTTTTCTATTATTAAACTTTATCTATTTATGAACCGGGGTTTGTTCATAGAGCTTTTTAAAATTTTCTCTCCTATCTCCCTGTGGAATCCGCTTTTTTTATAGGGATCAATATCAATAATAATATCAGCCAGGGGCTCTACAGTTTTATAGATCTCTTGAGCAGAAGTGACATAATCCTTATCGGTGAAATTGTTATAAAAATCATCTTTACTTTTCTGTTTAAGTCTCCCCTTGAGAATACTGTTCTCCCCTCTTAAGAGAATAATCATGTTCCCCTCTTTCAGCAGCGGCAGGCATTTGCTGTTTAAAAATGTTCTCCATCCGGTTGATATAAAAAAATTTTCATTTTTAAGGAGTGACTGAAGAATATCAAGTTCGTGCATCTCCTTTGAATTAATGTCATCTGAACCACCGGTGAATCCGGCAACTTCCCTGTCCATATCGTAAAAGGGGAGAGCCAGGTAATTGGCGGTTTTTTTACCCACTGTTGTTTTTCCCGCTCCTTTGGGGCCTGTAAATAGGGCTTCCTGAAAAAGTCAAAAGCCTATAAAATACTGGACAAAACAGTATTTTATAAATAAAAAGTGCAAAGGAAATGAAGCAAAACCCTAAAAACCCTTGCACATGGAATAAGTTATGTATCA